>Ga0187833_10001512_pt1 | contig 26510 bp, 22 predicted proteins | sample ETNtaG_37_FD_167968 | JGI IMG/M metagenome (GOLD analysis project Ga0187833, IMG submission 167968) | Marine microbial and viral communities from oxygen minimum zone, Eastern Pacific Ocean - ETNP2014_SV_400_PacBio MetaG (Illumina Assembly) | ecosystem: Environmental > Aquatic > Marine > Hypoxic...
CGGAGCTTTCTCGCTCATGGATTTCTGCCTCATCTTCGTTCCCTTCGGTCAATACGATGAGCCAGAAATCCTCCGTTACGCAATTACCTCAATGTGTCCCAAGGGCGCTGACGTTAGACAATCGACGTTTGTCGAAAGCCGACGAACGTTCTCAAGTTCGGATAACTCTTCGATTTTTCTTTAATAAACCTCAGCTGATCGCAGACCTTCCTGTCGATCAGCGAGAACATTCCGGCGTTTTTCTCGATCTTTACTTCGCCAATCAGGTCGATAATCCAGTAATAGAGAAAGGTGAGGATTTTTCGTATCAATCCATCGGTTCGAAGCTCCTTGACCGTGTATACGACGTTGAAGCCCTCCTTCCATTTCTTCAGAAACTCCGGAATGAGCTCCGGAGGATCCTGCAAATCACCGTCCATCATGATGATAGCGTCACTGTCTCCGACATGGTCAAGACCAGCGTTGTAGGCGTTCTGATGCCCCCAATTGCGAGAGAGTCTGACAACGGTAAGTCGCGGCTCGTCCTGCTGCAACAGCAGGAGTCGTTCAAATGTCCCATCAGTGCTACCGTCATCGACAAGCAAGAACTCGAATTGGTATGGCACGGGTTCGGTTGCCAAGCGCAGGCGCTCGACTAGCTGGTCGACAATATCAAGTTCATTCCACACCGGAATGACGACGCATACTTTTTCCATGCCTTCGCGAGCTCCGTAAGATATACTCAATGGACAAAGTCCATGACAAGGGCTGCCAAAAAAATGCCTCCCTGTCGGAGAGTAGACCTATATCGGCCGACGCTGAAGCCTTTTAGCCAGTTTTTTTTCAATTACCATGCTTTGGCCGGGTAACTTTCGACCAGATCTCGGATTCGCGGCAGCTTTGTCCAGTCGAACTCACGGACAGCCCGCCATGAGACCGGGCGCGACGAGAGCCTAGAGGCATCCACGCCAATCACATCGTGTTAGCAAAATGAACAGCATTGGGGCTGGGCGCCATGATCAGATAATGCCCTCTTCTGCAAGCTCCGCCAAGTCGTCGTCGGTGAGGCCCAAGAGCTCGGCGTAGACCTCGCGGTTGTGCAGTCCCGGCTCGGGCGGCCCGAGCCAGGCGATTTTGCTTTCGCTATCCGAGAGCTTGGGCACGAAGCCGGGCACTGCGAGCTCGCCGAAGAAATCGTCCGCGACGTTGCGGATCATGTCGCGGGCCTGGAACTGGGGGTCCTTGACGATGTCGGCCATGGTGTAGATCGGGCCCACCACGACGCCGTGGTCGTCCAAGAGCTTGTCGAGTTCCTCGGCCGTCAGTGTCTTGCTCCATTCGGCGATGCGGCCGTCCAGCTCGGCGGCGTTGTCGCCCCTTACCTTGTGGGTGACATAACGCGGATCCTTGGCCAGTTCGGGCTGGCCCATGGCTTCGCAGAGGCGCCCGAAAAGACTGTCCATGTTGGCAGCAATCACCACCCACTTGCCGTCACGGGTGGGGAAGATGTTGGAGGGCGAGACGTTGGCCAGACCAGTGCCCGAGGGCTCGCGGATGACGCCGAGCTTTTGGTATTCCGGCAGCGCCCCTTCCATGAAGGCGAAGCAGCTTTCGGTGATCGAGGCATCCACCACCTGGCCACGACCGCCACCCAGGGCGTCGCGCCAGTAAAGCGCCATCAAACAGCCCTGGACCGCGAACATGCCGGTCAGCGTGTCGCCCAGCGAGATGCCGGCCCGGGGCGGCGGCTGGTCGGGGAAGCCGTTGATGTAGCGTAGCCCGCCCATGGCCTCGCCGACGCTGGCGAAGCCCGGCCGCGAGGAATAGGGCCCGGTCTGGCCGAAGCCCGAAATGCGCACGATGACCAGGCCGGGGTTGATGGCGTGCAGCGCCTCGGGGCCGAGACCCCACTTTTCGATGGTGCCGGGCTTGAAGTTCTCGATCAACACGTCGGCCCCGGCCAGCAGCTTGCGCACCATCTCCTGGCCCTTCTCCTCGCGCAAATTCGCCGTCACCGATTTCTTGTTGCGGGCCAGGATGGGCCACCAGAGACACTTCCCCTGGTAGCGGTGATGGCCCCACTCGCGCATGGGATCGCCGGCGCCCGGCGTCTCCACCTTGATGACCTCGGCACCGAAGTCGGCCAGCCTGGCCGCCGTGAAGGGCCCGGCCAGCAACTGGCCCATCTCGATCACCCGGATACCGGCCAGCGGCCCCTTCAGCCGCTGATCGCGCTCTTTGGCTGCGATGGTCATCGGGAACTCTCCGTGCCCGTGGCGCCGGGCTCTGTGGCCGCGTCGACCTCGGCCAAAAAGCCCAGCAGGATTTCGCAAAAGCGCTTCTTCTGCTCCTTGCCCGCTACCACGTGGGCCACGTCCTCCATCAGCACGCCCCGGGCATTTGGGATGCCCTCTTCGAGGGGTAGCGTGGTGCGCGGCGGATTCACTTTGTCCTGGCCGGCATGGAGGATCAGCGAGGGCGCTTGGATCAGGTGCAAACGCTCGCGCGTGTCGTGGCTGAGGCAGGCATCGATCAGCCGAGAATGCGCCTCGTAGCGGCCGTAAAGGTCGGCCCAGCCGCCGTCCGGGCCCAACAGCCGTGCCTTGTTCTGGTTATAAAACTCGGGCAGGAACGAGAGCACCGTCACCTGCTTTTGGAATTCGGCCCAGCCCATGGCGCGGTGCACCTCGCGCAGCATTTCGAGCATGTCGTGGAGATAGGGGTCGCAATGCGCCCAGGCCCCCATGTTGGTCATGCTGCGTACCAGGTCGGGACGGTTGATGGCCATTTCCTGGCCGATGCAGGCGCCCATGCCCACCAGGCCGACGATATGCACGTTGGCGAGCCCCAAATGGTCCAACAGCCCCGCCGCATCGTCGGCATAAAGCCGCATGGTGGGGCGTTGCGAGTAATTGTCGCCCGAGAGGCCCAGGCCGCGGTGGTCGAAGGCGATGCATTGGTAGTTCTCCAGCAGGCCGCGCGCCATCAGGCCGGTATTGCCGTGGCAGAAGGTGCCCCAGCCCGTCATGCACAGCAAGGGCACGCCGCTGCCGTGAACCTCGTAGTACATCTCGTGATCGTTGATCCATGCGACGGGCATCTTCGGGCTCCCGGGTTGGGCTTTGGTAGCCAAAGCTTAGCTTGGCTTCAGGGCGAATCCCAGGGCCGGCACGGCGCCCTGCGAATTAACCCGAAGTTATTGAATTCAGGACCAAAATCCGTCATCCTTCACGTTTTTTCGCGGCCCAACGTCTCTTTTGAGCGGAGCTCGCCATGTCGGGCAAAGGCCACATTATCCTCACTTCCCACCGCCCGCACGGCACGGTGGCGCCGCCGGCCGTCACCTGGGGCGCGGCAACGGCGGCCGAACGCGGGCCGGTGGTGGCGACGCTGACCGATGCCGAACAACGCAACGCCATCGGCACCCACGCCGGCTCCTATTCGCTCTACCGGGCCCTGGCCGTATCGTCGGGCCATCTCGATCCCGGCCACGTGCCCGACCTCACCGACACCCATCCGGTGGTCGAGATCGGCCCCTATCCGCAATGGCAAGGCGCCGGGGGCATCGTCTCGCTCGATCCCTACGGCCACCTGATCGGCGAAGTCTTTGCCGCCGAGCTGGCCGCCGGCATGGACATTCGCCCCACCATCGCCGTGATCCAGGCCCGGCTCGGCATCGCCGAGATCCGCGAGGCCATCACGGCCGGCCGGCTCAAGCCCGACGGCCGGGTGCTGACCGACGAGGGCGAGGTGCGGGTGACCAAAGCCGCCATCGATCCGGTCTGGCATCTGCCCGGCCTGGCCCAGCGCTTCGGCGTCGACCAGACCGATCTCCGCCGCCAACTCTTCGAACACACCGGCGGCATGTACCCCGAACTGGTGACGCGCTCCGACCTCGAGGTCTTCGTGCCGCCCATCGGCGGCCAGACCGCCTACATCATCGGCGACCCGGCGCACCTGCCCGATGCCGACTATCCCGTGGCCTGCCGGGTGCACGACGAATGCAACGGCTCCGATGTCTTCGGCTCCGACATCTGCACCTGCCGGCCCTACCTGATCCACGGCATCGAAGCCTGCATCGAAATGGCCCAGCAGGGCGGCGTCGGCCTCATCGTCTATAACCGCAAGGAAGGCCGGTCGCTCGGTGAAGTAACCAAATTCCTGGTCTACAACGCCCGCAAGCGCCAGGACGGCGGCGACACCGCGGCCACCTATTTCGAGCGCACCGAATGCGTGGCCGGCGTCCAGGACGCCCGCTTCCAGGAACTCATGCCCGACGTGCTGCACTGGTTGGGCGTCTCGCGTATCGACCGTTTCGTCTCCATGTCGGATCTCAAGCACGACGCCATCACGGCGCAAGAGATCAGCGTCGGCGAGCGCGTCGAAATCCCGGACGAGTTGGTGCCCAGTGATGCCGCCGTCGAGATGGCGGCCAAGAAGGCGGCCGGCTACTACGTCGAGGACGAGCCCGAGGACGCCGAAACCCTGGCCGGCGTGACGGGCCGCACCCTCGGGTGACGCACCTTGGGGTGAAAGCAGCCCTGGCGACACCCGAGGCGGTGCGCGAGCGCTGCACCGCACTGCTGACCCTGGCCGAAGAGGATGCGCTGGCGCATTTCCACCTTGTGCCCGAACGCCTCGAAGCTGCGGCCTCGCTGGTCGCCGAGGTGACCAAGGAGACCTATCCCGATCTGCGGGTGCCGCTGCACAGTCGCTGGCGCCATTTCGAACTGGCGGGCCGCGATCTTTGGGCCGAGATCCTGGCCCGAAAACCTGACCTCGGCCGCCCGGCTCGGGCTCGGGCCGAGTTCGAACTGGCCATCGTTTCGGTGATGCTCGATGCCGGGGCGGGGGCCACCTGGCGCTACCACGACGGCGAAACCGACCTCGTGCTCGGCCGTTCCGAGGGCCTGGCGCTGGCCAGCCTGCGGCTCTTCGCATCCGGCAGCCTCAGCGAGCATCCCGAGAGCGATCCCCTGCGCGCCGACGTGGCCGCCTTGGCCGCGTTCACGGCGGCCGATCTCGGCCGCGCCTTCCAGGTCTCGGATCAGAACCCACTGGTCGGACTGGTCGGACGGGCCGCCGTTTTGAATGGGCTCGGCCGATCCTTTGCCGCCCGGGGATCGCGGCCCGGCGAGCTCTATGACCAGCTCGTCGGCGAGGCCAAGGAAGGCCGCTTGCCGGCCCGGGCAATTCTCGTTGCCGTGCTCGAGGGTTTGGCGTTGAGTGACGTGGGCTGCCATGCCCAGGCGCCGGGCGGCCTAATCCCCTTTCACAAGCTTTCGCAATGGCTCAGCTATTCGCTGATCGAGCCCTTGCAGCATGCGGGACTGACGATCACCGATCCTGACGGCCTGACCGGGCTGGCCGAATACAGAAACGGCGGCCTCTTTATCGATAGCGGCGTCTTGGAGGCGCGAAACAGCGCCACACTCACCCAGACCTGGCCGGCGTATAGCGAGCTGGTGGTGGAATGGCGGGCGCTGACGGTGGCGCTGCTGGACCGGCTGGCGCCGTTGGTCCGCGAGCGCCTGGGTCTGGGGCCGGCCGAGCTGCCGCTGGGCGCCGTGTTGCAGGGCGGCAGCTGGGCCGCCGGGCGGCGCCTGGCCGCTTCGATGCGCGGCGGCCGGCCGCCCATCGCAGTCGACAGCGACGGCACGCTGTTCTAAATCTATCGAGGCGTTCGTAGGGGGGACAGCCCATGCATGAAAACGTAACAGTCGCCGATCATCCGCTGATCCAGCACAAACTCACGCTGATGCGCGCCGTGGATACCTCGACGGCGCAGTTCCGCCAGCTCCTGCGCGAGATCAGCCTGTTGCTGGCCTACGAGGTGACGCGCGACCTGGAGCTCAAGAACACCACCATCACGACGCCGCTGGAAGAGATGTCGGCGCCGGTGCTGGAGGGCAAGAAGCTTTGCTTCGTCTCGATCCTGCGGGCCGGCAACGGCTTGTTGGAAGGCATGCTCGACCTGGTGCCCTCGGCCCGCGTGGCGCATGTTGGCCTCTACCGCGACCCCCAGACCCTGGTGCCCATCGAATACTACCTCAAGGCGCCCGAGGCCCTGGAGGCCCGGGTCTGCATCGTCGTCGATCCCATGCTGGCCACCGGCAACTCGGCCGTGGCCGCCGTCAGCCGCATCAAGGAGGCCGGCGCCACGCGGCTCAAGTTCGCCTGCCTGCTGGCCGCCCCCGAGGGCATCGAGAATTTCGTTTCCGAGCATCCCGACGTGCCGATGGTGACCGCCGCCATCGACCGTCAGCTCAACGACCACGGCTACATATTGCCGGGCCTGGGCGATGCCGGCGACCGCATGTACGGCACCAAATAGCGGTCACGGGCCGCTCACGGCATCGACTCGCCGCCCCGCCCGGTGCTAGCCTCGGGGGTCATTCACCGGGGGGAACAGCGCCATGTCCGACGACATCACCAAGGCCCTGGAAAAGATCTTCGCCGCCGATTCCGAGCTCTACCAGGATCGCGGCTTCCAGCGCCGCATTGGCTTCGGCCAGCGCCCGGCGCTGATCAACATCGATCTGGCCAACGCCTGGACGCGGCCGGGTTACGCCTTTTCTTGCGACAACATGGACGTCATCATCCCCGCCGTGCAGGATCTGCTGGCGGCATCCCGGGCCAAGCGCATCCCCATCGTCTATACGACAACCGCCTACAACGTCACCGAAGGGCCCAATTCCGATATGGGGCTGTGGCACAAGAAGATCCCGGCCGAGCTCTTGCAATTGGGCTCCGAGGACTGCCAGATCGACGACCGCATCGCGCCTGAGGCCGACGAGCAGGTCATCGTCAAGAAACGCGCCAGCGCCTTCCATGGCACCTATCTGGCCGGATTCCTGCGGGCGCGGCAGGTCGACACCGTGATCATCACCGGCGTCACCATGGCCGGCTGCGTGCGCCACACCACCGAGGACGCCATTGCCGAGGGCTTCCGGCCCATCGTGGTGCGCCAGGCGGTGGGCGACCGGGTGGCAGGCGTCGTGGAATGGAACCTCTTCGACATCGATGCCAAGTTCGGCGACGTCGAGCCCGTCGAGACCGTCCTCGACTACCTCGACGGCCTCGAGCTGCGCAACGACTGAGGCGGCCATGGCCAGGGTAGGAGTCGACGTCGGCGGCACGAACACCGATCTGGTGTTGGAATCGGAGCGCGGCGTTTTCTTCCACAAAGTCGTGTCGACGCCCGAGGACCAGTCCATCGGCGTGCTCAAGGGCCTCAATGAACTTTGCGAGATGGCTGGCACCCGGCCCGAGGCCGTCGAGCTCATCGTCCACGGCACCACCGTCGCCACCAACATCACCATCGAGCACCGCGGTGCCGAGGTGGGCATGATCACGACGCGGAATTTTCGCGATATCCTGCACATCGGGCGGCACAAGCGGCCGCACAATTTTTCTCTCCACTTCGAGGTGCCCTGGCAGAACCGGGTCCTGGTCAAGCGCCGCAACCGCATCGCTGTCAGCGAACGCATCTTGCCGCCCGATGGCCACATCGAGACGCCCTTGAACGAGGACGAGGTGCGGGCGGCCATTGAGGTCTTCAAGCGCCGCGGCCTCGAAGCCGTGGTCATCGGCTTTCTTTTTTCCTTCCTCAACGACGAACACGAGCGCCAGGCCAAAGCGATCGTCGAGCGCGAGATGCCGGGCGTCTTCGTCAGTGCGTCGAGCGAAGTGGCCAACGTGCTGCGCGAATACGAACGCTTCTCGACGGCCGCCATGAACGCCTTCATCGGGCCCCAGACCGCGTCCTATCTGACCAGTTTGCGGGACAAACTGGGGGCCGAGGGCTTTCACGCCAACTTGCGCATCATCCAGTCCAACGGCGGCATCTCGACCGTCGAGAGCTGTTCGCGGCGCGCCGTCACCATGCTCATGTCGGGCCCCGCCGGCGGCGTCATCGGCGGCCGTTCCGAGGGCCGCCTGTGCGACTCCGAGAACGTCATCACGGTCGACATCGGCGGCACCTCGGCCGACATCAGCACCATCCCCGAGGGCCGCATCAAGATCATGAACGCCCGCGATTCCTACGTAGCCGGCCATCCCATACTGATCCCCATGATCGATCTGGTGACCATCGGCGCCGGCGGCGGCTCTATCGCCTTCGTCGACCAGGCGGGTGGTTTCCACGTCGGGCCGCGCTCGGCCGGGGCCGAACCGGGGCCGGCGTGTTATGGCCGCGGTGGCCAGGAACCGACGGTGACCGACGCCCAGGTGGTGCTGGGGCGTCTGGATGCCGACCAGATGCTGGGCGGCGACTTGCCGCTGGACGCCGATCTGGCGCGCCGGGCGGTCGAGGATAAGCTGGCCCGGCCGCTGGGGGTCTCCGTGACCGAGGCGGCGCTGGGCGTGATCCGGGTGATAAATTCCAACATGGCGCTCGCCATCCGTTCCAATTCGGTGGCCCGCGGCGTCGATCCGCGAGAGTTCTCGTTGATGCCCTTCGGTGGTGCCGGGCCACTTCACGGCGTAGCTTTGGCCGAAGCGGTGGCGGCCCGTGACGTCATCGTCCCCGTGGCACCGGGCATCACCGCCGCCATGGGTCTTTTGCAGACCGACATGCAGTACGAGCACGCGCGCTCTCTGATCACTTCGCTCAGCCACACCGATGGTGACAGCCTGGCGCGCATCAACAAGCTGGTGGCCGAGCTGCTGGCCGAATGCCGGCGCGACCTCGAGAACGACGGCGTGGCGGCCGAGCACCAGCACTTCGAACGCATCGCCGAGTGCCGCTATGCCGGCCAGGGCTTCGAGCTTCGGGCCACCATGCCCGAGGCCGAGATCACGCCCGGCAACACGGGCGACATCGTCGCCAATTTCCACAAACAGCACCGCCTGGACTACGGCTACGCCTTCGACGAGGGCGAGGTCGAACTGATCACCGTCCGCGTCATCGGCATGGAACACGTAACACCGCTCGAGGTGGCGCGTTTGGCACAGGCCAACGGCGTCGGCATCGAGGGGGCGCTGCTCTACAGCCGCGAAACCACCTTCGACGACGGCCAGACCATCGTGACGCCGCGCTATGACCGCGGCCAGTTACGGGCCGGCCACAGCGTGCCCGGGCCGGCCATCCTGATCCAGCACAACTCGACCACGCTGGTGCCGCCGGGCCATGCCGCCCAGGTTACCGAACACGGCAACCTGCGCATCAGCCGCGGCAACTAGGGAACGGTTCGATGGCAGAGACAGATCTCGATCCCATCACGTTGCAGGTCATCTCGGGCGCGCTGGATACCATCGCCGAGGAAATGGGCCACATCCTCTATCGCATGTCGTTTTCCTCGATCATCCGCGAATCGCAGGATTTGGGGGCCGGGCTTTTCGACAAGGAATTCAACACGCTCTGCGAATCCGAATCGACGCCGCTGCATATCGGCTCGCTGCCCGGCTATCTCGCGGGCATCCAGCAGACCCTGCAGGGCGGGCGCTGGAACGAGGGCGACGTGGTCATCCATAACCACCCCTACCACGGTTCCAGCCATTCGCCCGACATCGGCATCGTCATTCCCATCTTCCACGCCGGGCAGTTGGTGGGTTTCGCCGCCAACACGGCCCACCACCTCGACATCGGGGCGGCCACGCCGGGCCTGATCATCGACATCCCCGACGTCTACGCCGAGGGCATGCTGTTCGCCGGCACCAAGCTATATGAGGGCGACAAGCGCAACGAGGCGCTGTGGCAGTTCATCGGCCGCAACAGCCGGGCGGCACCGCAGCTCCAGGGCGACATCGAGGCCCAGATCGCCTCGGCCCGGTTGGGCGTGCGGCGTTTCCAGGAATTGATCGAGCGCTACGGCCTGAACACCGTGCTGGCGGCGACGCAGCAGCTCATGGCCTACACCGAACGCGTGCTGCGCCAGCGCATCGCCGCCATCCCCGACGGCAAGTACCGGGCCGAAGGCTTCCTCGACGACGACGGCCGGAACCGCGGCGTCAACCTGCCCATCAAGGTCTGCGTCCGCGTCGAAGGCGACGGCATCGAGATCGACCTCACGGGTTCCGCCGACCAGGTCGAAACCGGCTTCAACGTGCCTTTCGAGGGCTCGACCAAGGTGGCCTGCTTTTGCGCCATCCGCTCGCTGCTGCTGGATGCCGAAACCTCGGAAATCAAGGTGCCCTCCAACCAGGGCTCGTTCCGGCCTATCAAAGTGTTCGCCCCCAAGGGATCCATCTACAACCCCAACTTCCCGGCTGCCGCCGAGGCCCGCTTCAGCCAGATCAACCGCATGATCGACCTGATCTACAAGGCCCTGGCGCCGGTGCTGCCCGACGATATCATCGCCGGCTCCTCGGCTGTGCTTTCCTTCGTGGCCTATACCGGGGTGCGTCCAGGCGGCGATTATTGGGTTTTCCTCGAGGTCAACGAGGGCTCCTACGGCGGCCGGCCACGCTCCGACGGGCCCGACAGCATCGACGCCCTGATGGCCAACACGCGCAACAATCCGCTGGAAGATCTGGCCATGCACCTGCCCATGATCTGCGACCGTTACGAGTTGCGCGACGACGCCATGCCGGGCGCCGGGCGCCAGCGCGGCGGCTTCGGCGTGGTCAAGGCCCAGCGCCTGCTGGGGGATGGCTATATCACCCACGAAAACGAACGCCACGAGGATCCGCCCTGGGGCATCTTCGGCGGCCAGCCCGGGGCCACTGGCCGGGTCGAGATCTTCAATATCGCCGACCCCACCAAGCGCACCGAGATGCCGGCCAAGTTCTCCCAAATGCGGGTGCGCGAGGGCGACGTGCACGTTTTCTACGGGCCCTGCGGCGGCGGCTACGGCGAGCCCCTGGAACGGCCGGCGGAAAAGGTGCTGGAAGACGTGCTCGACGATTTCTGCACGCCCCAACAGGCCCGCGAGATCTATGGCGTGGTCGTCGATCTGGAAAGCGAAAGCGTCGACGTCAGCGCCACCGAGGCGCTACGCCGCCAGATGGCGGACGGCACCGCGGTGGCGCCTGAGCCCTTGCCGGCGCCAACGCCAAGGCCAGCCCCGGCGCCGGCGCCGCCGGCCGCTGTAACCCCGGCGCCGTCTTCGCTGCCTTCGCCGCCCAGCCCGCCCGCGCCATCCACGACCGAAATCGTAAAACGCCTGCAGCAAGCCTATGGCGACGATTGGTCCTTCGACATCATCAGTCACGGCGAAAACGGCGGCAGCGTCGAGGTGGTCGGTGAAATACGCGCCAACGGCGCCCAGGCCCGCGAGACCGGCAGGGCGCCGGGCGGCAGCGCCTTGACCTTGGGGCGCAGCCTCGAGGCGGCGGCCGACGACAGCCTGCGGCGCTGCGCCGGCGCCCTTCTGGGCAGCTCCTAGGGGGTACTGCGATGGACGCACCTGATGGATGAGCGCTCGCTGATCTTCGTCGAAGTGATGATCGCCATCGCCGTGGTCGGCGTGCTGGCGTTCCTCATCTACCTCATTGCCCAGTACGCCCGGCGGACCACCGCCACCGCTCTCGCCGCCGCCGAGGGCGAAGAAGCCGGCTATTCGCCAAGCTGGTACGAATTCATACTCGCTGCCGGGCTGCTGCTACTGGTCGGCGCCATCCTGGTCTGGCAGTTCCTTGCCACCGCGGATTGGCAGCTCGATCTGCGTTCGCTGATCTTCCTCATCGTCATGCTGGTGGCCGCTGGGCTGGGTTTGGCGGTGTTCGTGATCTCGGTGTTCGTGCGTCTGCACCGCCAGTCCCGCGAGGCGGCTGCCGTGGCCCAGGTCGTGGTGACAGCGCCGGCCGAGTCGGCGGCTGAGGCACAGGCAGCGGTTGAGACGCCTTCGGCGCTTCGGCTGTTGGGATTGCTGGGCCTGGCACTGGCTTTTTTGCTGCTCAACTGGATCTACCTGCCCCCGTCCGACCAGTACACGCTGGTGCTTTACCTGGTCTATCCCGCCACCATGGCGGTGGCGCTGGTGCTGCTGCTGGACAAGGCGAGCCGGGCCTGGAGCGCCAAGGGCGCCGCCGAAACGGTGCGCGAATGGCTATTTTGCGACGCCCTGGCGTTCCTTCTTTTCCTCGGATTCTTGAACCTCTACCAGTCCCAAGCCGGCGACAAGTATGACGCCATGTTCTGGGATTTTCTGGGCCTTGTGCTCTTTTTCCTGGTGTTCTGGCTGGTCGATCGCAAGCTCACGCGGTATCGATTCCTGGTGGCCTACGCCTACCTTGTCGCGCTGCCGATCCTGTTGCTGATTTGGCAGGCGGTACAAGAAGTAAAGGCCCCCGAGGAGCTTTCCTGGTGGAGCACCATCTGGCCCTTCTTCGGTCTGGCTATCATCTTCTTCGTGCTGGAAATCATCTCGCTGATCGCCACACGCGGCTCCGATCACCAGACCGTGCCGGCCATAAAGGACGCCATATTCGTCATCGTCTACGGCATCTTGCTGATCGTCGCCGTACCCGGAGCGGCGGCATGAGCGCAAACCAGGAACCGACGCGTCTCGGCGTGGCCGAGTTGGCCCGGCGCATCGCCGCCGGCGAAATCTCGCCGCTCGAGGCGGTCGAAGCCTCGCTGGCGCGCATCGAACGGCTGAATGGCCACTATCGGGCCTTCATCTCGGTCTATCCCGAGCAAGCGCTGGCGGCGGCCCGCGAGGCCGAGGCGGCGTTGGCGGCGGGTGCCAAGCTGGGGCCGTTGCACGGCGTCCCCTTGGCGGTCAAGGATCTCTTCCAGGTGGCCGGCACCGAGCGCACCTGCGGCTCGCAAGTTTTCTCCGAGACGGTCGCCGAAGACGCCACCAGCGTTGCCCGGCTGCGCCAGGCCGGGGCCGTTATCGTCGGCCTCTTGAACCTGCAAGAGTTTGCCTTCGGGCCGGTGGGCATCAACCCGCATTTTGGTTCGGCGCGCAATCCCTGGCATCCCGAGCGTGCCTGCGGCGGCTCCAGTGCCGGTTCGGCCTCGGCCGTGGCGGCCTCGCTGGTGCCCGGGACCTTGGGCACCGATACCGGCGGCTCGGTGCGCATTCCGGCCTCTTTTTGCGGTGTGGTCGGCCTCAAGCAGACCTACGGCCTGGCCAGCCGCCACGGTATCTACCCGCTGGTCGAGGGCTTCGACCACGGCGGGCCGCTGGCCTGGACGGTACGCGATGCGGCGATGCTGCTACAGGCCATCGCCGGCTCGGACCCGCGCGATCCGTCGACGCGCGATGCCCGGATCGAGGATTACACCACGGGGCTCGAGGGTGATCTCAAAGGTCTGCGCGTGGGCGTGCCCAAGAGGGTCTTTTTCGACGACCTGCACCCGGATATCGAAGCCAACGTGGGCCGGGCGATTAGCCTGCTGGGCGAACTGGGGGCCGAAGTGCGCGAGATCGACCCGCCTTTCGCCGCTGAGTTCTCCGACGTTTGGAACGCCCTCGCGTTGCCTGAATGTTACACCGTGCACGAGACCCGGGTGATCGAGCAGGGTGACAAGCTCTCGCCCGATGTCACCCCCAGGCTCAAGCTCGGGCGCGATTATTCCGCCGTCGATTATCTCAAGGCACGCCGCGACCAGGCCCGCATCCGGGCCGAGATGGCGACGCTGCTGGAAGACATAGACCTGATCGCCACGCCGACCACGCCGCTGCCGGCGGTCTCGAATGAGACCGGCAATCTCGAGGTCGGCGGCCGTGAGGTCGAGGGCCGCGCCGTGCTCTCGAACTTCACCCGCCTGGCCTGCCTGACCGGGCAGCCGGCCATCGCGCTGCCTTGCGGCTTCACGGCCGACGGCCTGCCGACCAGTTTGATGCTGGCCGGCAAGTGGTTCGAGGACGCGGCGCTGTTGCGTGCCGCTCATACCTACGAGCAGGCGACGGATTGGCACAAACGGCGTCCGCCCGAGCCGGAGTAGGGCGGTCTCGGGGATTTCACCCCAGCCTTCGATCGGCTATAAATCGGCGGTTGGTATCGCGGGGCAGGAAAGAAAGACAGGGGGCACAGACACCATGGGCGGTTGGCAGTGGTTTTGGACGCTCGTCGGCTTCGTCGTCTTCATCGTCGTCCTGATATTCCTTTTTTTCTATGGGCCCTTCGAGACCCTGTTCACGCTGGTGATCAACGGCATCAGCTTCGATAACGCCATCTTCTGGGCCGCCCTGATCATCGGCATCATCGGCTTTTGCGCCTACCACTGGCACGCCTATCGGGTGCACATCGTGGCCGAACAAAGCGTCGAATCCATGGTGCTGAGCTCGCTCCGGGGATCGACCTTCACCGCCATCCTGATGAGCGGCGGCGCCACCCTGCAGGCGGTGCAGATCCTCTGCGTCTATCTTTTGCAGCCGGGCTACGACCTGGGCGCCGGCTTCGGCACGCGGCTGGCGGCCGTCGTCGCCCTGGTCGTGCTGACCGGCATCTTTTGCGTCATCTTCTGGCTCTTGAAGATCATCCGCCCGGCCCGGCCGGCCGGCACAGCCGGCATCTAATTTTCTCCATCCGTCATCACATCCTGCTCCCTCTTCCGCTTGCTGGGGAGGGCCGGGGAGGGGGTGTTTTTTTGCTGTTCGCCCGCCCTAATCGGCCGCCCGCGACAACGCTTGCGGCGGCGTGCCGGTGCGCATGTCGGACCGTGTGTTGTGGTAGAAGCCGCCGTAGGGACCGCGCTTGAGGAAACGGCCGTCGCCGGGACGGCCCAAATATTCGCCCTGGTCGACGACCACCTTGCCGCGTGAGATCACGGTCTCGGTGAAGCCTTTGACGGTGAAGCCCTCGTAGGCGTTGTAGTCGATGTTCATGTGGTGGGTGCGGGCGTTGTAGTAGCTGATGGTCTCCTCGTGCTCGGGATCGAAGATCACGATGTCGGCATCCGAGCCCACGGCGATGGTGCCCTTCTTGGGAAAGAGGCCGAAGATCTTGGCCGGCGCCGTCGAGGTCAGCTCGACGAAACGGTTGAGGTCGATGAAGCCCTTGCCCACGCCGTAGTGGTAGATCAGGCTCATGCGGTTCTCGACGCCGGGGCCGCCGTTGGGGATCAAGCTGAAGTCTTCGCGCCCCAGCTCTTTCTGCTCCTTCAGGCAGAAGGGGCAGTGGTCGGTCGAGATGGCATTGAGGGCGTTGCCACGCAGCCCCTTCCAAAGCTCCTCCTGGTTCCACTTTTCCCGAAGCGGCGGCGTCAGGACGAACTTGGCGCTGTCGAAACCCGGCTGGTCGTAATCGTTGATGTCCAGCAGCAGGTATTGCGGGCAGGTTTCGGCGTGGGCCATGACGCCGCGGGCCTGGGCCAGGCGCAGCTCCTGCAGGGCGTCATAGCTCGAGAGGTGCACGATATAGACCGGCGCCCGGGCCACCTCGGCGATGGCCAGCGCCCGGTGCACGCCCTCGGCCTCGAGGCGGGTGGGGCGCGTCAGCGCGTGGTACTTGGGCTCGATGTGACCGCCGGCCAGGGCCGTCTTGACCAACTCGTCGATGACGATGCCGTTTTCGGCGTGCATGCAGACCAGCGTGCCGTCTTCGCCGGCCTGGCGCATGGTGCGGAAGATGGTGCCGTCGTCCGACAGCAGCACGCCCGGATAGGCCATGAAAAGCTTGTAGCTGGTGACGCCTTCGTCGGCCAGGCGGCGCATCTCGGGGGCACGGCTTTCCGGCATGTCGGTGATGACCATGTGAAAGCCGTAATCGATGGCCGTGCGGCCGGCCGCCTTGGCGTGCCAGGTGTCGAGCGCATCCAGCGCCGAGGTTCCCTTGGTCTGGATAGCGAAGTCGATGAGGCAGGTAGTGCCGCCGAAGGCCGCCGCCCGGGTGCCGGTCTCGAAGGTGTCCGAGGTCTCGGTGCCGCCAAACGGCATCTCCAGATGGGTGTGCGGATCGACGCCGCCGGGGATCACCAGCTTGCCACGGGCGTCGATCACGGTGCCGGCCTCGATGGCCAGGTCGTGGCCGATCAGGTCGACGCTCTGGTCGCTGACGAAGATGTCGGCATGATAGTCGTCGACGGCGGTGACGATACGGCCGTTCTTGATCAGTACGCTCACCTCAGCCTCCCCGGTTCACGGCGTTTCCATTCCCTTGCGTCTAGAGTATCATTTCCAGGTCCCAAGGGAGGACGCAGCAGCAAAATGAATCCACAGGAGGGGGTATGATGGCGAAGGTTGGTGCGAAATCAACCCACACGAAGATCAAGGGCCTGACGCGGCGCGAGTTCGTTGGCACCGTCGGCACCGCCGGCGCAGTGGCCGCCGGAGCGGCAGTTGCAGGCTTTCCCGCAATCGTCCAGGCGGCGGACCCGGTGCGCAGCGTCGGCCTTGGCGTCAGCATCATCAACGAGATCCAGGGCCGGGCCTCGAAGGACCTGGGGTTCCCGGTGCGGGGCCAGGCGCTGGGCTATGGCGCCATGTTCGGCAAGATGCTGAACCAGAACGACCAATACGAGGTGGCCGAAGGCTACTACAACGATTTCGACGTGATGGTGCCGGCCAAGGTCTGGCAGCCCATCGACACCAAGCGCATCAAGGAATGGGACAAGGTCACCGACCTCGCCAAGACCGGCAAGCTGACGCCGGAATCGAACGAGGGCCAGGGCGATGCCCCCTTCCGCCATCTCTGGGTCGACGCCAGCGGCAATCGGGTCAGAGGCCCGTCGCGCTACATCACCGCCCTGCCGGGTTGGCACAACGCCGATTCGCTCGGTTACAACCCCGACGAAACGGGTCGCAAGATCGAGAGCTGGGCCGAGCTTTTCAGTCCCGACTTCAAGGGCAAGGTGGCGCTCCTCAACGTGCCCCAGATCGGCGTCATGGACGCCGCCATGGGCGTCGAGGCGCTGGGCCTGATGAAGTTCGGCGACAAGGGCAACATGACCAAGAAGGAGATCGATTTCCTCATCGATTTCCTCATCAAGAAGAAGCAGGAAGGCCACTTCCGCGCTTTCTGGGAGACCTTCGGCCAGTCGGTCAACCTGATGGTCTCGGGCGAGGTGGTGCTGGAAAGCATGTGGTCACCGGCGGTGACGGCGATCAAGGCCGAGGGTGTCAAGTGCATATACGCCTTCCTCAAGGAGGGCATGCGGGGCTGGCACGGCTGCCTCTCGATCTCGGCCAAGACCACGGGCAAGCGGCTCGATCAGGCCTATGAGTACATCAACTGGTGGCTCAGCGGCTGGCCCGGAGCCTTCGTTGCCCGTCAGGGCTATTACATGTCGGTGCCCGAGAACGTCAAAAAGCATCTCGAGCCGGCGGAGTGGGACTACTGGTACGAGGGCAAGCCGGCGGCCAAGGAGCTGCCCGATCCCTTCGGCACCATCATCGTTCCCAAGGGCGAGATTCGTGATGGCGGCTCCTACTGGAACCGCTTCAAGAACATCGCCGTCTGGAACTCGCTGATGAACGAGAACGACTACCTGGTCAAGCGCTGGACCGAGTTCCTCAACGCCTGATCACGAAGTTCCCCCGGGCCCCGGCCCGGGGGTAATCGGCGGGCCGGGCGGCTGCACCGCGCCGGCCCGTCTTTTTGACGGCCATGACCAGGTGATGCAGCAACCCGCACCCACGCAGCACTCGGGCTTGATCGGTATCCAGCCGGTACCTTCGGGCGCCATCGAGGCAGCCCGCAAGATCCGCCGCGAGGCGGGCTTTCCGGTGGGCTGGTTGATTACCCCGGCGGCGCTTTGGCTATTGATCTTTCTCGTGGTGCCGCTTCTTAGCATCATCACCTTCAGCTTCTGGACCTCGACCGGCAGCGGCATGACGCCGGACCTGACGCTGCAATACTACGGCGATTATTTCTACAACGAAGGCTTCTTCGAGGCCGAGCACCGCAACTATCTCAAGCCCAGTGTCTTTATCCGCACGCTGGGCTCAACCTTCTATTTCACCATCGTGGTGATGGCGCTGTGCCTCCTGTTGGGCTACCCCATCGCCTATTTCCTGGCCATGCAGGTGCAGTCCTTCAAATGGCAGTTGGCGCTCTTTCTCGTCTGCATGGTGCCTTTCTGGACCAGCTACCTGATCCGCGCCGTGGCCTGGATGCCCATGCTGGGGCGGCGCGGCTTGTTGAACAAATTCCTGCTCTCCATCGATGTCATCGACAAGCCGGTGACCTTCCTGCTCTATTCCGAGTTCAGCTACACCATGGCCCTGGTGCAGCTTTACGTAGTGCTGTGCGTCGGGCCGATCTTCTTTTCCCTAGCCAAGATCGACAACGCCATCCTGGAAGCGGCCCGCGACATGGGGGCGACGCCCTTGCAGATCTTCCGCGAGATCATCGGGCCCTTGTCGCTGCCCGGCGTGGCCATCGGCATGATCTTCATCTTCGTTATGATTATGGGCGAGTTCGCCACGGCCGTGGTGGTCTACGGCGGCAAGACCAGCACCACCGGCACGGTGATCCTGAACTACTACGCCATCGCCAACTATCCCTTCGCGGCGGTGAACGCGCTGATGTTGATGCTCAGCATGATGATCGGCGTGGTCATCATCCTCAAGCTCGTCGACATCAGGAAGGAGTTGTAGGAGATGGCAGCGAAGCGTCGTTGGACGCCTGAGCGCCGGCGCAAGGCCTTCGTCAAGGGCGGCTACAGCGTCTACTACGCCATCTTTCTGGTCTTCATCTACGGGCCCATGATTGCCATGTTCGTGCTCTCCTTCCAAGGGCGGCGGGGCGGCACCAGCTTTCCCATGCGCGGCGTCAGTCTTTACTGGTACGAAAAGCTGATCGAGCCCTCGACGGTGGGCGATCTGCAGGGCGCCATGGGCCGTTCCATCATGCTGGCACTGATCGTCATGGTCATCACGGCGCTCTTCTCCACCATGCTGGCCATGGCATTTCGCAAGCGCTTCTTCGGCGCCGGCGTGCTCTTCTATACGGTGATGGCCGGGCTCATGGTGCCGGGCATATTGCTGAGTTTGGGCCTGGCCTCGCTGATGAAGCAGGTCGGCATCCCGCCCAACTGGTGGTCCTCGGCGCTGGGCGTGCATGTGGTCTGGACGCTGCCCTTTGGTTTCCTGGTCATGATGGCGGTCTTCAACCGCTTCGATTCGAGCCTGGAGGAGGCGGCCCGCGACATGGGCGCCAGCGAATGGACGGTTTTCAAAGAGGTGACGCTGCCCCTGATCACGCCCGGCATCGTGGCCGCGGGGCTTTTCGGCTTCACGCTTTCCTACGACGAATTCGCCCGCACCACGTTGCTGGCCGGCGAGTTCAATACTCTGCCGCTCGACATCAACGCCTCCATGACCCAGCGCATCCGCCCGACGCTGTTTGCGTTAGGCACCGCGTCGACGGTGTTTTCGTTGCTGATGATCGGCCTTTTTCTGGGCATCTACACCATCCTCTACCGCCGCTCGCGTTAGCGTCATCTAGCCCGTATTTCTCACCGGGTCATGGCCTGCGCGTCGCTGTGGCGTCGACAGGGTAGGCGCGCTACGCCGTGCGATGTGGGACATCGGGCAAGCAGCGCAACGCAGCCTGTCGGCGCCACAGCGCCGTCCGAAGGGTCGCCCCCAACCGCGCGCCCGCTACGGAAAAGGTCGAAGAGCGTAGTCCCACTACGCTCATCGACCTTTTCCTTCCGGATCGCATCACCTGGGGGCGACGCAGGCCGTGACCCGGTGAGAAATGCGGGCTAGCCCTCTGGGATAGCGAGCGGCGTTGTTCTATTGTTTCCCCAGGCAGGGACTCCGAAGCCTTTTTCAAAAGCGGCAAAGACATCCCACAAGTGTTCGTGTGAATTGGAATATTTTTTTTGCGGCCAGAGAATGAATTATGGCGGCGGACTTCAAAACCCGGCTCTATGAAATCCTGGAGGGCGTCAGAGCCCGCGATCCGGTCGCCAAGATCTCGGAAATCCTGCTCGTCAGCCTGATCGCCGCCAACGTGGCGGCCGTCGTGCTCGAGACGGTGCCGGATCTGGTGACGGATTATCAGCGCTTCTTCGAGGTCTTCGAAACGATTTCGGTGGTGATCTTCACGGTCGAGTATCTCGGCCGTCTGTGGACCTCCACCGAGCAACCGGGCCGCCAGGATCAGGCACCCTGGTCGACGCGACTGCGCTACATGCTGACGCCGATGGCGCTGATCGACCTGATCTCGATCCTGCCCTTTTATCTGGCCATGTTCTTTGCCGTCGACCTGCGCTTCATGCGGGTATTTCGCCTGCTCAGGATCCTCAAGCTCACGCGGCACTCCGCCGCGCTCTCCCTGGTGGGGGCGGTGCTCTACGCCGAACGCCGCGCCTTGCTGGCTGCCGGCACGGTCATGCTGGTGTTGCTGGTCTTCGCCTCGAGTCTGGTCTACCTGGTCGAGCGCGAGGCCCAGCCCGAAGCTTTCGCCTCCATCCCCCACGCCATGTGGTGGGGCGTGGCGACCCTGACCACGGTGGGTTACGGCGACATCGCGCCGATCACCCCGCTGGGCAAGCTGTTGGGCGCCGTCGTTACCCTGCTGGGCGTCGGCATGTTCGCCATGCCGGCCGGCATCCTGGCCTCGGGCTTCGCCCAGGCGGTACGCAGCCGTGACTTCGTCGTCAGTTGGTCGATGGTGGCGGAGGTGCCGCTGTTCTCGAAGCTCGAGGCCGTCCGCATCGCCGAAATCGTCAGCATCCTGAGGCCCCGCTTGGCCGTTCCCGGCGAGGTCATTGTGCGCCAGGGCGACGAGGCCAACTGCATGTACTTCATCACCTCGGGCGAGGTGCGGGTGGCGCTGACACCATCGGTGCTGTTGGGGGCCGGCGATTTCTTCGGCGAGTTGGCGCTGCTTTCCGGAGATGTTCGCACCACCACCGTGGTAGCCGACTCGAGCTGTCAGCTCCTCGAACTCACCGCCGATGACTTCCGCAGGATGATGGATAGCAACCAGGACATGGGCCAGGCCATGCACCGTATCGCGGAGCAACGTCGGGCCGAGCTCGGGGCCGAAACGCCGGCCGCGCGAAGCCGGGACTGATACCGAATCCGAATGATCAATTCGGAGGGTAGGCCAGTACGCACGGTACCAAATTCATGAATTGTGCCGTCTGATCAGTGTCAGGCTTGTACCTCTCGAAGACCCGTGCCAGGGTAACGCCATGGCTGTGGGCATAGCTAAAGATGCTTCGCTGCAACCTGGAACCCGATTCGAGAGGGTTGGGCAGCCGCGAAGCATCTGGGTGGTAAAGCGGCTCGTCAGTCTGCCGACCTATCCACCTCACGTCGATATCGAACTGGAGCGGGACCGAAACGAGCGCCGCACCCTTGCCGTGGCGGTGCTCAGGGACAGAGCGCAATACTGTCAGTTGTAGCGGGCTGTCGCCATCTCCGCCTTCACCTGCCGAGGAAAGAGAACGCTCCGCCCTGCCTGCCCGAAACGGGTTCCTCGGTGACCCGCTGGGCGTCGCGTAAAACCTGCTTCATCCCAGGCACCGCGATCGATCCCGAGCGCGGGATCTTGAGCAGCAGATCGGTCCACTTGCGCACCAGGCTGTCGGAGCTTTCGAGCAGCCGGCCGGTCAGCGCAGTGGGCGCCCGGGCGACGAAATCCTCGCGGCTCAGAATGAAGTTCTCGCCGGTGTTGTAAGTCTCATAAAGTCCCGGGTCCAGGGTCAGCGCCCGCAGCGAGAGCGCGAACACCAGCATCGAGAAATGATCGAGCGTGGCGTCGAAATGGCGGCTGTCGCGACGCGGATGCTGAAAGCTGTTGCCCCCCAGCAGCACCGATGGCAGGCCTTTGAGCGGCGGCGCAAAGAAGGAATCGTAGTCGATCAGCCGGAGCTGCCCCTGGGGCGTCACCAGCACGTTGTCGTGCTTCAAATCGCCGTGCGCGATACCCTTCCCGAGCATGTCGAGGCAAATGCTGGCCCAGGCCCGCGTCAACGCCGCCAATCCCTTGCCATGCAGCTTGTGGCAAAGACGCTTGACCGCCGAGCCCATGGTCTCGCCTTCAATCCAGGGCATCAGCACCACCGGGAATTCATTACCCGAAGCGATCATCGAGGTGACGAAGATCTCGTCGGGCATGAAACCGATATCGACCAGGTGCCTCGCCCCCAGCCGCTCGACGAGGTCGACCACCATCTGTTGGCGGCGCTGGAGTTGGGGCAAATCGCGGGTGAACATCTTGATCGCCACCAACTGGTCACCAGGCGCCACTGTGGCCTTGAAGACGGCGGCAAAATTACCGGCCACGAACACCGGATTGCCGTTGTCGTCGACGACCGGCTTGACCTCGAGTTTGGCGAACCGCCCGGCGGCGTTGCGCACGGCGGTGACGAAGTCGCTGATGGTCGGATAGGTCACCGCCGGTTCCCGGAACCCGCGCCGCGGCGGCTAGCCCGCAAGTTGCTGCGAACGCCAAGAAACTCAGCGCCCGCGCAGGGGAAAAATGGCGGCAAACGCCATTCTTGGCAAGACCGATGCTGTAGCGCGCCGGCTCGCTTACTGTGGCCCTGACGGCGGTCGAAAAATTGCCTGGTACGTGCATGGTATCCCTGAATCAGTTGTTGGCAACGAAATCCCCGGGCGAACTGAGTGCCCTGGCGGAGCGGCTCGACTACATGGCCGATGCCAAGGTCGTAGGCCCCCTCAAGGCCGCGGCGGTGACGACCAAGGGCGGGGCCGGCGCAAAGGCCGCGGCGGCCGGCTCGGCGGCCAAGTCCGCCGCCGTCGGCGCCGACGCCACGGGAAGCAAGGCGGGGCTGGCCGCCGGCAGCATCTGGAGCGGCAAAAGGTTTGGCCTGGATCTCGGCCTGGGGCTCGGGCCTTGGGGGCCGATCCTGCTGGGTGCGGCCGGCCTGGCGGCAATCTACGGCCTGGTCAGGATGCGCCGGGCCAGAGAGGCGTCGGACGAAAGCCTGCTGGTCGAGGCCTTGATGGAGAGATATCCCGACTTCGACTGGCAGAAATTCCTGACCACGGACTCCCCTCTCGATCTCAGAGCCTATCTCGAGGAACGCGGTATCATTCCCGGGACGGGAACCTAGCGCGTATTCCCTCCTGACCAGGGTCAGGTCAATATTCCTTTGACTCCTGGTGCTGTTTGCTCATGATGTAATTCGCGTTATCGACAATCATTCGCATTCCGTTGGATGTCTGGAGATAGGCGCGGAGATTACGGGTTTGTCCTTGGATACAGGGGAGGATACAGGGGTATACGATGAACACGGTGGGAAGCAGCGGGGAAGTTCTGGAGCGGTCGGCCAACGGCCGCACCTTGGCCGACTTGCGGCCCGGTGAAAAGGGCTATGTCGGTGGTATCGAGAGCAGTATTTCGCTGAAACGCCGGTTGTCGGCCATGGGCGTCGTCTCGGGTGTCGAGGTTTCGCTGGAACACACGGCGCCGATGGGTGATCCGCGCGTCTACACCATCCTTGGCTACAATCTCAGCCTGCGCAACGAAGATGCCCGCAAGGTCATGCTGAAGGCCGAAGATTGATGGGCCGCTGACCGCAGTAGCAGGGGAGGCGATCATGGATGCAACCATCGAAATGGTCGTTCTCGGCGTCGTCCTGGCGATTTGCCTGGTCCTGGTGGTGCGCCACGTCAAGCGCCAGGTTTTGCCTTCGGGAACCTCGGACGGCTGCCCGGGCTGCTCCCAGGCTGACGATTGCGCGAGCAAAAACAAACCCGACCAGGCCGGCCGTGACCCGGTGAGAAATGCGGGTTAAGCAGTCCGGCCCAGCAGCGCCGGCCCGATCCGGCTGAACAAGCGCCTCGACACCAGCAGTGCCAACACTACCCCCGAGGTCAGCGCCAGCCATTGGGGCACGAACTCGGTTTCCACCATTTCCGCCGCCATATCGACGTTCAGGCCGGCGACCAGGCCATCGACCACCAGGCCGGCGGCGACGCTGGTGAGGCAGATGCCGACCAGGTACATCACCATGGTCCGCGTCCCCATCTCGTTCCTGACGACGGCCAGGGTGGCGACGTTGGTGGCCGGCCCGGCCAGCAGGAAGACCATGGCCGCGCCAGGCGAGACGCCGGCCAGCAGGAGGCTGGCGGCCAGCGGGGTCGAGGCGGTGGCGCAGATGTACATGGGGATGCCGGCCAGCAGCATCACACCCATGGCCAAGGGGCCGCTGCCCCACTCCGCCAGGGCCTGCCCGGGCACATAGGTGGTGACGATGCCTGCGATCACCAGACCGATGCCGAGCCAGAGCACGAAATCGTCGAGGATGTCGGTGAGCGCATACCGCACGCCATCGGCAACCTTTCGCAGCTTTCCGGCCAGGCCCGATGCAGCCGGCGGGGCGGCAACCGCCTCGCCGCAGCAGGCGTCGGCGCAGCCCGACGCAGTCTCCGCCTCTGTCGCCGCTGCCGCCGCTGCCGCCGGCTTGGCCCTATCAGGCGCCTCCTTGACCAAACCCACCGCCAGGCCCGTCATCAGGGCGCTGGCAACCGCGGCGACGGGGCGGGCCACGGCCATGAACGGCCCCAAGAGCGCATACGACACCGCCACTGAATCGATGCCGGTTTCGGGCGTCGAGATCATGAAGGAAACCGTCGCTTGGCGTGAGGCGCCGGCCCGGCGCAGGCCGATCGCCGCCGGCAGTACGCCGCAGGAGCAGATGGGCAGGGGCGCCCCCAGCAGGGCGGCGCCGGCGGTGGCGCCCAGGCCCTCGCCGGCCATCCAGCGCTGCACCCCGGTTTCCGGCATCCAGGCCTTGATCACGCCGGCCATCACCAGCCCGAACAGCAGCCACGGCGCGGCTTCCAGATAAAGCCCAAGAATGTTGCCGAGCAATTCCACCACTGCCTCCAAGCCTATGGCCCCGCTCTTTCCCGCCACCGGGCAGCACCGGCGGCGGGTCGTGGAATCCCCGACTTCGCAGGCCTATGTGTGGCCCGGGTCGGGCCAATGTCAAGCCTGGGTCGGGAACGATCCCTCTCTACCTCAATACCCCTAGAAAGGATATTGACATTCATTCGCAAACCTATTCTAACCTTATTAGGAATGCTTCTCAATTGGTGAATTGAGGCGCCCACCAAGGGTACAAAAAGGGCAAAAAGTGCCGAGGCTGGCAAGATCCTACGCCGACCAGAGGATTGGAGCTCGCTCGGTCCGGATGAACTCAAACGCCCCATGACACTGTCAATCGAGGGGGACTAGCAGTGAAGGACAGAATGGTTACCGTTGCCCTGGTGGGTAACCCGAACTCCGGCAAGACGACCCTTTCCAATTGTCTCACGGGCGCCCACGACGGGGTTGGCAACTATCCGCGGGTGACCGTGTCCAAGCGGGCGCGGGATATCCAGCACATGGGCTGGACCTTCAAGTTGGTTGATCTACCCGGAATTTATTCGCTGACCTCGCAATCCCCGGAAGAACGCATCGGTCGCGATTTTATCCACGCCGAGCGCCCGGATATCGTCCTCAACGTCCTCGACGGCGGAAACCTCGATCGCAGCCTGTTTTTGACCTCGCAGTTGATCGAAATGGGCCGCCCGCGGGTCTATGCCTTGAACATGGCCGACGAAATGCGCCGCAAGGGCCACACCGTTGATCTGAAGGCGCTGGGATCCATGCTGGACGGTCCCGTCATAGAGACCGTCGCCACCAAGGATCAGGGCGTGGAAGAGCTGTTGGACGCCGTCGTCTCGATTGCCGAAAGCGGAGCCCTCGAGGACCGCCCGATGAAGGTCCCTTATGACAGCCATCTCGAAGGTGCCATTGAAAAGGTGCGAAACGCGGTGGCGGAACTCCATCCTGGTGCGCTCGAGTCCGAGCAAAGCCGTTGGCTGGCGATCAAGCTACTGGAAGGCGATGATGAAATTCTGCGACAGGAAGGTGACCACGCCTTGCTGATCGAGATGATTCGCCGTGAACGTTTAGACCTCTCCCATTCCCACGGCGACGACGTCGAAACCATGTTTGCGGACTCGCGTTACGGCTTCATCCACGGCCTGCTTTCGGAAGCGCGCGAAATATCCATCAGCCCGGAAAAGCGGATGAGCCAGACACGCAAGCTGGATTCCGTGTTGTTGCACCGCACCCTGGGCCTGCCCTTGTTCCTGTTCTTCATGTGGCTGATGTTCGAGACCACCTTTACCCTGGGCGCCTATCCCATGGACTGGATCGACGCTGGCGTGGCCCTGATCGGCGAAGCCGTGGCGGGGGTGCTGCCCGATGGCATGGTCAAGGATCTGCTGGTGGACGGCATCATCGCGGGCGTCGGCGGCACCATCATCTTCCTGCCCAACATCGTTATCTTGTTCTTCTTCCTCGCCTTTTTCAGCGAAAGCGGCTATCTGGCGCGCTCGGCCTTCCTGCTTGACCGCCTGATGCACGCCTTCGGCCTGCATGGCAAGGCCTTCATTCCCCTGGTCATGGGTTTTGGCTGCAACGTGCCGGCGATCATGGCGACACGCACGATTGAAAGCGAAAAGTCGCGGTTGATCGCTATTTTGGTCAACCCGTTCATGTGTTGCTCGGCCCGCCTGCCGGTGTTCATCCTGTTTGCCGGTGCCTTTTTTGCCCAGTGGGCCGGCACCGTGGTGTTTTTGATTTATATGCTAAGCATGGTTATCGCCCTGGGCGCGGCGGTGTTCCTCAACCGTTTCGTGGTGCGCGGCGGCGACGAGGCCTTCGTCATGGAACTGCCGCCCTACCGCCTGCCGACATTGGGCGCCTTGGTC
>Ga0187833_10001514_pt1 | contig 26462 bp, 26 predicted proteins | sample ETNtaG_37_FD_167968 | JGI IMG/M metagenome (GOLD analysis project Ga0187833, IMG submission 167968) | Marine microbial and viral communities from oxygen minimum zone, Eastern Pacific Ocean - ETNP2014_SV_400_PacBio MetaG (Illumina Assembly) | ecosystem: Environmental > Aquatic > Marine > Hypoxic...
AGAAAAATCAGGCTGCAGGGCAATCTACGTTTTAACAGGACATGGAGAGAAACATAAGGATGATCTGGAGAAAAATAATATTAAACCTGATTTTATTGCAAAAAATCTGCTGGAAGCTTCAGAGTTTATATTAAAAAATTAAAATGAACAAAGAAAAGATAAAAACAAGAGAAGAACTTAAAGAAGTAGTTGATAATCTAAAAAAACAAGATAAGAAGCTAGTGACCACTAATGGTGTCTTTGATATACTGCATATCGGGCATATAAAATATTTACAGGAAGCCAGAAAGTTAGGCGATGTCTTGATAGTTGCAATCAATTCGGATGCTTCAACAAAGAGACTAAAAGGCACTAAAAGGCCATTAAACAATGAAAATGACAGGGTAGAAGCTCTTGCAGCTTTGGAATGCGTTGATTTTGTGACAATCTTTGATGAAGATGATCCTATAAAGTTTTTGGAAGTTATAAAACCTAACATCCATGTCAAAGGAGGAGATTATGACATTTCCCAGATAATTGAGAAAGAGACTGTTGAGAAAAATAACGGAAAGATAACTTTAATCCAGGAAGTTAAGGGATATTCCACTACCGATCTTATTAATAAAATCCTTGATTTACATGGAAAACAATAATTTATTAAATTGAGTTTATTTCTGTTTCAAAATGCCAAAAAAACTATCAATAATCATTCCAGTGTATAATGAGGAAAAAACAATTGTTCAAATTATAAACAGAGTATTGAAAGTTCCATTAAAAAATATCAAAAAAGAGATCATAATTGTTGATGATTTTTCACAAGATAATTCTAGAAATATTTTGAAGAAAATAAAAGATAAAAATATTAAGATTTTCTTTCATAAGAAAAATTTTGGCAAAGGGTATGCTATAAGGACTGCTTTAAAGCATGCAACTGGGGATTTGATCCTGATTCAGGATGCTGATTTTGAATACAAGCCGGAAGAATATCCTAAATTATTGGAACCTATAATTAAAAATAAGGCAAAGGTTGTTTATGGGGTAAGATTTACCGAACAGCACAAACCACGATACAAGTTTTATTATCTTGGGAATCTTATTTTAACTTCAATCACAAATATACTGTACAATTCAAAGATTAAAGATATGGAGACTTGCTATAAGGTTTTCAAAAAAGAGATAATAAGGGATATGAAGTTAAAATCAAAAAGATTTGATTTTGAGCCAGAAATAACTGCCAAGATATTGAAAAAAGGATATAAGATTTTTGAAGTTCCAATCACCTATAAAAGCAGAAGCATTGTAGAAGGCAAGAAAATAAGCTGGAAAGATGGTTTGAAAGCAGTTTATTATCTGATTAAGTATAGGTTTATGGATTAGCTGCTTTTTTTATCCATATCCAATTCATCATCCTGGACATATTCTAAATCATTTTCCAAAGCAATGTAGGCTTTTTGCAATTCTCTTCCTAAATAAGCTGCATGGTCTTTTCTTAGATCTAATTTTTCCTTATTGAATACTGTATGATAGATGTCAATCGGTTTTTTCCCGGTTACTTTCAAAACTACTTTATTTTTTTCATTGCAAAAAGCAATTTCAATGTTCTTATTTTCTCTATCCAGTTTTATCAAGAAATATCCTTTTTTATCAAGAACAAATTCTTTAGCATCATCATACTCTGCTGTTATTTCTTTGGCCTCTTCCTGCTTGACTTCCAAACTGATTAATTCTTCATTCTTATCTTCATCATTAATGCCAATGGCATTCACAGGGCATGCTTTTGCCGCTTCTATTATTTCATCAGCTTCCGCATCTTCACAATTTACATCTAAAGTAAACTTATCATTGCCTTGATCTGCTCCTCCAACTAAGGTGGCTTTCTGACTCACAAATTCAAATTGATCTGGAGCCAGAGCTGCACAGCTTGCATTACCGATGCATCTTTCTTTGAGATATTCAACTTTAAGTTTTCTTGCCATGATGGGGATAAAGTGAATATGAGCTTTATATAAATTTTTGGTAATATTTATAAAACACCCTAAAATACAGTCTAGACCTGAAAATGAAACCAAACATATCTATGTTTTTTCCTGCATATAATGAGGAAGAGAATATACCGAAGATACTTGAATCTGCAGCAAGTGTCCTTAAGCAGGTTGCTGATGATTATGAGATCCTTGTTGTTGTGTATGGAGGTTCAACTGACTGTACCATAGATATTGTAAAAAAGTATCAGAAGAAAAACAGAAAAATAAAGCTCATAATCCAGCCAAAAGACAAAAAAGGTATTGGGTATGCAAAGAGGATGGGATTTAAGAATGCAAAATTTCCTTATATTTTTTATGCTGATTCCGACAACCAGTTTGATCTGAAAGAATTCAAAAAATTTCTGCCTTATCTTGACAAGTATGATGTTATTGCAGGCTACCGAATCGAAAGGCATGACCCAAAAACAAGAGTCATAACATCAAGGATATATAACATGATGATGCGCTTGATGTTTGGTGCAAAAGAAAGAGACCTGGACTGCGCTTTCAGACTGGTCAACAAAAGAGTTATAAATAATATCAGCTTAATATGCTCTACAGGGGTTGCAACAACAGAGCTCTTAGCCAAAGCAAGGAAAAAGGGCTTTAAGATCAAAGAAGTAGGAGTCAATCATTATCCCAGGACTTTGGGAAAGCCGGTTTTTGAACTGGAGATAGGATTGAACCTTCCAAAACCCAAGGTAGTGTTTGATATTTTAAAGGAAATGCTTAATTTATGGATTGATATGAGGATAAGAGGCAATTAAAATGGCAAGCATAATATGGCATACTAAAAATTTTTTCAGGCTGCTCTGGAACGTGCATCTGCTGCACAGATGCCCAGTCTGCAAGAAAAAAACCATTGAAACAGATTATCCTACTGAATTTATCCAGAAAGCCAAGTGCTCTGACAAGACATGCGGCTGGGGATGGACTAAATGAGTGTTTTTGACCGCATTATCAGGTCCCTCCTTTTGATAAAAGCAAAAAAGATGAACAAGTATTGCAGAGAATTACTTAAAGGAAAAGTTATTGATGTAGGATCAGGAAGAGGTTATATAGCAAAAGAAATTCAAACTAAAAATAAGGTTGATGTAACCTGCCTTGATGTCAAGGATCTAAGCCAGACAAACTCAAAAGTCACGGTCTATGATGGGAAAAATATCCCGTTCAAGAAAAACCAATTTGATACTGCATTGATAGCTTATGTCCTGCATCATTGTGAAGAGCCTTTGAAAGTTTTAAAGGAAGTTATCAGGGTGTGCAAGGGCAACATTGTAATCTTTGAAGACACAAAGCCTTCACCTTTTACAAACATAATGGATTTTATGTCTAATAAATTAAGAGGCGTGGAAACTCCATTTAAGTTCAGACAGGAAAAAGAGTGGATTGACATTTTTAAAAAGTTAAATTTAAAAATAACAAAGGTTAAGCATAACGTAGAGAGGGAGTGGTTTTATCCTTTTGTAGAGCACACAATGTTTGTGGTCAGGAAATAAGATTAAAAATGGCAGAACAAAAAAATATTCCGGTTACTGATGCATATGATTCTATGTTTGGAGGTAAGTTTGAAGATTCTGAAAAATTCATTCCTGATATACTTCCATTGAACTTCAACAAGGAAATTGTAAAGTCTGTCATGGAAACTGCCAAAAAAGAAAAAAAATGGGTTTTGGTGTTTGTGATAGGGACAAAACCGTGCTTCTACAAATTCTATGGATCTATTGTCGCTGCAAATAAAGCAGGAATCCCAAATTTTATAGTAAATTCTAATCAACATTATGATGATATCTTGACACACGGCATAACTGAATTTAACCTGCAAAACCGGATGGCGTGCAACCTTGCAATAAGAGGAGACTTAGCCCAAAAATCTGCTGAATTGATGATTAAAGTGAGCTGGTTTGCAAAATATCTGAAAAAAAACTGGCCGGATGTAACAGTTGTTCCGGTTGTCTTGGGAGATACGATAATGACAGGAATTGTTCCTGCTGCCTGGATGTTCTCAAGGAATGAACGGGCTGTGCAGATTGAAGCCGGCTTAAGGTCGATGGCGCCGGAAGTCATCAAACAGTATAAGACAGTAGACCCTGAAACTTTTATTGATCAACAGTTCCACGGTAAATGGATGTTGCTCAGGAATGAGCCTTTTCCAGAGCAGTGGGATACTTTTACGTCAGCCGCAGGAAGTGAATATCTTTTTGCTCCAGTTGACCTGAATAAAGCCCACCTGATAAGAGAAGGTTATCCTGAAAAGAATATGTGGGTGACTGGCGGCGTTGTTGTAGATGCTCTTGATTTGAAGAGAAAAGAAAAGCCAAAGGAAAGCATCTTTAATATTTATCCTCAATTAGAGAAAGGCGATTGGTTGAGAATAGATATACATCGAAGAGGAAACCTAACACCAACAAGATTCAAGGCAATCATAAATGCGACCGAAGACCTTGTAGAAAAAGGCTATAAGGTTAATTTTATTGAGATGAGTGCAACAAAGATGGCCTTGGATAATTACAATCTAAGAGGTAAGTTTGATAAGTTAAGCAAGAATAAAAATTTCCTATTTACTAAGGTATGGCCAGAATACGCTAATGTCATAGAATTTTTTGAATCGAAAAACTGTTTTGGCGTGTTGACAGATTCCGGGGGCGTTCAGGAAGAGATGAACCTTATAGGGAAGGTATGCCTTACATGCAGATTCAATACTGACAGGCCTGAAACCGTGAATGATGCAAAAACCAATATTTTGGTCCCGCCAATAAACAATAAATTTATTGTTGATTTGATAAAGCATGTATTCAATAATCAATCCCTTCAAAAAAGCATGTCTTCCGGAAAAAAGCTATATGGGCAGGACGTCGGAAATAAAATAATTAAAACTATGCATAAGCTTATGGATGATGATGATAGGCCATTTAAATGGGCCCATGAAGCTTTAGGCTTGTGGAAAGAAAAAGATAAAGGTGTAGAATATCTTTAATTTCAAATTGATTTTTAAAAAGCACATATATGTAATTATTTTATTGTTGCTGTCAATTTCATTTTTCTACAGTATTTTAAGCCCTAACAGGATTTTGAACAATATCCATTATATCAATGATATGACATTCTTATCTTTTAATGTCCAGGAATCTATCTTCAAATACAAGACCCTGCATTTATGGACCCCTTATTTCTATTCCGGCCAGCCTCTGATGGCCATACCAGAAAGCTTCCTGTTTGACCTTAATTTTTTGTATATCCTGATTTTCAGGAATATTAATCTTGCTATGAACCTTGCTACTATATCTTATTTCTTTCTAGCAGGTTTTGGGATGTATCTTTTGGTTAAGAGCTTAAAACTAGATCCAAAAATCGCATTTATTTCTGCCTTGGTTTATATGTTCAATGGATTTATGCATTCTTTTGTCATTAGCGGGCATCTTAACATCCTTGAAAGCTATGCCCTGCTGCCTTTTGTCTTTTTATTTACATACAGGGCGGTAAAAAGCAAAGATTGGATTACAAATGCCATCTTAGCAGGCTTATTTTTTGCCATGATGCTGCTTGCTGGCGGGTTTATATTTTTCCTATATACTGGAATTTTGATTGGACTTTTTTTATTGTTTAATCTTATTGGGGGTAATTTTTTAAGCAGGGCTTTGAAAATTTTTTTGGTTGGAATCGCCTTATTAATCGTATTATTTGGAATATCTTCCATAAAATTACTCCCTTCTTTGGAATACACGGATATTTCAAACAGGGCTTCCGGAGTTTCTTACACAGAATTTTTAGGCAATCCTGTTAATTTGGCGAATTTATGGTCCGTAGCAGTATTCAATCCAAGATTCAGTGATATAACCGGGGCAGTGGGCATTGCAGCATTTATACTTTTGATCATGAGCTTTTTTTCCTACAGGAATAAAACAGTAATTTTCTTTTTGTTATTGATTGTATTCTCTATTCTGCTTGCATCAGGCTCATTTTTATCTGAAATACTATACAAAACTGCTCCGGGATTTGATAAATTGAGGCACGTAGAAAGGGCATTGGTCCTGTTTGTTTTTTCTGCCTCGGTCCTCATTGCTTATGGATTTAAGAATCTGAATTTAAGGCTGGGAAAATTCGGTTTCTATAACAAATATAAAAAAATTATCTATGTTTTGATCGTGCTTTTGATCTTGACTGAGTTGGTCTTTTTGCAAAATATTCCTAAATCTGTAGAAGTTATTAAGCCTGATGAGATTCCAATATTGGATTTCATAAGCAAAGATAAAGAGATGTACAGGACAATAAATCTTGGCTTAAGGGAACTTATCGGAGCAGCCGGCTATAATTATAATGCGCAATTGGGAATTGGAGAAGTCAAAGGAGGAGGAGGTATCTGGATCAATGACTATGTAAATTATCTGGCTGTTTCGCAGCAGTATAATCCTTCCAAGCTTTGGGGAATATTAAATACAAAATACATAATATCCAATTCAGAATTAGATTTTCCAAATACTGAATTTGTCCAAAAATTCGAAGAATGTCAGGGTTGTGCTGTACGAAATGCGTTCGGACCATATCTGTATGAAAACCTGGAATTTTTGCCCAGGGCATATATGGCAGATAACAGCATATTAGTTGTTGGAAATAAACAGGCTGCAACACAGCTGATTTACTCTTTGATCCTTGATAGATTTGATCCGAGAAGTACTGTTTTGATACAAGGTGCGGAAAAAATAGACGAGCATAGTTTAGATTTCTTAAAAAAATTCAATGCCATTATTTTAGCTGCAGATTCCGTAGATCAAAATAGCCTGCCAATTTTAGAAGCGTATGTGAATAATGGAGGCATTATACTCCCTGATGTATTGAATGGGGGAAATGTGATTTCTGATGAAGAATTAGGAAATTTATTCGATGGATTTGGAGGAAATTATTCAACGATAGAAATAACGCAGTATTCAAACAACAAAATCGATTTGGACTTAAAAGGGAAGCAGGGTTTTTTGGTTCTAAGCGAATCATATGTTAATTTTCCAGGATGGAATGCTTTTGCAGGCAATAAAAAAGTTGAGATGCTAAAGGCAAACAATGCCATAACATCAGTTTATGTTGACGGGACTTATGATGGGCTAACATTTAAATATAATCCAAAATCATTTAAATACGGAGCCATAATAACCATTGTTTCTCTTCTTGTATTGACTTTATTTTTGTCAAGAAAATTATTTAAATAAAGTTTGCTTGCAGTAAAAAGATGGATGAGAATATAGAACCAGGGGAAAAACTGTTGAAAAAAGACTTTTTCTCTTCTTTAGGGAAAAATAAGTATAAGACAGCGCTATTTATTTTCCTTATTTTAGCTGTGCTGTTCTCTTTTGCGTCAAAAACCAATTGGCTGTCAACGTACAGGGCAGAATGGGATATATGCTTGGATTTGATAAAAGAGGGCACTTTATACGGAGGACAGCCGCACTGTGCATCAGGGCCTGTTTTGTTTTTTACAGGATTTGTGTTTAATGCGATCTTTGGGAGTTATTTCCAGATAGCCCTCAAGATCTTTCTCATAGGGCTTGGCATATTGCTAGTATACTTGATGTATAAAATAATAAAAAAAGAGACCGAAGATAATGATATTTTATTTATTTTGCTGCTTTCTGTATTGTGGCTGTTTCCCGAGGTCAGCGGCAACAATCTTGAGAAAGTATTAAGCATGCTGTTCTTATTTTTTGCATTCTATTTACTGTACTATTCAAAAATAAAGTTTAATTGGTTTTATAGTGGATTGTTACTGTCATTGTCTTTCTTTTCATCTATACAGGTGATGATATTCATAATCGTCATGTTAGGGTATCATCCATTTAGATCCAAGGCTATTTCTATAAGCCTAAAAGGCAAAAAATCTATTTCATTGAGGCCGAAAAAATTTATTGTTTTGCTGAAGATTATTGGGATAATGCTGCTGATTTTTCTCGTGCTCAGGTATATCTACCCAAATATTTTATCTTACACCCTATTTGCGCACAGCATAGATCCACTATACGGTTTTTTTGAAGCTGCCAAACATATGCTTCCTTCTGCTTTCACAGACAGCAACCTGTTCATCATCTATATTGTGCTTGCTGTCTCTGCTTATCTGTTCATAAAAAGTAAAAATGCAATTTTCATAATTGGAAGTATTGGCCTGTTTGTGGTGTTTTTTACTGTGCACAAAGGATCAGGTGGCTTCCTGATAACAAGGTATTCTCTCCCGGCAATACCCTTTATAATATTGACATTAAGCCTGCTCAAGGGGAGGATCAGGAAAGGCTACTACAGTGAAATTTTCTTTTACGTTGCGCTTCTATTTTTAGTGGTATTCCCGGGTTTGTACCAAAATAGCTTATCATCGTTTGTTTACGACAAAAGCGCGCTTACCTTAAAAGATTTTCAGAAAGAGGTCAGCTATGCTATAAACTTCATACCTCCACAGGATGGAATGATACTTACTGATGATATTAATCTTTTATCGAAATACGGCTATGAATTTGAACCTGGCAAGGTTGTGGAAGCCAGCAATGTAATATCGCAGAATACTATTGATGCATGGTCCGGCCCAAGGCTTGAAAAATTAGGCATTACAAACCTGGCAGACTGGGACCCTGCGCAATCGACTCCTGAGGAAACAAAGCAGATACAAGAGCAGCAGATCGATGCCATAAAAAAAGAGATTGAAGCAGGGGAATACAGTCTCATGCTATACGGCCCTCGCGGCCAAACTACAATAGTTGCTCAGGCTATTGGCAGATTGAATGATAGTGTAAGATCCCAATACTGCAGCATTGTCCTTCCAAATCTGGAGCATCTGCCTTTGACAGGAGTGCATGTTGTCACAGCATATATGAAAGACATTTCTCACTGCCAGGATACTGTCGTAGGGATGGTAGATTATTACTCAAAAGTTTTTGACCATGTCTGTGAAAAGAGCAGTTTTGCCGCTAATAATGTTGTAAAATACACAGTATCTTTATACGGAATAGACATAGGCAGAAGTTGTGATAAAGGTGGGAATTTCATAGATGATTTCAATCATCATCCATTATTTCCCCAACACACTGCACTGATATTAATCTCAATCATTTTAATCTTGATAGTAAGCATACCAAGGCTCAGAAAAGGAAGCTGGGCAGAAAAGAAGTATTCTAGGAAACTGCATTATCTGGCTATCATAATTTTGAGTATTATCCTTGCTTATATTCTGATTGTCAGCACAAAAGATTTAGGGTATTTCCTGAACTTTGTCTGACAAGCTAAGTGCTGCTTACGTATTCTTTATCAGTTCTGTGGGCCCTGTTCTCCACTATTGCTTCGGCAACTTCCCTGCCCATCTCAATAGAAACATCCTGGCCATGGTACTTGAAAGACCCCCCTCTGCCGGTTGAATACAGATTCCTGAAAGTTGACAGATAAGCCATTATCTCTTTTAATGGTTCCTGGAAATTGATATCATACAAAGGATATACATCTCTTTCCCTATGGGTAAAGCACTTTATCACTTCTTCTCTCCTGATATATCCTAACTTTTCCAGTTCTCTTATTGTAAGGTCATACAGGTCTTTATCCTCCATTTTCCACATCCCATCATCATAATCCACGTAATACTCGACAAACAGGGATGTTTTTCCTTTAGGGACCATTTTCTTGCTGAAATTTTTTGGTTCGGAAATCCTTCCAAAAGGTATTGATTCATCCGGAAAATATATCCAATTATCATCGGTAACCCTTTCTTTGTTGAGCATTACATAAACATAAATTTGAGATCTGAATTTCAGTTTTTTGACTGCATCTAATGTTTTCTTTGGAGGAGGGGGATTCATGATAGAAACCAATTCTGTTACCGGAATGCTTGAAATGCAATGGGTGCATTCAAAAGTCTTTTTTTTTCCCTTAACACCAACAACTACGGATTTGATTTTTTTCCCATCATGGTTTATTCCAACTGCCCTGGAATTTAGAAGTATCTTGTTTAAGTGTTTTGATTCTATTTTTTTCTGCAGGTTGTTGTATAATATTTGCGAACCCAGATCCGGATAAAAGAAATGAGTTATAGTTTCATTAGTCATGTCCCGAACCTTGAATATTATACTTTTTAGCGTTGACATCAACGATATGTTTTTTATTCTTAGCTGTGCAAGATAAAGTGACAGCTCTTTGCAGGATACACCCCATGATTTTCTTGTATAATTAAGTATATTAAAGTTTGCCAGTGTTTTTCCGAAGTTGCTTATAGCATAATCTTCAAAGTTCTTTATCTCTTTTCTGAAAAAAAATCTTTTTACTTTCTCATATAGGTAATCAAGAACCATCCTTATTGCTTTAAATATTCCAACACCCGTCAAAGCATTTTTTAGGTCAACTGGATATGTAAAATACTTCCCGTCAATAAAAAACCTCGATTGTTTCTTAACACGGACAGCATGCCCTTTGATTTTGTCCAGATACCAGTCATACAGGCTCTTTTTTTTGCTGAAAAACACATGCGGGCCTATATCCGTCAGAAAATTTTCAAACTTTAATGTTTTTGCCAGTCCGCCTACAACATTATCTCTTTCAAAAATATAGCTATGCTTATCATGTTTACTTAAATTGTAAGCAGCTGATAATCCTGCTGGACCACCACCCAGGATTGCAACTGGTTTTCCTTCCCCCATAAATCCCAGATACCTTGAGTCTATTTTTATACTTTTTGGAAATGAAAACTGATCCAGAATTATATATTATCCAGGATATGGAGGAAATGATAGATAATCTAACATTTTGGCAATATAACAAAATTTAAATATGTTCATATACCTCATTCCAGACTACTATCGTGAGGAAAATTTATGAAAGTATCTAATCTGCTGGAAAATACCTATTTAATTTTAATATTTTCAATCTTATTATTGATGGGAAATGCAAACTTATCCGACAATCAGCTAGATCATGATTTTCCTTTTGGATATTTTGCTTCTGATGCTTTCCAGCACCAGACTCGGGCTGAGGGCATCAAAGATGCCGGTAATTTCAGGTTCGAGGCTAATTACATATCACACGGCTTTGAAAGAGTTGTAGGGAGATATCCTCCCTTGATTTATCATCTGGGCGTCATGCTTTCCCATTCTACCGGATTAGAGGTCTATGATACTGTATATTTTGTTTTGTTTTTTCTTTCTTCGCTGGCCGCTATAATAATGTACTTTGTAATAAAAGGCATCAACAGGAATGTTGCCCTGATATCACTGCCCTTATCCTTGATGATCTTCATGACCCCAAATATAAATGGGTTTACATGGGGACATTGGCCTGCAATCCTTGCGCAGGTTTTTCTTATAGCGCTGTTCTGGAGTTTTTACAGGATTGATATGAAAAAATCATTCTTGTTGATAGGTATTTTTTTGAGCGGGATCTTTTTAACTCATACATCAGAATTCGTGTTTGCCATGTTTTTTATTTTTGTTTATTTTGTTATTAATCTTATATTGAAGAAGCTTAGCCTTAAAGAAGTTAAGGCTGTCGTGATTGGAGGTATCTTATCATTAGTCATTGTTCTTCATTACCTGATAATATTCAGATACAGCTGGCTTATCGAGCAGGCATACACTTTTGGAGTAAAGCCTGTTTGGGAGGGCAATCCAGGATTTTATTTGGCAAATTTCCAGGTTTTGCTGGTTTTTCTTGCAATCGGCCTGTTGCTTTCTTTATTTGTTGTTAAGAAGTATACTTATGTCGCTTTTTTGGCTGCCTTTAGCACGATTGTCATGGGTTATGGAAATTATTTTGGATTTGACACAAGAGCTTTTCAATTAAGGTTTCTTTGGCCGATTCACCTTTCAGTGTTTTTTGGATTCGGGCTTTATACTAGCTTGAAGTTTTTTATAAAAAAATGGAATGTCATTTATTCTGTTTCATTAGGAGTATTATTGGTTGTTCTTCTTTTGGGATTGGTCAATATCCCCTTCATTCCAAGCTACCAAAAATTAACATCCTCAGGAGTTATGGACCCTTTCCATTGGGAAGCGCTGGAATGGTTAAGTGAAAGCACTCCTGAAACTTCAAAATTGTATTTTTTCTATGGGGATATTTACAATCAGGATGCTTTGCTCAGGAATTCTAAAAGGGTTCATTGGCTGGTTGACCCGAATGATTTCATTGATAATCTAAACAGCAGGAAAATTGCCAGAGAATACGTAACCGAACTTCCAGGTGACGGCGGCGGCGGAGAGGTTTATAGAAAAACATTGTTCTCTTTCGGCAACTATGCAAAAGAAACAGAACATGAATATTTTTATGGTGATAAGGATATGTGCCAATTTGATTATTATATCTTTGACAAAGTATCCAGGCAGGAAGCTTTGGCGCAGTATAATCTGCTGATAGCGAATGAACTTTTGCAGAATGATTTTGTTGAGCCTGTCTTTGATAATCAGGTTGTTGTTATCTTGAAAAATAATAAAGTGGGAGAGGATTGCATTGAAGAAAGAAGTTTTTAGTTTATTGAAAAAAGAATTAGCGTATATTTTGGCTTTATTTGTAATATTTTTGATAATCTTTAAGATTATATACTTCAAGGAGGGCTTTTTAATTGTTTTGAGAACAGTTTTATCCCTTTTCTGGCTCTTTGCCCTACCTGGATATTTTGCTATGTTTTATTGGCGAGAAAAAATAGGATTTACAGAAAGGTTTGTTGTCGGCATAGCATTTTCAGCTGCTATTATCGGAATCTTAAGCTATTATTTAGGCTTGATCGGATTGAATATCAAGTTCCATGTGATATTGTTGCCTTTAGCGATTATAATAACAGGATTTTTCTTTTTATTCAAAGAAAAATAAGATTTTGTCATCTAAGATTTTTTGATTTATATTTGTTCAAAACAAAAACTATTACAATCAACAGAATAAACATAACAGCAATTGCTATCCTAAATGATATTAAAAGCCCAAGTAGGTATGTTAAGGAAGGGAAGATTGTAATGCCTAATATTATTGAAAATAATGCTTTCTCTCCTTCTGTCAGGTCAAATTTCCTGAGTAGAAGGTAAAATGGAAGTGTTATGAAAACAATCCCAAGAGCAACCCTTATGCCTACCATTCCAAACATAGCAAAGGCAAAGATAAGTACAACTAGTAAGATTACTGAAAAAAATGCCAATTGCGTTTTTATTTCTTCGCTAATTTTCAAATTCATACACCCTTATATCGCCTTTATCATAGACTAATTTATGGTTTATCAAAGCTTTAGCTTCAAATTCCTGCATGGAATCAAAAGTTTCCTGATCATTCAAAGGACCTACCATCGTGTAATCGAGCATTATATACCATTCAGGAGATTTTAATATGATTTCTTTGTCTTCCCTAAAAAAATAAAATCTTGTTACATGCTGCGAAACAGCTGCCATCCATCGAATTTTTTTTGAAGTTGCAGACAAAACCTGATCCTGATGCGGGATGCCTAAAACCGTTACATTGACATCTTTAGGCGCATTATCCAGGATCCATTGAGAAGCTTCGAACTCGGCATCATTCAATGTAGTAAAAAAACCAGATTGTGTATCTGGATTATAAATTTCCTTATTCAAAGTCCTTGAAGCCGCAACCATATTTACAGATAATACAAAATAAAGGAAGACCAAAGTCATTCCATATTTAAAGAATTTTTTATAAGGAAAATTTACTTTAATTAAATTAACTAAATATATTGTGCCAATTGCCGTTATTGGAGCAAAAATGTGCATAGTGGCGGATAAAGACCTGTGAAGGAATTCTGCTTTCCCGAATAAATCCCTGTGCAACACAATATACAAGCCTATTAGCCATGCCAGTAAAAATAAATCCCTCTCTTTCCTGCTTAATAACAATATCAGCAATCCAATAATCAGGAAGGGCAAGGTCCATGACCCATGCATGTCCTTGTATGAAAAATAAGATGCAGGGACAGAACCTGCAAAATCTGCCGGATTTAGAGACCAGCTAAAAATCCTTGATGCATCTAATTTAAAACCATTGTCATTCGCCGGATTATCTGCCGATAATTCAGGAAAAATCCTGAAATTTTGGTAAGGGAAAAGTAAAAATATTATAAGAAATATCAATATTGAGATTGAAATATGCTTTACATTTATGTAAGATCTCTTGTTTTTTACTGCAATAAAGATATATAATAGAACTAAGGAAAAAACAACATGGAAAAAACCCAATGGGTGTATCAAGAAGCTGATTCCGGAAAATAAAGCAGTAAAGTAAAGATAGATTGGCTTTTTTTCTTCTTTACCGTAAGTTATCATATATTTATAAAAACAATAAAGGATGATCGGGATGAATGCATAAGAAAACCTTTCCGGCCATTGCCCCCAGATATAAGGCAGGAAATCCCTTGGTGAGAATATCAATAATATGGAAGATGAGATTGCCGGCAAAAACCCGAATAATGACCTTATTACAAAATAGACTGTTACAATGATGAATGTTGCTAAAATTGAATTCATAAGGAATATGGGTATTATTCTCTGGCCCCCAAAAACTTCCATGATGCCCAAAGAGGTGTGAAAAGTTGGCGCATACCATAAAGTATGCGGCTTGAAGTCATTATCATTCCCATACCTAAGATCGATATACGGAGGCAGATACAAAAAGGATTTGTCATTATATGCGATATAATCACCAACTTCAAAATGCGACATTGCATCATATTCGCCGTAAGGAACTTGCTTATCATGAAATGGCTGTGTCCAGAAATATAGGGCAAATAGATATACAAGTATGAAAATGAAGGTTTCGATGTAATTTCTGTTTATCTTCATATCAATCTCGAATTAAAATGTATTTATAAATATTTAGTTTAGCAGAAAACTTTATATTGGGTTCGAAATTCTACTAAAACATGGATATTCTGATAATAAAGCTTGGAGCAATAGGCGACGTTCTTAGGACAACTGCCATACTTCCCGGATTAAGGGAAAAATACCCAGATAGCTTGGTGACCTGGGTCACAAAAGCAGATTCCTTTGATATTCTGAAGAATAATGAGTTTATTGATAAACTGCATCTGATCCAGGAAAATCTTGCTGAAAAATTCAAGGATGTTGAATTTGATCTGGTTATCAACTTGGATGATGATTTGGAAGCGTGCAAACTGGCTTCTTCCTTAAGGTCTAAGAAAATAATTGGAACCTATCTGGATGATGACAAGAAAGTGTATACTGATGATTCTTCTTCGTGGTTTGAGATGGGACTTATCTCTAAATTCGGAAAAGAGAAGGCAGATGAATTGAAGGCTTTGAACAAAAAAACTTACCAATCAATCTTATTTGATATTTTAGGTATTGAAAACAAGGATTATGAGCCTCAGTTAAACCTTCAAAATGAAGATATAAGATTCGGAAAAAAGTTCTTGGAAAGGAATGAGGTCAATAAAAAAGCCTTGCTCATCGGAATCAATACCGGAGCCGGCGGAAGATGGCAAGATAAGAAACTTTCAGTTGAGCAGACCGTTGAACTGATAAAAAAGCTCGATGATGAAGTAAAGAACAAAAAATTAATTTTATTTGGAGGTCCTGAGGAAAAAGAAAGGAATAAAGAAATTTTGGAAAAATCCGATGTAAATGTAATTGATGCTGGCTGTGAAAATACATTGATGGAATTTGCATCTTTGGTCAATCTATGCAAAATTTTAATTACTTCTGACAGCTTAGCCATGCATATCGGCATTGCTTTGAAAAAGAAAGTTATATGTTTTTTTTATAGCACCAGCTCCAGCGAAATCGAGTTATATAATAGGGGGATTAAAATTATTGGAAAAGGAGAAGATTATTGTTCATATAAACCTAAATGTGATATTCCTCCAAAATGGAACATTGATGATTTTATTGATGGTGTTAAGAAATTGAGTAGTTGATTTTTCATGGTCGAATACAGATCTTTGAAAAAAGAAGATATTACAAGAGTTAGGGAAATTGCTTTAAAATCTTGGCTTCTTACATATAAAAATATCTTTACTGAAGAAAAAATTAGAAAAGAAGTTGCTGAATATTATTCTAAAGAAAATTTTAAAAAATATCAAAAGGATATTAAAGGTGGTTTGGGCAAGTTTATTGTGGCTATTGATAATAAAATTGTAGGATATGCTCATGTTATTAAAAAAGATGGTGTTTGGGAGATTATTCGTATATATTTAGATCCTAAATTTATGAGAATGGGTATTGGTTCTGGTTTAATCAGAGAAGTTGAAAAATTTCTTAAGAGTAAAAATGTAAATAAATATTTAATTTATCCTCATCCTAAAAATAAAATTGCAATTAATTTCTACAAAAAGGTTGGTTTTAAAAGAAATCCTAAATTAGATAGAGATCGTTGGTGTTCTCCTTGTTTTGAAAAGGAGTTAAAAACACATTTATAAAGGGTTAAAGTATACCAGAATTCTAATAAAATATAGTCGTGAACCAAAAGATTTATATATTATATAAGTTTATACTATAGTATAAATATATAGGTGATAGAAATGCTAAAACAACCGTTGCATTACCCAAGGCTGGATACAATTTTAAATGTAGAGAATGTTGTAAAAACAGCAAAAGACCCCATCTCAAAGAATGAGATAGACAGAAGGCTGGAGAAACAGATAATGAGGCCAACATTGAATTTGATACTTAATTACTTGGAAAAAAGCGGGAAAATTGCCATCCTAAAAGAAGGCATTATCTGGGTCTATAAAGAAGACATCAGCAGCAAGCTAAAAGACAAATTGAGGAAAGGAGTGAGAGTTTAATGAAAACCTATGTAATGATTCCTACATATAATGAAAAAGAAAATATAGAGAACCTAATAAATGCTATTCTAAAGCTAAATATAAAAAATCTGCATATTGTTGTTGTGGATGATAACAGCCCTGATGGGACATGGAAGATTGTTGAAAATCTTTCCAAGAGAAAAAAGGATGTTCATTTATTATTAAGGAAAACAGATAAAGGAAGAGGCTCTGCAGGAAGAGATGGGTTTATCTATTGTTTGAAGAATAAAGCAGACATTATTGTTGAGATGGATGGTGATTTTTCCCATAATCCCAAATATATTCCATTGATGTTAAAAGAAATAAAAAACGCAGATATTGTTTTAGGCTCCAGAAGGGTCAAAGGCAGCAAAGAAGTAGGGAGAAGCTTATTCAGAAGATTTGTAACATTCGCTGCTAATTTATACATAACCCTGATGTTAGGGATAAAGGTAAAAGACTGCAACTCTGGCTATAGATGTTTTAAAAGAGACATTATGGTGAAAATAAATCCAATAAAAATAAAATCAAAAGGGCCTTCGATTGTGCAGGAAGTCTTGTTCAAAGCGCATTTAAAAAAAGCAAGAATAAAGGAAATTCCAATAACATTCATTAACAGAACCAAAGGAAAATCTAAATTAGGAATTCCCCAATTAGCAATGGGCTATTGGGTGATCATAAAATTGAAGTTTTTGTATTTGATGGGTGAAATATAATGAAGATAGCAATCCTGACTCCAACATTCTCCTATTTCAGTGGAATTGACCGGGTTGTGGAACAACAAGCCATGGATTATGCTAAAAAAGGTAACAAGGTAAAAGTAATTGCTTTAGAAGGAGATATTAAACCAAGAAATTATCAAGTTGAAATTCTGGGAATGCCTAAGAGCTTGTTTTTGCAAAGATTATACAGATTATTTTTCTTTCTTGGCGGAAATAAGATAAAAAAAACAGCAGAAAAGATCAAAGATTATGATTTGATAATATCACATTTCTATCCCATGAACTGGATTGCTAATGATGCAAAGAAAAGATATGGAATAAAATATGTTTACCACAATCATGGGATTGGGTTCAGTTTTCTTTTCAAGAAGATCCATGAAAAAATTTATATGAAACTATTCGGATATTTCAATAAACTGTCATTAGAGAATGTAGACGAAGCCTTTTCAATAAGCAACTTCCTGCAAAAAGAATTAAAAAAAGAAACCGGTTTAAGCAGTAAAGTTGTATATGATAAAATCGATAAAAGATACAAAAAAAACATTAATGGGGACAATATCAGGAAAAAATTAAATATAAAAAAAGGGGAAAAGCTCTTGTTCTTTATCGGAAGACTATCGCCCCATAAAAACATACATACTCTATTGAAAATTTTCAATAAAGTCAATGAAAAAGTGCCAAATTCCAAACTGTTGATTGTTGGCAAGCCTACTTTTCCTGCTTATTACAAAAAATTAAGGAATTCTGCTAATAAGAATGTGATATTCATAGATTTTGTTGATGACAAAGAACTCCCGTACTATTATGCTGCGTGTGACTTGTATGTGACCGCTTCCTTATGGGAAGGTTTTAACCTGCCAGCAGCAGAAGCCCAGGCCTGCGGCAAGAAAGTTGTTGCTTTCAACATAGGTTCGCATCCTGAAATTGTTAAGAAAGGAATTTTGGTTAAAGAAAAGGATATACGGGGATTTGTAAATGCCGCAATCAAGTTGTTAAAATGAATCTATTTAAGAAATTCAAAAACCTTGACAAGTACACGAAGCTAGCCATAATAGTCATAATAATAGCTGTATTGATAAGGTTTTCTTTGGTGTCTGTGTACCATGTTTCTGGTGATGCCTGCTGGCAGATCTCAAATGCAAAATTCATCGCCGAAAACAACAAGATCCCGTTATTTGAGCAGTTTGGGAGGGATGAGCCTTTCTGGGCGCCGCCTCTTTTTCACATTATATCTGCATCTGTATATATGATCTTCATGAACATAAGCAAGAATGCAGCGGATTTTGTAATTAAACTGATCTCTCCAATCCTGGGATCTTTAACATTGATCTTTTTTTTCCTTATATCAAAAAGATTATTCAATAAAAAAACAGTATTTTACGCTCTGCTTTTCCTTGCATTTATACCATTGCATGTTGACTATAGCATATTCAGTTACATAGACGGCACCCTTACCTTTCTGGCGGTCCTGAGCGTGTATTTGGCTTTAAAAAACAAAATATTCCTGTCAGCGATAACAGCCGGCCTTGCCATATTGGCAAAATATAATGGCAGTTTTATCTTGCCGGTGTTGTTATTCATAATCTACCAGAATAATAAAGGCAAAAAAAACTTAGTGAAAAATATGTTGATTCTTTCGATCATCGCTGGAGCAATAGGATCCATCTGGTTCATCAGAAACTGGATCTTTCTAGGAAATCCTGTTTATCCATTTATGCAGAGCATCTTCCACGGTGTTGAGATAGGAACTTTTGCCCAATCTCAGGTTGGTTCAGTAAACCTATTGAACATATTAAGCGTCAATGGAATAATCTCTTTTTATCTCGGAATTTTTGGAGTGCCTAACGGAAACCTAAGTTCCCTGTCTTTTTTCCAGGTGCCTTACTTCAATCTTCTTTTCACAATATGGATTTTGGCAACTATCATCTTCATGATTCCCTTGATTATTGGAATAACATCTAAGAAATTGATCCATAAGAGATTATTATTCATCTGGATAGGATCTTACATCATCTTAATACTTCTTTATGTTGTAAATTCAGGCTGGTCTGTGTCAAGATTTATGCTTCCTGCCTTTCCGGCTATCGCACTAATCTGGGCCCATGGGCTGGAAAATATCAGGTTCAAAAATATAAGGAAAATTTTAACATTATTGATTTATCTTATCATGATAGGTTTTGTGCTTACATCTTTTGTAAAAATAAGCTTGGCTGCAAATGCATGGAATTTCTATAATGATGATTTTGAATGGATAATAGAAAACACTGGCAAGGATGAACTTTTCATGACCGGAAGCCAGTGCATCTCCTATAATATTGAAAGGCAGACTGTAGGCTCGGAAATAAGCAATCTGGAAAAGGCAGATTATATCTGGGTAAATCAGGATTTTAAGCTGGACAGGACGGCATTGTTAAGTGAAAATATTATTCAGGAATTAGGCAGCGATGATATAAAGCTGGCGTATGAAAATAAAGAGACAGACACTAAAGTGTATAAGACAAACTAAAGACGGTATTTAAACATTGTCAGAAAAGCAGTAATGCCATCCCTCCAGTTGATCTTCTTGCCCTGATTAAAATTTCTTGGATTATATCTTATCGGTATTTGGAGTATCCTATGTCCTTTTTTCACTAGTTTGCACATAAGTTCTATGTCATACTCAAAACCGTTTGTTGCAACGTTTATATCTTTTAAGATCTTGCTCCTGAACATCTTGTAGCAAGGCTCTACATCAGTCAGTTTAGTTCCGTAAAGAAGGTTAAAAATAAAGTTAAGGGACTTATTTCCAATATAATGTGTTGGATGTACTATCCTGTTTTTTCCGAAAATGACAAATTTCTGGTTTATAAATCTGGAGCCGAAAGTTATATTTGTTTTTTTATCCAAAATAGGTTTCAGTAATTTTTCATAGTCATCAGGATTATATTCCAGGTCAGCATCCTGGAAAATTATAAAATCTCCGGAAGAAGCTTTGATTCCTGCCTTAAGCGCAGCTCCTTTGCCCTGGTTTTTCTCCTGAAAGACTTTTTTGTATTTTTTATTTGATTTTTTTATTATTTCCCTTGAACCGTCAGTTGAAAAATCATCAACCAATATTATCTCCTTTTTTATCTTGCCTAGATTGACTTTTTCTATTCTTCTCAATATCTCCCTTACAGTCTTAGATTCGTTGTAAACCGGAATTATAATAGAAAGTTTCATTTTCATAATTTTATTGTCTTTTTTTCATTGATGGATTCTTGAGCGGATTCTAAAATTTTTATTACCTTCAAAGCTTCCATGCCATCAGTCAATGGTTTTGTATCATTTTCAATGCAGTCTAAGAAATGCTTTAATTGCTGTGTGAGTGGCTTTGCATCTTTAATTTCAGGAACAGTGTATCCTTTATCTTCTATTACAATTTTTCCTTCAATGACTTTTGGCCTGCTGTTGTAATATCTTAATTTTTCTTCAGTTGCGTAATCATCAAATGATGCATACATATTTTCTCCGACCACTGTGATTTCCATTTTCTTCAATGGGTGAAGCCAACTCCCCAATGATGTTGCAAATTTTCTTTCAGGAAATTTGAGATTCATTATTGTGATGTCTTCAATATCTTTTTTGATGAAAGACGCGCCATTTGCACTTACTTCAATTGGATTTTCTTCCAGCAGATATAACAGGATAGAAGCGCTATGAGGGAAAAAATCCCAAACTGCTCCCATATCTGCTCTTACAGGGCCGTTTCCTGTATGGAATATCTGGATATAATCAATTTTTCCGAACAATCCGGATTTGATATCTTCCTTGAGCTTCATTATAGCCGGATTAAAAACATGCAGATGGCTCACCATCAATGCTTTGTTTTTTTCTTTGGAAATATTTATCAGTTCTTCAACATCTTTAGAATTAAGGCAAAGCGGCTTTTCAGCAATAACATGCTTATCTGCCATAAGAGCTGCTTTAGCTATCTCATGGTGGGTTGTTCCTGGAGTTGTGATTGCAACTGCATCAACTTCTTTATCTTCAAGAATTTCTTTGTAATTTGTAGTTGATTTGATTGTGTTGCCTGTTTTCACTTGAGAAAGGGCTTCATTTAATGTAGATTCTTTAGTAGCGCAGATCCAAGTCACTTTAGCATTCTCTAGTTCATCAAAAGTCCTCAAATAGTTTTTCCCAAACCTGCCTATACCTATAATCCCTATGTTAATTTGCTTAACCATCATATTGCGGTATTTTTTATTAGTTTATAAACGTTTATGGTAGCATTAAGGATATACAATTCTTAGAAAACTTAATAAATCGGATGATTTTCAAAATTATTTATGAAATGCAGAATTTGTGGTAACGAAGAGCTGGATAAATTCCTTTCTTTAGGAAAGAGTCCATTGGCCAACAGCTTTCTTTCAAAAGAAGAATTGGGGAAGGAAGAGGAAAGTTTTCCTTTAGAGACTGCTTTTTGCGGTAGGTGTAAACTGGTCCAATTGACTCATGTTGTCCCTCCGGAAGTCATGTTCAAACATTATGTTTATGTCAGCTCTACTTCAAACACATTCAAAAAACATCTTGCCGAGATGACCGGGTACATTTCCAAAGAATTCAATCTCACAGGGGATTCACTGGCAGTAGATATAGGGAGCAATGACGGCCTATTACTTAAAGGATTCAAGGATGCAGGCGTGCAGACAATTGGTGTTGAGCCAGCTGCGAATATTGCAAAAATTGCTCAACAAGATGGCATAGATACAATAAACGATTTTTTCAGCAGGAAGGTTGTAGAGCAGGTAATAGAGAAAAAAGGAAATGCTGATATTGTAACTGCTGCAAATGTTTTTGCGCATGTCAATGATATCGATGATTTTGTAAAAAATGTTAAACTGCTGCTTAAAAAAGACGGTATTTTTGTGATAGAAGTCCAGTATCTTGTCGATACAATAGAAACAATGACTTTTGACAACATATATCATGAGCATCTCTCTTATTATTCACTCACTCCATTGATGTACTTTTTTAAAAAACACGGCATGGAAGTGTTTAATGCCCAAAGGGTGGATTCGCATGGCGGATCTTTAAGGGTTTTCATAAAAAAAGATGAAGGAAAACACGAGATTCAAAAAGAAGTTGGAGATATAATTGGATATGAAAAAAGTATAGGTATTGATGATCTCAAACTTTACAATAAATTTGCAGAAAAAGTATATGACGTTAAAGAAAAATTGGTATCTTGCATAAAGGATATCAAAAAACAAGGAAAAACTATTGTAGGTTATGGAGCCCCGGCAAAATCTACCACATTGCTGAATTTTTGCGGAATCGGTTCCGGTCAAATAGACTATATTGCAGAAGACAATCCCCTTAAGATAGGATTATACACTCCAGGGACCCATATCCCTGCTGTAAGCTCAGAAACCATTGATAAAAACACACCAGATTATATCCTGATACTTGCCTGGAATTTTGCGGCTGAAATATTGTCAAAAACAAAAAAATATGCAGATAAAGGGGTAAAGTTCATAATTCCGCTGCCAGAATTAGAGATTAAGTGAATTTCAATTAAAAAGAAAAATTTATAATACGGAGATGAGTTCTTAAATCATAAGTGGGGTGCATAAATTGTCAAATGAAAAAGTAATAAAGATAAAACCTGCATTTGAGGATGAAAGGGGCGTAATTGTAAATATCCTGGAGGAACCTGTATCACATATAGCGATACTAACATCAAAAAAAGGGTCTGTAAGGGCAAACCATTACCATCCGGAACAGGTCCAATATGCTTATCTTATCAGCGGCAGTTACGAGAGTGTATCCAAAGATATCAAGGATGAAAATGCAAAAATAGAAAAGATAACAGTAAAGCCCGGAGATTTGATAATAACACCGCCCATGATCGCCCATGCATGGAACGTGCTGGAAGATTCTGTCATGCTTAATATAACCACAGGCGCAAGGGAAAACAGTAATTTTGAAGAGCATACAAAGAAATACAAATTGATCTAAGAAGGATGGCAAGTAGAATTATGGGAGAAGATGTTGAAGCGGTTGCAAAAGATATTTCTGAAGAAGCCAGAATACTAAGCGGAAAAACTTTGCTGATAACAGGAGGAGCCGGATTTCTGGGTAATTATTTCATTAGCGTAATAAATCATCTGAACAAAAACTTTTTGGAAAAGCCGTGCAAGATAATTTCAGTTGATAATTTCATAACAGGAGTTAGTTACAAAACAGAAGAAGGGCCTAATTTCAAAGCAATAAAACATGACATAAAGAATCCGTTAAAGGTCGATGAAGATGTTGACTTTATCATACACGCTGCTGGAATAGCCAGCCCTAAATTTTACAGGAAATTCAAGATAGAGACAATTGATGTTGCCACACTGGGGACAAAAAACATGCTTGAGCTTGCAAAGGAAAAAAATGTCAAGAGTTTCCTTTTCTTCAGCTCCAGCGAGGTCTATGGCGACCCTGATCCTAATTTCGTGCCTTCTCCGGAAACTTATTTTGGAAATGTATCGTGCACCGGACCGAGATCAAACTATGATGAATCAAAAAGATTGGGAGAGACATTATGCATAGCCTATTTTGAGACTTACAAAATACCGGTTAAGATGGTAAGGCCATTCAATGTTTTCGGGCCGGGAATGAGGCTGGATGACTACCGTGTTATTCCTAATTTTATTTCTCATGTATTCCAGGGAAAGCCCATTCCAGTTTATGGAGCAGGGAACAATACAAGGACTTTTTGCTACATCACCGATGCCTTGACTGGATTTTTCAAGGTATTGCTTTCAGACTTCAATGGAGAGTCTTTTAACGTTGGTAATGAGAATGATGAGATCAATATGGGCACTTTAGCAAGGATTGTATCGGAAATTTTTGACAATAAGCCAAAAATAGACAATGTAGATGGGCCTACTGATGCCTATACAACCGCAGATCCAAAAAGAAGGTGCCCTGACCTGACAAAAATAAAGACAAAGCTCAATTATATGCCAAAAGTAGATGTTAAGACAGGGATTAAAAGATTTGTAGAATGGGCAAAAGAAAGCCAGGCTTGATTCATATCACAAATTTCTTTTTATAGAGCTGTTTCTCGCTAAAAACCTTAAACAAGAAGCTATCATCTGCTTTTCTCAATTTCTGGGTTTGTTTCCTTTTTTTGTTTATTAAGTCAAAATGGAACAAAACCCAGAGTATCGCATAGATCCTTGCGAGAGAATTCATGAATTTTAGAGTTATAACATCTTTTAAAATAGCTACCAATCTCATTAAAAAAACATAGGGCATCAATAATAAGATATTTTTTACAGATAGAACTTTGAAAAATGTGATTAATGAATTTCTCTCAAACAGGAATGTTGCCTTGTAAGTCTTGGTATTTTTCATTGTTGCATTATGCATATGGTAGATGGTGGAATTTGGATCAAATATTATCTTTTTTCCATTAAGCCTTATCCTAAGCCCTAAATCCAGATCTTCAGCATAGATCAGATAGTCAGGGTCAAACAAATAGCCAGACATGTCAACAAAATCCTTTTTGATCAGACCAACCCCCAGATAAGGCATTTCTTTCAAATTATTTTTACCATTTCCCCTTATATGCCCGTTGTAAAATGCCCTTGAAACCCAGGTCCCTCCTGAAATAAGTTTTTTATTGTAGAAATTCACGAGTTTGGGAGCGATCATTGCAGCATCCTCACCTGATTCCATGGTTTTAACAAGGTTCTTGATGCAATTCTTATCTAGCTCCATATCATTATTCAGGAATAGGATATATTTTCCTCTGCAGAACTTCAATCCGGAGTTTATTCCGGAATATATCAGGTTTTTTTTATTCTGCACTAATCTTATTTTTTTATGGTTCTTCTTGATGAATTCCTGGCTGCCGTCACTTGAGCCGTTGTCCACTATTATTATCTCAAAATTTTTATAGGTGGATTTTGATATTGATTTTAATAAAGTCTGCAATAAATCTTTCCCATTATAATTGACAATAACAATCGAGACTTTTTGTGCATTCATTTCTTGATTACCCTTAAAGTGAAATCGATCTTTAGTATTATTTCCCCTAGAAGATAGCTAATAAGATGCCTTAAATCCAGGACATTTGGAAATAATGACCTTGGAAGAGGGATTGGTGGAACAAGCCAGCCTATTTTTGATGGTATCAATCTAATCTTCTCCATCCTGAATCCAAAATGTGAGTCATAATTCCTATCCCCTTCTGTGAAAAATTTCATGCTGTCAATGTTAAAAAAATAATTATGGTTTGGGTAGAAGGCTGCCGAGGAATGCCAATAAGGGACAATAAGTCTTACAATCGCCTTGTTTTTTGAAATTCTATGGATCTCTTTCATGGATTTGAATAAATCTTTAACATGCTCTATCACATCCTGGCCATAGATCAATTCGAATTGATTATTTTTAAAGGGCCAGGGATATTTATCCAGATCATGTACAACATCTGCTCCTTTAATCTTTGCTTTGTCTAAATTAATATAGCCTTTCTTTATATCTCCTCCACATCCTAAGTTTAATTTATTTGAATTTTTCATTCTTTAATTTTATATTTTTTCCATCTTTTTGTTGAAAGGCTCATATCCACTGTGACAGGAGGACCTTCATATTCATCCAATGTCATTTTTCCAACATTTTTCGATCCTGACAACAAGGCTAATTCATGCATGCTCATCCTTTTGTCTCCGACAACATGGATTATTCCTTTCTCTTTCTTATCAATCACTTCTTTTATTCCTTTAGCAACCCCATCACTGAATAAATAAGTTCCGAATCTGTCAATAAAGGCTTTTGGATATTTCCATTGTTCTTTTGGGACAAAATTTGTCCTGATTATGCATAAATTGCTGTATTGTTTTGCTTCCTTCTCTCCTTCAAACTTAGTCTTGGAATAATAATTTTTTGGATTTGGTTCATCATCTTCTGTATAGTATTTTTCATTTTCCCCTGCAAAGACGCATGCAGTTGACATATAGATAAGGTAGCAATCATTAT
>Ga0187833_10001515_pt1 | contig 26447 bp, 19 predicted proteins | sample ETNtaG_37_FD_167968 | JGI IMG/M metagenome (GOLD analysis project Ga0187833, IMG submission 167968) | Marine microbial and viral communities from oxygen minimum zone, Eastern Pacific Ocean - ETNP2014_SV_400_PacBio MetaG (Illumina Assembly) | ecosystem: Environmental > Aquatic > Marine > Hypoxic...
CTGCTTCCTATAAATACTATCCAATTTATCAGAGTAAATATTTAGATGGCGAAAATGATAATAAAATTTTTGATGGCATGCAGGTAAAACTATATAATGCTCCTCTAGGTGTGAACAATGATCAATCTGGCTTTACCATTGGCAACAGTAACTATACCTGGGAGATCATTGATTCTCGTGTTTTTCCTGCTGACTTCGAGATTACTTTTGAGGGAGATATTGGAGATTCTGTTAATGCAGATAATTACAATGTAGCCGCTCCGTTTTTTATAGAAAACGTTACTCATGGTGATACCATGGGCTTCCGCGTTTTTGATCAGGACGGTGATAATGAATGGGATAGAGAAGAACCTATATTGATCATGCCCTATGAAGGTATGATAACTCCATATATGTTTGTTGTGTTTGATCCTTATGCAAATGTTACAACTCTTATTGATCTAGGAGATACGACTGTTATTGATACAGCGTTCGATGAGATTGAGGATGTTGAAAAAGGCGATGTTTTTAGGATCACTATCAATATTCCTTTTGCTGAAGATGATATATATCATTTCACCACTATTTCTTCGAGAATCAGCAATGCATTAGCCAAAGATGAGTTGCAGGATATTGCCGTAGTCCCTAATCCATATGTAGTCGCAGCTGCTTGGGAGCCAAGGCTTACTGTTGAATCTGGTCGCGGAGAAAGAAAACTTGATTTTATTAATCTGCCTGCAGAGTGCACTATCAAGATATTCACCTTGAATGGGTATCTTGTCAATACAATAAAACATCAAAGTATTAATGAGAACGGTACCTATTCCTGGAACATGCTCTCCAAGGATGGCCTGGAACTTGCGCATGGATTGTACATCTACCATGTTGAGGCAGAAGATATCGGTGAGTTCACAGGAAAATTTGCGTTGATCAAATGAAAAAATTCCGTACAAACATGATGACACTGCTGCTGTCCACATTATTGGTGGGGCAGAGCAATGTGGGCACGACAGCCGCGTCTTTTCTGGAAATTGGTATAGGTGCGCGCTCTTTGGCTATGGGCGGCGCATTCACTGCTGTAGCCGATGATGCCACAGCGTTATACTGGAATCCGGCCGGAATAACTAATATTTTGCGACCTGCCGCTCATTTTTATTATGCCCCGTGGTTTGTGGATATAGATTTTACTCATGGCGCCGCAGTGGTTCCCTTGGGCCGCATGGGGACCATGGGATTGTCCATTACCTCTGTTACGATGGGAGAAATGAAAGTACGTACCCTGCAGGTTCCAGAAGGAACCGGTGAATTGTTTGAGGTTAGTAATCTGGCGCTGGCCACAACCTATGCCAGGAAGCTCACTGACAGGTTCTCTTTTGGATTGAACATCAAATTAGTCCAGGAAAAGATATGGCATATGAATGCCAATGTTATCGCAGCTGATGTTGGTTGTTTATTTGTGACAAAGAATAAAGGTATCCGTATTGGTATGAGTATATCCAATTTTGGCGGCAAAATGAAGTTAGAGGGGTATGATACTGAAAGAGATTTCGATATTGATGAAACCATCTTTGGTAATAATGATAAAATTGACTCACATTTAGACACACAGGGCTGGCCGTTACCATTGGTATTCAGGGCAGGAATCAGTAAAGATGTATTAGATGATAAGATGCATAAGCTGACGCTCGCCGGTGATGCAATCCATCCCAATAATAATTATGAATATTTAAACCTGGGTTTGGAATATACCTTCATGGGTATTGGTTCTGTACGCGCCGGTCAATCTTATGTCTTTTTAGAAGAGCACGAAGAGGATGATAAGCGGGAAGAAATGACAAATCAATTTACCATTGGTGCAGGGTTGAACTATAAGATTCCACGTGGTCCGGGCATCCAACTGGATTATGTTGTCCGTGACTTTGGTGTGCTTAAGAGCGTAGGTAGTTACTCTCTAAATATTTCTTTTTAATCTTCTTATACTATGCCTGAACTGCCGGAAGTTGAAACAGTTGTTAGGCACCTTAAACCTGACCTGGTCGGTCAAAAAATACTATCATTTCAATCCATTTGGCCCAAAGTCCTTGGGAACGTACATAATAAATACTTCAATGATGTAATAGTAGGCAGGAATATCCTTGATGTAAATCGACGAGCTAAATTTATTGTTCTGCACCTTGATAATGGGTTTATCCCTATTCACCTGCGCATGACAGGGCGATTGTACACCAATGACAATATTCCCACTGCAAAACATATATCTGCTGTATTCCGCTTATCTGACAAGATGTTGATTTTCCAGGATACACGCAAGTTTGGGCGCGTCTATTGGTATGATCAATGGGCAGAGTTTGATCAAAAACACGGTGTTGAACCATTGGGAGAATTGTTTACTAAAAATTGGCTGCAGCAGTCATTACAAGGCAGGAAAAGACAGGTTAAGGCGTTGCTCCTGGATCAACACATTATTGCGGGACTGGGTAATATTTACGTGGATGAAGCGCTGTGGTCAGCCCGTATACATCCCTTAATCTCTTCGAACAATATTTCTTCCGTTAAATCAAATAGATTACATGAATCAATTAAAGTTATACTTGAACAAGCCATTGCCTACAACGGGACCACATTTATTAATTTCACTTTCCAAGATGGCGTTCCTGGTTCATACCGTAACCAATTGCAGGTTTTCGATCGGAAAGGATTGCCATGTAAAAGATGCGAAACGGTAATTAAAAAGATCAAAGCTGCCGGCCGGGGAACGTATTTCTGTCCCCGTTGCCAAAAAATTTGATAACCATTTAAAAACTGTATGAATAAAATCCGTAAGGATATTAAAGAAAATTTACCCCATGTGGATAAAGCATTATCTGAAGCTGGTGACAATATCCTTAAAGCGCTGGATACATTCCTGACCAATGTAGTTGAAGGAACCGGGCGATTTTTCGAAAGCCCGTTTAAGGACAAAGAAAAAAAGCCAAAGTCTTAACAGGTTTTTTTATATTCATAGCAATTAATTATTGATTGCTGTGCGCATTTCTACATTATTCATTTTCCTGGTTCTTATATCAACTTCATGTATAGAACCGTCGAAAGATACCGAAGTCCTTTGGGATCAATACGGTATTCCCCACATTTATGCCCAAAATCCTGACGATCTTTTTTATGCCTACGGCTGGGCCCAGGCGCACGCACATGGAGACCTTTTATTGCGTTTGTACGGCCAGGCCCGCGGCCGCGGGGCTGAATACTGGGGAGAGAATTTTTTAAACAGTGATAAATGGATGTGGACCAATGGTGTCCCGGCGCGGGCTAAACAATGGGCTGTTGAACAGATTAATCCCAACAAGTCCATGTTGGAAAGTTACATTGTAGGTGTCAATGACTATGTTGCAAAACACCCGGAAAATATTAGTGATGATTTTGAGGTGGTATTACCCATTACGATGGAAGACCTCATGGGCCATGCGCTGCGGGTGCTCCACTATACCTTTGTCATCAGCCCGGATGATTTACAGGAAGATGCAAAATCATGGTCAGATCAAAAAGGTTCTAATGCTTGGGCAGTTTCGCCATCAAGGTCGGCATCGGGACATGCCATGCTGGTGGCAAATCCACATTTGTTCTGGGGTGATTTGTTCACCTGGTTTGAGGTCCATTTAAATCTTCCTGATGTAAATATTTACGGTGCCAGTTTAGTAGGTTCTCCGGCACTGGGCATCATGTTCAATGAACATCTAGGCTGGACCCATACAGTGAATGCCCATGATGGCGCTGATCTATACGAGCTAACACTTGCTGATGGTGGTTATGATTATGATGGTGTAGTTAGACCCTTTGCAGTGGATTCTATTGAATTACACATCAAGGAAGGCGATTCCTCACGAACAGAAACTTTAGTGGTAAAGAGATCTATCCACGGGCCGGTGGTTAAAGAGGATGAGAAGCACGCATTGGCATTACGTGTTGCCGCACTGGACGCCAGCCAGATCTTCACAGAACGCTGGAATATGGCCTTAACAACCAACCTGGAAGAGTTTGAAGCCAGCCTGCAGGACCTGCAAACACCCATGTTCACGGTTATGTACGCAGATAAATCCGGAAATATTTTGCATTTGTTTGGCGGGCAGACTCCCCAGCGACCGGCAGGAGATTATGACTGGTCTGGGGTCGTTCCGGGAAATACTTCTACGACATTATGGAATGATCACCATCCCTACGAAGATTTACCCCGGGTGCTGAATCCTGAAAGCGGCTGGCTGCAGAACGCCAATGACCCGCCGTGGACCACCACCTTTCCTGAAGAAATAGACGCCGATGATTACCCCAGTTATATGTCACCACGAAAAATGGGTTTTCGGGCCCAGCGCTCAGCCAGGATGCTGGACGAGGATGACAGCATCTCTTATGATGAATTGGTGGAATATAAATTTTCCACGCGCATGGAATTGGCAGACCGATTGTTGGATGACCTATTAGATGCTGCATCTACAGCACGGGGCCAGGAAATAAAAGACGCCGTCCGCGTGCTGGAACGCTGGGACCGTACTGCAGACAACGCCAGCCGGGGCAGTGTATTGTTCAAGACGTGGGTGGATGACATGGAATTCCCAGGTGATTTTGCATTAAAATGGAATGAGCACAGCCCGACCCAGCGGCCTGATGGACTGAAAGATCGCAGCATGGCCGTCCATAAACTGTTTGGTGCGGCAAAAGAGGTGAAAGAGAAATACGGCCGTTTGGATGTTTTCTGGGGTGCAGTATTCCGCCTGCAGCGGGACAGCCTGGACCTGCCGGCTAACGGTGCTCCCGGTGACCCCTACGGTGTTTTCCGGACGTCTTATTTTTATCCCGGAAAAGATAATAAACAGTTCATTGTTGCTGGTGATACCTACGTATCTGTGGTGGAATTCGGAGATTCAATCCGTGCCAATGGTGTATTGGGTTATGGAAATTTCAGCCAGCCGGGTTCGCCCCACCGCACTGACCAATTGCAGTTATATTCTGACAAAAAGTTGAGGCCCATTTTATTTTATCGTCATGATGTAGAAAAAAATGTAGTGGCAACGACCGCGTTCTAATAATGTGACGATTCCAACCGATCCTACCATTACCCCAGCCTCGGACCGCACATTATTGCTCCATTTTGGTGAAGATCATTCACCTGAAATTCAAGAAGCTGTATTTCAATTATCTCATTATTTATTGAACAATTCTATGGAGGGAATTTTAAATATCCATCCCGGTTATAGGTCCGTGATGGTTACAGTGGATGTAGAAAAGAAGTCTATTCAAGCTGTCCAAAAAAATCTGCAGCAGGTGTTAAAAAATGCCCGTGCAATGGAATTGCCGGAACCGTCAGTGGTAGACATTCCTGTTTTATATGGTGGTCAGCATGGACCCGATATAAATAAAGTTGCTGAACATACTGGCTTGAGTACAGAAAAGGTCATTGCATTGCACAGCAGCGGCGACTTCCAAGTCAGCTTTATTGGTTTTACACCAGGTTTTCCATACATCAGCGGTATGGATGAAAAACTGGCCACACCACGTCTGCAGAATCCTCGCAAGCGCGTGCCGGCTGGCTCCATAGGAATTGCCGGAAATCAAACAGGGATATATCCATCATCCACACCGGGAGGATGGAATCTGATCGGACGAACACCCCTCCACATTTTTGATATTCAACATCCTGAAAAAGCGCTCCTGAAGATGGGCGACCGTATCACCTTCAAACCAATTACCGAAAGTGAATTTGAGCGTTGGCAGCAAACATGAGTATTACCGTATTAAAAGCTGGCACGCAGACAATAGTCCAGGATTTGGGCCGGCCGGGATTTGCCCATTTGGGTATTTCTGTCTCCGGCGCTGCTGATGCTTTTTCATTTCGAATCGGGAATCAACTCGTAGACAATGATCCTAACACTGCGGCGTTGGAAATAACACTGACTGGGGGAGCATATGAATTTGGTTCTAATGCAGTCATTGTAATCACGGGGAGTACTTTCGATGCCGCGATTGATGGTCAGCCTATTGGGAACTGGAAGGGATATAACATAGAAAAGGATCAATGTTTACAGATTAACAGCAGTCGTGATGGCGCCCGGTGTTATGTATGTGTACAAGGTGGATTCGATGTAACGCCATTATTGGCCAGCCGTTCCACCCATTTGATGACCGGTTTGGGTGGATTTGGAGGCAGAACACTACGAAAAGGTGATATGCTGGAATTGGGGCATGCAAGTGAATCACAATGTGCAAAAATGAATAATGTGAATGAAATACAAAGGCAGCTCAACCGTAACAAAATTCGTGTTACAAAAGGGCTGGAAGGAGACTGGTTTAATGACGACACCTGGAATTCATTTTTAAAAAATCAATTTACTGTTTCCCAGGCATTCAGCCGTATGGGCATTAGGCTTGAAGGGAATGTTATAGAGTCATCAAAAGGGAATGAAATTTTGACGCAGGGCGTCCCGTTGGGTGCGGTGCAGGTCCCTGGCAATGGGCAGCCGATCATTTCCTTTGTGGAACACCAGACTACCGGCGGCTATCCCCGCATAGCCAATGTTATCAGCGCTGACCTGTGCAAAGTGGGCCAGCTAAAACCTGGCGACAGGTTTCAATTTGCATTGGTGTCTATGGCAGAGGCGGAACAGCTTTATGCAGAACAAATGAAAATTATCCATAATTTAAAAGCATCATGAAACCAATAATTGATATTAACAGCGATATGGGTGAGATCCAGAAACTGCTGGATGACGGCACCTATGCGGCCATGCTGCCTTATGTAACATCCATCAATATAGCCTGCGGCGGCCATGCCGGGGATGATGATATGATGGCGGATATGGTATTATTGGCCAACGAACATGGTGTAAATATAGGTGCCCATCCCAGTTACCCGGACCGTGAACATTTCGGGCGCAGAGCAATGGTAATGACTTCTGCTGAAATTGCTGAAACGGTAGCAGAACAGATCCTACGCTTGCAGAATATTGCTGATAAAAATGGCTGCGCGCTGACTCATGTAAAACCACACGGTGCCCTGTATAATACAGCTGTCCATGATGCTGGGGTGGCTGCCGCCATTGGAGAAGGAGTTCAGTCTTTTAATGAACATTTACCTTTGGTAGGTCTGGCTGATGCAAACATGCTGACCATTTGGAAAAAGATGGGCCTGGAATCAATAGTCGAAGGTTTTGCTGACAGGACCTATGAAAGCGATGGCAGCTTGCGCAGCAGGGAGTTTGACGATGCCTTGATCACTGATCCAGAAAAAGCAGCGCAACAAGCAGTGAACTTGGCTAAAAATGAAACATTTTCTGCTGCTGATGGTACTGAATTGAACATTTCGGCAAATACAATCTGCATCCATAGCGATACGCCCCATGCAGTGGAAATTTCCAAAACAGTTTATTCTGCTTTATCTGCATAACAACAATGGCGCAAAAATTCCAGGAATGATAAATTAATAAGAGCATAATATGGAAAAACTATTTCATAAACTGTCTGAAAAACACGGCGGAATGAAGGCCGGGACAAAAGTCCGCCTGCTCAAAGACCACCATGAGATCGGCGGCAGTGTCACCGCCGGAAGTGAGTGTGTTGTTGATGCCATTATTCATTATCCTACACGGTATCGCCTGCATGATGACGCAGGCAAAATATGGACTGTGCCTATACATTCTGTTGAATTGGTCACTGCTGATACAGAAGAAACGGCTGCGAAGGATAAAGGGGAGGCAGACCAAATAGGTTAGTGAATTCGACAACCAAGGAGGTAAGATCCGCCTCCCTTAGTTGCAATATAACCCTGTTTTCCTGTAATTCACTGTGATGAAGACCACATTATGTTAGTCAAATTTTTCAAATTTCTGTTCAACCTGTCACCTGCTATTAAACGCGCCTTATGGCGCAAGTGGTACCAGGTTATGGCGAAAAAATACCAGCTGCCGGACTGGAATTTTATGAATTACGGCTATGCTGAATTGGATGGCTCTGAATTGGATCTCCATGATCACCAGGAAAAAGAGCGCTACTTTATACAGTTATATCATTATGTGGCGGCAGCAGTTGACCTGGACGGCAAGAAGGTCCTGGAAATCGGATCCGGACGGGGTGGTGGTGCCAGATATGTGGCCCGAGTATTATATCCTGAAGAAATGGTTGGCTTGGATTATTCCGCCAACGCTGTGGATTTCTCCAACAAAAATAATGCCGGTGATAATTTGTCCTTTGTGGAGGGCGATGCAGAGAACCTTCCATTTGAGAATGAGTCTTATGATGTGGTGCTGAACGTGGAATCATCTCACTGTTACGGCGATATGCAGCAGTTTGTGCATGAGGTGTACCGCATCCTAAAACCGGGTGGTTATTTTTCATGGGCGGACCTGCGGGGTGCAGAGGAGGGGCTTGAACTGCCCGGCATTTTCAAAAATGCTGGTTTTGAAACAAAACAGGAAGGCACAATCACACCCCAGGTTTTGCATGCCCTGGATCTCATCCATGATCGAAAAATGGATATGATCGAGGAAAATGTACCGGTATTTATACAGTCTGCTTTCAAGGATTTTGCCGGGGTGAAAGACAGCAAGATCTATAATGCCTTAAAGGATGGATCAGCGGTCTATTTACGATATGTCCTGCAAAAGCCTGTATAAAGCCTTGATTTGATAAATACACATTCTCTTGCGTAGTTTCTCAAAACGTAAGGAGGGAAGCTTGGCTTCCAAAAACCAACATAGTCATTCTGATCGCGTGCACGAAATCTCAAGTATACGTTTATTATGAAACTTTTGTTTGAGATCCTTCTCCCTCGGTAAAGTATGACAGTGTATATTCAGATATGAGTTTCTTCGAAAAAGCGTCTGGCCGCACTGCAAAAAGTTAGTTAATATTTGACCAACCCCCACGAGATCCTCGAACCTTTGAGCGCCATATGGTGGCAGACCATTATCTGGTCAACGGTCGTCATTGGCGGTATTCTTTTCACTGCAAAATACCTGCAGAAAACACAACTGGAATTACTAGCAAAGGTTATTGGCGTGATACTCATCGCCCGTTCTATCCTTGTTCATCCGTACGTGGATCACGTGGTTGGATGGGACATCTACAACAATTTGCCATTACACTTATGTGGACTTGCGGCCATCATTGCCGGGATCATCATGTTCTACCGCAGGCAGTGGCTCTATGAATGCCTCTATTTCTGGGGTATCCCTGGTGCGTTCCATTCCTATATAACACCCGAATTCACCCAAGGAACAAAAGAGTTGCTGTTTTTAGAATATTATATTGCCCATGGGGGCATTATTTTATCAGCACTGTTCTGCACGATGTTTTTGGGCTTTTCTCCACGAAAAGGATCATGGTGGCGAATCTTTCTCTATTCCCAGGTACTGCTGCCTATTGTAGGTGTTTTCAACTGGCTGATCGATGCCAATTATATGTACATCTGCGCACCGCCAATTGTGGATAACCCTTTTATAATTGGTGATTTTCCAGAACATTTAATTGGCATGGAAATCGCGGGCATTTTGCATTTTGCCCTCGTTTATTTACCCTTTGGAATCAAGTATCGACGTGCATCAAAAGCTCCAGGGACTCCAGCTATTTGACGCCCTCCACGTCAGCTATTTGCTGGCGTGGCTGGTTATCTGGATAGCGTTTCCCATTATTGGGAAGAAATTACTCAATGCGGACCAGCACAAAACAGTCGTCTGGGCCATGCTTGCTTTCATGGTAGGGCAGGAGGTCATCGATTACTGGAACCGTGCCCAGGTTCGTGACCTGAACCTCGTCTTGGACCTGCCGCTACATTTTTGTCACTTGTCCTTATTTTTTGCAATATGCTTGCTCATTAAGCCCAGTAAATATTTGTACGAGATCACTTATTTCTGGGGTTTGGGCGGCGCCTTTCAATCCATGTTGGCGCCAGACATGAACGGCTTTGATAATTACCTGGGCGTGTTTTTGTTTTATGCCCACCACGCTATGATCATCCTGGTGTGTTTATGGCTGGCGGTGATCGACGGCTACCGTTGCCGGAAAGGTGCAATATTGCGTACCATGATCTTTAGCAATATAGTCATTTGGCCGGTGTGGCTCATTGACTGGCTGGTAGGAGCAAATTATATGTACCTCATGGAGCGTCCCCCTACAGAGAGCCCCTTGGTTTTCGGTGAATGGCCATGGTATATTATCAACGTTGAGATGGTTGCCTTCTTCATAATTATGGTCATTAACCTGCCCATGATATATTTACGCCGAATGACATTGCAGTCTGAATCCGCTGCAGTCTAAATTCAATCTACATGTCAACACTATTCCTGTATTTTTTCCTGGCCTTGAGTGTTTCGTTCCTGTGTTCCCTGCTTGAATCTGTATTGCTTTCCATGAGCCGCTCATTTATTGGTGTACTAAAGAAAGATCGTCCATCCTCAGGCAAACTCCTGGAAAAATTGAAAGAAAATATTAATCGCCCCCTGGCAGCGATATTATCATTGAATACCATCGCCAATACGGTTGGAGCTGCCGGAGTGGGCGCTGTGACCTATAACATGCTAGGCAGCAAGTGGGTGGCTATTATGTCGGGCATTCTGACGCTTTCAATTTTGATCTTTTCCGAGATTATTCCCAAGACCATCGGCGCCCATTACTGGAAAAGTTTGGCTGTCCCTTCCGCTTATATCATCCGCGGCATGATGGTGTTAATGTATCCTTTCGTGGTGCTGTTGGAAGTATTGTCCAATTGGCTGAAACCCGATGAAAAACAGGATGTTGTTACCAAAGAGGACGTGATCGCCATGGCAGAAATAGGAGAGGACGAAGGGACCATTGAAGAAGATGAAAGTACCGTGATCGAAAACCTGCTGCGGTTAGATAATATCACTGCCGAAGAAGTGCTCACCCCGCGGTCTGTTGTCTTTGCCCTGGAAAAGAATTTGACGGTGCGTCAAGCGCTGGATGAACACGAGAATCTCAATTTTTCACGCATTCCCATTTATGATAAAACTATGGACAATATCATCGGTCTCGTGCGGCGTTATAACCTGATCAAAAGCAAGGCGGAAGATAAATTTGATATCACCATGGAAGAACTATTGAACCCGGTGCATTTGGTCAAGGAGAAAGAATCTGTGGGAACGATTCTGGATGAATTTGTCCGCCGCCGGGAACACCTCTTTGTCGTGGAGGATGAGTTTGGCCAATTTGCCGGCATCATCACGCTGGAAGATGCCATCGAAACATTACTGGGTATCGAGATTGTTGATGAAACGGATTCGGTGGTGGATATGCGCAAACTGGCAGCCAGCCGCAGCCAGTCGAATAAATAAATATTTTATAATCTACCCGTTTCCTCTGGTAGACAGTTAAATTAAATTAGAGGGTATGAAGCGTGCCCTCTCTGTCTTCTCCGTTCTGCTTTTTGCACTCATTGCGTCCGCTTCAAACACTACCATACGTTACTTTTTAACTGAACTCGATTTTCGAAGTAATCAACCCGTACCGGAATCAGAAGTTCGTTACAAAGATTATATTAGCGCAGAGTATGAAAATAATAACATTATTAAAAAATTATATGTTAACCGCAGGGGAGAAACAACCCGTGCAGAACTTTTTCTTTATGATTCAACAAATACATTAAAAAGTACAAATGTTTATTTACCTAATGATCAATTGGTACGGCAGATACTCTTTGGATTAGAAGAAAAAGCTGTAGAATACATTGAATATGTTTATGGAGTGGATACTGTTAAAGATTGGACTGATCGATTTTCTATATTGGACTTTAATGAAGAATCATTACTGAAAAGCCACGGTTTTTTTGATGTTAATGCATTTCGATACGGCCATGTAGAGTTTGAATATGATTCAACAGGAAGATTAACACATGAAGCTTGGGTACGCCATCCTGCAGGTAAAACCATGCGATGGTGGGATCATATATTTGATCCAGAAACGCAACTTACCAGGATCATGGAATTTGACTCCAATGGTGTACTTGTCCAGGATTTTCAATTAAGCCCAGATGGCACCGAATCCATTTTTTGGTATACTGAACTTGTAGATTCATTATTCATTAATCATACCAACCTGCACTTTAAAAATGTAAGTAAACTGGAGTGGGGATCCCTAACATGGTATGAAGTAGATACCGGGGAAGTATTCCTTGATTCTATTGAGATATTTCTCCCTAAAAATATGCTCAAAGAAGGAACGTTTGCTATCAATATGGAATTGGATTCATTATTGAATGACAGTGCAATGTATAATGTGGTTTTTAATGGAAAGGGTAAAAGTGGCTATGATGCAACCCAAAGAAGCGTATTAGGACTGACCTATGATGTATCGTCACCAATTTTATCCATAGGCACAAAACCATATATAAATGAACCAATTGTTCAATTCGACCAGTCAGAACCATTAATTACAGCGCAATTGACCTGGATTGATATAAGTGACTCTGCTAAAATAATTGTAACTGAATTTGATAGTTTGGATTTAACCAAAGCCGGATCAAGACTTTTTCGTCCTTCTGCCCAGGCAGATTTGCAAGACAGTACATTTTATAGATTATCTTTTATTGGTACAGATCGCGCTACAAATGTATCAAAACCAACGATAATAGACTCCATTTTATATGATATAAGAAAACCTGTAACTGCCATGATTTCACCTTATAATGGAGAATATAGAAATATTACGACAATTTCATTTAGTATAGATGAACCGATTCAATCATGGGATATAGCGGTTAAATCAATGGGTGGTGAGCCTGATCCGGAATCTCCATATTATTATCAGGCAGATTCGTCATTATATCTTTCAGATACAGTATACAAGGAACTATCAGATGAATTTCTTTTAAATGATGGTACTAAATATTATATGGAAGTGAGAGTCATTGACAGGGCAGGAAATCAATCAGAGTCAACCAGTGTGGATTCTGTGACGTATGATATTACTCCGCCGGTAATTACAACCATTTATCCCCCTTCAGGATCAGCTATTAATGTTTCTACCATATCATATAGTAATAATGAACAATTGCGAGCTGGTGAATTCCGCTGGGAGCAGACAGAGGGCACCATGGATTCATCAGCTCCGCATATTATAGAATTAATTCCATCTGAATTAGAACAGGGTGATCATATACAAGTACTGTTAAGTAATCAAACTGAACTGACTGATGGAACATTATATTCATTAATGTTTGTCGCCCAGGATCTGGCAGGTAATGAGGGAATTGCTCCACCAAACACAGAAATATTATATGATGCTGTACCTCCTGAATTTACTGATGTTTTGCCTGTCAAAGGAAATGCACTTAATCATCAGCATGTTTCCTATACGCTTTCAGAAAAAGTAGCATCGGGTACTATCACCTGGACTTGGACCGGTGGCATAAAAGATGGTGCAACGCCTCATATTGTTGAGTTAATAGAAGATGAACAAAATCGTGGAGAACATGATTCATTATTGTTAGCGATGAATCCACCACTCGTAGACGGCGGTATCTATACATTGGAATTCAGCGCTGCTGACAGGGCCGGTAATACTGCAGAAATCATTGTTGTGGAAAATGTATTATATGATTTTACAGCCCCGGTGATGACAGTTACCTATCCTGCATCCATGTTATTTTTACCCAAAAAGAATTTTACCTACACATTATCTGAAACGTTGGAGGAAGGAGCGTTTTTACTTGAGCGCAAAGGGGGTAAGGATGATTCCCGCGCACCCCATAAAATACCATTAAGTACAAAAGAGAAAAGCAGTGGTGAACATCAAGATATAGAATTACTGACCATGCCGGAGGTGGTGGAAGGAACCATTTATAAATTATCATTTTCAGGCCGTGACAGGGCTAAAAATTACACCGCACCCATAAGCATGCCTGGTATACAATATGATTTTACTCCTCCCATACTAACATTGAACACACCATTTGACAGTACAGATGTAAATCATTTATTGATCGATTATCATTTCAATGAAATAATGCTAGAAGCCAATGCAATATGGGAACATACAGGTGGATTACCAGATCCAAAAGAAAGGCATATTCAAGCACTCATAGATATAGAACTTGAAGAGGGGATTCACGCAGGAACGACCTTGTTGAATTCACCATTGTTAGTAGACGGAGCAGTGTATTCAATTTCCTTATCAGGAAAAGATCGGGCTGGAAATGAATCCAACATTCCTATTGTTAAAGATATTTTATACGATATCACGCCGCCGGCAATTGCTCTCACAGATCCCAAAGAGAGAACATACGTTTCCACACCATCTATTACATATACTCTCAGTGAAAAGTTACAGAAAGGTATCATTACATATATGCAGAGTGGGGGGCAAATTGATACACTATCACCCCAGGAAATATCCATGGATTTATCTTTAAGGCAAAGTGGTATTCATGAAAATATATTCGAGGTAGAAGGAGTAGAATTAACTGAAGGGTCTATCTATACAATATCAATTTCAGGCAAAGACAGGGCAGGAAATGAAGGGTCTGTAGCGAGTATATCGGGTATTATATATGATGCAACACCTCCATTATTAACAATTACAACACCAGACTCTACATTAGCAGTAAATCACAACCGTATATCATTTACTAAAAGTGAAAACTTGGAAAGTGGCAAGATTATTTGGACGGCAACAGGTGGTATACCGGATCCTGGTTCGCCTCATACAGCAAAATTAATTGATCTTGAATTGAAAAAAGATCCGTCTGAAAATATAAAATTGAGCAATGCTCCTGTATTACATGATGGCACTATTTATTCAATATCATTTTCAGCAATAGATTTTGCGGGCAATACAAGTGAAACAGTGATCATGGAAAATGTGTTATATGACATTTCTCCACCTATACTTCAAATAGTTTCTCCAGGCGATAATCATTACACCATGGGAACGGAACTTACTTTTGTACAATCGGAAGATTTAGACTTTGGCCAGATAAAATGGGATGGAATTAATGAGGAAAATGAGCCTTTATCTACAACCTGGGAATTAAATGAAGCAGCTCGATTTTCTGGTGATCATGTATTAAATAATTACCATGAGCCAGTATTAATTGATGGGGGAGATTATAGCATTCAATTTGAAGGTAGAGATCCTGCCGGAAATGAAGCTGTACCGGTAAAAATTGTCCATTATAAAGTAGATCGTACACCACCAAAATTAACAAATTTAAATCCTGCTAACGGGTCATACGTAAACCTGGATGAAGTTGGGTTCACTTTAAGTGAAAATATTGAAAGTGCAATTGTATTATTTTCCAGCAATAATGATGAAAAAAAGATTTCTTTGCAATCAGACGAAATGAAGGAAGGAATCCATCCATTAGGTAGATTAAAAGCACAAGAACCATTGCTCGATGGGGAAGTTTATACTATAGCATTTTTTGGTATTGATTTTGCAGGCAATAAGTCTGATACGGTTACGATTGAAGAATTAACCTATGATATTTCTCCGCCTAAATTTACAGTTAAATCGCCACTTTCTAATTCGTACATCAATTCTTCTGAATTAATTATCACGATAAATGAACAATTGCAATCTGGTCAAATTATCTGGGAGCCAGGTTCAGGATCCTTGATATTAGATTCTTTAAAAACAAACCATTTACTTCCTGAAGAACATACAGTAGCATATGAATTTAATTTAGAAGAAAATATTCCATATAGCATCATTATCCGTGGAATGGATTTGGCAGGGAATACTGGAGAATCTGAATTTGTTGTAAATGTATTGTATGATATCACACCACCAGAAATCTCATTTCAATCACCAGAGGCTAATGATGTGGTAAACCATGTTCAAGTCAGTTATAGTATTAATGAAGATTTATCATCTGCCAATATGTTTTGGCAGGATATAAGTGAAAAAGATCCAGAACCAGTTCATGAGTCGGAGTTAAAGGAGACAGAACGTCTTCAAGGTCAATATATTGATCTAGAAATAACAAGATCTCCAAAATTATTTGATGGAGCAGAATATATGTTGCGACTTGAAGGAACTGACCTGGCAGGAAATACTGCAAATGCAGAAGCTGTCCCTTCGTTTAAATACGATATTACACCCCCTGAATTCTCACATATAACACCCCCATCCGGCTCTTTGATTAATGAGGCCAATATTGCTTTTACAAATAGTGAAGATATTGATTCGGGAAAAATAACTTTTACACGTGTTCTTGGAGCAGAAGACCTAGGTAGTCCTTATGTTGTTAATCTTGTAGGTAGCCATTTAAAAGAGGGGCAAAGGGGAGGAAAATTGCCAGAATCAATTGTACGATTAACAAATGGGTCTGTATATAGTATTGAATTTTTTGGTAAAGACTTTGCTGGAAATATGTCATCAGAAACTCGTATTGACAGTATTCGGTTTGATAATGAACCTCCGGTAGTGTTTTTAAAATCACCTTCTTCAAAATCATATACCAATTCTTTGGCAATCGATTTTTTAATCAGCGAAGATTTAGCAGCAGGTAATTTAGACATAAAAATAAAAGATGATAAAAAATTCAGTATTGAACTAGATGAAGCATATAGAAAAGCAGGAGAATATTCTCAATTTTTACCAAAGGAATTATTAGACCTGAACGATGGAATTGAGCTTAATATGTCGTTAACAGGAATAGATGCAGCAGGTAATGAAGCAACACCTTATAAACTAGAAAATATTAAATATGATACAACCCATCCCTCTATAACTATATTAAAACCTTCAGCAGATGATTTTATTAATTATACTTCAATTTCATATGAGCTCAGTGAAAATATCAAGGAAGCATATTTAAATGTTATTCAGATGGGTGGTGTATTGGACTCTAAATCACCACATAGAATTCAATTATCTGGAAATGAGTTAAAAGAGGGGAAAAAAGAAAATATACAATTGAAAAACGGACCAATATTAATGAATGGGTCTATTTATTCATTTGAATTTTCAGGAAATGATTTTGCAGATAATGAAGTGCAGTCCACTAAAATTTCAAATATTACATATGATAATGAACCTCCTTCTATTTCATTAAGCAGGCCTATTGATTCTGAACAAATAAAGAATTCAGAAATCAGTTATATTTTGTCTGATAACCTATCTAAAGGAGTTGTGATATTTAAAAATACAGGAGGAACAACGGATCCTGCTCTACACCATGAAGTCGAATTAAAAGGTTCACAGCTCAGGCAGGGTACCCAAATGAATATAGATATGTTATTGATGGATGCTTTGGCTGATGGTGGGCGATATTCCATTTCAATTCAAGGGTGGGATAAAGCCGGTAACGCATCTGAAAAAGCAACGGTAAAAGATGTATTATTTGATGTACTGCCACCGAACTTAGCTATCCATGAACCAAAAAGTGGTTCAGCTTTTAATGAACCTATCATCAGTTTTGAGATGAATGAAAAACTTGCAGAAGGAACATTAACATTCAGCAGAACTGGTGGGGGAGAAGATATAAATAGTCCGCACGAAGTATTAATTCTTCCTCCTTTTAATGACCAGGGTAGACACGATGGAATCAGCTTAGCCAATGATGTAACATTAAAGGATGGTAGTGTATATGAAATCACTTTTAATGCCCGGGATCCGGCAGGCAATGTCTCTGCGCCCGTAAAAGTTGAAAATATATTATATGATATATCTCCACCCACCATTACAGCTGATTCACCATCTTCAGGCTCATTTTTACAGAATTTGAAATTACAGTTCTCTGTTGATGAGCAACTAGCGAATGGAGAAATTACTGTAGAATATTTGATAGGTACTGCTGATCAAAACAGCCCCCACGTTATTCCATTGCAGGAAAGTCAATTATTGTTGGGTAGTCATGAAGTGTTGGCTCATGAATTGACAACATTAGTAAGTGGTGCAGGATATAATGTATTTATTAAAGGAAAAGATCGTGCAGGCAATTCAGCGATCCCCGGGGAAGTTGGACAATTACATTACGATATAGAACCACCGGTTATAACTATTCACTCTCCAAATACAGGGCAAAAAGTCAATCACACAATTGTTGGATTCAGCATTGGAGAAAAATTACAAGATTTAACTATAAAATGGGCAGCCAGCCAGGCAGAAGAGCAGAACATTATTCTTCCGAAGAAATATTTTCTCCCTGACCAGTATAACCAAGTTGTTTTACCAGAGCCACCTGAATTAGTATCGGGAGAAAATTATTCAATTCATTTAGCCGGTACAGATATGGCAGGTAATATAGCTGAAACTCAAATTGATAATATTGAATATGATATTACGCCACCTACATTTAAAACAGTTAGTCCCCAAAATGGCTCCTTTCAAAATCATACAAATATTGCATTTACTATTACTGAACCTTTAAAAGAAGGACAAATTATTTGGAATGCTATCGGTGGAACAACTGATCCATTGAGTCCAAGAAGTATTGAACTATCATCAGATGAACTTGTTAATGGAATGTCTACGCCAGCAAGTCTGACAAATCAAACCGCACTTCAAGATGGCAGCATCTATCAATTATCCATAAATGGTATCGATTTGGCTGGAAATGAAGGAAGTGCAGATTTAGCCAATGATATTCATTTTGATATATCACCTCCTGTAATTCAACTTTTATCTCCAGATAATGATGCATATGTGAATCATGATAATATAGAATTTTCTAACAGCGAAAATTTAAAATCAGGGAAAATCACTTGGAGCAGAAGTGGTGGTGGAGTTGATCCAACTAAGCACGAAGTGAACATGAAGGAAGGTGTATTAGCTTCGGGAACTCATAACACTGGGGAATTGCAAGATTTGCCTTTAGTGAGTATGGTGGACTACAAAGTTGAGATTACAGGAATAGACCTTGCGGGAAACAGCACAACTGCTACCAGTTCAAGGACGTTCCATTATGATACAACTCCACCGGCATTAACCATACTTGAGCCGCAATCAGATGCTTTTATAAATCATTTGAATGTTGCATATACACTTTCTGAACCATTACAGAGCGGCATATTTCAGTTTAAAAATCAAACTTCATCTGCTGTCGGTAAAACCATGTTACAGGGGAATGAACTGACAACACTCAATTGGGAAAGTAATCCATTAAGTTCACCTTTGGCTATTGTTGATGGCGGAACGTATACATATAAAATGGTTGGCACTGATTTGGCAGGTAATACAGGTGAATCGGTTGAGATTACGAATATTCGTTATGATATTTCCAAACCTGTTTTTACTATTACACGTCCTCTGGAGAATTATGTGAATGTGGAAAGTATTACCAGTTATTACCTTAATGAAGATATTGTTTCTGGTACTGCAACCTGGGTTCGCACAGGCGGAAAAATACTGGGACCAGTTGCAACAGCCAATAGACCACAAATTATGGAATTGAATGGAAATGAAATGTTGGAAGGTGATCACAAAAATATATTATTCACAAATTCACCCCAGTTAAATGCAACTACAGTTTATAAACTAACATTACAAGGTATCGATTTGGCAGGGAATGAAAGTCTGCCAACTTCTGTTGATGGAATAGCATTTATTCCAGCATTAAGCGGTAATTGGTTTTTTCAGGGTGCGATTATGACAGTGGTTTGGAGTTTTGAGCCCGATGAAGGTGTAGATGATCAATCAAAAGGCACGTTTTCGCAGGGCATCCAAATGGGAACAAAAATAAGTAATCAGGAATATGGAAAATATACTGTTGATTATTCAAAAACTCCTTGGGAGATGGTATACGTAATGGATAAATCGGGTCAACAGCGTTTCAGTATATTTGAATTTCGTGATAATCTTCATATGAAGGTATTGACAAAAGACCGTAAAAAACCAAAAAACTGGAGTGATGGTGAAATCATGTTGTACGAAAAACGGTAATCAATCCATTGAACAAGAGTTTCATCTGAAGTAAATTTGCCGGCTAATTTTTAACAAGATTTAAAAGGATATTATTGAAATGGCAAAAGGAACATCATTTGCAGAAAAATCCAAAGGAAAGAATAAAAAAAGTCAAACCTTTGTGAAATATGTAAAGAGTATAAAATCGGAAAAAACAGGGCACTGGCGTTTTAACGAACAAATGGTTCCACTGGAAAGCGGTGAGAACTTGGACGGTACTTTAAAACGGATGGAAGAAGAAAAATTGGCGTTGGATATGGAACTGCCGACACCGGTTGATGAAGTTGTTGAAGATACTACTGCACAAGAATTACAACCAGAAGCAGAAATGTCTGCTGATTCGGTTGAAGAGGTGACTGAAGAAGTTGCACAAAGTGAAGAAAAAGCAGAAGAAACGACTGCTGATGAAACAGAAGAAGTAGAGAATTCTGAATCAGAAGATGCATCTTCGGAAGAAGAAACAACGGAATCAGCAGCGCAAGAAGAATCTGCAGAAGCGCCTGAAGAGAACGATAATGCTGAAGTTATCAATGATGCAAATGATGAAAATGCCGCAAGTGAAGAAACAGTCGAAGAAACTGCAACCGGAGAAATTCCTGATGAATCTGACGAGGGCGCTGATGAAAATCAAGAACATACAACTGAAGTAGAATCAGAAGAAAAAAAACCAGAGTGATCCGATTCATACGGTTCATTTTAATATTATCTATTACCCTCGTTTTTTGAAAAATTAGATACCATCGGAGAGGTGTCCGAGTGGCTGAAGGAGCACGCTTGGAAAGCGTGTAAACGGCAACGTTTCGTGGGTTCGAATCCCACCCTCTCCGCCACCCCGTGTCCCAATGAGTCGAGATTTTTGGTTGTAGGGCCCACAACCTGACACTGATTGTTTGGATACTCGATTGACATACCAGCAACAGCTAAAAGTTAACTTTTGGTTGGTTTAGAAGTTTTTAAGGAGGCGTGGCAGAGCGGTTGAATGCACTGGTCTTGAAAACCAGCAAGGGTTCACGCCCTTCAGAGGTTCGAATCCTCTCGCCTCCGCCATCCTTTGATTTGCAATACAGAGTAAGCGAATAGTAAAATATTGTATAAAAAAATATAGCTAATCTATTCTTTCAGACGTTAGAATTGATTAGCTTTTCTATATATGACTAATGTGAAAAAACCACAAGTCCGATTTGCTCCCAGCCCCACAGGGCAATTACACCTTGGCAGTGCGCGCACTGCTCTTTTCAATTTCTTGTTCGCAAAACATTATAATGGCCTGTTTTACCTGCGTATCGAAGACACAGATAGGGAAAGGTCCAAACAAAAATACGTTGATCAAATTTGTTCTTCTTTAGCTTGGCTTGGATTAGTGTGGGATGGCGAACCATTGTTTCAATCCACTCGTTTTGAAGTATACCAGTCTGCAATCCAGTCATTGCTAAATAAAAATTCCGCATATCGTTGTTTTTGTTCGAAAGATGTTTTGGAAACGGGTCGCGCTGAAGGATCGTTTCAATATCCTGGAACGTGCATGAACTTGCCTGAAGAAGACATAAAAATGAATTTGAATTCTGGAAAAGATTTTGTTGTACGATTGAGAATTCAAAAAGGTGAAACAACTTTTGATGATTTAATTTATGGGCCTGTTCATGTTCAGCATGAAGAAATAGATGATTTTATTATTGCCCGATCAGATGGCCATCCTACCTATAATTTAACAGCTGTTATTGATGATCATGAAATGGAAATTACACACGTCATTCGCGGTGAAGATCATATCAGTAATACTCCGAAACAGATTTTAATATTTAAAGCTTTGGATTATGAAATTCCACAATTCGCACATTTACCCATGATCTTAGGACCGGACAAGAAACGTTTAAGCAAACGCCATAGTGCCCCCGGAGTGCAGCAGTTTAAACATAATGGATATTTGCCCGATGCGCTTTTGAATTATCTGGCCTTGCTGGGCTGGAATCCAGGAACGGAACAGGAAATATTTACACTTGATGAAATGATTACTGCATTTGATTTTGACCATGTACATAAAAAAGGTGCTGTCTATGATGACCAGAAATTAGCTTGGATCAGCGGCCAGCACATGATGCGCTTGGGTACTGCCAATATTTTGGAAGGCATTCATGAAATAGATCCGGATTGGGGCAAAGGGTTCGAAACACATTATTTGTATGCCGTTTTAGAACAGTTGAAACAACGCTCAAAATCACTGCAAGATTTTATGGACCAATCAACATACTTTTTCAGTGACCCTGAATCGTATGACAAAAAATCATCCCAGAAAAATTGGAAAGATGAAGGAGTGAATACCTTAATCAAAGCATACATAAGAAAATTGGAATCTAACGAAAATTGGGATGGAGATATTATTGAATCCAACTTGAGGAAAATTGCAGAGGATCATAATATTTCGGCAGGAAAAATGATTCATCCAACACGCTTGGCAGTAAGCGGTGTTGCCCATGGTCCATCGTTATTTGCCCTTATGGAATTGCTGGGGAAGGATGTGTGCATTCGCAGGTTAAAAAAAGCATTAGATAAATTTCCTTTGACATCATGACAGAAAAACAACACCGCCACTTCATCCAGCGTATTATTGATGAAGATAATAAAACAGGAAAATTTGACAACCGCGTACACACGCGCTTTCCGCCTGAACCAAATGGTCATTTGCATATCGGCCATGCCAAAGCTATATGTCTTGATTTTGGTATCGCCCAGGAATATGGCGGGCAATGCAACCTGCGATTTGATGATACAAACCCAATTGCAGAAGAAGAGGAATTTGTTGAAGCCATTCAGGAAGATGTCCGCTGGCTGGGGTTTGAATGGGATAATCTTTGTTTTGCTTCAGATTATTTCCAGCAAATGCACGATTATGCAGTGCAGCTGATCGAACAGGGTGATGCTTATGTATGTGATTTGTCTGCTGATGAGATAAAAAATACGAGGGGAACTCTTAAAGAACCTGGCAAAGAAAGTCCATTTCGAAACAGGTCCATTGCAGAAAACCTGGATTTGTTCAAGCGCATGATGGATGGTGAATTTCCGGACGGCAGCCGTACGTTACGTGCAAAAATCGATATGGCCCACCCGAATTTGAATATGCGTGATCCTGTTGTTTATCGTATTCTCCATGCTGCCCATCATAATACAGGAGATACGTGGTGTGTGTATCCCATGTACGACTGGGCACACGGGTTGGAGGATTCAATCGAAGGTGTCACACATTCATTATGCTCCATAGAGTTTGAAGACCACCGCCCGATTTATGATTGGTATTTGGACAGGTTAGGTGTATATCATCCCCAACAAATTGAGTTTGCCCGGCTTAATTTGAGTTATACTGTCATGTCCAAGCGGATGCTGAAGCAATTAGTCGATGGCGGGTATGTTGATGGTTGGGACGACCCCCGGATGCCGACATTATCTGGCATGCGCAGGATAGGATACACCCCAGGAGCTATACGTTCTTTTATGGATGAAGTGGGCATTGCCAAGCGTGATAACGTCATGGAGATTGCCAAACTGGAATCCATTTTAAGGGTTGATTTGAACAAACGAGCCCAGCGCAGAATGGCTGTATTAAACCCATTGAAAGTAGTTATCACAAATTATGTTGAAAACGAATCAGAGGAATTGGATGCTGTGAATAATCCTGAAGATGAAACTGCAGGAACAAGGTCAATTCCATTCAGTCGTGAGTTATATATAGAACAGGATGACTTCATGGAGGATCCGCCTAAAAAGTTTTTCCGCCTGGCTCCGGGCAGGGAAGTTCGTTTAAGGTATGCGTATTTTATTACCTGTCATGATGTCGTAAAAGATGATAAAGGAAATATTGTAGAATTGCATTGTACTTACGATCCGGCGACAAAGGGTGGATCTGCGCCAGACGGCCGTAAAGTGAAAGCAACAATTCATTGGGTATCAGCAAACGATGCAGTTGATGCTGAAGTTCGTTTATACGACCGGTTATTTTCCGTTCCCAATCCTGCATCAGCGGAATCTTTTGAAGATGTTTTGAATCCTGATTCATTGACTGTTTTAAACGCATGTAAACTGGAACCATCATTGGGTGCATCTGCAATTGGAGAATATATCCAGTTTGAGCGTTTGGGATATTTTTTCATGGATCTTAATTCTACGGATGAAAGGTTGGTGTTTAATCGTACTGTTCCATTACGTGATTCGTGGGCAAAGCTGGAAAAACAACAACAAAGTCAAAAGAATTAGCATTGGCAAAAGGAAATATTTCCTCATAACTTGAATGCTTATGCGGAAGTCCATATACACGATAATTTCGAGTATTTTTTTGCTTTCAGCGTTAAGTGCTGGGCCTACAGTATATTTATATATTATCAATTTTGATAACGTAACCCAGGAATCATCCATTGATTGGCTTGGCCAAGCGTTTGTAGATATGCTTAATGCCAAGCTGGTTGATATTGGAAAATTACGCTTACAAGGGCAGGATGACCTGGAAGCAATTATGAACAACCGATCGCTTTTGCTCCACCAACCTCGCGGATCAAGGAATTTCCTTTTACTCGGAAAATTTGAACGCAAACTGGATAATGTTGATGTCAGTTTACAATTGGTGGATATTGCCACTTGGGAAGAAGCTGACCGCCGCAAATTATCGGGAAATTATAATAAGATTTCAAAATTGAATATGAAATTGACGTCAACTGTGGAAACAATGCTGACACCATTCATACCAATCGATAAAAAGAAAAAAACGGTCTATCCAGAATTTTCAGTTGATAAGCCAGCCCTAAAAAAACCTTCTATTTATACCGATTCAAAAGCAGTCAGCAAAGACATAAACTCAGCGATTGAAGAGCTGGAAAAAAGTATGGATATAGCCATTGGCGCCCGGGATATTGCCAAACCAAATGAAACATTTAAAGAAGGTGAAGAATGGGTATTGGACCTAGGCAGCAGCGCCCAGCCAAGTTATAATCCTGAAAATGATGCCAATACATTGATGCTCGTGAATGTTTTAGATGACCTAATGGCCAGCCCTTATAATGTTGAAATCCAAAAACCGATTTTTGAATACGATGAAAAAAACGCAAAAATCATGAATGTCAGTATCAGTATAGAATATTCGCTGAAAGGTCATGTAATTGCTGACATGCTCAAGTCTTTGCCATATACCGGGTTGAAACAGGATGGCTCCCTGATGATTTTTGATTTTAATAAGGAAAAATTCAATTTTTCTGATGCGTTGCACGAAAAGATTCGATTCGGCAAATACAGGGCTGTACCTGTTATTTCGTTCTTAAATGAAGTTAATAAACCTGCAGTGTTAATCGTAGATACTCCAGAAGCTGCCATTCATCAGCTTGAATCAAATAATGTCCATTATGTTGCTGATCATAGATTTTCACCACTCATTGACTTTACAATAGGCGGCTGGGCTCTGCAAGTGGCTATGGAATCGGTTAAAATTCCGGTAACATATCATTTCAAAACACCTATCCATACTGCCGATAGTATTCGCAGGGTCAGTTTGAAGTTTGTACCTGAATCAGAGCTCCCATTTTTCTTACAATCACTGCTGTAAGTAATATATTTCTTAAAATCGTATCTTAAGTAGATCTCCTTTTTTAACTAATACCCGATTCAATTAAAATAGAAAAAAAATGAAGAAACTTATTTTATTAAGTCTCCTGTGCGGAACTATGCTTAATGCAGAACCATTATTGGGTACTGCCTTACCTAACTTATCGTTCAAGTTGATGGATGGGGGGCATACGTCCTTAAATGAATTATTAAAAGATGGTCCAGTATTGGTTGATTTTTGGGCTACGTGGTGTGCTCCATGTAAAAAGGAAATGATTCATTTAGATAAATTTCATAAAAAATATGAAGAATATGGGTTTCAAGTACTTTGTATCAGTACGGATTCACCAAAAAGTATGTCCAAAGTAAAAAGCTACATACGCAGTAAAAAATTCAAATTTTTGGTTGGCCTTGATCCTAATCAACAAGTGGCCCAAAAAATGAATGCATTATTGCTCCCAACTTTATTAATCATTAATCAAAAAAGGGAAATGGTATGGTTTCACCAGGGATATCTGCCAGGTGATGAAATCGAGATAGAAGAACAGATTCGTCATGCATTAAATATACAGGATGAGATCTCTGAATGAAGAGAGTCATTTTATTACTTTCTTTTTCAATGGTATGTGCCCAGGTGTCATTCACCGGCAATACAGAGACTCGCATCGGCGAAAGCAGAACCGGTTTTTATTACAATGAAACAATGATCAATACACATCTACAATACGGTGATTTTATCAATTGGCTGCAGTTTGAATTCAGTGATCCACCTGAACTTGGACGCTCTCTTAATGGACTCCGCAAATTGCGTCTTGAATATGACCGGGGAAATCTTTCATTAAAATTAGGTGATCTTTACGAAATATGGGGCAGAGGGATTATACTGAATTCCATTGATGATCAGCCGATTGACCGCGATACGGGAATCCGCGGTTTAAGCATTCATTATAATGCCGATCCCTTAGAAATGCATTTTATAACTGGAA
>Ga0187833_10001519_pt1 | contig 26386 bp, 24 predicted proteins | sample ETNtaG_37_FD_167968 | JGI IMG/M metagenome (GOLD analysis project Ga0187833, IMG submission 167968) | Marine microbial and viral communities from oxygen minimum zone, Eastern Pacific Ocean - ETNP2014_SV_400_PacBio MetaG (Illumina Assembly) | ecosystem: Environmental > Aquatic > Marine > Hypoxic...
CGTCTGGGGGATTCTCGTATCCACACCAGCAATCCCGGCCCCAGTCGCGCACGCTGCGGGCTATGCGCGCCAGGCGGGGGTCGCGGGTGAACACCGCTCCGCCCTCCCCGAGCGTGATGTGGTGCGCAGGATAGAAACTGAGCGTAGCCACTTCAGCGAACGTGCCCAGCACCTGACCATCAAAGGTGGAACCGAGCGCGTCGCACACGTCCTCAATCATAATCAGATCGTGCTCGCGCACTATCGGCATGATAGCGTCCATGTCGGCCGGGTTTCCGAGCGTGTGCGCGAACATCAGCGCGCGCGTCTGCGGAGATACAGCGGCGCGTATCTGTTCTGGATCGGGGTTGTAATCCCCAAGCGTGCAATCAATGAACACCGGAATTAGTCGGTTTTGCACGAGCGGCGCCACGGTGGTCGGGAATGACGTGGCCGGCACGATGACTTCGTCACCCGGCCGCAGGCGGCGCTCGCCGCGCCGCTCGGAGCAAAGCGCCGTAACCGCGACAAGATTGGCGGATGAGCCAGAATTGACCGGCACAATCTCGGGCATACCCAGGAATTCACCCAACTTCTGCTCGAATTGCTCCGCGTAAGGCCCGGCCGTCAACCAGAAATCGAGTACCGCAGCCACCATGCGGTTCATGTCGCGCTCATCAAAGACGCGACCGGCATATTGCACGCGCGTTTTCCCGGGCACGAATTCATCCGGTTCGTGTTCCAGCCGGAACAATTCTGTAACCTTCCGCGCAATTTCGGCGCGCAGCTGCTCTCTTTCAGTCACGATGCAGCAGCGCTTGCCAGCGCGCGAAGGCCTTCCTCCAGCCTGGTGTGCGCGCGCCAGCCGATCAGTCTCTCGGTGCGGTCAGCATCGGCCACCATGTCCATATCTTCCCCGCGCCGGTATGGCAGCACGCCGAAAGACGGGCGTCCCTCACCCCCGGCGAGGTCGAAAAGCATTTGCACCACTTCACGCAACGGGATACCTTCTCCGGTACCGATATCAATTGAATCTGCCGGCGCAAGCTCGGCGCGCGCCACTGCCAGCAATCCCAAGGCCACATCGTCGACGAACACCCAATCGCGCAGCTGCTCACCCTGAGAGAGCGGGAACTCCTCACCGGCGTGCGCGGCCGCCAGCGCGGCCGGCAGCACGTTCTGCGCCGACTGACGCGGACCGTAACACTGGAAAACCATCGCGCCCAGCACCGGCCATCCTTTCGTGCGCGCGAACATCTTACAGAAAACCCAGGCGGCGGCCTTGCTGGCTGCATACGGGCTGCTCGGGTTGCGCTCCGCAGCCGTGCGCGCCACCACAACCGGCACGCGACCGCCCAGAGTTTGGAGCAAGTTCACAGTGCCGAGCACATTGGCGCGCAGCGCATCCTCCGCTGGCAGGAACGGGTCACTGGCGCCGGCCGCTGCGAGATGAAAAACCAGCGTCGGGTCGACTCCGTCGAGGGCGCGGATTTCATCGGACGAGGTGAGGTCCATCATAACGAAGCCAGGCAACGCCTCCTCGAGGGACGGAGTTCGGCAATCCACCGCCACGACGGTGGCTTGAAGCTCAATCAATCGGCTGCACAGGCGCCGGCCAATGAATCCGCCCGCGCCAGTCACCAGCACCCGCTCTCCGGAAAACGGCCTGTTCACGACTGCGCCAGAAAGGCGCGGTACCACTCAAACGTCTCGCTCAGACTATCCAGTAGCGAGTGTTCGGGGCGCCATCCGAGCCGTTCGTGGGCCATCCGGCTGGAGAGGTACTGATCTTGAATCTCGTTGGGGGCCGCATTCTCGACAATCGGCTCCAGTTCTGGGTTATCCGAAATAGCCAGAATATTCTGCACCATCTCCAGCGCCGTGAGAGGAGCATCTTTCCCGAAGTTGTATGCCCGGCCGGCGTGTTCCCCCGGGTCGGCGGCAAGCGCCTCAGTGATGGTCGTGTATGCTTTGATGACGTCGTGCACGTAGATGTAATCGCGCCGGGGCGTGCCATCAGACCGGATTACGGGCGGTTCGCCGCGCAGCGCGCTGCGCATGGTGCCGGGGACGATACGGTTCCAGTTCAAATCGCCGCCGCCGTACATATTGGCGCAACGGGTTACGACCACCGGCAGGCCGTAAGTGTGCGCGTACGCACGCGCAATCAAATCCGCGCACGATTTGGAGACATCGTAGGGATGGTTCCCGCGCAGCTCAGCCGATTCAGAGTAGGGCAGCTCGCTGTGCGCACCATAAGCCTTGTCGCTGGAAGCCACCACCATCTGCTCCAATCCGGGCCAGCGCCGAGCGGCGTCCAGCATCATCCAAGTGCCACGGATGTTGCTCTCGAAAGTTGGCAGCGGCGAGCGGTTGGCGATGCCCACCGCCGTCTGCGCGGCGAGATGCATACAGGTACTAATCTCATAATCGGAAAAGACACGCTCGATCAGAGCTGCGTCGGTGATATCCCCTCGCACCAGATTGACGCGTTCGCTGCCGCCCGACCGCACCAGCTCGCTGTGCGGCACCCAATCTCGCACGATTCCGACCACATCCGCGCCCAGATCGAGCAGCCGCAGAGTCAACCACGAGCCGAGAATACCGCTACAGCCGGTGACCAGCACTCTGCGATCTTGCCAGAAATGAGAATCAGCCACGATGACCCCTTGTTGCCCTAATCGCCCCACACTTTCCAAGGCGCGTTCTCGTCCCAGACTTCGTTAAGGTAGCGGGCATCCTTAAACGTGTCCATCGACGCCCAGAAGCCCTCATGCCGGTACATCATCAGTTCCCCGGCAGCGGCCAGACGCGGCAGCGCAACGGTCTCAAGATCAACGCTCTCGTCCCCGGCAAGGTATTCCAAAACACCGCGCTCAAAGACGAAGAAACCGGCGTTAATCCAATGCTGGAGCCGAGGTTTTTCATCCAGCTGCAGCACGCGTCCATCGTCCTCAATTTGGAGCACGCCGTATTGAGAGAGCGGCCGGAAACCGGTCAGAGTGGCCAGCCTGCCATGCGAACGGTGGAATGCAATCAACCGATTGATATCGACATCGCCAATGCCATCCCCATAAGTGACGCAAAAGGTGGCCGCATCGATTCTCTTCGCGGCAAGGCGCACGCGCGCGCCCTTTCGCGTCCTAATGCCGGCATCGAAAAGCATCACCTGCCATTCACGCTCAACCGCGCTGGCAGGCGCGCGAACGTCGGGCGAGCCCAGCCGGAAACTCAGATCGCTCGACAGTGCCTGAAATTCGAGAAAATAGCGTCGAAAAGCCTCCCCGCGCTGGCCGAGCGGAAAGAGAAAATGCGTGTGCCCGAAATGGGAGTACAACCGCATCACATGCCATAGCATGGCGCGACCACCCACCTTCAATAGGTGCTTTGGCAGGTCGCCGGAATCCGCGCCCATGCGGAACCCCGCACCACCGACCAGCAGAACCACCGGCAGACTGTTCGTCAAGAGAAAGGTCTCTGATTCGCGAAAAACGCTCTCGGCCAGCGAGAGCGCTGCAATTGCGACACGGAAATCATATCAGACGCGCATGTTAATGTCAACGAAGCATGGTAAACTGCCCGCCGATGCCCACCATCCCGCGTTTGCTGATCTCGGGCGCACTTCTTGCCACCAGCGCCTGCGCGCAGAGCCGTCCAGCGGCCGCCTCCGCCACCCCACCCCCGGAAACCGAAATCGCCCCGACGGCCGCACCGGATGAAACCGCCCGCACGCAAAGCGCGGCCACCGCAACAAGCTCAGCTACGGTAGCACCCACGCCACAACCAACGCAACCCCCGCAGGTACGCATAGAGGGTGGCGAGCGCGCGCTGCGCAACGGAAACTTTCAAGCAGCCATCAATGCCTATCTCGCGGCGCTGCAATCAACTGCGGAGGTTGAGACTGCGCACGCTGCTGCCCACCTGGGTCTCGCCACCAGCTACCTCCGCAGCGGCGCAACATGGGCTGCAGCCGAAACCCTAGAAGAATTCATCACTGCCCACCCGGATGCGGACAATATTGCTGATGCCCGTTTTCTGCTTGGCTTCGCCAACCTGACCCTCGGAAACAACAGTGCCGCGATCCACCGGTTCAATGAGTATCTCGAAAACAATCCCGGTGTGATTGATTCTTACGTGCTCGAACTAATCGGTGATGCACACCGGGGTCTGGCCGAGTACAGTTCGGCGGCCGAGGATTACCAGGCCGCGCTGCTCGCCGACCGCGGAGCGAACATCAATTTCCTGCTGCTCGACAGAGCAGAATCCTTGCAGGCGGCCGGCGACATCGACGGCGCTATCTCCCTATTCGATCTGGTTGACCACAATACGCAATACGCGGCCACGCGCGCGCGCATGGATTATGAACGGGCGCAGGCCCGCGCCGCCGCCGGCGACTACACCGCCACCTCAACATACTACGCGCACGCTGTAAACACTTACCCCGATTCTTATTACGCCTATCTCTCGCTGGTGGAGTTGCTTAGTTACGGCACGCCAGTGGCCGAATTCCAGCGCGGCCTAGTAGATTATTACGCCGAGCAATACACGCCGGCCACGCTCGCGTTTCGCCGATACCTGGACGCTAATCCCACACACGATGCGCGCGTGCACTATTACATGGCGTTGTCTTATCGCGCGCTGGAAAACATACCTGCCGCAAAAACACATTTTCTCGAAATAATTCAGACCCATCCCGGCGACCCGCTCTGGGCGGAGGCCGCACTGGAACTGGCCTATACGCAGTGGGGATGGGACGAAAACTACTCGGCCGCGATCGCCACCCTGCTAAACATGGTCGAAAGCGCCCCGGGCCACAGCACCGCCCCCGAGGCTCTCTTTGATGCCGGCCGCGTGGCCGAGCGCGGCGCCGACTTGCGGCTTGCGGCAACTCTGTGGGGCCGCGTCGCCGATGAGTATCCCCAATCCCATCTGGCGCCAAGAGCCGCTTTCCTCTCCGGCATCAGTCTGTACCGTCAGGGAGAATACTCTGATTCCAGTCCCCGCTTCGTTCAGGCCGGCAGCTTCTCTCACGCTGACATTGATGAAATCACGGCCGCGCTTTTGTGGACGGGCAAAGCACACGCGCAAAACGGGAACGAGAACCTCGCCGCCGAGGCCTGGGAAGTGGCCAGCGCGACCGACCCATACGGCTATTACGGGCTGCGCGCCCGCGAACTGGCAGCCGGAAAGGCGCCTTTTACCCCAAACCCCAAGATTGATTTTACCTCCGCCGCCTCGCCAGCGGCGCAAGGCGAAGCCGAGGCCTGGCTGGCTACCCGCCTCGGTGTGCCCGAACACAATCTGGGAAGGTTGTCACAGAGGTTGGCTGCGGATGCGCGCTGGAGGCGCGGCAGCACGCTCTGGCGTCTGGGCCTCTTTGAGGATGCCCGCGACGAACTCGATAGTCTGCGCAATGCTTACCAGGACGATGCCCTAGCGTCATATCAACTCGCGCTGGCTTACGGAGATTTGGGATACTACTACGGTTCCATCTGGGCGGGGCGTCACTGTATGGATGCGCTGGGATTGAGCAACCCATTCAACGCGCCAAAATTCATCACCCACCTTCGCTACGGGGCGTACTACCTCGACCTTGTAGAACCGGCCTCCGCGGGATATGTCCTCGACCCGCTGCTGGTTTATGCACTCATCCGTCAGGAGAGCCTGTTTCAGGGGCAAGTCACTTCATCGGCTTACGCGCAGGGGCTGATGCAGGTCATCCCACCCACGGGCGAATACATCGCCCGACAGTTGCGCTGGCCGTCTTATGACAGTACGGACCTTTATCGCCCGTACGTAAACATTGCCTTTGGGGCTTTTTACCTGGATGAACAGCGCGACATTTTCGATGGCAACCTGTACGCTGCGCTGGTCGCCTACAACGCCGGCCCCGGCAACACTTCAATCTGGCAGCGACTTGCCGGGGACGATTACGACTTGTTGGTCGAAATCATCCGGCTGAAGCAACCCCAGGACTATGTGCGCCGCATCGCAGAGCACTACGCCGTATACCGGCACCTTTACGCAGCCAATTAGCCGCCCGCAGCAGCACCCACCACCCGCCTGATAACGATGTACCAGTCGGCGATTGTGTTGAAACGATCCGCCGGATGCAGCAACGAGCCCAGCTGCACGCCGTTCACCGCGCGACTGACGACATAAGAATAGACCGGATGGTAGAGCAATAGCGCCGGAGTTTCGTCCACAAATCGAGCCTGAAATGAATGATACAGGCGCGCCCGCGCCGCGCTCGAGGGAGTGGTGCGGGCTTGCTCCAGTAGCTCGCTCATCATGCGGTTGTCGTAACCGCTGTAGTTCTGCCCGCTCTCAATCTCAGTCTGGTGCCAGAAAGAATACGGGTCCGGGTCCGGAGTGCGCTGCAGGCTAAGGTGCACCATGATCGCCTGAAAGCGGCGCGGCTCGAGGTATTCAGCCTGGAAAGTGGCCGGAAGGGCCGCCTGCAAGGTGACGCGCACTCCCAGCCGCGCCCAATCTTCCACCGCCATCTGCCCCAGCGCGGTAGAGCGTGCATCGTTGGGCACTAGCAGGTCGAAGGCAAGCGGTTTTCCGTTTTTCTGGCGCACATAATTCTCGCCGCCCGGAAGCGCGTTTTCAGGTAGGGCCCAGCGTCCAGCCTGCAACAGGCCCGCCGCGCGCTGCGGGTCGTAATCCACCTGCCGCAACTGGTCATTAACCGCCCAGGTTCCCGGCAGAATCGGCCCACTGGCCACCACCGCCTGCCCGGCGAGTGCCTCTTCCACCAGCCGCTCGCGGTTTAAGCCCGCGAGCAACGCCTGGCGCACCCTTTTGTCTCGGAAAAACTGAAGTGCCGCGTTCTGCTGGTTAAACAGTATCAGCCTGTATTCGGGCAGCAGCGCCGAAAAGATATCGTAGTCGCTTTCGGGCAAAAAGGCGGTGGTGGCTACATTGCTCAGTCCGCCGACGCCCATTATTTCCCCCTGCCGCAGCGCCTCTATCGCGCTGGCCTCGTCCGGCAAAAAAAGCAACCTGACGTGGTTCAGCATTGGAGACTGGCCATGGTAATAAGGATTGGGCGCTAGCAGCGCCTCAACCGCTTGCCCGCTCTCATTGCGCAACAACCGCTCCACGCGAAACGGGCCCGCCCCCACCGGGTTTTCATTCGCCGGATGCAGGCTGAGGTCGGCCGAGCGAATGCCCGAGAATCTGTGCGCCGGCAGGACCGGAAAGGTGGTGTGGTCGAGGAACGGCGCAAAGGGTTCCGGCAGAGTTAGCTTGAGCGTGGTGGCGTTGAGCTTCGCCACAGAAATTTGTTGCCAGAGCGCGCCGATGTCGGCCGGGCCGGGATAATCGGCTGCCCGGAGCAGGCCAATGGTGAAAATGACATCGTCCAGAGAGAGCGGAACGCCATCGTGCCAGCGCGATCCGGAGCGCAAGACGAAAGTGTACGCGAGGCCATCCGCGCTCACCGCCCAGCTTTTGGCCAGATCTGGTACCGGTTGCCCGCTCGAATCCAGGCGCATCATGCCCGCATACACCAGCCGGGCGATGTCTCGGTCAGCCGCGTATGTGGAGAATAGCAGCGGGTTCAATTCATGCGGCGTCCCGATGACGCCTTCGACGAATGTGCCCCCGGGCGCAGGCAAAAATGACGCTTCGAGCCCGAGAGACTGCGAGTAGAGCAGCGCCCCGACCAGCGCCAGCCCGGCGATGGCAACCGTTATCTGGGATCTTATCCTGCGCATGTGAGCACCCGCGTCCATGAAAAAAGGGCGCCCCCACATCCCTGCGGAAACACCCCGTTATTCGTGAGTCCGGCCGCTGTCACCGAGTCCGCGGAACCAGTCGTTGCATGCCTCAGCGGGGTGCAGGTCGGCAAACTGCTCAGCCGTTCACCATCACGTTGATAATCGCGGTGACAAAAAAGGCGACCGCCAGACCGATGGTGACATTGAAGAGCAGTTTTTCCACGCCCCGCCGCGCGCGGAAGACGCTTCCCTCCGTCGCGCCGGTCAGGCCGCCCAGGCCGGCGCCTTTGCTCTGCAGCACGATGGCCACAATCAGCGCCACGGAGATTACAATCTGCGCGTAATTCATTGTTGCATTCATGCGTGCCGGCCTCCCGTAATTCGTCGCGCGGATTATAGCACAGGAGCCCTGCCTCCCGCCACAGCTTTGCTCCGCTTTTTCAATGCAGTACAATAGCTTTGAAATGAACGTGCAAAACCCCGCGCCATCAACCAGTTCGGGCGATCACAAAGTGCTCAACCAGCGCTATGAACTCAAGGAACGAGAGGGCGTGGGTGGCATGGCGCATGTGTACAGAGCCGAGGACATCGCCCTCCGCCGAGTGGTGGCGATAAAGGTGCTGCGCGAAGATCTGGCCGAAGAGCCAGACCTTGTGAAGCAATTTTTGCGCGAGGCGCGCGCAGTCGCCCATCTCAGCCACCCAAACGTAGTCGCCGTGCATGACGTCGGCAGTGACCAGCATTGCCATTACATGGTGCTGGAGCACGTGGCCGGAGAGGATCTTAAATCACACATACGCCTCGACGCTCCGTTCAGTGTTGAGCATACACTGGATTACGCCATCCAGATTTGCGCTGGCGTAGGTCACGCTCATCGGCACGGACTGGTGCACTGCGACATCAAACCGCAGAACATCCTCGTGACGCCAGACGGCAAGGTGAAGGTGGCCGACTTCGGCATTTCGCGCCTACTGAGCGCCACTCAGCCAATTGAGACCAGCGCCACGTTGTTCGGAACGCCGCATTATTTTTCCCCGGAACAGGCGCAGGGTTCACCGGCAACACCGGCCTCCGACGTTTATTCCATCGGAGTGCTGCTCTTCGAAATGCTCACCGGCCGGCTGCCCTTTGATGCGAGCGACGCGCAGGTTCTCGGGCATATGCACGTGCACGCCGACCCGCCCGACATCCGCGCAGAAAACCCGGCAGTCCCCGACACCGTGGCGCAGATTATTGCAAAAGTGTTTGCCAAAGAACCGGCTGCGCGCTACCGCACCGCTGAGCAACTCGGGCACGTGCTGATCACCTTCCGGAACCACGGCGCTCATGCAACGCGACCATACCTGGCCCTAAACGCTGACGAGCTCGACGCGCACATTGTCGCCGCTGCCCGCAAAACCCGGGCAGCGGCAGAGGGCCTCGTTGCGCCCGCGCAGCAGGCAGACTGGGTAACCTATCCGCTGGGCGCAAGTGCCGTGCTGCTTGTTCTCGGGTTGTTGGCTCTGTGGACGCGAGTGTTCTGGAGACTGGCACCATTCTTGCTCTCAGCGAATTAACGAATGTCTTACAAAAAGGGCGCTCAAACTTGGTATAATGGCCGCAATGATGAAGGCTGACGACGGAGACTAACAGTGGAAAACCCCCGCACGCGAAACTCGTTTGTTTACGTACTCATTCTGGTGGCGCTGGGCGCAATTCTCTACTCAGTACGTGCGCAATCCGTGCCAAGAACCGAACTAAACCTTAGCGAGGTAGCGCAGCAAATGGAGCGCGGAAACGTCGAGAAGATAGTGGTGGCGGAAGATGACCTGACCATCCATTTTCGCTCGGGGGCGCCCTATGAACTGGCGGTCACGCGCAAGGAAAGCGCCTCCACGGCGCCGGAGCAGTTCGCCGCACTGGGTGTGAGCGACCAGGCGCGCGCAGCCGTGAAGTGGGAGGTGCAGCGGCCAAGCGATTGGGGCAACATCATGGTGCTGCTGAGCTACACCCTGCCCGCGGTCTTCGTGATCGGGTTCATCTACTTCATGCTGCGCCAGGCGCAGGGCACCAATAATCAGGCTCTGTCATTCGGAAAAAGCCGCGCGCGCATGTTTACCGGGGATCAGCCGACGGTCACGTTCGATGATGTCGCCGGCGTCGACGAGGCCAAAGAGGAACTTTACGAGATTGTGGAGTTCCTGAAAGAGCCGGAGAAATTCATTGTGCTGGGCGCGCGCATCCCCAAAGGCGTCATGCTGGTCGGCTCTCCGGGAACGGGAAAGACCTTACTTGCGAAGGCGGTATCAGGTGAGGCCGGCGTGCCCTTCTTCTCAATATCCGGTTCCGAGTTTGTTGAAATGTTCGTCGGCGTGGGCGCCAGCCGCGTGCGAGATCTCTTCGAGCAGGCCAAGCGCCACAGCCCGTGCATCGTCTTCGTGGATGAAATTGATGCTGTTGGCCGCCAGCGTGGCGCCGGTCTCGGCGGCAGCCACGATGAACGTGAGCAAACCCTGAATCAGATTCTGGTGGAGATGGATGGTTTCGACACCGACACCAACGTGATTATCGTCGCCGCCACCAACCGGCCCGATATCCTCGACCCGGCGCTGTTGCGCCCCGGCCGTTTTGACCGTCGCGTGGTGCTCGACCGGCCGGATATTCTGGGGCGGGAAGCAATTTTCGGAGTGCACGTCCGCGGAAAACCGCTGGCGCCGGACGTGCAGCTGGACGTGCTGGCAAAATCCACTCCTGGATTCGTCGGCGCGGACATTGAAAATACAGTGAACGAAGCCGCGATTCTCGCCGCCCGGCGCAACCAGAAATTGATTAGCATGCGAGAAATGGAAGATGCAATCGAGCGAGTTGTACTCGGCCCGGAGCGGAAAAGCCGCATCATGACCGAGCGCGAGCGCAAGGTCACCGCCTATCATGAGTCCGGCCACGCCATCGTGGCACGTGCACAGCCCGATGGGGACCCGGTGCGTAAAGTCACCATCATTCCGCGCGGCATCGCGGGTGGGCTTACCTGGTACTTAACTGATGACGAAGACCAGCGCTTAGCCACGCGGTCAAAGCTCAAAGCGCGGCTGGCGTCCATGCTGGGAGGGCGCGCCGCCGAAGAGCTCGTGTTCAGCAAGGACGAAGTCACAACAGGCGCGTCAAACGACCTCGAACAGGTAACCAGCGTCGCCCGGCGCATGGTCACCCGCTGGGGCATGAGCGAAAAACTCGGCCCAATGGCATTCGGGAAGAAAGATGAACTGGTGTTCCTTGGTCGCGAAATTGGCGAGCAGCGTGATTTCTCTGAAGCGGTGGCCGAAGAAATAGATGCGGAAGTACGCGGTTTAGTGAATGCCGCGCACCAGTTGGCGGGCAAGATTCTGAAGAAACAGCGCGCCAAGCTTGATGAGGTGGCAAACTACCTGCTCCAGAATGAAACGGCGGAAATGGAGCAGTTCGAGGCGCTGTGGAAGGGAGAGCCGGTGCCTCCGCCCAAGCCGCCACCCCCCGCCCCGCCCTCGGCCGAGGCCGATGCCGGTGAAGAGGCCCACGAGGAGGACACCGACGCCACCACGGGCAAGGACCCGGTTCCGGTTCCGAGCGGGGCATAACCCTTTCCTTTACAGAATCATCAAAAGAGCCGGTCGATTGAATCGACCGGCTCTTTTTTCATACGTGCTGACGACAATTACTCGCCCAGCCGCCGCGTGAATTCGTCCGTCAGCACCGGCACCGCGTCAAACAAATCTGCGACGACACCGTACTTTGCCAACTTGAAAATGGGCGCTTCAGCATCCTTGTTAATGGCAACGATAACTTTGGCGGTGCGCATTCCGGCTTGATGTTGTATCGCCCCCGAAATGCCGCAGGCGATGTATAAATCCGGGCTGACTGTTTTCCCCGTTTGCCCGACCTGATGAGAATAAGGAATCCAGCCCGCATCCACCGCAGCGCGACTCGCCCCCATCGCCGCCCCGAGCGCGACAGCCAGTTGGCGCACCGGCTCGAACCCCTCCGGGCCGCCAACTCCGCGACCTCCAGAGACAATGATGCTCGCATCTGTCAAGCTGACATCGCTCGCCGAGGCGCTGTAGTCGACAACCTTGACGCTGATGTCTTCTTCCGCCAGCACAGCCTCCACCTGCACCACCTCCGCGCTACCCGCTGTCGGCTCCGGTCGCGGAAACGCGCGGGGACGAAGGGTGACAATCTGCGGGTGCGCCCCCGGCGCTGAAACTGTGGCGTGCAATTTTCCCGCGTACACCGGACGCGTCACTTGCAGCACGCCGTCTTCTACTTGCAGCGCAATGCCATCCGCCACCACTCCAATCCCGAGTTCAACCCCTAGCAACGCGGTCAGGTCACGTCCCCGCGTTGTGGCGGGAGCGAATATCACCTGCGGTTTTTCGGCCGCCGCCAGTTTCGCGGCCGCACACCCGAATGCTTGCACGCGGAAATCAGCCAGCGTCGCGTCATCGCACAGGAAGACCTTGTCGGCGCCATAGTCGGCGGCTTGTTGCGCCAGCTCATCCACATCATGCCCGAACACCAGCGCCGCAACACCGGTGTTCAAATCTGCTGCCACCTCGCCGGCTGCGCCCAAGGTCTCCCAAGCAGCCGGAAGTGCGTTGCCCTGAAATTGGTCAACGTAGACCCAGACGTCGCTTGCCATCAGATTACCTTGTCAGCCATCAATCTGTCGGCCAGCGTCGCCGCGATGACCTCCATGCTCTCGCCTTCGATGAAATCCACCGCTCCGCTGCGCGCCGACAATGGCCGCATGTCCGACCATATCACGGCAGCACCGCCTGCCTTCATCTCAGCCACATCCAGTCCCAATTCTGCCAGATCCCACACCGGAATCTCGGCTTTGCTGGCTTTACGTATCCCGATGAAGGAGGGATAGCGCGGCTCATTAATCTCCTTGACCACGCTGATGACAGCGGGGAGCGTACCCGTGCAATTCTGACGCCCCTCCTCCAGCGACCTCGCCACGCTGATACGGGCGTTATCCACATCTACCTCATTGACCTCTGCCACGTAACTGAGCGCGGTCCAGCCCAAGGCACAGGCAACGGAGACCGGCACCAGTCCGGTATCGCCGTCGATGGCCTGCTTTCCGAAAATGGCAAGCTCCACATCGTCCAGTTTCTCGATGGCGCTTGCCAGCACCCGCGCTGTCATACGCGCATCGCAGCTGGCCAAGGTTTCATCCGAAAGCATCACCCCGGAATCACACCCCATGGCGATGGCGGTCTTGAGAGCCTCGCGCGCGCTTTCCGGTCCCATTACCAGCGCGGTGACCTGCCCGCCGTGTTGTTCCTTCGTGCGTATAGCTTCTTCCAGCGCGTACTCATCCCACGGATTGACCACCATAGGAGCATCACCCCAAGTGGCCGCGCCATTCTCCACGACCATGTTTGCCGCACTGTCAGGCGTCTGTTTTATGCATACTGCGATGTGCACGCGAGGCTCCTTTTCCTGAGCGAGTTCGCGGATTCTACCACAACCGCCCCCCAAACAACCGGTTGTTATCCCAGCTGGCCGTGCTAGAATCTCCGGGTGAACTAGAACCGGAGAGCAAGTACCATGGACTGCATCTTTTGCAGAATTGTCAGTGGAGAAATACCGGGGGATGTGCTGCTGCGTAACGAACACGTTTGTGCCTTCCGTGACGTGAACCCGGTGGCGCCCGCCCACGTGCTGATTGTTCCCAATGAACACCTGACCTCCATCGAATCCCTCGCGGCGGACGACAGCGAACTGGCCGGGCAACTGCTGCTGGCAGTGAAGGAGGTGGCCCGACTGGAGGGCATCTCCGAGAGCGGTTACCGCGTGGTCGCGAACACCGGCGCGGACGGCCATCAGGAGGTGCAGCATCTGCATATTCACGTGCTGGGCGGCGCACCAATGCGGCACAGGTTGGGTTGACGGCACATGCTATAATCGCGGGCAACAGCGCCGCACACAGAGCGCACAGATGCGGCTCAGTTGGCGACGGCGAGCAAATCGCCAGCGTAAGTCGGCGCTGATGCCTGAGACGGTCGCCAGACCCCATGCCTGACTCCACTGACTCCACCGCCCTGCCCGACTCAAGCGCTGCTCGTCACTGGCTGCCCGCGGCGCGGTCATGGGCAATCGGGCTGCTTTTTGTTCTGTTGGCCTGCGGCGTGCTGCTCGTGCCCCTCGGCGCAACCCAGGACGAAGCGCTTAACCTGCGCGCGGGCGATCTGGCGCCGTTTGATATCGTCGCGTCACGCTCCCAGACTTACGTCAGCGAAATCCAGACTCAGAGCGCCAAAGCATCCGCGGAAACCTCCATCGCATCGGTGTACGACCCTCCCGACACACGCATCGCCCGGCAGCAGGTTACAGCCGCGCAGGCGGCCATCAGCTTCGTTAATTCCGTTCGCGCCGACACACTCGCCAGCGAGCTGCAGAAGCGACAGGAATTGACTTATCTCCGCGACCTTTCCCTCTCCGGCGAGTTGCAAATCCAGTTACTGCACATGGAAGATTCGCGCTGGGTCGCCGTGCAGGAAGAAGTGACACGCGTGATTGAGGCGGCGATGAGCGAGCCCATCCGCGAACACCAACTGGCAGAAACCCGCGACCGTGTTCCTATGATGATAAGTGTTGCCGTCACCGTACAGGAGGCCGATCTGGCCGCTGCGCTCGCCGGGCAGTTCATAGTCCCTAACTCAATATTCAACGAAAGTGCGACTCAACAAGCCCGCGATGCGGCAATCGCTGCCGTGCATCCGGTCGAACAGGCATTCGCGCAGGGTCAGACCATTGTGCCGCGCGGCAACGTGCTCACCGAGCATGATTTGGAGGCGATGACGGCGCTGGACATGCTCGCGCCGAAACAAAGCCCGTGGGAAACATACCTGCCGCCGGTGGTGGCCGTGGTGCTAGTGGCGGTCACAATGACCCTTTACCTGCTGCGCAGCCAGCCCGAATTCTTCGGGCGCACGCGCCATCTGCTCTTCATCACGTTGTTGGCGCTGGCCTTTCTTTTTTCCGCGCAATTCGTCATCCCCGAGCGGGTGGTGCTGGCTTTCCTTTTCCCCACCGCCACACTGGGCATGCTGATAGCGGTTGGGCTGGGCGCGCAGCTCGGGCTGGTCACCACCACGCTTTTCGTGGTTTTCATTGCCATTATCTCAAACGGGCGCGTGGATGTAACCATTTACCACCTTGCCGGCCCGATAGTGGCCATACTGGCTCTGGGAAAAGCTGAGCGCGTCAACAGTTTCCTGCTGGCCGGCCTGGCAACCGCTGCCGGGAATGCGGCCGTCATTTTGATCTTCCGGCTGGATGACCCCGCCATTGACATGCTCGGCCTGAGCACGTTGCTGGGCGCCAGTCTGGCAAACGGGGCTATTTCGGGAGCGCTCACGCTGATGGGGTTGTTCCTGCTGGGATTTGTTTTCGACATCACCACTTCGCTGCAACTGGTCGAACTCTCGCGACCCAACCATCCGCTGCTGGTGGGGATGCTGCGCGCGGCACCGGGCACGTATCAGCACAGTCTGCACGTGGCGAATCTGGCCGAGCAGGCGGCGCAGCGCATAGGAGCGAACACCATGCTGGTGCGCGTGGGAGCGCTGTTTCATGACATCGGCAAAACGCGCCATCCGGAGTATTTCGTCGAGAATCAGATCGAGGGCATTAACCCGCACGAGCATCTTAGCCCGCACGCCAGCGCCCGCATCATCATTGACCATGTGCGTGACGGCGACGAAATGGCCGGGCGGCACAGACTTCCCAGCGCAATCCGCGCAGCGATTCTGGAGCATCACGGCACCACGGTCACGATGTACCAACATGAAAAGGAGGTCGAAGAGGCGGACGGAGACGAGGCTAAGGTGGCAATCGGCGACTTCACCTACCCTGGCCCAAAACCACAGAGCCGAGAGACCGCACTGCTGATGCTGGCCGATGGCTGCGAAGCCAAAGCACGCGCCGACAACCCCACCACCACTACTGACATCGATGACATCGTGCGCTACATAATCAACCGGCGATTGCGACAGGGTCAGCTTGACGAATGTAACCTCTCGCTGACTGACCTTAACACAGTGCGCGAGTCATTCGTGAACACGTTGAAAGGGTTTTTTCACAGCCGCCTGCAATATCCCAGCGCACCGGAAAAAGAACCCGCTGTTGAGCAATTAGGGGTGCCGGAGCAGTCGGCGCTTCCCGCTTCTGAGTAGCCTGCGGCGCCGTGGTCTCCTCGTACCGCATCAGCACGCGCACGCACCCACGTTCGCACGCTAAAGCGCCCACTGCCGCCACGCGCGCGAGAATTTGTACCGCAGCACGGGCAACACTCGCCCATCAGCACGTGGCGCCCGGCACGAGCATTTGCGTGATTTACAGCGTGGATTCTTATCTGCAGCAGCTCAATCGTCAATTCTCCGGAGTGGATGCGCCCACAGATGTGCTCGCATTCCCGGACGATGCAGGCGACGGACACCTGGGAGATGTAATCATCTCTGCCGAGCGCGCGGCCCAGTCCGCGCGGCGCGGTGGACATGGAACCTCGGATGAACTGCAGCTGCTGACCGTGCACGGCGCATTGCACCTGCTGGGGCATGACCACACCGCTCCGGCGGAACGCGCACGCATGTGGAAGATGCAAGCAGAGATTCTGGCCGAGCTCGGGCTGAGCATTTCCGCGCCGACGGCTGCGTGACGCATTACGCAGAGAGAGAGCATATTAACCCACTGGAGGGAGCACAAGATGCAACTGAACACTATCATCGGCGACATCGCTGAACAGGCTGTGGATGCCATTATTCTCAGTCTGTTCGAGAAGACTGACGCCCTCGGCGGCGAGACCGCGGCCATTGACCACCGCCTGCAAGGCGCAATCTCGTCCCTGCTCGGCGGCGGCGATTTCAGCGGAAAATTGCGCGAGACCAGCGTGCTTTACCCCGGCGACGCGCTTCCCGCTCGACGGGTGATCGTGGTCGGACTGGGGCCGGCGGAAGACTTCGCTCTCGACTGCGCCCGCCATGCCACTGCCGCAGCCGCCGTGCGCGCGCGCGAACTCGGTGCCCGCAGCCTGGCTTCCATTTTGCACGGTGCGGGTGCAGGCAGAATCGAAACCAGCGGTGCCGCGCGCGCAGCAGCCGAGGGAGCGTTGCTTGGGCTCTATTCCTTCGAGCAATACAAGAGTGAACCGGAGCAAAAAAAGGTGACGTCATTTACGCTGGTTGAATGGGACGAGCAGAAGGCGGAAGCGCTTCGTTCCGGAGCGCGCGAGGGTGAAATCATCGCCGAGTGCGCCTGCAAGGCACGCGATCTAGTGAGCGAACCACCCAACAGCTGCACGCCTTCCTTTCTGGCAGCGCACGCCGAAAAGCTGGCAACCGACCACGGCATGGCCGTGCGGGCGCTCTCAGAAGCGGATGCGCGCGAATTGAACATGGGCGCTTTTCTCAGCGTCGGTCAAGGGAGCGCACAGCATCCGCAGTTCATCGTGCTGGAACACAACGAGGCGCTGCTAGAAAACACCGAGCCGCTGGTGCTGGTAGGCAAAGCGATCACCTTTGACACCGGTGGATATTCCATGAAAAGCGCGGAAGGCATGGAAGACATGAAGACCGACATGGCTGGGGGCGCTGCGGTGATGGGAGCACTAGAGGCCGCGGCTCGGCTGGAGGTTCCATACCCGGTAGTGGGGCTGGTGCCGGCCACCGAGAACATGATCAGTGGTCAGGCCAGCCGCCCCTCGGACGTGGTGCGTGCTTCCAATGGCAAAACGATTGAAATAGTGAACACCGATGCCGAAGGCAGATTGATTCTGGCAGACGCGCTGGTCTATGCCGCACGATATAAGCCGGCGGCTGTTATAGACCTTGCCACTCTGACCGGGTCGGCGGTTATAGCACTAGGTGAGGGATGCGCTGCGGCATTGTTCACAGATGACGAGGCACTTGCACAACGCCTTTCGCGCGCAAGCCAATCGAGTGGAGAACGCATTTGGCGCATGCCGCTATATCCAGAGTACGTTGAATGGATGCGCGGCAGCGATGTGGCTGACCTGCGCAACATTCCCAGCAAGCGCTATGCCGGGGTCGGCACATCCGCTGCGTTTTTGAAGGAATTCACCGAGGGATCCCGATGGGCGCACCTGGACATCGCGCCAATGGCCAGCCTATCTGCCAGTAGAGTGGTAAAACCAATCGGCCCAGCGGGCGCTACTGGATTCGGGGTGCGATTGTTAGCCTATATGATGCTGGAGGGCGATTAACTCGCGGCGCACATCTTACGATTCTGGCGGCTGCAGCTCGCGCAAATACTCCCAACTGTAAATGCCACTATTGTGCCCATCGGACCAGTGCAGCTGTAGCGCGTAATTCCCGGCCAATTCCACACGATCTAGTGTGAAGTTCTGCGCCGGCGTTAGCGAAAATACGGTCGCGTCGGGAGCGGCGTCCATGTTTTCGTGCCCGCCCCGGCAGCCCGCGCACGGGCAGGCAGCCCGCAACACATCCCACGTGTATTCGCTGCCCTGTCCATCGTTCCACGGGATTTCCAACACGCGTCGTTTTTTGTCAAGGCGGATTGCGTAAGGGCGCAATGTCACAGCCATTGGTCCATTATCACTCGAGGTACAGGCGGGGCCACGCGGGCGGGCAAAAGACCGCGCTCTCAGCGCACAACTTGCAGATAATTGGAGGCCGCCCAGCCGTTGCGACGGTCATCTGCCTGAGCCACGAGGAACCACCAGGTCATCCCGTCGGCTTCGCGCGGGCCATCTTCCACAACAAACACCTCATAATCCACCGCCAGATAATTTACCTCGGAAAGTAGCCCGGGCTCGTAACGCAAGCGCAACCCGCCGCCGGTGTTGACCACCTGCACATAAGCATCCAGCTTTATCAAGCTGCCCGCCGGCGGTGGCGGAAATGTGGGCGTTGGCCCGGCCTCCTCCGCGTCCGGCGTGGGCGTGGCCGGCGACGGCGTCGGAGTGCGCTCAGGAGTGATGACCACAAAAACCGGCGTGACCGTCGGCTGCTGCACAGCCGACGGTCGCGTCACCAATATGTAACCCCACAATCCTGCAGCCGCCATCAGAACCACCAGCGCCACCGCAAATAGCCAACTTAGCGGCACTGAGGCCGGTCGGTCGCTGAACCCGTCAGAACTCACCGCACCCTCTCACGATTTAATGCCGTGCCAATTATAGCCAAACTTCGCGCCAGCGGGTCTCGGTTGCAGGTTATAATTCTAGTTCCAGCCGCACCAGAGCGAGCACGCCTTCTATGGAATTGCACGAGTATGCCGGGAACATGCACAACCACACGCCCCATTCCGATGGCGTGCTCTATCATGATGACCTGGCGGAAGCCGCGCTGCGCGCCGGGCTCGATTTCCTGATTGTCACTGACCACAACGTGTGGGTGCAAGGGCCGGAAGGTTATCACACCGGTGCGGGCGGTCGGCGGGTGCTGCTGCTGACCGGGGAGGAAATCCACGACACCGAGCTGCAGCCCGAGGGAAATCACCTGCTCGTGTTCGGCGCGCGCTCCGAATTGGCCGGGCTTGCACCAAACCCGCAGCAGCTTATCGATGCCGTAACGGCGGCGGGCGGAATAAGCTTCCTCGCCCACCCTTTCGAACGCGCCGCCCCGATTCTGGAAGACGCGGTTTATTCCTGGCGCAGCTGGCAGGTCAACGGGTACACTGGGCTCGAAATCTGGAATTACATGACCGAGTTCAAGAGCCTGGTCACTTCCCGGCCAATGGCGTTGTTCTACGCGTACAACCCGGAGCTGGGCATGCGCGGCCCCTTCCCCGAAACCCTGAAGAAATGGGATGCGCTGCTTGCATCCGGACAGCGCGTGGTGGCAATCGGAAACGCTGACGCTCACGGAGAGACCTATTCGATGGGCCCCCTCTCGCGCTGCATCTTTCCCTATGAATTCCTCTACCGGGCCGTGAACACACACGTGCTCTGCGAGCAGAAAACCAGCGGCGATGTGGCTGCGGATGAGGCGCTTATCTACTCCGCCCTGAGGGAGGGGAGCTGCTTCGTGGGCTACGACCAACCCCACCCCACCCGTGGCTTCCGTTTCAGCGGGCGCAGCGGAGAGCAAATCGCAATCATGGGTGCGAAAATCACGCTCGGCGGCGGCGTGACCCTGCGGGCGGACGCGCCGAGGCGGTGCAACCTGCGCCTGATTCGGCACGGCGAAACGGTCGCGCAAGCCGAAAACAGCGCCCAACTAACGCACACCGTCACCCGGCCAGGCGCGTACCGCATCGAGGCCACTATCCGTTTCAGAGCGCGGCAGCGCGGCTGGATATTCAGCAACCCGATTTATGTGCGACCGCATTAAGCCTGCAACGCTGCCGTCAAGCGAAACTGATGGCGGCTGTGCCGGGGGTTGGAACAAACGCGCATCTGTGAGACAATAACGGAGTAAAACACAACCACGGAGGAAGTATTATGCCCTTTCGCATGGGACCAACTGAACTGATCATCATTCTGGTGATCGTGCTGGTGCTCTTCGGAGTCGGTCGCATCGGCAAAATAGGTGGGGAATTAGGCAAAGGCATTCGCGCGTTCCGGAGCGGAATAAAGGACCCGGATGACGACTCCTCCTCGGAAGATGAAAGCGAGCAGGAGCAATCAGAATCCGAGGAGAGTTGAGCGGCCACTCCGCCAGCTGCAGTTAAGCCCGACGGTCCAACTGACGCGGTATGGGCTTCCGGCGTGCCTCTTGTGGCCGCGTAGACTATCGTGACGGACGAACAAACACATTCAACGCTTACCCTCGAAAACCTGGTTGAAAGCCTGCTTTTCGTAGCCGATGGGCCGGTACCGGTTTCACAGCTGGCGGCCGCGCTCGATGCCCGCCCGCAACAGGTAAAAACGGCGCTGCTGGCGCTGGAGGAATCCTACCAGGAGCGCGGCCTGCAATTGCAGCACACTGACGGGCGCGTACAGCTCACCACCCACCCGCAAGCCGCAGCCGCAATCGAGCAATTCCTCGGGCTGGAATCGCAGCAGCAGCTCAGCAGCGCCGCGCTGGAGGCGCTGGCCATAGTGGCTTACCGCCAGCCGGTCACCCGGCCGCAGATCGATGGCGTGCGCGGCGTCAATTCCGACAGCGTGCTCAAAAACCTGCTCTTCAAAGGCCTGATAGAGGAGATCGGCCGCTCCGAGGGCCCCGGCCGCCCTATTCTTTACGGCACCACCTCCGCCTTTTTGCAGCATTTCGGCCTGGCGTCGCTGCGCGAACTGCCTCCGCTCGAGCCGGAAGAACCGGAGCCCGCCATTGCCGCCGAACCAGTTCAGGGATCAATCGACCAGCCGGACTTCCAACCGACGCCGTTTCCCGAAAATGGCGGCTGAACGCCTGCAGAAAATATTGGCCCGCGCCGGCCACGGCTCCCGCCGCGCGTGTGAGACTCTGATTGCGGCCGGGCGGGTACACGTCAACGGGCAGCCGGCCTCTCTCGGAGACAGCGCCGACGCCGCCAACGACCGCATCACGCTGGACCACAGCGATATTGATCTGCCCGAAAAACTCACCCACATTCTGCTGCACAAACCCCGTGGGGTCGAATCTAGCCTCAACCCGCACGCGGGACGCACGGGCGTGCGCGAACTGGTCGATGCGCCCGGCCGGCTTTACCCCGTCGGGCGATTGGACGCTGATAGCGAAGGCCTGATGCTGCTCACTAATGACGGCGCACTGACCAACCGACTGACGCATCCCCGCTACGGCCACGAGAAGGAATACCACGTGCTGCTGCATGGTTATCCGGACAAAAGCCAACTAGCGGCGTGGCGGCGTGGAGTGGTGCTAGAAGATGGTGAAAAAACCGCGCGCGCCAGAGTGAGCCTGATAAAAAAGGGGGCTTCCGGAACCTGGCTGCGTATAACCATGGGCGAAGGCCGCAAACACCAGATCCGGCGCGTGGCTCTCGCTCTCGGGCTGCGCGCCAAGCGCATCCTCCGCGTGCGCCTGAGCTCGCTTCGCCTCGGGAAGTTGCAGCCCGGCGAGTGGCGCGAACTGACGTCGGCGGAAATAGCACGGTTGAGTTCGCGGCGGCCCGCAACCAGACGCCGCCGAAGGTGAGTGATGTCTTCCACGCCCACCGTAATAGCCATTGATGGCCCCGCTTCTTCGGGGAAAAGCACTCTCGGCCAGTTTCTGGCCGAGAAGTTGGACTACCTTTATTTCGACACCGGTTGCCTGTACCGGGCGGTGACCGTGGCCGCGCTGCAGCGCGGGCTTGCGCCGACGGATGCGGCTGCCGTGGCCGCGCTCGCAGCCGCGCTCGACATCCGCGTGAAATCGCCGGACGAGAACGATGGTCGCCAGTACACCGTGTTAGTGGACGAACTCGATGTCACCTGGGAGCTGCGCAGCCCGCAGACGGACGCCCACGTCTCCACAATCTCCGCTTTCGCGGAAGTGCGGCGCACGCTGACCGAGCGCATGCGCGCCATCGCGCGTGCCGGTAGCGTGGTCATGGTGGGGCGCGACATCGGCACGGTGGTGCTGCCGGATGCGCCACTGAAAATCTACCTCGACGCCGGCGTAGAGGAACGCGCCCGCCGCCGCCACGCGGAGAATCTAGCGCGGGGCGAAAGCAGCGATTATGAAGTGGTATTCGCGGGCATGCGCGCCCGCGACCGCACCGACAGTGAAAGGGAGGCCGCGCCGCTGCGCGCCGCGCCGGACGCGATCATGCTCGACACCACTGGAATGAAGGTAGAGCAGGCGCTCGCCGAAATCGAGAGCATCGTGCAGCAGCACAATGCCTGAAGCCATGCGCACCGCCATCCGCCACACGCTGGGTGTCAGGCTCTATCGCCCGCCCGCGCGCGCTTTTTTCCGCCTGCTCTACCGCGTGCTAACGCGCATTCGCATTCACGGCCGCGAAAACATCCCTCCCCGCAGCGCATATCTGCTCACCGTCAACCACCTCTCCTATTACGACCCCCCCATTCCGCTTTGTTTCTGGCCTTATCCGCCCGAGGCGCTGGGAGCGGAGGAGACCATGGCCACCCGCCCGATTATGGGGCGCGTGATGCGCTGGTACGGCACATGGCCGGTGCAGCGGAATGGCGATGACCGCGCCGCGCTGCGCACCGCGCTAACGATTCTGCGCAGCGGGTTGCCACTGCTCATCTCTCCAGAGGGCACCCGTCACCCAGATGGGCTGCGTGACCCGCAGCCCGGAGCGGCGTTTCTGGCGCTGAAAACCGGGGTCCCGCTGCTACCGGTGGGCATCTCCGGAACGGCGGACATCTTCTCCTCGCTACGCAACGGCCGCAAACAAATGGTGGACATGGTCATTGGCGAGCCCTACCGGCTGCCGGATTTGGCCGGCGTCCCCCGCCGCGCGGCGCTCCGCCGCCACACCGACCTGATTATGCGCCGCATCGCCGCGCTGCTGCCGCCGCACCACCGCGGTGATTACCCCCACCCCGAGCGGCAGTCCGACTGACCGCCATGACCCGCATCCACACGCCGTCGAGCGCAAGCCAGCCCGCCTCGCGCGATTACGACCATGCCCGGGTGGAGCCGATGCGCAACCTGCTGCGCTGGCTGCTGCGCGAGATCGGTTTCCGCTGGCTGACGAAAATTGATGGCGTGCACGGGATGCAGAATCTGCCCGCCACCGGCGCGGCCATTCTGATGATGAACCATATTGCCTTCGTGGATTCGCTGGTGGTGATGGGCTGTGTGCCGCGCAACGTGGTGCCGCTGGCAAAACGCGAGGTCTACGACCTCCCCTTCGTGGGAATTTTCCCGCGTCTGTGGCAGGTCATTCCAGTAGAACGCAGCGGTTTCGACCGCCGCGCTATCGCCAGTGCCCTGGCCGTGCTGCGCGCGGGCGAGGTATTGCTTGTCGCCCCGGAGGGCACGCGCTACCCGGCGCTGCACAAGGCCAAGGAAGGGGTGGCCTATCTGGCGTACCGCGCCGATGTGCCCATCGTGCCGCTGGCCATCGAAGGCACCGAGGGCTTCCCCACGCTCAGCCTGGCGCGCAAAAAGAAGGCGGGCGCAGTGCTGCGACTGGGGCCGCCGCTGCGCCTGAAGCGCATGGCCACCCGCCCCACCGGAGCGCAGTTGCAGCAGATGACCAGCGAGTGCATGTACGCCCTTGCGCGGCTGCTGCCGCAGCGCCGCCGGGGCCATTACGCCGATTTAGAGCGAGCTACGCAGGAATTCGTGAGTCAAACTTAGCGTTCACGGAACAGAAAACGGGTTTTGCCGCTAAACGACGCTGCCTGCTATAATGCCGGCACGGAGTTGGAGATCAATCGCAACGAGAAAGATTCACAGAAATCGCGGAAAGGCACAGCGCACGGCCCGGTGACAGATCACCGGGTGACGAGGATGAGGGTTTCCTGCCGCGCGGCAGGGCTAACGCCGCGAAAACAGCGGCGGAAAATCGAGAGATCAGCGGATGCCCTCCGGGCGTGCCAGCGCCCGTTCCCCCTTTCCCCTCCAGATCTGCAAAGCGGCCACGCAAAACCGACGGGCAACCGGCGGCACAGAGGCGGCGGCACTGGAAAAAAGCATGCAGCTCCCCATAATCGCTGCGGGCGCTGCCAATCTTTTGGAGGAACTCGCTTATGTGCGGCATAGTCGCATACATCGGCCCGCGCGACGCGACGCCGATAATCCTCAACGGCCTGAAACGGCTTGAATACCGTGGCTACGACTCGGCCGGAGTAGCCATCATCGAAGACGGTGAAATCCACATCCGCCGCGATGTGGGTAAACTCGCGCGGCTGCAGAGTCTGGTTTCTGAGCAGCCCCTCAGTGGCAACCTCGGTATCGGCCACACCCGCTGGGCCACGCACGGCGAACCCAACGAGCGCAACGCGCATCCCCACATGGGCGCCACCGGCGAAGTGGTCATCGTACACAACGGCATCGTGGAGAACTACATGAGCCTGCGCGAAGAGCTGCTCGCCGAGGGCATCACATTGCAATCGGATACCGACAGCGAAGTCATCGTACACCTAGTGGAGCACTATCTGGCAGCCAGTCTCCCATTCGAAGAAGCCGTCCGGCAGGCAATCGGCGACCTGCGCGGGGCCAGCGCCATGGTGCTCATCTCCACGCGCGAAGCGGGGAAGATCATCGCGGCGCGCGTTGGCAACGCCGGCGGCATCGCCATCGGCATCGGCGAGGGCGAGATGTTCGTCGCCTCCGATATGCCTGCCATCCTCGACCACACCCGCCGCATGGCCTTTATGGAGCCGGGCTGGCTCGCGGTTGTGAGCGAGGCCGGTTTCAGCACCCAGACCCTCGCCGGGGAGCCGGTTTCCGCTGAGCTGCACACCATCCCGTGGGATCCGGTCGCCGCGGAAAAGGGCGAGTACCGCCACTTCATGCAAAAAGAGATTCACGAGCAGGTGCGCGCCATCACCGACACCATCGGTGGGCGCGTTGATTTCAGCACTGGCACGGTGTTTCTGCCTGATCTGAAACTCACCGAGGCCGCCGCGCGCCGAATCAATCGTATTGTCATCACGGCCTGTGGCACGGCGGCGCACGCCGGAATGGTGGGCAAGGTGCTCATCGAGGCGCTCGCGCGCGTGCCGGTCGAAGTGAGCATCGCCTCGGAATTTAGATACGCCGACCCGATCATGGACGAGAACACCGTGCTGCTGGCCATCAGCCAGAGCGGCGAAACCGCCGACACGCTGGCAGCCATGGCCGAGGGGCGCGAGCGCGGCGCTACGCTGTGGAGCATCGTTAACGTCATCGGTTCGCAGGCCATGCGCATGGCCGCCGGCTGCATCCCCATGCAGGCCGGCCCTGAAATCGGCGTGGCCTCCACAAAAGCCTTCACCACACCGTTGGTTGATTTATATCTGCTGGCGATATTGCTGGGCCAGCTGCGCGGCGAGCTGGACGACAAGCGCGTGCGCGAACTGGTGAGCGAGCTGGCGCGGCTCCCGCAACAGGTGGGCACGCTGCTCGACCGGGAACCGCATGCGAAAAAAGTCGCCCGCGCACTTTTGAATATGCAACATTGTCTCTACCTCGGGCGCGGCATTCAGATGCCAATCGCATATGAAGGCGCGCTGAAATTGAAGGAGATTTCATACATTCACGCAGAGGCGTACCCGGCCGGCGAAATGAAGCACGGCCCGATTGCGCTCATCGACCGCGACATGCCGGTGGTGGCAATCGCCACGCAAGCGCGCTGGTACGACAAAATGATCAGCCAGTTGCAGCAGGCGCGGGCGCGCGGTGGCCCGGTAGTGGCCGTGGCCACAGATGGGGATGGGCGCATCGAAGCGCTCGCCGACCACGTGCTGTGGGTGCCAGATTGCTCCTGGATGCTCAGCCCGGTGCTGACCACCATCCCGCTGCAATTGCTGGCGTACCATATCGCCGTGCTGCGCGGTTGCGATGTGGACCAGCCGCGCAACCTCGCCAAAAGCGTCACCGTCGAGTGACTGCGTTTCACGGATTCTAAAAAAAAAAGAGCCGCCCAATGAGCGGCTCTGTGCGTATCGGTTTGGTCGAGGGGATTATTTTCCCGCGGCTGCTCGCGCCCCGCGCAGCGTGTTGCTGAGCAATTGTGCGATTGTCATCGGGCCAACGCCGCCCGGCACCGGAGTAATGTGGCCGGCGACTTCCTTCACCGCCTCGAAATCGACATCTCCCACCAACTTGTATTTTCTGAAAAGCTTC
>Ga0187833_10001520_pt1 | contig 26376 bp, 20 predicted proteins | sample ETNtaG_37_FD_167968 | JGI IMG/M metagenome (GOLD analysis project Ga0187833, IMG submission 167968) | Marine microbial and viral communities from oxygen minimum zone, Eastern Pacific Ocean - ETNP2014_SV_400_PacBio MetaG (Illumina Assembly) | ecosystem: Environmental > Aquatic > Marine > Hypoxic...
CTGTTGCCAAGCCCAAAACTGGTTTGTCTTCGGACTTAATAATTTTGCTGACAACACTTGCGGCCACCTGTGCTCCAGCCTCTAGAGAGTCACGAATCAGTATTTCCATGTTTTTTTCTCCATCTGCATTTTTTTTGTTGACAAAACTATTTATTAGCATATATTCCGGGAATAATGTTAAAACTGCAATCGTTATGGCAAAACGCAAAATAAACGTACTAGAAGCGGAAAAAAATCTCAAAGCAGTTGATGGTATTTTAGGCAAAATTCTTTAAGATTTAACAAGAAAAAAGTATGACTTTAACGGAACAATTAATTGAACTGATTGAAAGTAAAAGTATTGAGGATGAGGACATTAATGCAGCTTCCTGGTTCGTGCTTGATGCGATGGCAAATATTGCTGCGGGGCGAAATTCCGATCCTGGAAGGATTCTCAATCGCTGGTTTTTGGATGAACCGCCAAACACATCACGAACTGTACTCTGGCTGGGCGCCTTGATGCATATTCTGGAAGTAGACGACCTACACCGTCAGTCTGTGGTCCATCCTGGATGCGTGGTCATTCCAACTGTACTTTCACTTGCCCTTCGCGAAGGGCTTAGTGGCAGAGAATTGCTTGAAGCGGTGCTTAGAGGATTTGAAGCATGTACGAGGATTGGTAATTCAGTAGGCCCGACACATTATAAAATATGGCACAATACTGCGACCTGTGGTACTTTCGGAGCAGCTTACGCCGCTGGAACAATACTTGGGCTAAGTAAGTCCCAACTCCGTGATGCTCTCGGAAATGCCGGAACACAGTCTTCCGGACTCTGGGAATTTGTAGAAAGCGGAACTATGAGTAAACACCTTCATGCTGGCCGTGCCGGGCAATCCGGTGTGATCGCTGCCGATTTGGCCCGATACGGTTTAAGCGGATCACCAACTATTCTGGAAGGTAAACGCGGTTTTTACGCGGCCTGTTGTCCCGACGCAAATCCGGAGGCCTTGCTGAGTAATCCGGAAGGCAAGTGGCAACTGCATCATACCTCAATTAAACCTTGGCCCTGTTGCCGCCACACCCATCCAGCAATTGACGCAGCACTTGAAATTTCAAATCAGCTAAAAGGTGAAGTTCCGGAATCCATTGAACTTGGAGTAACTCAGGCAGCCCTCGATGTCTGTGACCAACCAGCACCGGAATCCCTTTATGATGCGAAGTTTTCCCTGCAGCATTGTGTGTCTATCGCCTTACTTGACGGAAAAGTTGGTTTCGATTCTTTTGATTCGGAAAAATGCGAAAGAACTTCAGCAATGTCGTCAAAGATCATGCTGAAACTTAATGAAGAGATTGAAAGTGCTTATCCTGAAGCCTGGGGTGCACAAGTCAAAGTAAAATTAACTAACGGAAAAGAACTAAGCATTCGCCGGGAACACGCCAAAGGTGACCCAGGCGCCCCTCTTTCTACAGTGGAAATGCGTGAAAAAGCTGCAATGCTTTTTCGCTACGGAGGTGTTATGGATGCGGAGATTTGGGTAGAGCGAATCCTGGAACTCCCGGAAGAAGCGTCCTTTCGAGAAAGTGATCTGCATCGGTTACTCGATGTTTCCGGCAATAGGACATGGGCCGTAAATCAAAGCTGAGCAATTGTTTCTCCAATAAATAAATTTCCCTTTTACTTTTTAAGAATGTTGACTGAAAATTATTTGTTGACTTTCTTCCCTCCTGCCTGAAACTATAAACAAGCAATATTGTTTCAAATTTTAGATATTGTCTATGCTTTGCTAACTTTCTGCATACAAATTTATGTTTGACGAAGATCAGGATATCAAGGCAATCCGGGAGGGTATTAAAGCCCTGTGTCTCAATTTTCCAAATGAGTATTGGAGGGAAAAAGATCGAACGCGGACATATCCAACAGAGTTTGTGAAGTCTCTGTCCGATCATGGCTATCTTGGTTGTTTGATTCCTGAAGAATATGGCGGAAGCGGTTTAACACTCCGGGCAGCCGCAGTGATACTGGAGGAGATTCATCGTTCCGGAGGAAACGGCGCGGCTTGTCACGCTCAGATGTACATCATGGGTACCTTGCTGAGACACGGATCCGAAGAACAGAAACAACGCTACCTGCCCGAAATTGCGGAAGGCAGTTTGCGCCTCCAGGCTTTTGGAGTAACCGAGCCGAGCAGCGGTACAGATACGCTGGCTTTGAAAACAACTGCGCGCAAAGCTGGCGATTCATACATCATCAACGGCCAAAAAGTGTGGACTTCACGTGCGGAACATTCTGATTTGATGCTTCTTCTGGCCCGGACCGCTAAGCGTGAAGATGTGGAAAAGAGAACTGACGGATTATCTGTTTTTATCGTTGATATGCGGCACGCCCTTGAAAATGGTTTAACCATCAGACCTATCAGAACGATGCTTAATCATGCTACGACAGAAGTGTTTTTTGATGAGTTACGTGTTCCGCAGGAAAATCTGATTGGTGAAGAAGGAAAGGGATTTCGTTATATCATTGACGGAATGAATGCTGAAAGAATTCTCATTGCCTCAGAGTGCATTGGCGACTCACGCTGGTTTATTAAAAAGGCGGTGGATTATGCGAATGAGCGTATCGTCTTTGAGCGTCAGATCGGTAAAAATCAGGGTATACAGTTCCCAATTGCGCAGGCTCACGCCGCAACTGAGGCCGCGGCACTGATGACGGAAAAGGCAACGATCTTGTATGAAGCCGGGAAACGTCCTGGAGCAGAGGCTAATATGGCAAAATTGCTGGCTTCCGAAGCAAGCTGGAAAGCCGCGGAAGCCTGTCTGCAAACACACGGTGGTTACGGATTTGCGGAAGAATATGACGTTGAACGTAAGTACAGAGAAACAAGGCTGTACCAGATAGCGCCTATTTCAACCAACCTTATTTTATCCTACATTGCCGAACATGTGCTTGGAATGCCGAGGTCATACTGATGGGCGCACTTGATGGTTTGCTGGTGATAAGTCTGGAACAGGCTGTTGCAGCTCCGTTTGCTTCGTCAAGACTGGCTGACGCAGGAGCACGCGTAATAAAAATTGAACGTCCGGAAGGTGATTTTGCGCGTAATTATGATCATGTTGTAAACGGTGATTCGGCTTATTTTGTCTGGCTGAACCGCGGCAAAGAATCAATTGCAATGGATTTGAGTCAGCCCGAAGAAATTCGCTTACTGCTTTTAATGCTTAAAACAGCAGACGTCCTGATTGAAAATTTTAAACCGGGTTCATTGGCAAAATTAGGAATTGAAGTGGAGAAGTTACGGAAAGAAAATCCGAAACTGATTAGCTGCTCGATCAGCGGTTATGGAAGTCATGGTGATTGGTCTAAAATGAAGGCTTATGACTTGTTGATCCAGGCGGAAACAGGAATTTCATCCATCACCGGTTCAGCGGATGCGCCGGGACGGGTTGGAGTTTCTGTTGCGGATATTGCGGCAGGAATGTATTCTTGGTCGGCAATTCTTGAAGCTTTGATTGCCAGGGGCATCAGCGGGAATGGGAGACACATCGAGGTCTCACTCTTTGATGCGTTGGCTGATTGGATGGCAGTACCTTTATTGTGGTATGACTATGGCGGAAAAGCTCCGGAAAGAGTCGGATTATCTCATCCATCGATCTGTCCTTATGGTGCCTTCAAAACAGCGGATGGGAAGACGCTTTTACTCTCAATTCAGAATGAGCGTGAATGGAAACGTTTCTGCGCAGATATTTTGGCTGATGAGGCTTTTGCCGAACTGTATCCTGATAATTCAATCCGTTTAAAAAATCGTGATAAAATAGATAGCCTTGTCACAGAGACACTGGGCAAGATGACACATGCTGACGCGACGGCCAAACTGAAAAAAGCTGAGATTGCTTACGGAACATTGAATGATCTGCAGGGCTTCTCATCTCATTCAGAACTACGCAGGGCGAAAATTTCCAGTCCAGAGTTTGAAATCCAAATTCCGGCACCTCCAGCAATTTGTGACAAAAAACCGCTTAAAACTCTTGGTGGGGTGCCTGAACTTAATCAGCACGGTGAAGCAATTCGCGCTGAGTTTGCTGAAACAGTATCTTTAAAAGAAGACTGATGATTGCTGAATATAATTCATGGATCGGCAAAAAAGAAGTATATGCTGATCAATTGACTGAGATCAATTCCACCCGCCTGCATTACTCACTGAACCTTTCTGGCAGACCCCCTTCATATGGCGAATCGGTTTTCCCGTTGGCGTTGCTGATGCTGGGGGAACCTTCCGTTCCACCCGACGGGGTAGGGATCGATGGGCATCCTGCACGAGGTGGCTTTATGCCGCCGGTGCCGCTAAAACGAAGGATGTTCGCAGGTGGTGAATACGAGTTTTTTCAACCGCTGAGGGTAGGAGATCAAATCAGTGTGAGCTGGGAAATTACTGACATCACGCAAAAAAATGGAAACAGTGGAGAGCTGGTCTTCGTGAATATTCTACGTGAGTTTTGGGTGAAAGAAACTCTTTGCGCCAGTGAAAACCGCACAATAGTTTACACCGACTCCGAACCTAAGTCACGACCGCAAACTGCTCCGGAAAAGATTGGTGAATGGTATGAGGAAATGCGGACGAATTCTTTGCAGCTTTTTCGCTATTCGGCTCTGACTTTTAACGGTCACCGAGTTCATTATGATCAGCCTTATGCTACTCAGGTTGAGGGCTATTCCGGACTTGTGGTTCATGGTCCATTGCTGGCAACCTGGCTTTCGTTATTTGCAGCAAAAAAAACCGGACTTCAGCTTAAAAAATTCAAGTTCAGTGGGAAAAGACCGGTTTTTGACTTACACCATTTTACTCTCTCAGGAGACAATTCCGGAAATAACGCAGCAAAACTAAGTGTGCTGGATCATCAGTTACAACTTGCAGTCACAGCGGAAGCAGAATTTTTTCCGAAGTAACAGAAATGTCAGGCTGCGGATTTTTCAAGAACCTGTCCTTGTCCGTTGAACAGATGACAGTTTTTAGCAGCAAATCCTATTGAAACGAAGTCACCCACTCCTACCACTTTATCCCCGGCAGCATGAACGGTTAGCTCTTCATTTTTTTCAGTATTGACGTAAAGGTAGGTTTCTCCACCGAGACGTTCCACCGCAAAAACTTCGCCCTGTAATTTTGTATCTCCATTTTCAGTTAACTCAAGATGCTCCGGACGTACACCAACTCTGACTGGTTCACCTGTAGTCATTACCTCTCCTGGCGAGCAGTGAACCTGTACCTTTTGTGAATTTTCCATTTCAAATTCAACATTCTTGTCTGACATTCCTGAAATCTTGCCATCCATAAAATTCATTGAAGGCGAACCAATAAAACCTGCCACAAACATATTCGCAGGATTGTGGTACAGATCCAGTGGTGCACCGACCTGTTCAACATAGCCGTCACGCAGAACAACGATTTTGTCTGCCATCGTCATGGCTTCCACTTGATCGTGAGTGACGTAAATCATGGTTGCATTCAGTTCACGGTGCAATTTTGTCAGCTCAATCCGCATTTGTACTCTGAGTTTTGCGTCTAGGTTCGAAAGTGGTTCATCGAAAAGAAAAACCTTAGGATCCCTGACGATAGCTCTCCCGATGGCAACTCTTTGTCTTTGTCCGCCGGAAAGTTCTTTTGGTTTACGTTCCAGTAATTCTGTAATCTGTAAAACCTCGGCGGCTTCTCGGACTTTTTGATCAACAATTTGTTTATCGGTCTTGGCCAGTCTCAAACCAAATGACATATTTTGGTAAACATTCATATGCGGATAAAGTGCGTATGACTGAAAAACCATCGCAATCCCACGCTTTGCGGGCGGCAGGAAATTTACCTGTACTCCATCGATTTCAATCTCACCGCTTGTTACGTCCTCCAATCCTGCTATCAACCTCAGAAGTGTTGATTTGCCGCAACCGGACGGCCCCACAAAAACGACAAATTCGTTGTCTTCAATCTCCAGATCCACCCCGTGTATAACCTCTGTGTTACCGAACTTTTTGTAGATAGAGTGCATTTTTACATTGGCCATATTTTGTCCTGGGAAAAATTTATTAATTGATAAGAAGAGTACATAACTGCTGAAAATTTTATCCTAGACTTTCACAAGTTGATGAATGAGTCAAGAGCTATTGATGAGACTAAGAAAAATTAATTTAAGAAATAAATCTTATCAAATAAGTTTGCTCCCTGAGGCGAGCCTTTTTATATCATCCAAATGACAAGGGTTATTTATTGTTTTGAAAAATATTTTTCAAAAAATAAAAAGAATTTTTTGGTATTCGTTTTTGTGTTGGGAAATCCACATAAACAATACCGAAACGCTGGGTGTAGCCATCAGCCCATTCAAAATTATCCATAAGTGACCAGGCAAAATAGCCTTTCAAATTCACACCGTCATCAATTGCATGGGAAGCGGCTCGCAAATAATCCCGGAAATAAGCAACACGTTCCGGATCAGAAACCTTCCCATCAGAATCTAATTTGTCCGGAGCCGCACAACCATTTTCTGTAATGTAGACAGGCAAGTTTCCATAACGGTTCTTGAGTTCAAGCAATTGCTGATAAAGCATTTCCGGATTGATTTCCCAACCTTTGAGAGTTTGTGGAATTTTCGGAGGAGGTTGAATGATTTTCACTCCCAAAGCAGTGCCCGGAGCAGAACAGGCGCGCATGGTGGTGTAATGATTCAATCCAAAAAAATCTAGCGGCTGCTGAATTAACTCCAGATCACCTTGCTGAATAAACGGAGAAAGTTCCTCAATAAGCAAATCAGGATAAGTGCCCAGCAATGCCGGATCAGTGAACGCCCGGTTTGAGAGTACGTCCAGACGAGCACTGCCATCAGGATCATTCTCCCAGTCTACTACAGGTTGCATGGCGATTACAGTGCCAATCTTTGCTTCCGGTACTGTAGTACGGATTCTGGAGACCGCCAGACCATGTGCCAGATTAAGGTGATGTATTGCGGCCATCACCGCGTCTGCAGATTGCATCCCTGGTGCATGCCAGCCCCAGCCGTGTCCCAGCAAAGCTACAACATTCGGTTCATTGTGCGTGATGAAATTTGGAACACGATCACCAAGATATCTGCCCATAATTTCTGCATATTCCGCAAAGCGGAAAGCAGTTTCTCTGCTGCGCCAACCGCCGAGATTTTCTAATCCCTGAGGTAAATCCCAGTGATTCAGGCAAAGCCACGGTTCAATGTTATGCTCCAGCAAAGAATCTACGAGACGTTTGTAAAAATCGATTCCGGCTTGATTTACCTTTCCGAAACCTTCAGGTTGAACGCGGGACCATGCAGTGGAAAAACGATAGGCTTTTGCTCCGAGTTCGACCAGCAGACGAATGTCTTCCGGATAACGCTGATAATGCTCACAGGCAATCGCGCCGCTGCTTTGATCAACGATATTTTGCGGATTCTCACAATATGTATCCCAAATTGTTTTTCCTCGTCCATCTGTATCCACAGAACCTTCAATTTGATAACTGGAAGTTGAAACTCCCCACACGAAATTAGCCGGAAAATTTTTCATATATTTCTCATGAGTGTTTTTTATAGTTGACTGGTAGACTGCCTCAGTACCATTTCCGCCTGCCAAATTTGATGCAGTTTTTCCGGAGATCGTCCACCAATGACTTCCATCAGCAGCCCCACCAACTGCTCGCCGGCATTTCTTCCCGGTGGACGCATCACGGTCAACTGCGGAATATTTGTTTTTGCAATTTCCAAATCGTCATAACCAATCAGGGAAACATCCCTGCCGACTGTTAAATTAAGTTTCTGCAAAGCCTGTAAAATTCCCGTAGCAGTTTCTGTATGGAAGAGAATCGCGGTTGGCGGCTGTTCTAGCTTCATCAATGCTAATGTTTGTTCAAAACTGCTGAGCTGCAGATCCTGATGCTTCCACTCCTTCACTAATTCCGGATCAAAAGGAAGCCCTCCGGATTTCAAACCGTTACGGTAGCCTTTAAGACAAAATACAGCAAACATGTATTCCGGTTCTCCATTAATCAGCGCGATTCTTTTGTGCCCCAACTCGATTAGTGATTTGCAGGCTTCACGAAATGCCAACTCTCCGTCCATGTCCACGAATGCATGCGGTCGTGGATCTTCCGTTCTGCCGTACAAAACAAAAGGGAAATTTTCATCCAGTAAATATGAAATGCGTTCGTCCTGTGCTTTGGTCATGGTTAATATTACGCCGTCCACACGCTTTCCCTGTACCATTCTCTGCAGGGATTTAATTTCCTGACTTGAATCAGTAGCAACAGCGATTGTTAAGTCGTAGCCGATTTTACTCAGACTAACGCTGATTCCCGCCAGCAAATCCAGGAAAAATGTATCTTTAAAATAGTTTTGACCGGGAGAAAGCGCAATACCTATCGTTTCGGTTTTACCTTTTTGAAGTCTTTGCGCAACTGGATTAGGATGGTAATTGTGTTTTTTGGCAGCCTCCTTTACACGCTGCTGTGTTTTTGAACTTACATCTGAATATCCTGCGAGAGCCCTTGATACAGTCGTGGTTGAAATTTTAAGTAATTTTGCAAGTTGGCGTAAATTGACTGGCATTGGATCTCAACAAAATATATCAATAAATAACTGTAATTATGAATGATGGTTTCGTAAAAACTCTGAAACCTCTAACTTGTCATTTCGACGGCAAGGAGAAAGCTTAATTATTTTTTAATACTTAAAATAAAAATAGATTTTTCCGTTTCGTTTGAATAACATCGTTTTAGAACTATTTACCGATTCATCATGAATGAAAACTTGAAAAAATACAATTTTTCCAAATCGTTTTGAGCCTTTTAATTATCAGCTTTAGGCCGTAGATGTCAAGTCCTAAATTTGAGGAAAATAAAAAAATGCAAAAAAACATATTTTTTTGTTGACAATTAATAATATGAGGAGTAGCTTTAGATCGTGTTGGGGATTTAAATTTTTCCAAAACGTTTTGGAAAACTATTTAAAACCGTTATTACGGTATGGTAAATTGCCTTGCCGGAATGCTAATCGTAGAAAAAGGAGTTGGGATATGAAATATTTCATGAGTTGCATAAAAGGCGCGTTGCTGGCAGTCGTTTGCACAACGCTGATAAGTCTGCCTGCGACGGCAGGTGAGTATAAGGGGCCGAACCTCAGCGGACAAACAGTTTCGATCTCTGGACCGTGGTTGACCGCGGATGAAGAAAGTTTTGAGGCAGTCACAGCCTATTTTGAAAAGGCTACGGGTGCAAAAGTTGAGTATGCTGGTTCGGACAGTTTCGAACAGCAAATCGTGATTGACATCAAGGCGGGCAGCCCTCCAAATCTTGCAGCCTTTCCGCAACCTGGACTTGCCGCAAATATGGCCGCCATTGGAGGATTGGTTCCGCTTGGAAGCAAGAGCTCAAACTGGGTTAAGAAAAATTATGCTGCCGGACAGTCCTGGGTTGATCTTGGCACATACAAAAACAAAAGCGGTAAGAATGAGTTTTACGGCTTTTTCTTTAACGTGAACGTTAAATCCCTGGTGTGGTATTCTCCGGAAAACTTTGCTGACGGAGGATATGCAGTACCAAATACCATGGAAGAACTGGTTGCGTTGAGCGATCAAATTGTCAAGGACGGCGGTACACCGTGGTGCATCGGACTTGGATCAGGAGATGCCACCGGTTGGCCTGCAACTGATTGGGTTGAAGACCTGCTGCTGCGCACACAGTCACCTGCTGTTTATGACGGTTGGGTTACGAATGACATAAAGTTCAACGATCCACGCATTGTGGGTGCGATTGAAACCTTTGGTCAGTTTGCAAAAAACAGTAAGTATGTGGACGGAGGAATGGCCGCAGTTGGATCAACTGATTTCAGGGACAGTCCAAAAGGTTTGTTCACCGTACCGCCTCGCTGCTACATGCACCGTCAGGCGAGCTTTATTCCGGCCTTCTTTCCTAAAAGTGTGAAAGTCGGAGTGGACGCGGATTTCTTCTACTTCCCTTCTTATTCTACCAAAAAATTGGGGAATCCTGTTCTGGGTGGTGGAACCTTGATCGCCATGACCAAGGACAGTGGAGCAGCCCGTGCTTTTATGGAGTTTCTGCAGCATCCTAAGGCTCACGAAATTTGGATGGCGCGTGCCGGCTTTCTAACACCTCATAAAGGTGTAGACCTGAGTCAGTACTCAAGCGGTATTTTGCGTAAGCAAGGTGAAATCCTGCAAAACGCAACGACCTTCCGTTTTGATGGTTCTGATCTGATGCCGGGTGCTATCGGCGCAGGGGCTTTCTGGAGTCAAATGGTATATTATGTAAGTGGCGCTTCTGCGAAAAAAGTTGCTGATAATGTACAGGCCAGTTGGGATTCCATTAAGTAATAAATACTTTAGTGAACGACCGTTAAAGGCGCTGTCTTGAAAAAATGCAGTTTGTCCAAGTGACGCGCATCCGATTTTTTCTTTTTGTAAAAAGCGGGTGCGTAACTGTGTAATCTGTCTGCGGACTGTTTTAAGCGTCTTTTGCGGTACCTACCTTTTACTCTTCTCATTTGAATTATTATGGCAGGACAACTTTTGGATGCTTTAATTGCTGTTGTCTCAGGTATAGGCGTTTGCGTTCTGTATTTTGCCGGCAGCAATTATCTGCTCGAGCGGATATTTTCAAATGCGAAAGGTTTTTCATCCTCTAAAGATCAGTGGCGCAGGGCAATCCAGCCGTGGCTGTTTTTGGCTCCGGCTTTATTTCTACTCTCCGTTTATCTGGTTTATCCGGTTTTTGAAACAATCCGTTTGAGTTTCTTTAACTTTGGAGGTTTCGGCTTCGTAGGACTAAAAAATTACATTTGGGCGTTTGGCAACCCAGAGTTCATGCTGGCGATTTATAACAATCTGCTGTGGCTGGTGTTTGTGCCAGCCTTGAGTGTAGTTTTTGGTTTGCTGGTAGCAGTGCTTGCCGACAAAGTTTCATGGGGTACAATTGCCAAGTCTTTGATTTTTATGCCAATGGCAATTTCGTTTGTCGGCGCAAGTGTGATTTGGAAGTTTGTTTATGATTATCGGGGTCCGGAAATTGAGCAAATTGGCAGTTTGAATGCCTTTGTCATGTTGTTCGGCGCTGAGCCTCAGGCCTGGATTACGCTACCTTTCTGGAACAATTTTTTCCTGATGATAATTTTGACCTGGATTCAGACAGGTTTCGCGATGGTGATTTTCAGTGCGGCCTTGCGCGGAATTCCGGAAGAATCTCTGGAAGCGGCACGTATAGACGGTGCAAATGAGATACAGATATTTTTCAAAATCATGATTCCGCAAATTGTGGTAACAATAATGGTTGTCTGGACAACAATCACAATTATTGTACTCAAGATTTTTGATATTGTACTTGCCATGACAAACGGCCAGTGGAATACGGAAGTATTGGCAAATCTGATGTTTGACTGGATGTTCCGGGGAGGCGGAGATTCTGGTAGGGGGAGTGTTATTGCACTGATGATCATGATTGCGGTTATTCCTATTATGGTCTGGAACATAAGTAATTTCCGTAAAGAAGAGGAAGAGCGATGAATCCTTTGTCACTCAAAAAAATCAGTTTTGCTAAAATCCTCAATTCAACCGGACTGCTGGTTTTGGTGTTGCTCTGGATTTTGCCTACCGTCGGTTTGCTGGTGAGTTCATTCCGTGACAAGGATCAACTTGCGCTCACAGGATGGTGGACAGCGCTTTCAACAGCGGAACGAAATGAATTCAGGAGGACCGGTATTCCGGAAGATCAATATGAACGGGATGGAAAATATGTTATTTCCGGGAAATTGCTTGAACCAGGAGGTAAAATAATTCAGACCTTCAGTACAAATTTCCGTAAGCTGACTGCGAATACAGCCGGAGAAACCGCAACCTTTAAAGACGGCAGTCTTTTTACCCTGCAGGAAAACGGTGACTATGAATGGATTTCTGCAGTGCCTTTCAAGCACAAACGCGGTAAAAGGATTTTTTATGTTGCGAAAGTTCCGCCTACTTTTTCATTGGACAATTACCGTGAAGTTTTAGCTTCAGAAGGAGTTGGACAATCTTTCATCAATACGCTGAAAGTCACCATTCCGGCAACTGTAATTCCCATTATGATTGCGTCTTTTGCCGCATATGCTTTTGCCTGGATGAAATTTCCCGGAAGACAGTTACTCTTTGTTTTTGTAGTTGGATTACTGGTGGTACCGTTGCAGATGTCGTTGATTCCATTGTTGAGTATGTACAATGACATAGGAAATTATTTTGGGGTTGCAGCAAAATCGTATCCCGGAATCTGGATGGCGCACACAGGTTTCGGGCTACCGCTCGCGATTTATTTACTGCGTAACTATATGGGCAGTTTGCCACCTGAAATCATTGAATCCGCCAGAATTGACGGGGCGACACATTTCCAGATTTTTACACGGTTGGTTCTGCCTTTATCTGTGCCGGCACTGGCTTCATTTTGTATTTTTCAATTCTTATGGGTGTGGAATGATTTGCTGGTGGCACTCGTGTTTCTGGGCAAAAAAGATGAACAAATTGTTCTAACCTCTAAATTACGGGAACTGTTGGGTTCACGAGGTGATAACTGGGAGATATTAACCAGCAGTGCTTTCATCTCTATTGTTGTGCCCTTGCTTGTATTTTTTGCTCTGCAGCGTTACTTTGTGCGTGGCTTGGTTACCGGTTCCGTTAAGTCCTGAAATACAAAATTGGTAATTGTCAGTTAATGATGACGGTTGCGTAAAAAAATAACAAATTAGGGGTTTCATAGTTTTGATGAAGCCATCAAATACAACTTATTTTATTTCAATAAAAAAATGAATTCTCCGAATAATTACCTCAATGTGACAGTAAGTGAAGACTGGTGGAAATCAGCAGTTTTTTATCAGATTTATCCCAGAAGTTTTTGCGACTCAAACAACGACGGCATAGGTGACCTGCAGGGAGTGACGAAAAAATTAGATCATCTTAATGATGGAAGTGGCGGAGGTTTAGGTATTGACGCAATATGGCTTTCTCCTTTCTTTCCTTCACCTCAAGCAGATTTTGGTTATGATGTGAGAGATTATTGTAATATTGACACGGACTATGGAACGCTGGAAGATTTTGATAATCTGGTTGCGGAAGCACACAAACGTGAGATCAAGGTGGTTTTAGATTTAGTACTCAATCACTCTTCAGATCAACATGAATGGTTCAAAGAATCCAGGCTGGACCGGACTAATTCCAAAGCACACTGGTATGTTTGGGCAGATCCAAAACCTAACGGGGAACCGCCGAATAACTGGCTCGCCGTTTTTGGCGGTGCCGCCTGGACTTATGAACCGCAACGGGAACAATATTATCTGCACAACTTTTTAGCGGAGCAGCCGGATTTAAATTGGTATAATCCGGAAGTGCGGGAAGCACTGGCTGAGGTAGTACGTTTCTGGATGAACCGTGGTGTTGACGGCTTCCGTCTGGATACAGCAAATTATTATGCCCATGATCAGAAATTGCGTGATAATCCAAAACGACCTGCTGATTCCAAACCGCTGGAAGACGGTCAAGAAGCAAATCCATTGAGCGGTTACATTACCAAGTACTCTAAAGATCGTCATGAAAATATTGAATTTATACACTATTTACGCAAAATATTTGATGAGAAAGCAAGTTTCACTTCGATTGGTGAAATAGGCAGCAGTGAAGGTTTGGATGAAACCCTGAAACTCGGGGCGGATTATGTGAAGCATGGTGACGGGCTGCATATGGCCTACACTTTCTCGATGCTGAGTAAAGAGATGAATGCAGAGTACTTTGACCATGTAGTACGTTTTACAGAGGATTTGATTGAAGACGGTTGGCCCTGTTGGTCACTCAGTAATCATGACTGTACCAGAATGATGACTCGTTTTAACTGCTTTGATGAACGTGAAGGATTTCAGCAAATGATGCTCCTGTTATTGTTGTCACTGAGAGGCACCCCGATTATTTATTATGGTGAAGAAGTTGATATGGAGGAGTATCCAATCTCAAAAGAAGAGGTGCGTGATCCACAGGGTATTCGCTTCTGGCCGGCGATAAAAGGCCGTGACGGTTGCCGCACGCCTTTTCCATGGGACTCTACGGCACCAAACAATGGATTTAATTCCGGAGCAAAGCCGTGGCTTCCCGCAAAAAATGTATTGTCACTGGATCAGGCCAAAGCAACTCCTGAGAGCAGCTATCACGTTCTTTGTGAAATGTTGAAAATCCGCAAAGCTTTTCCTGCGCTGCAAAGAGGTGCTTTTCGGCGGATTTTGATTGAAGGTAATTCTTATGTTTTTGAGAGGAAGACAGAAGCACAAACTTTGCTGATTGCCGCTAATTTTTCTGCAGAGGAACAGCACCTTAAATTGCCGGCCAAAGTGGAGCAAGATCTTACTCCTCAAGCTCTGAAACGTTCCTGCACGCTCAATAATGAGCAGTTGGTTTTACCTGGATGTGGTTATTTTATTGGGAAGTTATAAAGAGCTTTGTCAGCAGGAATTCCGGAAAATATTGTAGGCAAAGCAGGTAGAGAGGCATAGCGTTAAAGCCAAAAACTAAAAAAGGGTTTTTCTGTTGAGGAATTAGTCAGCACTCGTTATTTAGATTTTGACTGTATCAGTTCATCCTGTTTGACTACATTTTCCGCCATCCGCGCTGACGCGGCATCAATTAAACGGCCGTCGAGTGCGGCTGCGCCTTTTCCTGCAACAGCAGCTTCCTCCAGAGCTTTAAGGATACGTTTAGCACGTTCAACTTCAGCAGCGGGAGGTGAAAATACGGAGTTTGCCAATTCTATTTGCGAGGGGTGAATGGCCCATTTACCTTCATAACCTAAAGCGGCAGCACGTTTTGCGCTGAGAATATAACCTTCAGGATCTTTGAAATCTCCAAATGGTCCGTCGATCGGGCGCAGCCCATAAGCCCGGCAGGCAACCAACATACGGGAAAGGGCATCATGCCACTGGTCTCCGGGATAATCCGGATTCAATCCGCCGATATAGACTGTGCGTGCCCTGCAACTGGCGGCATAATCCGCGACACCAAAGTGCATGGCTTCGAGGCGTTTGCTGGAAGTTGCAATTGCTTCTACATTCGCCATACCAAGTGTAGTTTCGATTAAGGCTTCTATGGCGATAGGGTTCGTAATCCCTCGCGCTTCTTCGATTTGGGTGAGCATTGCGTCCACCATGTAAACATCGGCCGCTACTCCAACTTTGGGAATCAGGATACTGTCCAGTCGATGGCCTGCTTGCTCAACTATATCGACGACATCACGATACATATAATGAGTGTCAATGCCGTTGATGCGGATTGAAATCGTTTTTCCCATCCCCCGCCAGTCAATGTCATTGAGTGCTTCTATGACGTTGGTACGGGCTTTTACTTTATCTCCAGAAGCAACGGCATCTTCCAGGTCAAGAAAAACATAATCCACTTTACTGTTGGCCGCTTTTTCAAACATCTCGGTATTCGAACCGGGAACGGCTAATTCACTGCGTTGAAGGCGTTGTCGTACTGGTTCATAACGTGTGTGACTCATTGATCTGTCTCAAGCAAATATAGGTGACTTTAAAAAATAAATAATCTTTCACAAAAATTAAAGACACCATAATATTTAAATTGTAATAAATAAAGCTTTTTTATTTGTCTATTTACTGTTAATTATTTTCAGCTACAATTATGCAGTGATGTAGAGCTTCTTCTAGTTAATAGGAAAATTATTTACAAAAACAACTAGTAAACAAAAATTAATAAATTCCAAAATTAATCCAGGATTATGTTTATGCAACATTAAGTTAGCAAAATTCTATACAGGAGAGTAGGAGATGTTCTAATTCATAATAACAAAAAAAGGAGGCAAGACAATGAGTAGAAAGAATGAATTAGAGGCACAACGCGAGTCATCTATGCAATTGACGGCAGGTGGAGTTCCCTCAAGAACAGCCAACCCGTTTTTTGGGGTTGGCCCGATCACAAACATGACAACCGATGAGGTTGACCGACGAATGGCGCGCTTTGAGTTTGAAGCGTGGCTGGAGAATAACTATCAAAAACTGGATGACCAGGGACAAAAAACAGGTCCGGTGACGACTGGTGAACTTGACCGCTGTATGCACCGCGGTTATCCTGCAGATAAAGTTGTGCTGGACATGATGCGGGAAATTCACAACTATTTTGAGTTTCCCAAACAAAATAAAATGGCGGTTGGTCTGGGAGGTGGACACAGTGGGTTTACAGTCGCGGTGCTGCATTTGATGAACACCGACAGCGGTTTCAATGTGTTTGTTGATACACCGAGGCCGGAATCAGAGGCCGCCAAACACGGGGGAGCATTCAGGCAGTCCTGGGGTGTTCAGTTAATTGAACTTCAGAAATATGCGGAAAACGGAGACGAAAGCCGGATTCATTTCAACAGTACAGAAGGACACATCCCGTCTGCGGATGAACTGCAAAAACTCGGCATAAAGTTGTTTGTCGGCGTGGGGCATGAAACCACCGGAGCGACTACCTATGCTGAAGAAGATGTGCGGAATCTTTTGGAATGGATTGCTCTTGATCCGGTAAATCATCATGCGGTAATTGACGCTACTTCAACTCTGGGTGCAATGCCCTGGGCAGAGGATATTGTTCAGCAGGTTGTAGGAAAATGCAGTCTTTTTATGCCTTTTCAAAAAGCAATTGGTGGAACGGCAGGTTATTTCATTGTGTCATTCACACCACAGGCGCTGGATTTGGTTGAAAAAAACGTAAACAATCCTGCGTGGGCAATTCCACGTCAACTTAAACTAGCTCTTCCTGCAGACGGACAACTACCAATTTCAGGGAAAAAAAGTTTAGCTGCGGGACCTTTTTACGATCCAGCGAAAGAGCAGATGATCGGTGGAATCATAAACACATTCAGTACCATTGCCTTCGCAGAAACAACGTTCGGCTTGCTCAGTTCGGAAAAGAAAGTGGGTTCGGTACGTGATCTAAACAAACGTTCAATAGCAAACCGTGCCGAGGTCGAGCAATGGGTTGCAGAACATCCGCTTTTTGCATTGGGAGTTGAGGATAGTTCAAGGCGTGGTGCAGCAGTTACACTCTTAAAAGTCAATGATGATGATATAGACGATGCAGGACTGCATGCGAGAATCATTGCTAAAACGAAGCAGCTTTTAGGTTTTGAAGGTTTGACTCATCCAAACGGTGATTATGAGCGCGGATTGGATGTGGCGCGTTACGTCAATCCCTTCCCGGGAACTCCTGGAGATTTTCGATTATGGATTGGAGGAATGCGTCCTGTTTCGGATATTAGTGCGGTGTTTGACAATCTTGAATATGCGTATCACCGTGCAAAAATTGTTGTTATTGAAGAGGAGCTTGCCAAAGACGGGGTGACGTTTGAAGCATCCCCGGCAGCTGATTCGAGCGTGAGGAGAGATGACCCGAATCGAGCCTACAAGGTGCTCATTGCGGATTTAGTCGGCTTGAAATTTGATTCAGATGGAAATCCTGATTTCAGTCAGCTTCAGTCATACATCGAAGAAAAGGGAGGGGTTTTTCATGAAGGGCCTGCAGCAGATGCAGGAAATTTGGAAACAGGTAAAATCCATTTTTTCTACCTGCCGGATTTGAGTCGTGCCGACGAAATACTACCTCAAACCGATCAGGGACAATATGACGCGTTGATTGCGGCTGCGACCTTTTTCCCAAAAGAATCAGTTTTTAATGAAGGCGGAGTCCGTATTGGAGCAGGCACCGGAAATATGGGCAGTGCCTCTTGGGGCGGTGGAAACGGAGCAGGCGGAGTTGGCCCGTTGATGAATACACCAAGCTTTAACAGCAGAGCCACAGCGCACATGGCGTTTAAGGCCTTGTTGAAAACGTCACCTGATTTGGATGTGGCTACTCTTCATCAACTCGTGATTGATAAAAATTTTGATACAGGAAAGCAGCTTAAAGATTTTCCTACAGAAAAAATTGAAGGTAAACGGATCGGCATTGTCGGTATCGGAAACATTGGCCGTGAAGTCGCGAAAATTGCGCAGGCTTTCAGTATGGAAGTAGTTGTTCACGCACGTTCGAGGCATAAAAAATGGATTGAATCTGAAGGTCTTATTTACGCTCCTACCATTGAAGATGCAGCAATGGGGGCTGATTTCATAAGCTTTCATACAGGTTTGGGTGCTCCAAATCCGGACAGCGGAAAATTTGAAAATGAAGGTATGATTGGCGAAAGTGTACTCAATGCTCTGAACGATGGAGCGGTGCTGATCAACTACGACCGTGGTGAAGTGGTGGACGCAGAGGCGCTGGATAAAGTATTGTCCAGTGGTAAAGTACGCTATGCGGCGATTGACGCTGATATTTTTAAAAATCCGGACAGTGGAGAAATTACCGGACCAATGGCGCCTTATCTTGATTTAGAAAAAAAGCATTCAGGAAAGCTGGAACTTCTCCCGCACGCCGCCGCGGACACTGAACACGTTTCCAGAGTCGAAGGTGCAAAACAGGCGGTTGATCAAATTTTTTCCGTGATCCAGTTCAAAACCGTAATTAATCTCAAAGGCGATTTACCGGGCGGTTACACAGATGGCGGAGCTAAGACAGTTCCCGGAGTCGGTAAAGTCACAAAACAGCGCTTAAGTGAATCGGCAGACGATGCTCAATTTCTGGCGAAAATGCGTAAGACAACTGAAGAGATCACCGCGATCTGGGGTGCACTGGACTCGACGCCAAATCCTGAACGACGTGCGGAACTGATTGAACGTTACGGATCTAAATTGATTTTGGCTTCCAACACCTATGCTTCTTTAATTGATGGTGAAGGTCTCAAAGGACCGTACGTGGACTAAAACAGGGAGAAAAATATCGCACGTCATCACTCTCTTGAAGATAACCAATTTGCGCTACTGCGGCAGATTTTCGCCGCAGAGTATCCTTTTGATGCTTCAGGATCAAAGGTTGATTTTACTTCTAAGGAAACTCATTTCAAAGCTCTCAATTCCGGACGTTTGAGTTTTGTTTTTCTTGCAGAACAAGGAGAGAATCAAGCCTTCCTCAAAATTGTCAAACCGGGATTTGTTCGTGACAATATTCCTTTTTCCGTACTTTGCACTGAAGAGTGCCGTCGCCACAGTTCCATCCCCACCTTTCAAACGTTTCGTGGAAAAAATGGAGAATTGCACCAAAGCGTTCCAGATTACCTTAAAGGAGAGTTTGCTGACCTGAGTATTTTTACCGGACAAACCATCACACTGACTGAAGCGGCTCGGAACGGTATTGACGAAATTCCGGAAGCACTGAATGAAATTCCGGGAGGTCGTAAAGGACAACTGGCATTGATGGAACAACTTGGTGCTTATATCGTCAAAGTGAGTCGCACTTCAAGTGCAGTTACTGAGGATTTACCGAAAGCCATAGTGACTGCGGACCCTACCGGATTTATCATAGGACGGAAAGTTGCGGGAGAAGATTTTGCACTCAATGAGAGCTTGACACATTTGCGCACTCCGGAGGACCGGAAAGAGTTAAAGTACCATATCCAAAGCATGCTGCAGAATTTAGGAGACTCTCCGGAAGCACGGTCATTTCATGAAGGTCTGGAGCGGGGTGATTTAGAAGTAATTCTCGATTGTTTCAATCAGTTAGATATAAATATCCAGCAAAGTTTGTCCTGTGATCCTGCTCCTAATGTGCCTGTTCACAATGAAGTCAAACCCGCAAATGTCGGTGCTGTTTATGATGCTGTTGCAAACCGCTGGAAAATAACCCAAAGTTTTGATTTTGACAACATGGGATTTGGTACTCCGGAAAATGGAGATCAAACTCCGCTTGAAAAAGATTTGGGGCGTACATTGTCATTTTTCGCATTTGATCCGCTTTCCGGAGAATTTTATGCTGAAAATGCGAAAGCCACGATTAAAGGTTATCTGGAACGTCTTGCTGAAAAAATGAGTGAAGCCGAAATACTTCGTCTGCAAAAGTACATTCGCCTTGGAATCGTCACCAGCTATCTCTGGCGTTCGAGCTACCTTGCGGAAGAACTTCAGGGACAGGCCACAGAAATTCAACTCGACAGAATTGATCCAGGGATTCACGTTACTCAAATCAGAGAGTTTGATTCATGGCTTAAATCAAATTCTTTTGCCGTGTTGCTGGAAGGTTTGCAAAATACATCGAGAATGGAACGTCACCGTGAACTTGAAATGGAATCCCGTCAGTTCCGGAACAGTCCTGAGTATTACGTCAAACGTGAGGAAGGAGGGTTGCGTGAGTACGACATCCAGCTTGATGCCGCTCACGATAAGATAAATTGTACAGAATAAACACGGTCAAAGAAAAATCTGCGTTTTAATGAAAACGTTGGCGAACATCCTCCAGTTCTTCGCCTACTCCGGGAATTCGTGAAGCAGTCCATTGCTTGAACATGGAAGTTCCACCTTCAATGAGTTTTTCCAGGCGGTTTTGTTCGATTTCAGTTTTGATCTCAATTATCTCACAATCATCAAGTTTGCTGCACAAGTAATCGTCGCTGGTCATTATTTCGTCAACCAATCCCTTTTCTTTTGCCTGTGAGGCCAACCAATACTCTCCGGTTGCAATTGCCTCGATGTCAACATCCGGCCGTCCATCTTTGATATGTTGTTTGAATGCCTCATGAATTGCAGTTAAGTCATCCTGCAATTTTTGTTTACCCTCATCTGTAACTTCAGAAAAAGGTGTGACCGTACGTTTATATTTCCCGGCGGTAAATAGGTGATAATCAACTTCATTTTTTTGCAAAACTCGGTGAAAATTAGGAATTCCGGCTACAACACCAATTGATCCGATTATCGCAAATGGTGCAGCAATTATTTTATCCGCGACAGAAGCCATCATGTACCCACCACTGGCAGCAACTGTATCAACACAGACAACACAGCGTAACCCTGCCTGTTTTAAACGCTCAAGTTGTGAACTCGCTAACCCGTATTGTGGAACGGCTCCTCCGGGACTTGTGATACGTACAACAATTTCATCCGTAGGTTGTGCTACCTGTAGGAGAAAGGAGATTTGCTCACGCAGTTGTTCCACTTCAGAGGCCATTATGTTGCCGATGAAGGTGAGAACATAAACGCAGTTTGAATGCTCTTTAAGAACTTCTTTGGTTTTGAGACCGCGTTGTAATTTTTCGCGGATTGTTCTTACAGTTTTCGTGCTTTCTTCTTTATCTTTCAGTTTTTCATTCTTATCTTCTTTTTTTTTGGCTTTTTTTAACAACTTGGCTGCATCTTTGGGTAAGAAGTTTGCTGCATGCATTTCTCTTTCGAGATGTTCAAAATCATTTTCAAAACGATGATTCCAGTGTTTAAAGGTGAGATGCGGTTCCTTTTTCTTGCGTTTACGTTTAAAGAAAATGAGTCTCAAGACAAGGGCAAATCCGGCAAAGAGAAAAATTGCCACACCCGCACTGTAAAATGACCAGTATTGGTCCATAAATTCGTTCATGCTGTATTTATAATTTGAAATGTTAGATTCCATGAGCTTGAGGAATGTTAGATTTATGTTAGAATAAGTACTCTTTAATTGAAACAATTTTTATGAATAAGGTATGCAAAATTCAGAATCTAACTTTTTAAGAACCATATTACTTTTAAGTGTATGTTTAGCTTTTTCAGGATCAACGAGTAGCATGACAGTATCAGCATCGTCACTGGTTGGTTTTGGAATAGCGGACAATAAAGCATTGGCAACCTTACCGCTTTCATTTCATTTGCTGGGCACCATGCTGGCAGGTATTCCCGCGTCACTCTTAATGAAACGTGTGGGCAGAAGATACGGTTTCATGATCGGTACAGGAATCGGTGCGAGCGGTGCAGCAGCGGCAACTATTGCCATTATTTACAGCAATTTCGTTTTTTTTTCTATGAGCATTTTTCTGCTCGGAATATTAAGCGGTTTTTCACAACTTTACCGCTTTGCAGCAGCCGATGTGGCTAGTCCTGAGTTTCGTACAAAAGCAGTTTCGTGGGTCATGCTGGGAGGAATTCTTGCCGGCTTCATCGGGCCAACAATTGCTTTAAAGGGCAAAGATTTAATAGCAGATGCACCGTTTGCCGGAAGTTATCTTTTTGTAATCATGTTCCACGTTGTGATAGTTGCGATACTGTTTATGATTCGATTGCCTCAACCCAGTGTAGAAGAGCAAACCGGTGAGAGCCGACCCTGGCGGGAAATTTTTTGTCAACCGAAAATCATTGTTGCTGTGCTGACTTCAATGATCGGTTATGGTGTAATGGCGATGATTATGACCGCGACTCCACTTGCTATGACTGAAGGCAGTGGACATCATTTCAGTGACGCGGCATTTGTTATTCAGTGGCATGTGGTAGGAATGTTTGCACCGTCTTTTTTTACAGGTTCACTCATTCATCGTTTTGGAGCATTGCCGATAATTATTATCGGGATCCTGCTTAATCTGCTTTGCATAGGTATCAACTTTGCGGGAACGGATGTGCTCAATTACTGGGCTGCATTGATCCTGCTGGGAATGGGCTGGAACTTCATGTTTGTAGCAGGTACCACGATGGTCACAGAAACCTATCGTCCAGCAGAAAAAGCCATTGTACAGGGAGTAAATGATTTCTTTGTGTTTGGTGCGGCCGCAATTTCATCACTGCTCGCTGGGGTAGTGCAGACCACCTGGGGCTGGGAAGCAGTGAATTTGAGTTCTATCCCTTTACTGGGGATAGTGGGAATAGCTCTTCTCTGGTATTCATATAGTTTAAGGAAACCGCAAGAATTAGCAAAAGTGGCAGTTGAAAGTTCCTCTTTAGATCAAAAATAGATTCCAAAAGTAACCACAAATCCGGTAGGCGCGTTTATATTTTTAATCCATTTATCGGATCTATCCTTGATATTCTGATCCAGTCTATCCCTGTCTCCTATAGTTTCAGTCCACGTTTCCCAGTATTCTACTATTGTTACGCTCTGATTCTCAATAAAATTGTATCTAATAATATCAATTGATAAAAATCCGATATCATTGAAACGCAGCAAACCAGCTCCCAGACTGGCAATAGTTGTTTCAACAAACATATCAAACTTTGCTTTTCCGCTATGGCGGTTGAATGTTCTGCTCCATAATTTTATGTTGCGGTGTTCTCTTGCCGCCATCAGGTAAAAGTTATCTCCATAAAACCACTTAATGAATTGTGTTTCTCCACTGAATCTTGATGTGCCAAAGTTTTCCTGACGTTCCTTTTCCCAGATTCCGATCGTATCAGAATCACTGATTTCCAGACCTAAAACAAGTGGATCCCAATACATGCTCAAGCTTAATGCGGGCGCGAGAATAATGATCGGATTTAAACCATAATTTATTCCTAACATATAGGCTTGTGTAGATTGAGCACGCTTTGTCGGTTGAAGCGCTTCATTTGCGGCAGCAGGATCTAGATAAGGTTCTTCGTCTATTTCTGGATACTGAGCGTGTGCTGCAGTTGAAAACAGTAGAAAGGTCAACAATAACAGCTTCAGAAAATATAATAGCAAATATTTGGAGCCAAGAAAACGGGGAGGGTACACTCGTTGAGAAAGAGATATTATAGAATACAGAGAAAATAGTCGGGGCTTTAAAAAGTCATTTAATACAGACTCAGTTGCGCCCCGAATTCTATTTTGGCAAATTAGTGGCCCTGCCAGGAACGGCACAGGTGTTTGTCCGCGATAGGCAGAATTGGAACTTTTCCGAGAAATGAGAGATAGCTTAGAAAAAATACGCCGCTAAAGCCTAAGGTGATAAGTAACTCATGTAAACCAAGGTCAACATGATAATGTCCATACTCCTGCAAAGAAGGCACCACCATCAGGTAAATGACAAACCACTCTCCAATTACCACCCAAATCCCCATCACTCTGATGTAATTTGGAAGACGACAAAAAGTTCTAGGTAACAGTCCAAGGAAAGGTATGGCGAAAACAGCAATAATTAACAGCAGAAACATCGTGGCCCAAGGTTGTTCCATTGAACGAATTACCAGATAAGGAGTCTCTTCCGGCATATCTGCGTACCAGATTACAAGATACTGTGAATAACCCATATAGGCCCAAAGCAGTGAAAAAGCAAAGACCATCTTTGCTAAATCATGCAGACGGTTAATGGTTATGTATTCTTCAACTCCAAACCTGTTTCTTACTGAAACACTGACCACAAGCATCAAGCCCAAGAAAGCGTGCATGTTGCCGATGATGAAAAAGATTCCAAACAAAGTACTAAACCATTCCTGGTCAAGTGTCATTACAAAATCCCACGCTAGAAATGAACCTCCGAAGGTATAAAGCAAGGCCAGTGCAGGAGCAATTTTACGGGATAATTTTTCCAATCGTAATACCTCATCTTCGTGCTCTCCGTAACCATTCAGCATCTTTTCTGCAAATGTACCACCCCAGTCTGGACCGAGCAACTTGCGGGCGAGGGCAATGTCAGGTTTTATCGAAGTTTTTACAAACCACCAGGAAACCGCATAAATCAGTACCAGCCATACAACATTACGACTGACGAAAAAGGGTAAGTTCAGCCAACCGCTTTTAACAGCAACTCCATGATGTAGAAAAGGACTGTGTGTCCATTCATAAAGTATGTTGCTACCGAAAAAAACGATGACAAACATCAGGAAAGAATAAGGGAGGAATCCGGCGCATGCTTCTGCGAGACGCTTGAAGGGGCGTCCCCATTTTGCGTCAGTCAGTTGCCAGATGACACTGAAAAAAATTCCGGCATGGGCAATTCCCGCCCAGAAAACTGTATTGATTAAAAAGGCCTGCCATGTACGCAGCGCACTGTTTTCTCCTCCAGTCAACAATCCGGCGATGAACATACCTGCACCTAAAATGATGAAAAGCCAGAGCAGGCGTTTAATTTTTTCAGGTATTACAAAAAGAGATTTTTCTGCTATATCTTTCATTGACTGGATCCTTTGCCGAACGTATCACTCATCATATAATTGACCATGTCCCAGCGGTCCCGTACCGAAGTCTGAGCTCCGTATGAGGGCATAAAACCGCGGGGTTCCTGGAAGAAACTACCGTATTTAATTTTGTTATAAAGGTGCGGTGCGGCAGTAGGCATTTGGAAAAATGCTGTGATTGGAGGAGCAGGAACGCCCTTTTCCACTACCACGGTTTGCGATTGGCCATCCTCACCATGACATGCTACACAGTAAGTATTATAAAGCGCTCGCCCACGTTTTACTGAATCCGCACTGGACTGAGTTGGATTTTTTGGGGAGAATTCTCTTGGATTGCCTTTAATGCCTGATCCATCTCCTGAAACTGCTGGAATAAACGGATCATATATTTTAACAACTTTACCTAAGACGACTCTCACTGGGACAGAATTTTGCGGGAATTTCTGATAACTTCCTTCTTCCTGAGGCTTCAGGCTTTTACCGTCATACATTTCACGAAAGAACGGATAATCCTTACCATCAAACCAGGGGCTTGCATCATTCTCAATTCCAAAACCCTGTTGTGGATCGGAATAAGGATACTGCTCCATGGCACTTACAGTAGAAGCAGAAAGCAGCAAAAAAACCAACAGACTCCCGTACAGGTATTTTGTTAAGGTAGGTTTAATCTTTTTCAACATGTACCTCCTCTGCACCGTTCTTTTTCATGATTGCTTCAAATTCTTCAATCTTTGCAGCATCACAACGTACCACCACCCCAAAACGGTCACGCTGAAAACGCGGATACCTCTTTGCTGCATTCGGAATAGGGAAACGAAATGAGTCAATAATACCTAAAATGGCTAATCCTAGTAGTGTGTGAATTGCAGTAAAAAGAATCGTCAGTTCAAATCCAATAATTGTGAAAGGAGGAATCGCTACAATTGGTTTTCCACTTACAGGTAAAACCCAATCAGATGCAGTCCAGGCTGGCAGGCTGAAACCTATTAAACAACCAAGTGCTCCAAAGGCCAGGGCGATCCAGGGTACTATGGTACTCGGGTTGCCTAAAGCATGATCAATTTCGTGTCGGGGACAAGGAGTGATTACCGTGGGCTGAACACCTTGTTCACGTACCTGCTCGATAGTGTCTGTGGTTTCATCGAGATATTCGAAAATTGCCCACACTCCAGTGAATTTACTCATTTAGTGTCCTTTTGCAGCGTTTTTCATGGGAGGAATTGTTGCTTCCTTGAGTTCCATGATTGCCATTGGCGGCAAACTCTTGGCAAACAATGTAAATAGTGTAAAAAAGAAACCAAAGCTTCCAACTGTGATTCCGACCTCAACAATGGTCGGCCAATATTCACCCCATGATGCGGGATCGTATTCGTGTTGCAGTGAACTGCCGACAATATTGAAACGCTCAAACCACATGCCGACATTTACCAATGCGGCGATTATCC
>Ga0187833_10001521_pt1 | contig 26368 bp, 18 predicted proteins | sample ETNtaG_37_FD_167968 | JGI IMG/M metagenome (GOLD analysis project Ga0187833, IMG submission 167968) | Marine microbial and viral communities from oxygen minimum zone, Eastern Pacific Ocean - ETNP2014_SV_400_PacBio MetaG (Illumina Assembly) | ecosystem: Environmental > Aquatic > Marine > Hypoxic...
TCATTAAGATTGTCAAATTCATTATCCAGAAGATCCTGGCCTTCGATTCTCAAAGGAATCCTATCACCGTCTTTTTCTACCCTATCTGGAAAAAATGTTATATGGTGCCTGGGGCAATCGAGATTTACCGGTGATTTGCCACCTGTTAAAACTCCTTTAGTTTGAGCTTGTGCAAGAGCGCTTAATCTGCAAGCCTCATCATCAATCTCGCTTCCAAGTACTCCTAGAAATACTGTCTGGAATTTAATCAACAGGAATGCAGCAACTAAAAATATTATTAATACTAGCGTTGCATTTCTTAACATCTGTGATTTTTTTGATTTGATCATTTTTATGTAAAAATACGCTGTAATATCCTGTTTTTCACAATAAAGAAAAAAGCCAGGAGGGTGATACCAATGAGAATTAAGATTGCTATATTTCTTGTTATTAATTGCCCACCCTTATTAAATTTCATGTATTAATTCTGAGAATGCATATATATAAATATTTGGGATAAAAATAGATAAAAAATAGTTTTAGAGAAAATTATTACGATTTACAGCAGATTGGATCAGAAGATTTATCTGTTCCTCCATCTTGGCTTAAGTCCTTACCACAATCCGAAGCTCCAAGGACCCTAGCATCAGAAGCGCAGTTATCTGAAGTAGTACATCTCGCCCCACCTAAACTTTCGCAGGTTGATACATCGGTAAGTCCTCTGTTGAAGCCGCCTAAGCGTCCGGTAAAGATAGCCACTAATACAACCAACACAATCAAGGCAATTGCAGCTACTATGATTGTTGTGATAGAAAGTCCTTGTCCTCTTTTGTTCATTATTAAAACCTCTTGATGTTTTTTATGAATTAAGTTATATTTAAATATATCGATTTATTTAATACTTTAGCTTTCTGAAGTTTGTTTTTTAAATGAATAAATAGGCAAGGCCTGAGCGCAATGACCACAAGCGAAGGCCGAGCACTAAAATTCGTGAGTGTCGTAAGACGCGAACATATTGAATATAAATCATATATCAAAAACCACAAGTCAATAGACTGATGGCATGAAGCTAAGCTTCATTTTCACTGATAGATCAGTAGTTTTTGAGCATGCTCAGAAATATACCATATCACTAAGGGTTGTAGGACTTACGTCCATCAGTCACAGACTGGTGGTATATTTCTGACATATTAATAAATAAAATTTTCTATCCGCAAATATCAAGCTTTACATTTAAAGATCTGGCAGATGTTGGAATTGAAAATAATTTGCTTTTTTTGTTTCCAGGACAGGTATTTCCTAATTTAAATATTGGATTTTGTTCTTCAAGATAGACCTGGAATTCATAAGCAAGATTCCATGTATCTAAAGTCCTTTTAAATATCTTATCTGCAGTGTCTAATGCGTATTCACATGAAGGAATAGTGTTTTTGCAGTAAATCACCTGGTTTTGGGCGCAATCCTGCAAAAGCTCTGTCATGCTCAATCCAGAGCAATCCTGGCTTGTTGTTTTCAGGAAAGTGTTCACCATATTCGATGCCAGTTCTGTTTGCGTAAAAGATTCCTTAAAATCTGCAGGCTTGTTCAAAACACCGAACCTTATGACAAAGGCCATAGCCAAGGTTATTAAGATTACCACTATGGCCAAGCCCATTATTTCCATCTGAGACTTTTTCATTAGCATTTTATCTGTTAAAAGTGTTTATTGTCAATACTCCAAATGAATACTTCCTTTGGGTTGCGTTAAATAATGCGATAGGGATATTTGTGCTTATTTTATTTGCAAGACCTTCTGGTGGCCTATCGTATAATATCCATTCACTGCTTCCTGGATATATTTCTTTTATTGAGATGGTAGAAAGCAGGAACTTATCATAATAGAATATCTCATTTTTGGGGATGATTTCAGAGGCTGCACCTAATTTTAAGATATCGATGCAATTGTCAGTGACTATATTTTCCTGGCTGCATTGCAGTTCCGGCAAAAAAGAGACCCTTTGCGCTATTTCGATTGCCTTTAATTGATTTCTTTCAGCACTTTCTTCCCCTATATTGGCTTTGATTATTTTTGTATAGAACATGAATCCCATAAAGACTAAGATGAAGAATACAAATAGGACTGCAATTGTCTCTCCCATCTGGACTTGTGATTTTTTTTTCATTTTATCTAGTAGATCATTGCGCATGAAGATAGTTGTGCATCCTTGTTTTTGCTTTCTAAGCTTTTAGCATATGAATCTATACTATTGACATTAGCACTGTTAAAACTTCCAGATGCTGTTTTAATGTTGTTTATGATTCCAGAAGCTTCGTCATGCGGGCTTGTGCAGGCAGGATTGCCCTGACTGGAATAAAAATCACTCAGATCATTAGTTTTATCTTCATAAACCTGACTGATAATGTTTAATTTTTTGAAAGAATTTTTCATTACACATTCATAGATCTCAAAATCATCTGCAAAAATAGCTCCAAGCAAAGTAGATTTTCTTATATAATATGATGTTTGTTTATTTGAAAATTTATTGTCCACTATATCAAAAAACTCTAGTGTGCCCTTATCTTCTTTAGCACCATTATCAACTACGTTTAAGGCGCTTATAGCTCCTTTTTTCATATCCTCAAAATCTGAGGGTATTGAAGCGCCATTACCAGCATAATTATCAAAAAAAACTATTCTAACTTGATTATCACCTTTATTTTTTATACCCCCCACACCATTATAGATGTCTCTTTTTGTTTCATTGGGCATAGAATTAAATATATTTTTGGTAAAATCGGAATCACCAACAAAAACATATCTTATTTGCGGGCTTGTCAGATACAACAGATTCGTTACCCTATAAGGCAGGCTCCAGTCAAGCGTCCAGGTTATCAGCTTTGAAGATTCTATACTTTTTGGAGTAAACATGCTCATGACATTTATTTGCCTTGGTACTTTGCCTATCCGGTATTCATTGCAGCTAAAATCGATTTTTATTTTAGGGATATTCACTGAATTTACAGTCCCTAAAGATACTTCTGCTCCGGAGAATATAGCTTCTAAATTTTTTAAAATTAAATCTGAGGTTGAGATTTCGGATATATCTTTCTGCCTTAAGATGATGACCGAAAAGAAAAGAAGGATGATGGCCCCTATGATCAATACAAATATCCAATTGAACTGTACCTCGATCACCCCTTTTTTATTTACCATTAGAAATTTAAATAACTTTTTTATTAATAAACTTAATTGTTTTTAGTAGAAGACTAAAATGATAATTTATAGTTATCTTCTACTAAAAGCTTGAAAGACAAAACAAATTAAATTTGTCTTTCATTGTTTTAACTTAAACCTATCTCTCTTATTTTTGTATGGTCTCCTTTTCCTTCAAGCCTTAATCTTAATTTTCCGCTTAAGACGCTTATACAAAGCAGATCATCATTGATAAGATATCCGCTATCATCATCCAGGTCAATCTTCCCTACATAAAATGATTCTTTAGCGATGTTTTCAACCAAAAAAACATTTTTTTCAGCGCCATCAACCACACTATTTTCTATTATTGGGTAATCCGGAGCTGAAAAAGTATCTGAAAAATCCTGATAATTCTTTACAAAACAAACCTTTTTAAAATTTGCCGGTAAAGAGAGGCCTATTATCTTAACACTGCCAAAATCGGATGTTATTGTTTCAACAGAATTTTGCAGATCTGTTTGAAACTGGATGTATGAAATTTTCTCTGAATTTTCCCTGAATGTAACTATAGTCTTATAACCATAACCCAGGATAACTGCAGTTAGGATTATTGCAAGGATATAAATGAATACCTGGCCTATCATCTGTCCTTTCTTCATTTTTTCCTTGTTTTTGTTTTTGCTCTCTTCTTCGTTTTTACTACTTTTTTCAGTTCTTTAAAAACATCTTTTTTTTGTGTTTTTTTCTGAATAGGTTTTTTAGACATACCTCTTAGTCTCTCGATTACATCCGGTTTTTCTTTGACTAGTGTTTTTTTTGGTGATTCTTTGATTTTTGGTGATTCCTTAGATTGGGCTGGCTTTTTAGATATTAAAGATATTTTTTTCTCTGCTGGCTTATCTGGTTTTCCTGCAAATGCCTTGAATAGTTTCTGTCTTTTTGCTCTTTTCTCTGCCTCTCTTTTCTTTAGTATCCCTCTCATCCCCATTTGTCCTGGCTTAGGAGTTGGGATTCTTGGCCCTTGCTTTGGCCTTAACATCACTGGCCTTCTAATGGGCATTACCGGGGTTTTTGTCTCTTCTTTCCTTTTTTCATAATAAACATAGCCAAAATAGCCTCCACCCGCCAGTAAGATGATAAGGAATATTATGAAAAACGCAAATCCTAATTTTGATTTTGGCCTGCTTTCTGGATCCAGAGGGTCTGTGTCTTGGTCTATCTCTTTCTTATCTCCATATCCGTCGCCATCAGAATCTGCATTATTGAGATTTGTTCTTAACCTATATTCTTCAAAATTTGTAAGGCCATCATTATCAAAATCCTGTAAAGCGTCATTTGGATCATTAGGATCTAAGCCATTCCGGATTTCCCAACAGTCTGGAAGTCCGTCTCCATCTGTATCTTTATTTTCATCACAAGTTTCTGTCTCAGTGCCGCAGAAATCATTCTCTGCACTGCAAATAGTGCATATTGAATTATAGCAGCTCGTGCCGGAGATGCAGTCATTATCAACATTGCAATTTCCTTCAGTTGTGCATTTGTTTGGACATGCCCCGCCGCAGTCAACTCCTGTTTCGGTTACGGAAAGTACGCCATCCTGGCATGTCTCTGCATCCTTACAGATTCCAAAACTGCAAAATCCGCTGGTGCAATCAGTATCTTCGTTACAGGTCTTTGTATTTGAACAGGCATTGCAATTACTTCCGCCGCAGTCAACGTCGCTTTCGCCGTTTATTTCCTGTTTTATATTATCTGTGCAGGTTGGAGCTGCACATAGATTATTGACATTGCAATAGCTGCTGGTGCAATCTATGTCCTCTTCGCAGATTCTTCCTGGTAAGCACTGGTCACAAGGACCGCCGCAGTCAACGTCGGTTTCTCCACCATCTCTTATATTATTCGAACAGCTTGCTGGTTTGAGGCTAATGTCTATTGTAATCCCATCACTGCTCTTTGGATCGCTAACTAAACCGATAATATTTTGTGCTTTGACCCTGAAGAAATATTTTACACCGTTTTTAAGGTTCAGATCTTTTACCAATAGCCATTTATCTTCCTCATAGCTTATGGTCCAGTTAACTACTGTATCTAAGGTTCCAAATTCCTCTAATGTGTATTTATAAGAAGAAATGCTCGTTTCATCATCATTTCCCAACCATTTTACCCTTAATCTGTTTGTACGGTATGTGAATTCAGAGTTGTTATCCAATCTGCTTGTATCATCAACAAACTCCATTACGGGCTCTGTTGTATCAACTGTTACATCTATTCGTAAAGCATCAGACCATGAATTCTGTTCTCTGCATTGGACATAATAAGTGTTTAGCCCATTAGTTGCATTAGTAAACCTTCTGTGGCTATAGCCTGAAGACCCGAAGTAATTAACTCCTGAATTTAATGTAGAATCTCTGCTAAACCTGCATTGGGTTCTTTTATTTGTTTCGATAAGCAACTCTACTGGGGTAGTGTTGCTAAACGCAGGTGTATTTGATGTAATACTTAATGGAGTGCTTAAATTGACTGCAAATGTTATTTCTTCTGTATCAGAAACAAGCTCATTTTTAGCCTTGCATGCAACAAAGTAACTGAAAGAACCTTCACCAGGAGCTGTTACTGTACTTTGATGGATTGTTCTGAATGAGTTTTCATCAAAATAGGGAAATTTGTTTTCCATATCATCAAAGTTGTTTTCCTGCTGGCTGTATTTGCATATTGTTCCTTTATCAGTCTGGAGTTTAAGATTTGTTTCTGAAGGTTCTTCAACTACTGGGTCTGGAAATGCAAATGCTTCATTTATTGTTGGTGGGTCTGGGTCAACCTTTAGAGTAAATGTTCTGCTCCCCATGCCATGCGTAGTATCATTGCAGCTCACATATAAAGAGAATTCGTTGTTAGAGCCGCCAGAATCGAATTCATTTATCCTATGAAGCCTGGCACCTGTAACATTAAAGGTATTCCTAAAGTTATATTCCAAATTTGGATCCAGGCTGTACCTGCATAAAGCATCGTTATCTGTTTCAACTACAATATCAAATGTGGAATTTTGGGAAATTCCAAAAGTAGGCTCTAACAAGGAAATTGTCAAAGGAAGTGCATTTACAACGAAATTTGATGTATTTACTGCTGCTGTTCCTGCATAATCTTTTGCTGTTACCTTTATTTGATAATTATCATCCCTAAGTTCTAAACTAGCATCAAAAAGCATATCGTCATCTGTGGTAAATAAATCCGTTATATCTTGCTCAGACTGGTTCTTTAACAGTACTTCTTGTAGGAAAACCCTTTCATTGAATTGAATGCTTATCTGGACATTTGATTCACTTAAGACTTCACCATCTGCCGGGATTATAGAAATTGAAGGAGCTGTATTGTCTAAAACAATTTGTATCAATTCCATATTGTCCATCGCAATATTATTCTGGTTTTTGGCGTTTAATTCAAAGGTATAAACCCCTTCTGTAAGCTGGCTAAAAGTAAATTCAAAAGTAGTTGAGAAACCAGAATTATAAGAGGGAGTTGTTGTAGCTCCGGTTTCAGATCTCAAAACTGCACGTGTTATTGCAGCATCCTCCACAAATTTTACCGTTATTGTTGGATTCATATTTTTTGTATAGAATATATCATCTATTTTCGTTGCTCCGGATATATTAATGGAAAGTATAATGGGCCCGACTGAATTTGAAAGGGTATTAACATCAACTGTTTTTACAAATCCTATGTTTTTTGATGGATCCTGTGAGTAATAACTTATTGTGTTTGTGCCTTCCTGGAATTCCAGGAGCTTGTTTCCATTGTCTCCATCAAATAAATTAAGATTACTGATGATTAAATCGCGGGAATTTGTGAAATTGTCATATGGATGCCCATTTCCGCAGGAATCTAAGCATACATAAGTCTTGTAATCATTGCTTGTCCTTCTTGTTTCAGTCAAATTTTTTGATGACTTGTCGAAAATCTGGATAGACAGGCCTTCGTAAACTACTGGACCTATTATAGGGATTATCGTTGTATCTGGAGGGAAATAATCCAGTTCGCACGAACCATCAGCGCAATCCGCTTGATTGTCTCCATCAGCGTTTTTCATGCATTGATTGTTGAAGATTTGGCATACTCCTATGCCACAATCGTCAGTGCTCGGATTGGTTATTACATTTTGGGAATTATGCACTATGTTCACGCTGCTGCATTCATCAGGTGAATAATCCAGGCATGTTAAATCCTGGCAGCTCAATACACCCCCATCCCTGAAATAGCATTGGAAATTTTCAACAGAAAGTTTTTCTGCTTTTTGTTCTGTGCAGATATCAAAAACAGAACTGAATGCCTCTGAGCTATCTACATTATCAGTCCCTGCATTATCGCACCACTCGCAGTTATATTCTTCAGTGCTTACACAAACTCCTGTTCCTAATTCGGTTGATGTTGATTGCCATTGGCAATTTTCAACATTGCAATTATCACTTGCGCAAGCACTTCCTGTTTTATAATCATTACAAACCATTGAAGGGTCACAGGCATAGCAGCTATTCACTGTTGTGGGTGATTTATCATAGAAGCAGTATCCTTGAGCTTCGCAATTCTGCTTTGCTGTAAATAAGCCAAAAGGATTTGCTGCAGGATAACTGCATGTAGATCTGGTTACGCATACTGGGTTGTTATTTGGCAAACAAACCTGATTAGAGGAGCATGCAGGGCCTTGCGATACAAGATTGTTGTCCGCATCACAAAGATATGGTGCATTGTCCAGGCAAAAAACATCTGTTGTTGTCCTGTCCAGGCAATTAAGATCTCCCAACGTCGCTACCCTTACAATAGATGGTTCAGCAAACTGCAAGCTATAATGCGCTTTTACCTTGTAATGATAAGATACCCCAAAAGCTAAATCTGGTGAAGAATCCTCAAATGTATTGGTAGTAGAAGGAGCTATAAGGGCAAAATCTATACATCCTGAACCCTGGCATCTTGAAATATCATAAGAGACTGCCTGGCATTCATCATTCCAGCTTAATTGGAATTTTTTCTGGCCTTGTGTGGGCGTTATAACTAAAATACTTAGCTCTGGCTCATATGAGGGATCATTGCAAAGGACGGTAGTTGTTTGACATATTCCTCCTGATTCATCAGGATCGGCTGCACTTTCGCATCCAGAATCTCTTGGAGAATCTATTGATTCAAAATCTGCACATCCATTTCCATCATTATCTATCCCATCATTGCATTCTGGTGTTTGGCAAAATTCCTCGCAATTTGCTTGTTCGTGAAAATTAGAAGGTTGGCATTGGGCTCTTGATGATGGAGACCATCCAATATCTGAGCAGCAGCAGCCTTGCTCGCATGCGGTTATGCCAGGATCTGTACAAACTGTATTTGTGAAAAAGAAATTTGAAGAGCAATCAGCAAAATCGCTTGGGCCATCTGACGAGCTGTAATAGTTTGGACTGTTTGATTCTGGTGTTGGGCAGCATTCCTGATTCAAAAAAGTTAATCTGTCTGTTGTGCATATTAAAAGAGGATTTGCATCTGGGTTTGTACAGCATCCTAATGTGTCTTGTTGAGCATAAGTAGGTATTAAACTAATTAAAAACAGGAAAATTCCAGTTATTATCACATATTTTATTTTTTTAATCATCCTTGCTCTACCATTATGATCTGATAATCTGCTAATTCGCCGTCACTGACCCCCATCCTAAAATTGATTTGTGGTTGATTGAGCATTGTTGGAAGATCTGGATTTGCCAATAATGCCTTTAATGTGAAAGTCAGTGTATCTTCATCCGGGTCTTCTGCTTTTGGCACATAACCTGAAAGCAAATTATCTTGAGTGATCAGGATACCGCGCGGATAATACAAAACATTTTCTTTGATATAATAAAGTGCAGGAATCCTGTTTTCCCTGGCAAAAATGTACTCAAATGGCAGACCATCAATCAACGATTCTTCATCACTTATGATGATCAGATCATCTTTTTGATAAGCATCTTCAATTGACCTGACAAAAAAAGAATTCCCATTATGACCTTGAATTTTAAAAGTTATATCTTTTATGTCATTTTCAATCAGCCCTTTGATGAAATAATACATGTCTTCCAATCTTATTTTCAATGTGGTTGAGAAATCTTTTATTTCCAGGGTTTCTTTTGTTTGTGTTTGGGTAATTATTAAGGGTATTTCGGATCTTACACTTATGTCTTTGCTTCCTATTACCACCTGAGTTTTGCTTTTTTGCTTTTCTATTTTGTATCCCTGAATCTCGAATGAACTGAAATCTAAACAGTTATCCAGGTTATTGTCAATATAAGTTTCTATTTGGGTTTGTATTGAATGCTGGCCTTGAGAGGATCTAAGAGGTAGCATCCTATCTGTTCCGAAATTCCCTTCAAACTTTTTTGTGTTAGAACTTGCTGTTTCATAAGGAAATGTTATCCATGGGTAATCCGGAGCAGTTGGTGAGAATTGTTGAATTGTAAATGCTGGTTTCTTGATGTTATAAGCTGTTTTTAGTTTTTTATGTTCAATGAAAAATGATCCTTTATCTGTATCGCTAAAATCATCCAAAGTCCCTCCTTGGGATGTGTAAATATAACCCCCTTGCCCTCCTATTAATTTTACAGCATCTTTTGAAACCTTGTCTAAGCATAAAGTTGTAAATTCTTTTATTGGTTGCTGTTCAATTGCAGTTTCCTGGAGTTTTGCAACGCTTTGCTGGGTCTGTCTTTTTGGTGTTGATTTGGAGATATACAAAAATATGCTCACTATGACTATTAAAACCAAGCCCAATATTATAAACATTGTTATCTGAGATTTCTTTTTCATCTTAATTGGTTATTGCATCTTTTCCTTAACTTAATCTTAATTTTGATGTCATATCCTTCCATACAGTTTCAGGATTGTGGTTGGTAGTTTGCAGTCCTTGGCCTAAAACAAAGTAATTATTGCCTTCTGCACTGCATTTTAGTCCAGACACATCATCACTTTCGATGTTTGGATTATCATTTACAAATGAACATATATCTGTATTAAATCCTCTGTACTCGATAACTAAGTTTCTTAAGTTAAACCCTTCTCCATCTATAGAACCGTAAATAGATTTTCCAGATTGTTCTGTCATATACAACCTATCAACTCTTTTGATGGCAGTTAGATAAGATTCGTCAAATGGGGGATGGGTAATTAAGCGTTTGATAGAGTTTACAATATTCTCAATTATATTTCCTATAAAAGAAGATGGCTCTTGGTCAGATGGAATTTGGATAGGAGTATTGCTGAATATAAGGCTTTTTAGCTTCTTGTTGTACCATACTTTTCCTGTGCCGTCGCAAGGGTAATAATTACCATCATCTGCTGTATTTTGGCAGCTTGTAACACCAAATATGTTTATGCCCCCCGGCACATCTGATAAATTCTTGTTTATTGATGTTGCTGCAATAACAACTTGTCCGACTTTTAAAACGCAAAAATTGTTTGCCTGCAGATTTGTAAGAACACTGGAAATAACAGGTCCTGAGAGGGATTGGTATTGGATATCATTCAATGCATTTTCTTTTGTATCGCAGAAAAGGGTGTAAGGTCCTGTTTTCATCTTTAATAATTTTAGAGCTAATAGCTTGGTTCTTGATGACCATTCTCCACCATCACAATAAGCATCTCCTGCATATTCGCCTGTTTCAACACATTGTGTTGAAGGATCTGTTGAGAATGGATTAAACAGGCATTGTGAATCTTTTGGGCAATAACCGCAAACAGAACCATCAGGGCTGCATTTCTGGTTTTGTTGTTTCCAATTCCCGTCGATGCACCTATAACCATCTCCAATTGGCTGCGCTAAAGGATCATTGTTTTGCTGCCCAATGCAGGAAGAACCATCCCAGCATTGGTTTATGCCACAACATTCGGCTCTTTGCGGCACTTCTATTGATTCGGGAACTGTGCTTAATCTTGTTTTATCTTCTGCATTTGTTTCAAGCCATTTTTCAGTGTAAGAGCAATAATAATCTATTACAGGAACGTTATTACAATAATCATGATCTTCAATTAAATCTCCTCCGTTTGCATCATCTGGTATACCCAAAAGTGCGTTATTTTGAGTATTGTAATTATCCTTATCTATCGCGCAACCATGGAATTCACCGCCAAAATTCAGGACTGAATCATCCCCTTCCGGCGCAATCTCACCTGAAAATACAGGTTGATCATTCCAGCATCCTCCAAGAAAGCTTGTTGAAGTGGTTGATGAAGTTGATGTAGTGGATGAAGTTGAACTTCCAGATGAGCTGGTTCCAGTTGCACATAATTCAAAAGTTGTAAATTCTTCTCTATAAGCTCCAACGTAATAATCTCCCGATACTGAAATAGTTGCTTCTCCAGCAGAGCACTCCATATCAATTTCAGTAGGAACGTCCGGCAACACCGAGTATCCTGACCCATAATTTTGGCATCTTGGTACACCATCCCTAGGTGTTGGTGGGGGGGGTGTTCTTGTGATATATACTTTTCCCTGACCTGAAAGACATCTTAGTGTTACAGATCCTGTATATCTAAATGACTCGTCGTCACAAGGTTCTCCTCCGTTTCTTGCTTCTGCCAATAAAATCTCTCCAGTTGTGCATCGGCCGCTTCCGCCTCCGCCGGTTCCAACACCTACATCATCATCCCCTACAGGATCGTTGTAATATTCACCATCATTGTCACCGCAGCAATGAGAACCGGTCCAGGCATTACCTCCATCGATGCATGCATCTCTTCTTGACTCAGCTGGAGGACCTCCATTAGTTGGATCCAAAGTTGTTGAGAATTGTCCATTAGATAAACACCAATATGTTGTGTCTGATGGTGTAGGTGAATCTAAACATTGCCAACAACCAGCTTGACAGCTTGGATATTGGTTTAATATGCATGGTGGTGGTGGACCTGAACAAGGGCCTAACCCGCAGGCTATAGGGGCCCCAGTGATTGAATTTAATGAATTTCCAACAACATCTCCGGTTATTTGGTTTAAAGTTGTGCCTGCTACGACTGCCCCGCCCAATTCTTTTTCGATGCACTGATTACAACCATCTCCATTGTCATCGTCGCAAACCCAGAATAAAACACCACCGCATGTATCTGCAATTTGGCACTCATCGGTACATTGATTTCCTCCAGAAATTACGCAGCTTTGAACTGGGCTTCCCTGGCAGGTTCCTCCTGCACCACTACATTCACTTGAATCACATGCACATACTGGAGGAGTAGCTGCATTACATAAATCCCCTGGATTACAGCTTGATTCGTCGCAAGTTTGAGTTGTGGTTGCTACTGTAAAACTTCTGTCTCCTGATGAGATTGCGCCGCGGGAATCACTATAGGTGGCTACTGCGGAATATGCATGAGTCCCTGCAAGAAATTTTTGAGGTACTGTTTGACAATTATCTGTAAAACAGATGTTTCCTATGCCATCAGGAAGGAATATCTGCACTGTCACCAGATTTGTAGAGTCAACAGCTGTCGCTGAAATTATAACATTATCTGTAGGAGATATAGGCCCAAGTGGTTCGATCCGTAAAACAACGGCATTGGGGCCAGAAGGAAGAGGTACGCCCGATATGTAAGAACTAGGATTTGTTGATTGCCCAGAATGCGTACGCCTTCCGCCATTATCATCTGAAAAACAATTATTTTCATCAGGGCCGCAACATTCAATTATAGCACCAGGACCTCTGCCCTGGCAAAGAAAATCATGGGTAACTCCATTCTTAGTGACTGATTTTGGGCCTCCCCAATCAGAGCCGTCACAAATTGTCCAACCGGTATCTTGTGCCAGGAATTCTGCATTGGCACAGGCAACATATTGTATTTCCCCTAAGGTTGATGGATCGGTGTATACCCATTGCGCCACGCTGTTAGCCTCATCAAGATTGCAAAGAGCTTGATTTTGTCCGTTTGCAGATGGTTGCAACATGCCGCAATCCTGCCTTTCATTTCCGCAGCATCTATTGCTTGCCGCTGCCGACGGATTAAACTTTCCAGGGTCCCCAGGATTTATACAGGAACATGCTTGCGGGATAGGGTCGGCATCCGTGTATTTTATTTGTGGCACCGGACTGGCAACCACGTCCAAAGCCGGAGGTGCGCACTGGCAATCAATAGCAGTTCCATCAGGATTTTTGTTGACACATTCTGGGCCAGTAAGGTAGAATGCAAAATTTCCTCTTGTTAAACTACCTTCTGGAATTGGTGGGTCTGTTGAAGTAACTCCTTTTTTCCAGCAGGTGTTGGGATTACGTGTTTCGCAAGCCACAACACACCTGTCAGTTCCGTCGTTTTGTTCTACACAAGTCAAATCAGAATCTCCAGGGCATTCGGGTCCAGATCCGCAGCAAATAGCATTTAGTCTGGAACCGCAGGTAGCGGCTTCGCAGGTTCCTGACTGGCAGACAAGAGCATGGCATTGTATGCCTGTTGTGCAGCAAGCTTCACCAGGAGCATCACAGTCATCACCCTGATGGCTTGCATTAGCTAATTGTATGGCAGATAGAAAAATAGTGATTATTATAATAAATCTAGGAATTTTGCTAGGATTTAAAATTCTCATCATGCCTCTTTTAGTTAGCAAATATCCAGATTCCTACTCAAACTAATGAAATACTTGCTCTTTTTTTGATTTAAAAGTTTAATAGCTAATTTATTCGATATGATGTATTAAAAGGTTTTGTTTTTTAAGTAGTAGACTAATATTATGATATAGAATACTCTACTACTTAAGCTTGAAAGACAAATCAAAGTTTTTGTCTTTCATTGTTTCATTCATAAAACAAGAATAAAATATAAATTAAGTATTTTTAAATAAAATAAAAGATTTAAGTGGAACTTTTCAAAGAATCTTGTGCTTCTTTTGGAGTCATTCCTAATACAACAAAGAAGTTAATTAAGTCTGATGGAGCCCTCATTTCATAAGGTTTAGAAGCAAAAGAAGCAATTCTAGACTGAACTTTGTATTTTCTGCATAATTTTATGTTCTGGCTTATTCTTCCCAAGATTTCGTATTTTTTATTAGATTTCAATATTGAATTAAAAGAAAAACCAATACTTACTTTTTTCTCTTTAGCTAGTTTGCACATAACATGATTCAAACCAGAACCTCTTTGATGAATAAAATCCTTATGACCCACAGATTCTATTGAAAATATCAGATCTGCATAAGATTTTTCAATTATTTCCCTATCATTCCCAAAACTCTTAACCGCAATTAAGGTTTTTTTATCTTTTAATTTGTTTTTTAGGTTGTAGATATTCCTGGAATCTGCAAGAATTCCTATTTTTGCTTTGATTTTCTTATTTTCGAAGGTTTTTTTATTTTGAAAAGCATTTAAGCTGTATAAAAACATTAATTCCTTATATCCTAGTTTTTCAGCTATTGAAATGAATTCTTTTTCATTATCCCTTGGAATTACAATATCTATCATTTTATTTTATGTAGTTATTTTTGATTCATATATTAATATTTCCATACGAAATGAAGGGGGCATACTATTTCCAATGGATATATCCCAAATAGCCTATTTAAAAACAAAAGTATTTAAATACTACCCCTTTATAAAGGATTTATAAACAAATATTTTGATTTAACGTTCGGGGGTAAGAAAAATGGCTAAGAAAGTGTCTAGAGATATTAAAGTGGTTAATATAGTAGTTTCTACTTCTTTGGAGCATGATATACCATTGGAAAAGATGGCAGCAACTCTAAGCAATACAGAATACAATCCAGAACAGTTTCCTGGGCTTGTTATAAGGATTAAGGACCCAAAAACCTCTGCTTTGATTTTTTCAAGCGGCAAGGTTGTTTGCACCGGGGCAAGAACCATGGAAAATGTGCATGGAAGCCTCAGGAAAATAATAAAGAGCTTGGAAAAGATAGGGATAAAGATAAAAATCAAACCAGAAGTGAAGATCCAGAACATTGTTGCTTCCGGCAGCGTGGGAATGGTGCTAAATCTCAATATTCTTGCAACAAAATTGCAAAATGTAGAGTATGAACCAGAACAGTTTCCTGGTTTAGTGTATAAATTACAACCATCTAAGAACAATCCACAAGCTACATTCTTGCTGTTCAGCAATGGGAAGATTGTTTGCACTGGAACAAAGAGTGAAAAAGAAGTGCATGCTGCTTTAGACAAGCTGATTGAAAATCTGAAGAAAGTCAAAGCTTAGTTTCTTTTTTATTTTTTTTTGTTTTTAACTAGATACCACAACCACTGGACATTTGCACCTAAAGTATATAAATCAGAAAGTCTTACAAAAAGAGTGATTATAAATGGAAGCTTTAGAACAAATCAATAAATTTCATGAATTTGTTGAATCTAATTACTATTCTTCTTTACTGAATTCTATGAGGAAAGACAATAAATTCCTTGTTGTTGACTTTTCAGAGATAGCTAAGTTTGATATAGAGCTTGCAAATGAGATTTTAGAGAACCCAGAGGAAACTATCAAAGCTGCAGAGCTTGCAGTTGAAGAATTTGATATTGAAGATGTAAAAGGCTTTAAAATCAGGTTTACGAATCTGCCTGAAACCCAAAAAATTATGATAAGGGACATAAGGAGCAAGTATCTTGGCAAATTAATGTGGATAGAAGGTATTGTTAAGCAAAAATCTGATGTTAGGCCTCAAGTAACTGCTGCAAAGTTTGAATGTCCAAGCTGTGGGAATATAATAAATGTTTTGCAGTTAAATGGGGCTTTTAAAGAACCTTCAAAATGCGGCTGCGGAAGAAAGGGAAAATTCAATCAGTTAAGCAAGGAGCTTGTTGATGCACAGGGAATTGTTTTGGAAGAAACTCCGGAAACGCTAGAAGGGGGTGAACAGCCAAAAAGAATGAATGTTTTTCTCAAAGATGATTTAGTAAGCCCTTTTAATGAAAAGAGAAGCAGTCCTGGATCAAAAGTAAGGGTAGTCGGAATGATAAAAGAAGTACCCATAATATCCAGAACAGGAACAAAAACAACAAAATTTAATATAATAATAGAAGCGAATTATGTTGAGCCTGTAGAAGAGAGTTTTTATGATATTGAGCTGAAAGAAGAAGAAGAAGAAGAAATTTTAGAGTTATCTAAGGATCCAAAACTGGATCAAAAACTGATTAATTCTATTGCGCCTTCTATTTATGGTTATGAAAAAGTAAAGGAAGCTTTACTCCTTCAATTGATGGGGGGAGTTAGGAAAGTAAGAATGGATAAGGTTGTCAGCAGAGGGGACATGCATATTCTTCTGGTAGGGGATCCAGGGGCAGGAAAGAGTGCAATGCTAAAGAGAGTCAATTTGATAGCTCCAAAAGCAAGGTATGTTTCCGGAAAGGGTGTTTCAGGAGCAGGAATCACGGCATCTGTTGTTAGAGATGAGTTTTTGGGAGGGTGGAGCCTAGAAGCAGGAGCTTTGGTACTTGCAAGCAATGGGATATGTATGATAGACGAGATGGACAAGATGTCTACCGATGATAGGGCTGCGATGCATGAAGCACTCGAACAGCAAACTGTCAGTATCAGCAAAGCAAATATTCAAGCCACTTTATTGGCCAGAACAACAGTTTTGGCTGCTGCCAACCCTAAGTTTGGAAGATTTGATCCTTACGGCATTATTGCTGACCAGATAGACCTTCCACCAACTTTAATCAATAGGTTTGACCTAATATTCCCAATAAAGGATCTGCCTGAAGAGACTAGGGATGAAAAATTAGCGTCCCATATTTTAAATTTACACCAAAAACCAGATACGAATGAGCCTGAAGTTTCTACTGATTTGTTGAAAAGATATGTTTCTTATGCAAGGCAGCGTATTAAACCGGTTCTTACTGATGAATCCCTAAAAGAAATTAAAGATTATTACCTACAAATGAGATCAACTGTTTCAGGAGATGAGGGAATTAAAGCAATACCTATATCTCCTAGACAGTTAGAAGCATTGGTAAGGTTAAGTGAAGCATCTGCCAAAATAAGGCTTTCAGATAAAGTTATGAAGAAGGATGCGAAAAGAGCAATTGAAATGATAGATTATTGTTTGAATCAAATTGGACTGGACAGAGAAACAGGAAAAATTGATATTGACAGGATCGCGACTGGAGTTTCTGCATCCCAAAGAAGCCACATAGTTCTGGTTAAAGAAATAATCAACGAATTGGAAAACAAGATTGGAAAAACAATCCCTATTGATGATGTTATTGATGAGGCAAGGCTTAAAGAGATTCCTGAAGATAAAGTAGAAGAGGCTTTGGAGAAGCTGAAGCGTTCTGGCGATCTCTTCGAGCCCCGCAGGGGTTTCATAAGCAGAATTTGATTTTTATTACAAAAATTTTTAAATAAGTGGTGATTTGTTCTTATTGGGGGTATTTTATTTTTCTTATGCCAGAACTACAAAGACAAAGAAGGCAGGTAGCTGTTAAGGTTAGAATCAAGGATATAGTTTACGGCAGATATGTAAAGGAAGAGGGGTGGACTCCAAATTTTGTTGAGACTGAAGAAGGTTTAAAAGTTTCAAGAGCCAACATAATGGGTGCAGTTGTCTTTAGATCTGATGAAGAAAACTTTAATTATAAGAATTTAATTGTGGATGATGGCTCTGGAAAGATTTCTGTAAGAAGTTTTGAGAAAAATGATAGTTTAAACAATTTTGATATTGGAGATATTATTCTTGTCATTGGCAGGCCAAGAGAATTCAATGATGAAAAATATTTGATTCCAGAGATTGTAAAAAAAATCCAGGATGTAAAGTGGATCCAGGTAAGAAACTTGGAACTTGATAAGCTTAACAAAAATATTAAGAAATCGGATTTGAAAAATTCTGAGCATATAGAAGTTGAAACGATAAAAAATGATATAAATGAAAATTCTCAGAATAAAGTTGTTCGTGAAGAGATTAGAGAAGATGCTCCAGACCCTAATGTTATTTATGATTTAATAAAAAAATTAGATACGGGGGGTGGTGTCTTGATAGATGATATAATCAAGAAGTCTGATTCTGAAAATGTTGAAAAGAAAATAAATGATTTATTGGAGAATGGGGACATTTTTGAGGTAAAGCCAGGAATCGTAAAGGTTTTAGAATAATAGGGGAGTTACATAGACTTCTAAAAATGCCGCCACTATGAGAAAAGATATGCTTATGATCAAAAGTTCAGATGAATCAAACAAGATATTTGAGAATTTCTCACTTTTATAATGATGTCTTATCATGGCTACTGATATTATGCCCCCTGCAAGGCCGCCATAGAAATAAGCTACTATCTCAGGAATGCCGTGTACGGAATATTTTAAAAGTCCAACAGAAACAACCTGAAAATATCCTGAGGCCTTTACTAATCCCATTGAAGATGCATAACTGCTGAAATTAGACCTTATAAAATTTCCAATTGCTGTTCCTATGACGGTGGCATTCCATGTCAGTATAAAGATTGCTCCTGCACCGTAAATGAATGCAAAGAGTATTGCGAATGAAAGTACCTTGAGATTATTGAAAAATATTTTTGTAAATACAGTAAATTGCTGCAGAGCGCTTCCAGAAACCAGATTGTTGATTGATTCTATTGTCTGTGTTTGTTTGTCAAAAAGCACATTTATTGTTGCTGGCGGCAGAAAAACATACCAAATAATACAGGAGAAGGTTATTCCAATGAATAAAAACATAAGAAAGATTATTGCCTTGTTATGCTCTTTTAGCAAAACTCTTTCTTTGTCTATTTCCATATCTTTTTTCTCTTCTAATTTCATAGTGTTGTAGACTATAGGGATGCACGCCATTACTGTCAAAAAAACCATGACCAAAGATGCCTGGTCTCTGAAAATCCATAAAGACAGTATAATCCCTATAGAAGAATACAGAACTCCTATAAAGAACATCTCCCAGGGGCTTCTTTCAGCTTTGAATGGATTTATCAATGATTCCAATACCATGGATATAAAATCTTGAATGGGGTTTTTATATTTTTTGGATAATGATTAACAATTAAATTTATATATGCTTATAATATACCAAAGACTATGGAATATAAAAAACTTTTAGAACAGGCAAGGAAAGAGCTTCCAAAATCTGTTTTTGAAAAAGAAAGGTTTGAGATACCCAAAGTAAGGGGCCATATACAAGGTAATAGGACTGTTATAAGCAATTTCCTCCAGATTGCAAATTCTGTTGGCCGCGAGCCTGAGCATATGCTTAAATTTGTTTTAAGAGAACTTGCAGCACCTGGCGAAATTAAAAAAAGCGGCAGCGTGATTATAGGCACAAAAACCCCTTCCTCAAGAATAAATGAAAAAATAAAACAATATGCTAATTTGTTTGTTTTTTGTCCAGAATGTGGAAAGCCAGATACTAAATTAGAAAAGGAAAAAACATTCATATTCATTAAATGTTTGGCATGCGGCGCAAAGCATACTGTAAAAACAAAAATAGCATAAAACTAAGAGATTCTTTAAGTATAAAAATGATTGTTAAAGTCCATAAGACTGGTGATGGCAGAAAGATAGTTGCCGTATGTGATAAGGATTTGTTAGGGAAAAAATTCGAAGAAGGAAAATTGCAGTTAGATCTGGCTTCTAATTTTTATAAAGGGGATGAAAAAGAGGAAGAGGAAATCATCAAAATTCTCAATGATGGTAATATAATAAACTTTGTCGGGAAAAAATCCATAAATCTTGGTTTGAAACAAGGAATAATAGCTAAGAACAACATTATTCGTATCAAAAAAATTCCTCATGCGCAGGCTATATTAAACTAAAACCATTTTCCAAGGCCTATCTGCTTTTCTTTTTCCCTGCCAAAAATACTTTCTACATTTCTTTTTGTAAGTTCCAGTGTCTGCTTAAGGTAAGAAGGCAGATTATATTTATCTGCTAATGATATTGCAGGTTCCAGATACTTGACAATAGAGCCTTCTGTAAGTGTGAATATTATTTTTCCATTGCATTTTATACACTGATTTGCTAAGGGGGGCCTTCTATATTTCTCATTGCAATTTACACATCTGAACTGCTGTGTGGAGAATTTTCTTAAATTTCCTTTTATGTCTCTCAAGAAATGCTTCTCTATAACGAGTCTTGCAACGTCCGGAGCATCAACAGCCCTTATTTTATCAGCCAGATCCATCTGCCCTTTTAATTTCTCCTCCATGGAAGGCAATATTTTGTAAGCAGAACACCTCACTCCGGAATTTAGGTTGGTAATAAAATGTGTATAACCTAAACCTTTATACTGCTTAGGGGTGTTTAAGTTGTTGCCAAACTGCTCTATGTCAACATCCCTGGGCTGCTTGAAATTTAAGCATGCTTCATAAAATTCTAAAGGATAGCGCCATGAAACATCCATATCAAACACCATATCATCCACTTCAGACGGAATAATCTTTGAAGTAAGGACTAATGGAGCGTCTTGTGTGGCACCCCTTGTACCTGGCAAAAACTTTCTTGAAAAGTTAAGCAAGACATCCATAAGCAGCATTACAGATGCTTCGTCCCCATCGCAATCGCGCCTCGTCGCAGCATGGAACATGGGATGGGCAAAAAATCCTTGGGTGTTTGAGAACCCTATAACACGGCCAATTGTCCCTGCTGATGTATGGGGTGCAAGAACAACAACCAAAGCACCTATAGTATCGGTTTCTGATTTAAAATTATAGAATTTATCTACATTATAAAATTTTTCCAATAATTCATCTATGAAAAGGCCTACTTTGAATAAAATTTTGTCTGCCCCTATCTCTGGGTTTTCATCACAGGCTGGCAGGATGAGATCCTGCGGCTTAAGCTCTAAAACCTGATCATGATTTTCCAGGGATTTTCCATGTATGTCTTCTGAATAACCTAATTCTTTTAGCTTTTCTACAGGAACATTTATCTCTTTGGGCTTAAAGTGGGTTATAGGCAGCTGGGTCATATCATATCTTGTTGTGCCATCCTTATTTACATAAACGTCATGCTTTGCCCTTAAAATTCCTTTTGCAAGAGGCTCTGGGGTATGATCTTTATTTGAAGTTCCCCTTACTCCTTTTATCAAATCTGGGAAAGAATTTATCTTTAATTTTTTTAATGTGCTTTCTAGATATTTTTTGATATTAAAGTTTTGTGTCTTAAAAGATTCTGTTTTTTCGTGTTTAGGGCATTTGTCTTTTTCAAGCAAGCCACAAATTCTGCAATTATACAATTTCTTGGTTTTTTTATTGCAATCCTCACAAACACTAAAGATAGTATCCTTTTTGCATTTCTGGCACCGGTATATCGGCAGGTCTGCCCGGAGATTACCTGCTTCCAGACAGCTTTGGAATGATCTTAGTCTGCCCCCTTCCTTTCCTACTGGAAAAAGTACATGCGGGCTGCCTTTCAATTTTCTCATCTTGGCTTTTTCAGGCCTTCCCATTCTAGCGCCGATAAAAACCCCAGATTTATCCCTAATTTGGATCTCTGAGAGAATATTTATTATCTCTAAGGTGTTTTTTTCTTTGTTTTCAGTTATAATATCTTTGATTTTTTTGATATCGTTCTGTTCTTTCAAGTTCAGACTTACTGCCAGGGCTATTGCGCTTTCTTTTTCTAAGACTACATGTTCATTATTAACAACAATATGCTCTATCCCCAATAGTTCTAATACCCGTTTGGGTGCTTCGTCAAAAGGAAGTATGATCTTATTTACTACGTTATTTTCAGTTACAATATTTATGTCGTTCATCCAATTAACTAACATCAATAGGTTATCGGGAGAAATTGTTTTCCAATAATAATTGTAAGAAGGGTGTAATGGAACTTTTAATTTTTGGGATATGTTGATAGCCTGTTGTGCGTCTGGTTTGAATAACAGTGGATTTTTTAATAATTTTGTAAGTTCTTCTGAAGGAATTTCCAATAACTCTGATAATTTTTCAGTATCCAAAGTTCCAAATAAATCTACAGTGGCGTGCTCTAATTCCAGTGCCCACCATTCTTCACAATAACCTGCAGGTACTAGTTGGTGTGCTCTGTTGTAGAAGTCTCCATAGCTGAACATTATGTCCCCTAGGAATAAAATTTCTTTTATCTCGTCTGTTAAGCTTTTAATATCTTTTATCGTGTTTATTTTTACAAGGTTGCCATTCTTAAGCTTCACTATCGGGCCTTCGATAGAATCACAAGCTGTTATTGCCGTTGCTTTTCCAGGCCTCTCTACTTTTAGCTGAGTGCCTATGGCCAGGTATCTGTTGAGAATGTGCATAGTAGCAGGATGTATTGCAGCAGAACTATAACCAGATGCCCTGGATCTTCCATACCTTAAGCGAAACCCTCCAATACCCAACGGGTGTGTCAATACAGGCCTGCCGGCAACCAAATCTTCAATATAGGTAAATACCGGTGCTATTTTTTCTTTAAATTCTACATTAGTCTTCGATTTTACTTTTTTTTGTAAATCTATGAATTCATTTAAAAATAACCATTGCTCTAATTCAAAATCATCCATCCATTTTGATACGTTTGCCCAAAGCTTCGATGCTTTTTGTGCCAGACATTCACCCACAACCAGGCAAACACCGCTTCGGATCTGGTTGGTTTCAATTCTGGGTACATCCTTATAATTTGAAACTTCAATCTTTTCTGAAGGGTCCCCATCGATCTGAACAGGTAGATGTTCTATTAAAAATCTTATTTCCTTTTCACTGGGCAGGTATTGAAGGTTTGTAACACGCTCATGATAATCATATAACTCTGTTACTGTTCTTCTGATCTCTTTTTCAGTAGGGTCATAAACATCATAGCCCATTTTTTTCCTTAGATAATCTGCTATTATTACTGAAACTGCTCCTGCAGTTCCTCCTGCGCTCCTTATAGGGCCAGAGAACATCATACAAAAATAATCTTTTCCATCCTTCCTTTTCTTTAGATCTAATTTAATAAACCCTTCCAAGGGGCTTGCAACAATTCCCAAAGTCAGGTATGCCAGCCCAACTCTTATTCCGGTTTCAATAGCCTTTAATTGGTTGTCTAATTTACAGAATTTTTCTTCAGCAACTTCCAATGCTATTGTCAAAGCGACACGCCAGTTCAGTTTTTTGTATTTTTTTTCCAGTTCCAGTATCCTTTTGGAAAGGCCAGAATTGATTATTTGAGGGATCATGACCCCTATTAGTCCTTCAACACGCTCTGCCATGTTTTTTGCTAAAGGTAAGTTTACATCATCTTCAGGGTCATATCCTTTTTTTCTTGCTTTCTTTGCAAGAGTGTAGGCTGTTTTGACTTCTTCACTTATATTTTCAAAGTAATTTTCAATATCCTCACTCATATTTTCATCTTCCATTTAATTTCCAAACTTCAGGATTTTTACTTCTCTTGTTTGTAGGTTGACTATAGGGACACGGCTGGGCTCTGGGTTGTGGCCTACCTTTTCCTGAAAAGCTGTTTTGCTTTGCCAGCAGCTGCTGCAGATCATTGTAACATTTCGGTAATTGGAGGTTATTGATTTGTGTATGTGGCCAGAAACAAAAAAGTCAGGAACCTGTTCTATCACTAAAGGATCCTTATTTGGGTCTGGGATATAAAGAGTAGAAGTGTGTGTTGGTGCTAGGTGCCTTCTTTGTAATAAAAATTTCATTATCAAGTCTGCCCGATCATAGCCTCCACTATTTCTCAAAGAATCCACTTGGGCAACATAATAATCAAAAGAGTAGCCGTGATAAAGCAGCACATCAAATCCTGAAAAATTTTCAGAAGAATGTATGTTTACCATTGACGGATTTGATACCATTATAGCATTCTGTAGATTGTATATTGATTCTGCAAAATCCCTATACATCGGTGGTTGGGGCTCTGCAACCCTTATTGCATCGTGATTCCCAGGACAGATTATCAAATGGATATTTTCAGGTATTTTTTTTAATAATCTGGCACAGGCTTCGTATTGTTCTCTCACATCTTTTATCAACAATTCTTTATCCTGCCCTGGGTAGATACCACAACCATCAACAAGATCCCCAATAAGAAATATATATTTCACTTTAGAGGCTATTTTTCTTTGCTCTTCATTTCCAATTTCACAGTTTATCCACTTTAAAAACTTGTTAAAATCATCTTCCAGAAAATCTATGGAACCTACATGCATATCTGATAGGAAAAGTGCATAAACTTCATCCTGTGTTTTTTTTACTTCATTGGTGTTTGGTATATCAGGCAATACAATGTTGTTTGCAAAGATTATGTTTTCTCCATTAACACCAACAACAGCAACCACATCATCCAAAACTATATCTTTGGCAAGGCGATGTAAAGTTGGCTTGTTTTTGTTTACAAGCACTTTTATTAAACCTGTTTTGTCCTCCAAAGTCAGCATTATGTTGTTGTTTTTTGTTGTGTGTTTGTCACTTACTAAACCAATTATTGAGATGCTCTCTCTGTCTTTTTTCCCCAGAATGCGATTTATAGAGGTTATGTTTTTCAGTTCTTGCCTGTTTTGTAATATTTTTGCCAAGGTCATATATCTGTTGTAGAAACAATATGTAAAATCCTTAGCCTCTCTTTTTTTGGATTCTACCTCATAAGAAGATATTATTTTTACATTGTATTCATCTTGTGGTTTTTTATTGTCTTCCAGTGTTTTTGACAAAAAATAATTTACAAAATTTAGGTAGTTTTCTTTGTTTTTCCCTTTTTCAAATAAAACCTTTAATTTATCCAATTCTTCCCAATTTACATCTATTTTCTTTGCCGTATCCAATATTTTTTTGGTGTCTGTGCTTAAAACTGAAATTTCTTTTAAGTTATGGTCCAAAATCTGGCTGTGTATCTTGTCAAAATCCTCTTCTTTCTGTAAGTTATCCAAGACGTCAGAACTAAGCAGAAATCCTTTTTTCAAAAAAAAGTACACCAAGTCTTTTTTATTCAATAATCTTTGTTCCATCTTTCGTTGATGTCTTTAGAACCCCAGAGATTCTTCTAAAATTTTTTTAAGATTAGGGATTGTTGATTTATTTACAGACAATGTTATTTCCCGGGTTCTGCCATATCTTCCTTTTGAAATCACTTTTGCGTTTATCATACCAAGAATATCGAATTCTGCGAGGATATCCGAGATTCTTCTTTGTGTTAATGGTCTTAAATCGATCTTATTACAAAGCTGTTTGTAGAACTCATAGATTTCTCCTGTGAAGATGAAATTCCTTTTTGATTGTAGTGTAATAATAGAATACATTGTAACTTGGTATTGTTTTGGTTGTGAACCTATTATCTCAAAAATTCTGTCTTTCTCTATATTTTCTTCTGCTTCATCTATATGCTCGATTTTTACCTGTTTTTGGTTGTTTCTCTCTGCAATCTCTCCTGAAACCCTTAACAATTCTAAAGCTCGCCTTGCATCTCCATGATCGCGAGCCGCATAAGCTGCACATTTTTCAATAACTCCATTTTCAATTGTGTTTTCCTTAAATGCGAGGTTGGATCTTTCTCTCAGTATATCTTGTATTTGAAGTGCGTTGTATGGTGAAAAAACAATTTCTTCCTCAGAAAGTGAAGATTTGACCCTTGGATCAAGCTTGTCAGCAAACAAAAGATCGTTGGAAATACCAATCATAGATATTTGGGAATTTTGAAGATCTTCGTTGATTCTGGTCAGGTTGTAAAGAACGCTATCCCCTGCTTTGTTGATGAGTTGGTCTATTTCATCTAAAACCAGAATAATCATCTGTTTGTCTTTATCGATAACATCAAAAAATATTTTATAGACTTCGTCTGTTGGAAGCCCTGTTGATGGGACTGCCTTTCCGAAGAAACTTGCAAGCTGAGACATTAACCTGTATTCTGTGTCTGCTGTTCTTTTTAATTTACAGTTCAGATAAAAAATTTTTATAGGAATGTTTTTCTTTTTTGCTGTATATAAGATGTTTTTAGTTATGTATTTTGTAACTGCCGTTTTTCCGGTGCCTGTTTTGCCATAAATAAAAACATTAGATGGTTTTTGAAATCTTAAAGAAGGGGCAAGAATGTTTGCTATCTTTTTTATCTGAATGTCCCTGTGTTGGATGGTTTCTGGTGTGTAGGAGGATTGTAAGGCCCTTTTATTTGAAAATAAACTTTCTTTTTCCACAAAAGATTCAAAAAAACCCACCAACCCCTTTTCCATCATCATTTTCCAAACGAAACGATGGTTTAAATAGTTTTTCTTTTGGGACCCCACACCCCTTTATTTCCTATGGAACCTACATATAATATAATAAATATATTTATTTTCTATATAGTAAGTAA
>Ga0187833_10001522_pt1 | contig 26352 bp, 26 predicted proteins | sample ETNtaG_37_FD_167968 | JGI IMG/M metagenome (GOLD analysis project Ga0187833, IMG submission 167968) | Marine microbial and viral communities from oxygen minimum zone, Eastern Pacific Ocean - ETNP2014_SV_400_PacBio MetaG (Illumina Assembly) | ecosystem: Environmental > Aquatic > Marine > Hypoxic...
TTTCAGGTATAAAATTAACACTCAGCTTTGAATAACCAATGCTTTTAGCATAAAAATCACAAGCAGACAAAAACCAAACTATATCATAAGAAATTGGATTTAATTCAAAATCCCAAAAACAATAAACGGTATTATTGCAATATGAATATTGGTTAAATTTTAACATTTAAAAAAAATTATTGCAATTAAATTTAATAAAATTAATTTTTGGATACTTTTTAGACAATCTAAACATTCTTTTTTTTTCATCTATCAATAAAACTTTTGAGGAATTATTAATTTTTTTTGGATTTTTAATTTGTACACCACATAAATTTTTATTAAATTTATTTTTATCCTCATCTATAAAAAATTTAATTTTTTCTTTATTTGATAAATTATTAAACAATAAAATACCTTTTTGACCTGCTCCAAAAATAGAAATATTATCATATCTGTTTACTCTATTATTAATTTTTTTAAAAAAGTTTTTTAATGAATATTTTTTGTATATAACTTTTTTTGTTTTAAAAATTTTGCTGTTTTTTATTGAATCTTTTTTTTGAAACAATAGAGTAAGTTCTTTATTAATCAATTTATATTCTTTATTCAATGTAAAACCGTAACGATTTAATAAATTGATTAAATTATTTTTATTAAAATGATATAAGTGATCATACGTTGTAAAATCAAATATATTTTCCTCTATATTGGGTACTTGAATTAATAATAATCCATCTAAATTTAACATTTTATAAATATTCGAAAGAGTGCTCGAAATATTCTGCACATGTTCAAGAACATGAAGTAATGAAATAAATTCAAATTTTTGTTTAATTTTATTTATGTTGCCATTATATAATTTTTTTATATTTTTACCGTATGGCAACAATGTGGATTGATTTTGATTATGTTCATGCCCATATAAGTTAACGTCCGGGAAAGTTCTACTCAAATTCAATAGCAAATCAGCTTTTCCATAACCTACATCTAAATAATTATGTACTTTTTTTAATAATTTTTTTTGTTCAAGAAGTTTAGTTATAATTACAGATCTTTTTTCAAATTTATCAAATAAAAATGAGTATAGTTTCGTCTCACTTAAAGTTGTACCATACAATTGATAACTATCATAAATATTATTGATTTTTTTTAATAACAATTTATTTTTTAATTTAAAAAAAAAACTGCATTTTTTACAAAAATAAGTTTTAGGAGATGCTAAAATTTTTGATCCATCTGATGAAATAGAAAAAAATTCATTTCTTTCTATAAATAATTTGACTTTAATACTCTCGCAAATAGGACACTGGATTTTGTAAGACATACTTATTTTAGATTAATATATTTAGAAATTGATTCAATTGTGCCACAAGAGTTAAACCCATATCTCTCTGCTTTATCAATACTGATCACAAAGGAGTTTCTGGAATTATTATTGTGATTAAAAGTAGATGATGAATTTAATCGATTTTTCATATAATTTAAAACTGAAAGAAATTTTTCAGGTTTTGATGTTGCTAGATTGAAATTTTCATACTTACCTATAAATGCATTATATTTTTGTAATATGCGGTTAATAAACTGAAAAACATCAAATATATAAACTACATTGTTGAACATTGAATTTGTATTATAAATTTCTATATTGTGATTAGAAATTAATGCTTCTCTAATTCTAGGAATTATGCCATCTTTTGCTCCTAAACCTAAAACACAAGGCAATCTTAAATTTATTACGCCAATTTTATTTGAAATGTAATAGTCACTATACAATAATTTTTCTACAAACACTTTGCTTTTTGAATAATAATCTAAGGGAGCAAACTCCGTATTTTCATTTATTTTTGTATGTTTGGTTCCATTAAACATTGAAATAGCAGAAAAATTAATAATAAGTTCTATGTTTAATTTAGTTATTAAATGACAAACTTTAGATAATAATTTTTTGTTTTGTTCAATGATGAAATCATCATTACTTGAATTTGAAGGAGTAGCACTGGCACAATGAATCAAAATGCCAGTATTAAATTTATTATGAATATTTGAAATATTAATATTTCTTAAATCAATTTTTTCTATCTCGAAATTGTGAAATGAAGAACAAAAGTGTGTCCCAATAAATCCTGATGAGCCGGTTAGATAAATTTTCAATTATTCATACCCCTTTAATTTTTTGTAAGGTTTCAAAAAAAACCTTTACTCTATTTCTGGTATGACAATTTTTTAGAGTATTTAGCTGACCTTTTCTTGCTATTAATTGTCTCTCATTTTCGTTGTTCGAATAATATTTTATTTTTTTTATCAAATCTTGAAAATTATCAAATGGCACAAAGTGTTCTAAAGGTTTCATATATTCTTTCATTAATTCTTCTCTATCGGTCAATAACAAAATTCCACATCCAGTGACTTCAAAATCTCTTATATTGCCATAATCATGTAATTCCGATCTATGAATATTTAAAATAATTTTCGATTTCCTAATTTCATTGTAATAATTTATTCCAAATAAAATTTTTCTTTCAACTTTTTCAGGAAATTCCAGCCATAATGGTTTTTTACCAACAAAATATTTTGCTTCATCCCAAAAATAGTAAGGGTAGATATCTTCTATCTTATAGTTTTCAAATTGAATCATATATATGACTTTTATTAAAGAAGTGAATTTTCTTATAATTTTTTTCCAACTAATTTGATATTTGGCAAGAGTTAACCAAAGAAACTTGGTAATTGTTTTTGGAAAAATTTTACTAAAAAAAGAAACTATTTGGGCCTTAAGAAATATGTTTTTCTTTGACTTATAAAAATCTAATCTATCTGGTTCTGCTGAAATTATTTTAAAATTTATTTCATCAGATTTTAACAGTTCTCTTAGAATTTTATATCTTGGTATGTGTTCCGCGATGCCATAACCAGTAGTTCCAATAAAAAGAACATCATATTTAATGTTTTCATTTTTTATCGGCTGAGTTATAAATTTTTTTCCATAATCACTAAAGGAATTACCTAATACAAATGTTTCATAGCCCATTTTAGATAACATTTTTTTATAACCAATTGTGCTTACAAAAATACATTCATATCCTCGTAATAAATCTTTATAATTCATCCATGGAGGAATTTCATCCGCCCAATGACATGTCCATTTATTTTTAAAACCACAATAATTATCAATAAATTGTCTTACATCATAAGGACAGAAATAAGTTCCTCCTGCATATAAAAAAACAAAATCGGGTCTAAATACTTTTATTTGTTCGGCCATTATAGAAATATTATTCATTGAATTTAACAATTCAGTTGACTTAGATTTACCAATTTTATTCTCATTTGATTTTATCCAATTAATAAAAGAATAGTTGTCTGTAGGTATAACATCAAATACTTCATGCCCAAGTTTATTGGATTCCTCATGCCACGCACCAGGAATTAGCACTTCTTCTTTTCTCATTATTTGAAATTGTTCATTTTCACTAAAATCCTTATTAAACAATTTTAAATCATTTCTCCAATTTGGCGCATGACCCAAATGAGCACAGACTCTGTAAATTTTCATCGTTTATATTTTCTTAATTTGATAAATTTTTATTTTTTTAAATTCTGATTTATAAACCAATTCTAAAGTATCATCCAAATATCTTTTATTAATAATATCTACAAGACCAAAAGGATTTTCTTTTACAAAATACTGATCATCAATAACAATGAATTTAACTTGACGTTCATTTAGATATTGGATCATTTTTTTTTTGTTACTAAACTTTGCCTTATGAATCTGTTCAGGGCCCAACACATTTCTTTTTGCAAGAGTCGGGATGTAGTGAGAGAATGTGTAAATAAAATCACTTTTTCTTGAATTGTTTTTTACAAAATTTGAAGCTTTTTCATACTCAACATTATTAATAATCGTTTCATTTCTATCTTTAGTAAACATATTTCTAATGAAACTATCGGGGCTATATAAATAAACTGAAAATAATAAAAAAAATATCCACGCAGGTATTGTGAGATTAAAAGTCATTTTTTTAAAAAATGTATTGAAAGAAAAAATGAAGAAATCACCATATATTTTATTAAAAAAAATAATAAAAAATAAAGAAAATAACAAAAAATATGTTTGATAAAAATAAATTAATATAATATTTACAATGATTAGTAATATCTTAACAATATAAATATTTAATAAATTTAATAAGAAAATAATACCTAAAATAAAAATAATATAAAAAATAAAAAAATCCAAAAGCAAATAACTCCCATATACAATTGTCAAAAAATATAGGGATAGATGAGATAGCCATAATATAGAAGCAGCACCTATATAAAAATTCTTTATAAGAAGATATAATAAGCCCATTAAGAAAATTGATAGTAATATATACGATTTATGCAAGTTCTGGGCGGTGAAAGCTTCGGCAAAAGCATATTTTGCATGCTTCAATGTTTCGATTTCCCTTTTTATAAAAGCACTCGGATTCTTGGAAATTGCTTTAAAGATATTCCAATCATTGCTTTCATCACTACCATATATTTTTTCTGCTCTTTCATGCGCAAGAGGGAACCATTGTGCATGTGTTAAATTTTTTGTATCTATCATTAAGTACTCTGAACTTTTAAAAGTTAAATACATCTTTTTCATTGAGCCAGAATTATGAATGCCTGTAGTTAAGCTAACAAAAAAAATGTACCCATATACTAAAAACAAAAATGGGCAGATGTAATATACTGATAGCTTTAAAATTTTTTTAAAAAGTATTTTTTTCTTTAACAACAAAAAAATTAAAAAAAATCCAATAAAAGGAAAAATAATTGTTGTATCTGGTCTTGCCAAGCCCGCTAGACCCAAATGAAAAGAAAAGATTGCAATGTTTTTTTTCAAGGATTCTTTAACATTCGAATATATTGTTACTCTCAATATCCAATAAAAAGCAATAATAGCCGTAGAGGTAAATAAAGAGTAGCTTGGGTTTACAAGATTAGTAACTGGAAAAAAAGGAACTAATAAAATTAAAGATGGAAAAAGTAATACTATATTTAAATTACAAGCTTTAAATATCTGATTCATTATTATGGATGTTCCAATATAAAAAACAAAAAAATGAAAAATTCTTCCAAAGGTAGATAATAGTACAAGCCAATTAATATTAGTGTTAATTTTACTTATTAGATAAATTGGAGAATAAAATAATGAAATTAAAGGTCCCCTACCATATGGCCATAAACTCAAGTCATCCACCAATTGTTTTGAGGTATTTAAATAAACAAGTTCATCCCAAGCTGTTAAATCTGTAAATGAAGGAAAAAGTATTTCAAAAAAAATAAAAAATATTATAATAAATAATCCCCAAAATTTTATTCTACCTACATTATCTTTTACTTCGTTATAATCAGATGAAATGCTAGAATAATAAAATCTATATAAAGAAATTATTCTAGACAAGAATTGTTCTCTAAATAATAACAAGATGAAAAGTATTAAACTTGTAAAAAAAATTGATGTGTATTTTATTTTTTCAGTAAATTTAATAATAATTTCTTTGTTTTCATGAAGAGGATGTTGTCCTTTTGAAGAACTTATATATATTGTGTTTATATTAATATCTGAATAATATTTATTTAAGCCATCTCTAATGTCGGGAAATTCTACAGAAGTTGCTTTTTCTATATCTTTACCATCTATATAAAGATTTATATTATCAGTGTTGCTTTTTTTATCTATCTCAAAAAAAAACTTGCTAACTTTACCTTGAATATCAAATGAATACATTAAATCTTGATTATGTCTAACTTCTTCTACATTTCTAGAAACATCAGTTTTATAAAAAGACATAATTATTGCTAAAATAATTACAAATATAAAAATAAATCGAGTTTTATAATTTTTTGAAATATTGTTCATTAAGCCAACTTATATCTTTTTATCAATATAATATATTATTTTTTTCTAAGAATAAGTATACCGTTTGAAATTGGTAATAATGTTACACGCCAAACGTTACTATTATTTTTAACATACTTTAAACATTTCTTTACTCCTTGACCTTTTTTGGTTCTTGGTTTTGAATTAAAAACATCTCCATGAAAAAAAATGTCATCAATAATTAATAAACCGTCTTTTTTTAGATATTCTTTTAAAATTACCAAGTATTTTTGATATGCTTCTTTATTGCCATCAAGAAATATCATATCAAATTTTTTTTTGTTTAATTTTGGAATTATTGAAAGAGCATCGCCATGTATTAAATTAATTACATTTGAAAGTTTATTTTTTTCTATGTTAAATTTAGCTGTTTTATAAAATTCAAAATACTTCTCAATCGTAACGATCTTACCACCAGGTAATATACTGGTAGAAAAATTAATTGCGCTGTTAGCTATAAAAGAACCTATTTCTAAAATATTTTTTACTTTCTTTAATTCAATAATAAGTTTGTAAAAATTAAGTATAATTGGAATAGTTCCCATTTCTTCAATTGAAAAATGTCTATTATGTTTAATTTTAAAAGCTTTATTGCCTTTAGATAATATCTTGTCCAATTTATCTATTTCTTTTTCTAATTTTTTATTTTTTCTTAATAGTTTTTTGTTAAATTTTTGATTAGGAAAAATCTTATCAAAAGAATTTATTTTTTTTTTCATTAAATTTATAATAAACTAAAATACAATATAATATAAATATGTTTTGTATGTAATCGCTTATTCACTAGATAAATATTTAAACCAATTTTTTGTTGCCTTTGAAATTGAATCTCTATCCCAAACAGGTGCATCGGACCAATAATCAATATTATTAAGCATTATCTGTATGCCTTCTTCTAAAGATATCTTTGGTTTCCAATTGAGTAATTTTTTCGCTTTACTAATATCGGCCCATGTACAATCGGGTTCCCCGGGTCTTTTTGGAATAAAAACTCTATCTCCTTTTAAAAGATCAACTATCTTATTAACGCTATAGGTATCATCTGAACCTATATTTATTACATCATTCGAAACACTTGAATGCCAAGAAGCTAAAATTGCTTCAATTACATCACTAACAAAAGTAAAATCTCTTGTTTGAGATCCATCTCCTACAATGGTAAAAGGTTTTTTTGCAATCTTTTGAGCTAAAAAAACTCCAAAAACCGCCCCATAAGTTCCTGAAGTTCTGGATCTAGGGCCATATACATTAAATAATCTTAAAGATACTACATCCATTTTATATACTTTTCCCCAGTGTAATAATAACTCCTCTCCTAAATACTTTGTTAAAGCATAGGGGTATTGTGGTTGAATTTTTTCTAATTCATTAGTTGGATAAGTATTTGGTATTCCATAACAAGAACCAGAGGCTGTATATATAATCTTTTTCACCAATTGTTTCTTGCAACATTCAATTACATTTAAGGTGCCAAGGACATTGCTATTAAAATAATCTTTGGGTTTTTCTATTGATGGAACTATATCTGCAAGACCCGCAAGATGAAATACGACATCTATATTCTCAAAACTATGGTCTATAGACTTTAAATTACAAATATCGGCTTTAACAACATTAACATTTTTATTATTTCTTAAATGACAAAGGTTTTTATCTGTTCCCGTAGAAAAATTATCAATTATAGTTATTTCATTATTGTTAGCTAAAAGTGAGTCCACTAAATGGCTGCCGATAAAACCTGCTCCACCCGTAACTAAAACTTTTGACATTGATTAAGTATTTATAATAAAAATTAAATAACAATTAGTAAATTAAAAACTGTAAAAATTCAATAAAAAATATATAAAATAATAATATTAATTATGACTAGAAAGATTTTTATTTTAGGGGGCGCTGGTTACGTTGGATCTGAATTGGTTAATTTATTATTAGAAAAAAATTTTAATGTAACAGTTTATGATCTTATGATTTTTGGCAATTCCTTGAAAGAAAATAATAATTTGAATATTATAAAAGGTGATATTAGAAATATTGATTTATTAGAAAAATCTCTTGATGGACATACTGATGTTATTCATTTAGCCTGTATATCTAATGATCCTAGTTTTGAACTAAACCCAAATTTAGGTAAATCTATAAATTATGATTGTTTTGAACCATTTGTAAAAATATGTGTAGATTCAGATGTTCAAAGATTTATTTTTGCATCTTCTTCAAGCGTATATGGTATCAAAAAACAATTAGATGTTAACGAAGAAATGTCGCTTGAACCTCTTACTGATTACTCCATGTATAAAGCAAAATGTGAAGAAGTTTTATTAAAATATAACTCCAATAGATTTGCATGTACTATTTTAAGACCTGCAACAGTTTGTGGTTTTTCAAATAGATTAAGATTAGATGTTGTTGTAAATATTCTTACAAACTTTGCATATAATAAAAAAATTATAGAAGTATTTGGAGGCGATCAGTTAAGGCCAAATATTCATATTAAAGACATGGCAAATTCATATTTACATATATTAAATGAGAAATTATCTAAAATTTCAGGTCAAATCTTTAATGTTGGATGTGAAAATGAAACTGTAAGAAAACTAGCAGAAAAAGTAAAATCAATTGTTGGAGATGATGTAAATATTGTTCAAAAATCTTCTTTTGATAACAGATCATATCATATTAGTTCTGAAAAAATTAAAAAAAGACTGAACTTTGATTTCAAGTACACAATTAAAACTGCCATTATAGACTTAGTCAAAGCTTTCGATGAAAAATTAATTCCAAACTCTTTAAATGATGACAAATATTACAATATAAAAAGAATGCAAAATTTTAATTTAAAATAAATATGATAATTGGAATTGATTTTGATAACACAATTGCCTCTTATGATAAATCATTTAAAAAAATTTCAATTAAAAATGGCTATCTAAATAAAAAAGGGCATTGCCAAGATAAACACAAAATCAAGTCTAATATAATAAAACAAAAAAATGGTAAAATTAAATGGATGACTTTGCAAGGTCAAGTTTACGGCAGATATATGGGTGAAGCTAAAATTATGCCAAAATTTATAAAATTTGTAAAAATTTGTAAGAAAAAAAAATACAAATTGTACATAATAAGTCACAAAACAAAGATAGGACACTTTGATAAAGATAAAATACCTTTAAGAAAAGAAGCATTAAAGTGGATGGCCAAAAAAAATTTCTTTAAAAGCAAATTTTTTAATTTTAAAAAAAAAAATATTTTTTTTACTAATACCAGAAAAGAGAAAATTAAATTAATATCTAAATTAAATTGCGATTGGTTTATTGATGATCTTGAAGAAGTTTTAAATAATCATTTATTTCCAAGAAAAACAAAAAGAATTTTTTATAAATTTAATAATTCTTCAAAAAATAATAATATAGATTTGGTTTCTAATAATTGGAATGATATAGCAAAAATTATTGTAGGAATTAATGAAAGAAAATATATCAAATTTTTTATAAACAAAATCCTTAATATTAAAACTTATAAATTGAGACAAATAAATGGAAAAGGAAACAGCGTAATTTATAAATTACAAACAAATGAAGGGAGTAGTTTTTTGGTAAAACATTATCCAGAGCAAATTAATGACAAAAGACCAAGATTAGAAACAGAATTTGGTGCACTACAATTGCTAAATTTAAAAAAATTTGAGGTACCCAAACCATTAAAAATGAATAGCATACTTAATATTGGTATATATCAATGGTTACCCGGAAATATACTGCTAAAACCTAGTGACGATGACTTAAATAAAGCTATCACTTTTGTAAAAAAACTAAAAACTTTGTCAATTTCAATGAAAAAAAATAAAATGCATCTCGCCTCTGAAGCTTGCCTAAAGGCAGTTGATTTAATTAATCAAATACAAAATAGAATAAATGTATTAAAAAAAATTAAGGAAAAAAAATTATTATTCTTTTTAAATAAAGAATTAATTCCGTTATGGAAAATACTCAAAAATAATTTATTATTTCATTGGCCTAAAGAATCTTGCTACAATAATTTAAAAAGAGAAAAACAAATTTTAAGTTCATCAGATTTTGGATTTCACAACACTTTAAAGCATAATAGTAAAATTAGTTTTATCGATTTTGAATATTTTGGATTGGACGATCCAGTAAAACTTGTCGCAGATTTCATTTGGCACCCTGGAATGAAACTTAGCAATAATTTAGCAAATCGGTGGTTAAATGAGATGAATAAAATCTTTTCTAAAGACAGTAATTTTAAAAAAAGATTAGATGCTTCTATTTTAATTTATGGTATTCGTTGGATTTTGATAATTCTTAATGAGTTCTTACCAGAAATATCTAAGAAACGCTCTTTGGCTAATAGGTCTAAAAAACTGAATCTTGCCTCTTTAAAGATGACGCAGCTAAAAAAAGCAAATAATTTATTATTAAGGTTAAAAAATCAGTTTAATTCTAATAGATCAGTTTATGAAATAAATTTAATAAACGTTTAAATGAGAAATTGTTAATGTCTTATAAATATTTAGAAAAAAAAGCAAAAAAACTTCGTGAAGATACTTTTTCTTTATTTATCGAAAAAGGTGAGGCTCATCTAGGTGGAAGTTTTTCAATGATTGAGACTATTATAAGTTTATATGAAGTTATTTTAAAAAAAAAAGATAAATTTATTCTAAGTAAAGCTCATGCATCTTTCCCTTTTTGTATTTTACTAAAAAACAAAGGATATAATCCTAAAATAAAAACACATCTAGAATTGGACCCAAAAAATGGAATACATTGTACTACTGGAAGTTTGGGGCATGGATTGCCAATAGCTACGGGAATGGCTATGGCAAAAAAAATAAACAAATCACCAGGCAAATTTTATGTTTTGATTAGTGACGGAGAATGTCAAGAAGGTACCACATGGGAAACTTTCTTGATAGCAGCCAAGCATAAATTAGACAATTTAGTTGTATTAATTGATTATAATAAGATACAGGCATTAACAACGTTAGAAGATGGATTGCCACTTAATAGTCTTTCAGCAAAAATTAAATCATTTAATTGGAGTTGTAGACAGGTGGTAAATGGGCATTCATTCAACAATTTGATTAGAATTATGAAGAAAAAAAATATTACCAAAAAACCTTTGGCAATAATTTTACATACAACAAAAGGAAAAGGTATAAAAGAATTTGAAAATGATCCTGTTTGGCACGCAAGAAAAGTCAAACCTGACGATATAGTTATAGCTAAAAAATATTTAAAAATAAAATGAGAAGAACATTTGGCAAAATTATAACTGAAATAGCAAAGAAAGATGACAAATTGTTTTTGCTAGTTGGAGATATAGGTTATAGAATGTTTGATGATTTTAGAAAATTTTTTCCTAACAGATTTTTAAATTTAGGAATTTGTGAACAAAGTCTTATAAGTATTGCTTCGGGAATGGCTTTGGAAGGTATTAAACCTTGGGTTTACACTATAACTCCTTTTTTAATAGAAAGACCTTTTGAACAAATTAAACTTGATATTGATCAGCAAAACGTGAACGTAAAACTTGTGGGTTTCGCAGATTATCCAACTCTAGGCCCCACACATGCTGAACTAGACGGAAAAAGAATTATGAAACTTTTTAAAAATATAAAATCATTTTACCCAAAAAACGGGAAGGAAACTCGTAAAGCAATTTACAATAGTTATAAAAATAAAGGTCCAAATTTTATAAGTCTAAAAACTGATCATGATTATTAAGATTTATATATATTTTTATTTTATATTTGGATATATAGATCTTTAATTATAACATTTATTATTAAACAACGACATAGATATTTAATATGGGAAGACTAGTAAATTTTGTTACTCCTTTGCATAAATCAACACAAAGAGCATACATTGACAGAATGAATGATGACAAAATAAATTGTATGTTAAAAGCAAAAGAATATGGCTCAGATTATTGGGATGGTAACAGACGTTTTGGCTATGGTGGCTATAAATATATTCCTGGAAGATGGAAGGAAGTCGCTGAACTATTAATCAAAAATTATAATTTAAATAATGATTGTAAATTACTTGATATTGGATGTGGAAAAGCCTTTTTGCTTTATGAGATAAAATTATTACTTCCAGGTATTAAAGTTGTAGGTATTGATATTTCTAAATATGGTATAACAAATGCAAAAAAAGAAGTCGCAAATTTCTTATTTATACATAAAGCACAAGACACTTACCCTTTTAAAGATAATGAATTCGACTTAGTTATTTCTCTAGGGTGCTTCCATAATTTAAGAATTTTTGAACTAGAAAAAGCTCTCAGAGAAATGCAAAGAGTTGGTAAAAAAGGTTACATTATGCTTGAAAGTTATAGAAATGAAAAAGAGTTGTTTAATTTGCAATGTTGGGCATTAACTTGCGAATCTTTTTTTGACTCTAAAGAATGGGAATGGATTTATAATCATTTTGGATATATAGGTGATTATGAATTCATATATTTTGAATAAAATTATTTATATGAAGGCCGCAATTCTTAAAGAGTCAAACAAACCGCTGATAGTTGAAGAAATTGAAATTCCTAATGAACTTCAGTATGGACAGGTACTTGTAAAAATTAGTTACAGCGGAATATGTGGCGCTCAAATTAACGAGATTGAAGCAGTTAAAGGACCAGATAAATTTTTACCCCATCTTCTGGGACATGAAGGATCTGGTGTCGTTGAAAAAATAGCAGATGGTGTATCAAAAGTAAAACCAGGAGATCATGTTGTCCTTCATTGGAAACAAGGAAGGGGCATTCAAAGTGTTCCGCCAAAATACATTTTAAATAACAACAATATAAATGCTGGATGGATCACTACTTTCAACGAAAAAGCAATTGTATCAGAAAATCGTATTACAGTTATTCCAAAAAACTTTAATCTAAGAACAGCTCCATTATTTGGTTGTGCTGTTACTACCGCTTTTGGAGTAATTAATAATGATGCTCAACTAAAAATTGGGCAATCAGTAATAATTTTTGGTTTAGGTGGAGTGGGATTAAATCTAGTTCAAGCTGCCTCAATGGTTTCTGCCTCAACAATAATTGGTATTGATTTACACACTGATAAAATAGATATAGCAAAAAAATATGGCCTAACACATGGTATACTAGCTTCAAAAGGTAATTTGGTTGAATCAATTAAAGAAATTTTATCTCAAGGTGCCGATGTGGCAATTGATACAACGGGCATACCTGAAATTATAGAAAAAGCTTACGAATTAACCAATAAAAATGGAAAAACAATATTAGTTGGAGTACCTTATGGAAAAATAAATATTTATTCATTACCTTTACACTTTAAAAAAATATTAAAAGGTTCTCATGGGGGCAGCTCAGTACCAGATCGTGATATACCAAGGTATATCAAATTAATTGAACAAAATAAAATGTCTCTGGATGAGCTTATAACTCATGAATTTCCTTTAAAAAAAATAAATGACGCAATTAAACTATTTAAAACAGGCAAGGCAGGAAAAATTATTATTAAAATGCAAGATTGATCATAAATATTAAAATTGCTATGAAAAAGATATTAACTATTTTTTTTGTAAATTTATGAACTTTAATTAAATAAATAGTTTTTTATCTTTATTAGAAATAACTATATTTTTATGTTTTGGCCATTTTATGTTAAATCTTTTATCCTTCCAAAATATTGTTTTTTCATTTTTTGGAGAATACTCATTTGTTGTGGAGTATTTTATAATTGTTTCATTAGATAAAGACATAAATCCATGAGCAAAACCATTAGGAATCCAAATTTGATAATTATTTTTTTCACTAAGAATAATTGAAAAATATTTTCCATAACTTTTAGAGATTTTTCTTATGTCTAATACTACATCAAAAATCTTTCCCTTTATAACATTAACTAACTTACCTTGTTCGTGCGGTTTAATTTGATAATGGAGGCCTCTAACTACTCCATAATTTGATAATGAAATATTATCTTGTTTAAATTTTATGTTCTTCAGATATTTTTCGTAATTTGATTTTTTGTAAGTTTCACTAAAAAATCCTCTTTTATCTGAATATTTTGACAATTTAAAAACGTAAACGCCATTTAATTTTTTTTTAATTAATTTCATACAATTTCGCTATTTTTTTTCAAAACTTTTTTATTAAGTATTTTAAGATTTTTTAAATTTAATTTAATATCACTTTTTTGTGCTTTTCCAAATAATTCAAATTTATTTAATTTTCGCTTACTAAAATAACTCCAATTAATATAACTACTAAGCTAATCTGATATTTTGGTACAAGGTATAGCTTTTTCATAATATGACTTTAGTAAAGGGATAAATATTATAGATAAACTTGCAACAGGACAAGCATATCTTAAGTCAACTTTTAATAAATTCCAAATCCATACAATTTTGACAACAATGTATATAATAAAGTCCTACATAAAGCCAGTAACTACTTAAAATAGCTCTATAAAAATTATGGATTTTAAAGTTGCAAAAAATTTGATCAGAAACCAAAGAAAAATAAATTGAGCAAATTCCATTGAAAATACAAAACATAGTATTATTAGGAAAAATTCAACAGTTATATTTTTTATTCTAAGTTGTTTAAATAATTTTTATAATCACAATTTGGAATAGTTTTTAAATATTTTTTAAACTTATCTTTTGTTATAAATTTCTTATTTAAACAAATTTCTTCAATTGATCCAATTTTAAACATATGTCGATCTTGCATGCTTTTTATAAAACTACTTGCATTTAACAATGATCTAGGATTACCCGCATCAAACCATGTAAAACCTCGACCTAAATTTATAATTTTCAGATTTTTTTGTTCTAAAAAATACTGATTTATATCTGAGATTTCTAATTCTCCTCTCTTAGAGGGTTTTAATTTTTTTGCAATTTTTATAATTTTATTATTGTAGAAATACAATCCAGTTACAACTTCATTTGATAAATATTTTTTTGGTTTTTCAATAATTTTGAATGGAACCATTTTCTTCCTTGTTAGCACACCATATTGATTGGGGTTACTAACATCGTAAGTAAAAATCAAATTATTATTTGATAGGTTTGCCTTTGACAGTATTTGTTGAAATGTAGTACCAAAAAATAGGTTGTCGCCTAAAATTAATGCAACTTTACTATTTCCTATAAATTTTTTTCCAATTATAAAAGCTTCAGCAATTCCTCTCGGTTTATTTTGTATTTCAAAAGAAATTTTTATTCCTAATTTATTATAATTTTTAAAAAGATTTTTATATAAACCTATATATCTTCTGTTACTAATAATTAAAATATTTCTTATTCCTGCCAATAGCAAGACTGACATAGAATAATAAATCATTGGTTTATCATATATTGGTAGCAGATGTTTAGTGATTGAATTTGTTAAAGGGTAAAGTCTTGATCCATAACCTCCAGCTAAAATAATACCCTTTCTCATGATTTTAATTGCTTAATTACCATTTTTAAATCTTTTTCCCAATGATTTATTTTTAAATCGTAATCACTTTCAAATTTAGAAGTACTGAGTGCAGAATAAAAAGGTCTTTTAGCTAGTGTTGTAAAACTTTTAGATGATATTTTCTTTAATATAGGACGTTTTTTTTTATCTTTAAAATAATTTTGTAAAATATGTCTTGCAAATGTGTATCTTGAAGCAACTGCTTTGTTAGCTATATTATATATCTTTTGAATTTTTTCTTTATTAGATATTATTTTATTTAAAACTTTATATATGACTGTTGCCAATAAATTAGCTGAAGTTGGCTTGCTAAATTCATCACTTACAACAGAAATACAATTATTTTTTTTTGAAATACTTATAATTTTTTTTACAAAATTACTGTTATATTCAGAAAAAACCCAAGAAGTTCTTAAAATTACGTAACTTATGTTTGATTTAACAATATATTTTTCCGACATTAGCTTTGTATATCCGTAAAAATTAACTGGATTTTTTTTAAAATTCTCTTTTAACAATTTTTTATTGACTGACTTAAAAATATAGTCAGTTGAGATATGTACCAAAGTTGCATTTAGTTTTTTGCAAACATCTACAATTTTTTTAACAGAAATATAATTTATTTGTTTTGAATTTTTTCTCTCTTTTTCAGCTCCGTCTACATCTGTATATGCTGCAAGATTAATAATGATGCGAGGTTTCTCTTTATAAATTCTTTTTTCAAAATTTTTTTTTAAAAAATTTATTTGATTTTTTTTTAGTACGATAAATTTAATTTTTTTTTTATATTTTTTTAGTAAAGTTTTTCCTATTTGACCCGTTGATCCAAGTAGTAATATTTTATTTTTGTGTGTATTTTCTTTTAAGCCACGCGTCATTTGAATAAAAGTGTTTAATAATATGTTTATTTTTAATGTAAAATTTAATTGTTTGTATTAAATTATCTCTAAAATTATTTTTTGTTCTCCATTTAAGTGTCTTTCTGATTTTATTATTATTTATTGCATATCTAAAATCATGACTTTTTCTATCTTCAACAAAACTTATTAATTTATTTAAATTTTCTCTCTCTTTGGTAATTTTTTGATACTCCTTTATAATTTGTTTAACTAACTCTAAATTAGTTAGTTCAGTATTTGCACCGATCAAATAAGTATTTTTTGATTTACCTTTTTCTAGGCATAGCAATATTGCATCAACATGGTCTTCAACATAAATCCAATCTCTAAAATTTAATCCTTTTCCATATATTGGGATTTTAGCTTTATTCATTAACGAATTAATAACAACGGGGATAAGCTTTTCAGGATATTGGAATGGACCAAAATTATTTGAACTATTGGTTATTATATAATCTAAGTTATAAGTTTCGCCAAATGACCTAACTGCGTGGTCGGCAGCAGCTTTACTAGCAGAGTAGGGACTGTTTGGTTTATATTTTGACTTTTCATCAAATTTTTTTTGTTTTTTACTTAATGAACCAAATACTTCATCTGTAGAAATTTGTAAAAATCTTAAGTTTTTATATTTGATACTTTCATATAATAGATTCACAGTTCCAATTGTATTAGAATCAAAAAAAACTTTAGGACTTTCTATTGATCTATCCACATGACTTTCTGCAGCACAATTTATAACGTAATTTGGTTTAAAATTATTAAAAATTTTTTCTAGTTTTTTTACATCTCCCAGATTTACTTTTTTGAATGAATAATTTTTATTACTAATTTTAAGTTTTCTACTTGCATAGTTAAGCTTATCTATGTTCAAAATTTTATATTTTTTTTTTAATGCTAACTTTACTAGGCATGATCCTACAAACCCACAACCACCTGCAATTAGTAATTTTTTCATATTAATCAATAAAATTTTTTTTTATAATTTATAATAGTTTTAAAATAAGACTTACTTTTAATAGAAGATCGCCTAAGAAAGTTTGTCTATAAAATGGAAATTTGTCAAGCACTAAATGCTTTAAAAAAAATATTCTACTTTTTCTACATTTTTGAAATAATAAAAAATTTTGTTTTGATTTTTCGTTTCCATGAATAAAAAATTTATTGATTAATTTTTCATGAAAATTATTCCATTTTCTAAATCGTCCTCTAAAGGTCCAAATAATTCTTTTAATCTGATTTAATAAACCCAGATTTGAACCAATATAATTTTCTTTATGCTGTCTGTAATAAATACTTGGTTTATGATCATAGTAAATAAAATATCCTTTAAAACTAGAATAAATGTAGACAAACCAATCGTGGGATGGTGAATCTTTTATTCTTAAGTTTTGTATGTCTCTAAATAACTTTTTCGAAAAAACCATAGTATTACCACCCGCAATATTTTGAACTAACGCATTTTTAAATGAAGGTTTTTTATTGAAATTTAAGGATTTACCTATTTTTTTTCCAAATTCGTCAATTAGTATAGTTCTTGAACCGTATAGATCATATCCTTTTTCAAGCATCTTAATGGCATTAGAAATCTTATTTTTTTTCCAAATATCATCTTGATCAGAAAAAGCGTAGTAGTCGTAAGATGTATTTACTTTATTAATTAAAAAATGAAAGTTCTTTGCGGCTGATTTAAAATTATTTTTATATATTTTTTTTATTTTATTTTTATGAATATTTTTGAATTTATTTATTAATTTAAGAGAATTATCAGTTGACCCATCATCACTAGCATATATATCGATCTTAACTTTCTTTTGTTCTATTAAACTTTTTAATTGGGCATTAAGATACTTGTCTCCATTTTTTATTGTTAACAATATTGCTACTTTCTGCATACTATTTATGTTTATTGTATTTAATAATATAATTACGTATTTAAAAACATTATTTAATTATTAATTGATATAGGTCAAAATAAATTATAAATATACATATAGGCAAGATAAATTTATCATAAAAGTTAATGAAGTATTCTCTAGTTTCAGACTCCTGGGATCGAAAAGAAATTAAAGCTATAAATAAAGTTATTAAATCCAAAGTGTATACTTATAGAGGAGAATTTGTAAAAAAGTTTGAAAATAAATTTGCTAATTTTTTTGGTACAAAGTATTCAATATTTACTAATTCAGGATCATCTGCAAATCTTCTTTCAATTGCTTCATTATTTTTTAAAAAAAAAAACCCATTAAAAAAAGGAGACGAGGTAATTGTACCTACTTTAGCTTGGAGCACAACTTACAACCCTCTACAACAATATGGTCTAAAACTAAGATTTGTAGACGTTGATTTAAATAAAATCTTAAAAATTTCCATATCTTAAATTTTATTGATCTCAATAAAAATTTTATAGTAATTATATTACCAAAATTATTAATTATTTTATTTAAAGAAAAAATTGAAATTTCATAATGAAGATTATTTTTTATGAAAAATTTAAATAATTGATTGTTGCATTTTTTTAAAATTTTTAGCTCATTTATTAAGTAATCATCGCTAAGTTTGTATGAACTTATTTGACCTTTTCTGAAGGTAAATTCTGATATTGTTTTATCTAAATAACAAAACCCATATTTCATACTTAAATAAATTAAATTTAACATGTCTGCTCGTCGTCCATACTTTTCTTTAAATATGTTTGAATTTAAAAATTTTTTTGAATTAAGTACTACCGTGTTATGATAAATCTTAAATTGGTTATTATTGTAGATTTTTCCTACTTTAGAATAATGAAAATAATTCTCCTTAATAAAGTTAAATTTAATGTAATATTTTTTATTGTTTTTAAGATTGTTAATTCTTATGTTAGAAAAAACATAAGCAGCTTTTGGATATTTTTCTATAAATTTAATATTTTCTTCAAAAAAATTATTATAAATTATGTCATCTGTTGATTGTATATATAGATATTTAGATTTTACTTTTTTAATTCCAATCTCTGTTGACTTCGTTACTCCTTTATTTTTTTCATTTTTGATAAAAACTAATTTTATATCTGTATGCAATTTTTTTCTCAATATCTTTTGTAAATCTTTTTTTCTGTTTGCGTCATCTACAAAAATTAATCTGTTTGGTTTTAAAGTTTGATTATTTAAATTTTTGATTGCCGCATTTAAAAATTTTTGATCTTTATAAAAAGGCCAGATTACATCAATTGTTTTATGATTTATGCCATTTTTTGAATATTTATAACACATTTTAAGTCTAAAATTTTTTTAGACTTTTTTCAATTTTACTCACTAAAAAAAATATTGATATTTTATTGTATGAAAGTCTTTTCTCTTTTAGTATTTTTGTAACTTCAATATTATTTACAATAACTTTTTCTTTAATCAGTCTTCCAAATAATACGAGATCATTTTTCATTGCAATTTATAATACTGTAATAAATAGTAAGAATAAAATTGCAATAAAAAAACATTTTTCTTACGAAATTTGTTTATTACCAATCTTTTTAAAGAAATTTATCAATAAAAAAAATGTATTTTGTACTACTTTTTTATTTAAACAAACTAGAATTTAAAATTAAGTATCCAAATTAAAATTTATATATTATTAATGATAAACTTTAAATCAGTTCTAAAATTAATGCTAAATAAAAAATCAAAAATTTTCATAACAGGCCACAAAGGGTTAGTTGGTTCTGCTATTTACAAATATTTAAAACATAAAAATTATAAAAATTTGATAATTATAGATAAAAAAAAGCTTAATCTATTAAATCAAGCAGATGTTAACAAATTTTTTAAAAAAAAAAAAATTGAATATGTAATTAATTGTGCTGCTAAAGTTGGAGGTATTATAGCCAACAATACTAAGAAAGCAGAATTTATATATGATAACTTAATGATTCAAACAAATGTTATTCATTCGAGTTATAAAAATAGAATAAAAGGACTAATATTTTTAGGTTCGAGCTGTATTTATCCAAAAAATTCAAAAATTCCTTTTAAAGAAAAATATTTGTTAGAGGGAAAACTAGAGCCAACAAATGAATCATATGCCGTAGCAAAAATTGCGGGTATTAAATTATGTGAAAGTTATAATTTTCAATACAATACAAATTTTAAATGTTTAATGCCATGTACATTGTTTGGACCAAATGATAATTATGATCTAATAAATTCTCATTTTTTTTCAGCATTAATAAAGAAAATATATCTTGCTAAAATAAAAAATGAAAAATCATTTGTAATTTGGGGGACAGGCAAGACTAAGAGAGAACTGATGTATTCTTACGATTTTGCTGAAGCTTGTATATTTTTTTTAAAAAAAAAAACAAAGCACACATTAATAAATATAGGAAGCAACTATGAAAAAACAGTAATAGATTATGCAAAAATAATATCAAAAAAATTAGACTATAAAGGAAAATATGTTTTAGATAAAAGTAAACCTGAAGGAATGAAAAGAAAAAATGTAGATATTAGTATAGCTAAAAGTTATGGCTGGACTCTAAAAACTAATTTTATGCAGGGCTTAGATGAAACAATAAATGATTTTATTATAAAGAAATTATTTTTATAAAAATTCCCACGCTTGACCAGGTAAAGAATTATCTAAATCTTCAAACATAGGTGCTGGTTTGTTTTTTTGGATATCTCCATTATCATAGTAGCAAAGTCCAGGCACATCCTCATAATTTTTACTATTAACTTTAATTTTTTTCAAAAGTTTTTCTATTGTAATTGGACCTTCGCCTTGACACACAAAAGTATATGGCTCCTCTTTCAAAGTTCTTTCTGGTAAAGCCGAAGCATGAGTTCCCATAACTATTGAAAGAATTTCATTTGATGTTTTGTCATTAACTATTTCAGCAGTTTTTTTTCCTCCTGGCATGCACTGAGTTGAAGCAGAAGGCTGCTGTCCGTAAATCACATATACAGCTAATATCGGATTTTCTTTTATTATTATTCCAGCGATTTGCTCATGTGTTAAAAATTCAGCCTCCGCATAAAGTATTTTTACTTCATAACCAAGATTTAATAAATACTTTGCAATCAATGATGATCATACTGGAGGCCCAATTGCAGCGTATTCTCCAGCCAGTTTTTGGTAAACTTCCAGTCTAGATGGAGGAGTTATTAATAAAACATCTAATGACATATTCTATTTTAAAATTAGTTATATTAATTTATTTAATACTACATTTAATTTTTTAAAAGAAATAAAAAAATGCCGAAATTCATAATTCTATATGATTTAACTGGAAAAAAATTAATTTCAAAATCTTACAAAAGTGTTATTAAAAGTAAAATATCCAGAATAATTTAATATTTATAATTTATGAAAAAAATTAACTTCCCGTTGGTGTCTGATAGTTGGGATTATAAAGAAATAAATTCAATAAAAAGAGTAATTTCTTCTAAAATATACACTTATAAAGGTCTTTATGTAAAAAGGTTTGAAAAAGCTTTTGCAAAATTTTTTAGCATGAAATATTGTGTAATGGTCAACTCAGGATCTTCAGCAAACCTTTTATCCATTGCTTCTCTTTTTTATAAAAAAGGAAAAAAATTAAAAACAGGAGATGAGGTAATTGTTCCAACATTGTCCTGGAGCACGACTTATTCTCCTCTTCAGCAATATGGGTTAAAGTTAAAATTTGTAGATATTGATATAAATACATTAAATGTTAATGTTGATGATATTATTTCGGCAGTTACTAATAAAACTAAATTAATTATCGCAGTAAGTATACTCGGAAATCCAGTTGATTTAGATAAACTTAAAAAATTTTGTGATAGAAAAAATATTTTCTTAATGGAGGATAATTGCGAGTCAATGGGAGCAAAAATTAATGGAAAACTTACAGGAACTTTTGGAATAGTTAACACATTTAGTACATTTTTTTCCCATCACATCTCTACAATAGAGGGTGGTATAATTTTGACAAACAACTTTGAAATTTATAATATTATATTATCATTAAGGTCTCATGGTTGGACAAGAGATAATGATAAAAAGATATATTTGAAAAAAAATCAAAAAAATTATGAAGATTATTGTTTTGTTTTACCAGGATACAATGTTAGACCCACAAATATAAATGCAGCAATAGGAATTGAGCAATTGAAAAAATTAAATAAATTTGTAAAAATTAGAAATCGTAACCACAGAATTTTTAGAAAATTTTTTGAAAATGACAAAAGATTTATAATTCAAAAATTATCGAATTATCCGTCATCTTTTGCTTTTACAATGATACTAAAAAAAAGATATGTAAGTAAAAAAAAATATTATTTAAATAAGTTAAAAAAAGCAGGTATAGAATATAGATTAATCACTGGAGGAAGTTTTTTTAAGCACCCTGTCAAAAAGTATTTTAAATATAAGCTTTTTAATGGATCAAAAAATGTGAATTATATTCATGAAAATGGTTTTTTTATTGGGAATCATCCAAAAAAACTTGATAAAGAATTAAAATATTTAAAAAAAGTTTTAGGAGATAAATGAAAATTTTAATTACGGGAGGAGCTGGATATATCGGGTCAGTTCTTTGCAAATATCTTCTGGAAAATAATCATAAAGTAACAGTTATCGATAATTTCACATTTTCTTATAATTCATTATTAACATACATGGGCAATAAAAATTTTGAAGTTCAAAAATTAGATGTCAGAAATTATACTGAAGTGAATAGAATTATAAAAAATTTTGATTTAATAATACCACTTGCAGCACTTGTGGGTGCTCCACTTTGTAAATTAAAAGAAAAAGAAGCAACTGAAGTAAATCTGGAGTCTATTAAAAATATAGTAGATAATATTTCTCAGAATCAAGCTATAATATATCCAACTACTAATAGTGGATATGGGATAGGTGAAAAAGATAAATATTGTACTGAAGAAACTCCTTTGAATCCAATTTCGTTATACGGACAAACAAAAACAAACGCTGAAAAGTATATTTCTGAAAAACATGAAAATAGTATTAGATATAGATTGGCAACTGTTTTTGGATGTTCGCCCAGAATGAGATTAGATTTATTAGTTAATGATTTTGTATTTAAAGCAGTAAAAGATGGATATGTAGTTCTTTTTGAGGCAAATTTTAAAAGAAATTATATTCACATAAGAGATATATGTGAGGCAATAATTTTTTCTATTAAAAATTTTGATAATCTAAAAAATGAAACTTACAACTTGGGTTTGAGTACTGCCAATTTATCAAAATTAGAACTTTGTAGAAAAATTAAGGAATACATACCAAGATTTGAAATTTCAGTAAACGAAATAGGCAGCGATATTGATAAAAGAGACTATATAATTTCTAATGAAAAAATTGAAAAAAAAGGTTTTACAGCCAAAATCAGTTTAGATGAAGGAATAATAGAATTAAAAAAGTTTTATAATTATGTTATTCCTGACAACACTATGAGAAATATTTAAAAGAAATAATAAGGTGATAATTAATGAAAAACTTTAAATACATTTCTAAATATTTTAAATTTATTTCAAATGAGTTAGGTTCTTTAAATAATAAAGAATTTAATGAATTTATAAAAGTTCTATTAAAAGTAAAAAAAAATAAAAAAAAAGTAATTATTTTAGGAAACGGTGGAAGCGCTGCAATGGCAAGTCATGTAAGTGTTGATCTAACAAAACAATGTGGAATAAGATCTATAAATTTTAATGAGGCAGATTTAATTACATGTTTTGCTAATGATTATGGTCATGATAACTGGATGAAAGAAGCAATAAACAAATATCATGATAAAGGAGATGTAGTTATTCTAATTAGTAGTAGTGGAAATTCTGCCAATCATGTAGTTGCAGGAAATTTTTGTAAAAAAAAAAATATATATTTAGTTACATTAACGGGTTTTTTTGGAAAAAATAAACTTTCAAAATTAGGAAAAATTAATCTAATCGCAAATTCTAAAAATTATAATATAATTGAAATGTTGCATCACGTATGGTTACTTCTTGCTTGTGATTATATTACATCAACTAAAATACATTAATCAAAAAATTTATGATTATTTCAAAAACTCCATTTAGGATTTCATTTTTGGGAGGGGGTACTGATTTTCCAGCTTACTACAAATATAATCCTGGAAAAGTAGTTGGCATGACAATAGATAAATATTGTTACATTTTTTTTCGACACGGAAATAACTTAATGGATTATAATTTTAGAGTAGCTTACTCCAAAATAGAAATGACAAAACGTATAGATAAAATTGGACATATTTCCGTAAAAAATACATCAAAATTTTTTAATCATAAAAAATCATTTGATATATTGCACGCAGGAGATCTGCCAGCAAAATCTGGTTTGGGTTCTTCATCATCTTTTACTGTTGGATTAGTAAATATCTTTAGAAAAATAAATAAATTTAATTTAAATAGAAAAAATTTAGCAAATGACGCTTTAGAAATTGAACAAAATTTGAGTAAAGAAAACGTAGGTAGCCAAGATCAAATATTTGCTGCGTATGGTGGATTTAACGTTATTAACTTTAAAGGAAAAAAATATAGTGTTGAAAAATTAAATTTAAAAAATAAAAAAAAAATTATTGATTCCACTTTTTTAGTTTTTACTGGATTAACACGAATAGCATCTAAAATTGAAAAAAAAAAAATAGCAAATCTAGATAAAAACATTAAACACTTAGAAAAGATTTATAAATATACAATCATTGGTGAAAATATTTTGAAAAGCAAAAATATAGATATAAAAGAATTTGGTAATTTAATTCATGAAGCATGGAACGAAAAGAAAAAATTAGATTCTAATGTTTCTAACAATTTTATTGACGATATTTACAATACAGCAGTAGAAGCTGGAGCTTATGGAGGAAAGTTGCTTGGAGCAGGAGGAGGTGGTTTTTTATGTTTTATAGCTGATAAAAAATATCATAATAGAATTTTTCAAAAGCTTAAACCTTTAAAAATAATCAAAACTGGATTGTCAGAGGAAGGAAGTAAAATAATTGTAAATTATAAAAATGAATATTTAAAATATTAAATTTTCTATTATACTTTCTCTTCAATTATTTTTCTTTTTAATTTAATTTGTAACATATTATTAATATTTTTTACTGCATTTTCTCCAAATTTATTCTTTATTTTTATTTGAAATTTTTTATTTGAAAAATATTTGTGAAAATGTTCATCTCTAAGTTTTAATATTTCTCTAGCTTTCAAAGATTCTGTAGGTAAGGGCTTGGTATCATATGAATGAAATGAAAACTCGCTATATTTTTTTGGAAGGTCAATATTGTTTTCCAGTGCATCTTTGTAAAGTTGGCTACCAGGTAAAGCCATTGCGGCATAAGTATTCCACCCAAGAGTATTAAGTTTTAGGCTTAAATTAAAAGTATTTTCAATACTTTTAACAGTATCTCCAGGCAATCCGTAAATGTAGTTTGCTAATACTTGAATATCTGACTCTTCAATTTGTTTTACAATTTTTTCTACATCCACATCTTCAAATTTGCCTTTGGACACTTCCAGTCTAATTGCTTTAGATCCGCTTTCAATACCTAAACATAACCATTTAATGCCAGCACTTCTAACTTTGTTTAAAATTTCAGGTCTTTTAACAGTGTCGATTCTAGAATACGCCCACATTTTTAGATCATCATTTTGATTTCTCTTAGTTAATTGCTCACATAATGGAATATAATATTTAGGATTAAGAAGAAACATTTCATCAGTAATTTTTATTGTCTTTACACCCATAGAAATTAACTTATCAAATTCTTTAATTATAAAGTTTGTTGACCAAAACCTCATCCTATTATAATTTCCCGCTACACCAATCTCTTCATCATCGTTTTTATTTAGAATATTTATCATGCAAAAACTACATTTAAATTGACATCCTAATGAGGTTTGAATAGCAGCATAAGGAGATCTAAAATCATTTTTATATTCGGCATGCCATAAAGGTGATCTATATAAATCCAATGGTTTATCTTTATAAGGAAGCAAATCCCAAGCATATCCAGGTAAATCTTCATCCATTTTTTCTGTAGGTACAATTCCAACTAGTTTTGTAAATTCGATTTCATTTTTGTTATTT
>Ga0187833_10001525_pt1 | contig 26342 bp, 19 predicted proteins | sample ETNtaG_37_FD_167968 | JGI IMG/M metagenome (GOLD analysis project Ga0187833, IMG submission 167968) | Marine microbial and viral communities from oxygen minimum zone, Eastern Pacific Ocean - ETNP2014_SV_400_PacBio MetaG (Illumina Assembly) | ecosystem: Environmental > Aquatic > Marine > Hypoxic...
TACCACCAAACAAGATGCATTGCTCAGTTCTGGCTCAGGAAGCTATAGAAGCTGCCATTAAGAATTATAAGGAGAAGAAGTAACAACAGGTGGTCTCGAGAAGTACCAGATATAAGTAGCGTAAAAGCACCTTCACTTAAAATAGGGAGGTGCTTTTTTTTATTGATTAAGTATGGAAAAGTCTGGTTGTTTATTTACGGATATTCAGTTTTTTATATATAGATACTTCTTTTTTTGCCTGCATGAGCATTCCTTTTTCACTGTAAACGACTCCCAGATTATAATGGACATCAGGTAAACCCGGGTTCAATTCAATCACTTTCTTATACTCAAGTATTGCATCATCGTACATTCTCTTCTTGCTGTAAACTATAGCCAGGTTGTAATGAGCGGATTCGTCATCGGGATTTAATTCCAGGGTTTTTCTGAACGAAGCAATAGCGCTGTCATACATCTTCTTTTTGCTATAAGCAATACCAATATTAAAATGAGCTTCTGCATATTCGGGATTAATCTTGATAGCTTTCTTGTATTGTGAGATTGCCTGTGTGAACATTACTTTTTTCACATAAGTAGTGCCAAGATTATTGTATGCCGCAGCGTATTCCGGGTTATTCTCAATTGCCATTTCATATTGTTCGATTGCGTCATCGAACATTTTTTTACTATCGTATGCTACTCCCAGGTTATTATGTGCCTCTGCATAATGTGGATTTAAATCAATGGCAGTCTTGTAAAATGCTATTGCCTTATCTGTCTTGCCCTGTTTAGAATATACTACTCCAAAATTATTGTGAGCTTCGGCGTAATCATGTCTACTCTTAATGGCCTTCCTATAGTTTGTAATGGCACCTTCTAATTCTCCATTGTCATCGCATATGATACCAAGATTATTATGAGCTTCTGCATATTCGGGATTAATCTCCAGGGCTTTTTTGTGTGCCTGGGTAGCTTCATCGCGATTTCCTCGTTCTCTGCAAACAATACCGAGAGCGTTCCAGGCTTCGGCGTGATTTGAGTTTAGTTCGAGTGCCTTTTTGTGTGCATCGTATGCTTCAGGCAGTTTTCGATTTGCCCTGTAAGCAATGCCAAGATTAAAATAGCAAGATGCTTTATTGGGATTGCGTGTTAAAACCTTTTTGAACAGAGAAATGGCTTTATCGTGTTTTCCTGTGTTATTGTATGAGTTGCCCAATTCAAATAAGGCATCTACATACTTACTATCAATTCTTAGTGCACTCTTGTAGGCTGGGATTGCATCTTCAAATAGCTCCTTTTTGCAGTAGGAGAGTCCCAGATTATAATAAATCTCTGCATTGTCACTGTTAGCGGCTAATGCTTCTTTAAATTCTGCGATAGCTTCATCGTATTTCTCTTCTTTATAACAAAGAAGTCCCATATTGTAATGTGCATTCTGGTTTTTAGAGTCAATGTTCAGGATTGCTTTAAAATTGGAAGCCGCTTTTTTATTATGTCCACTTTCTTTGCAAATAATGCCAAGACTGTAAAGTGAATCAACGTGTGTGGGGTCAGCTTGTAAGGCGTCATCAAATTCGTTCTTTGCGTTTGTAATCATTCCTTTCTTTTTGTAACAAAGTCCGAGATTGTAGTGAGCATTTACATCAGAAGGATTAGCGTCTATGACCTTTTCGAACTCAATAATTGATTGGTCGATTAATCCTTTTTCTCTATAAAGAACGCCAAGATTAAAAGCCGCATTAATATGTCCGGGATTAAGATCTATTGCTTTGTTGTAAGTATCAATTGCTTTATCAGTTTCACCATTATTAACGTAAGATAAACCGAGATTGTAGTGTATGGCGTCGTTATCAGTGCTATATGTTAAGGCCTTTTTAAATTCGGAAATTGCGGAGCTATAATCCTGTTTTTCGTTATAAGCGAGTCCAAGGCAATAATAAGGAGATTGATCTTTTGGATTACTCTTAACAACTTTAACTAATTTAGAAATGGCCTCATCATACATTCCGGTTGTATAATAAACCATTCCCAGATTATGGTTGGCGTCCATATTACTCTTATCCAGGTCTATCACTGTCTCCCATTGCTTGATTGCATCATCAGTCTTATCATGGTAATATGCGATAAGCCCTAATTCATAATAGCCTTCAGGGGTAGTAGGTATTCCGGCTTTTGTCAGTCTTTCTATTTTAGCCTTCAGTTTATTTATCTTTACTTTAGACCATTGAGACATCTTTGCCTTTTCACTTCCTAACTGTATCAAAGAAGGGATATTTGCACCTTCACGTTCCATCTTTAACATTTCTTCCAGATCCCTTTTCTGTTCCTTCAAAAGGTTTCTTCCTTCTTCATACATGTGATCTACGATATTTAGTTGAGCCTTTAAGTCCTTAATTTGCGTATTCTTTTGTTTTAATTTAACCTCAAGGCTTTCTCTTTGAAAGAAATGCCAGGAGAAGAATCCTTTTACAAATCTTGCAGGTTTCAGGAAGTTCTCTATAATCAACTTCGAGATATTCTTGTCTTTTTCGGAATACAAACTTTCCATTTATATTTTTTCCTTTATTACTGCTTGAGCAGTTGCTAAACGTGCAATTGGAACCCTGAAAGGAGAACAGCTCACATAGTCCATAGCATTCCTGTGACAGAATTCTATTGACGAAGGCTCTCCACCATGCTCACCACAAATCCCTATCTTCAGGTCAGGCCGTGTCTGCCTCCCTTTCTTGATACCGGTCTTGACTAACTGTCCGACTCCCGTCTGATCGAGAAACTGGAAGGGGTCCTTTTCCAATATCCCGCTTTTAGTAAATTGAGGTACAAAAGAGCCGACATCATCACGGCTATATCCAAATGTCATTTGGGTTAAATCGTTGGTGCCAAAAGAGAAAAATTCAGCGTGCCTGGCTATGCGGTCGGCAGTTAGCGCAGCTCTTGGTATCTCAATCATTGTGCCGATCTTATAAATTTTCTTAACACCCTTCTTTGCTAATACTTTATTCGCAACTGTTTCAACGTCCTTCTTCAGGACACTCATTTCTCCTTCTGTGCCTACAAGTGGAATCATTATCTCCGGTATGACTTTGATACCTTTCTTCTTTACAGTACATGCCGCCTCAATTATTGCCTGTACCTGCATTTGATAAATATCTGGGTAGACAATGCCCAGACGGCACCCTCTGAGTCCCAGCATCGGGTTAGTTTCATGGAGACTATCAACCCTGTCTTTGACTTCATTAAGGGTCATTCCCATTTTCCTGGCAAGTTCAATCTGCAAATGTTCTACGTTGGGCAGGAATTCATGTAGTGGCGGGTCGAGGAGCCTTATGGTTACAGGGAAGCCATCCATAATCTTAAAAATCTTTTCAAAATCACTCCTTTGCATGGGTAATAGTTTCTTCAGTGCGCCTTCATATAGTTTCTGAGATGCCTTCAGTCTTGCTTTCATTTTCTGGGTTTTACTTTTTAATAGAGAAAGTTTTCTCTTTGGCGCATTATCAAGTTCTGATTCAGTTTCTTTAACAGCCGCTTCAAGACTGGTTACGTTGCCTGCCGTGAGTATCATCTGTCTGACATAGTCAATACGATTTTCACCAAAAAACATATGCTCTGTTCGGCACAATCCTATTCCCTCTGCGCCAAAATCTCTGCCCCTTTTTGCATCTTCAGGTGTATCGGCGTTTGTCCTGATCTTGAGCCTGCGAATCTCATCTGTCCATTTCATAAGTTTGTTAAAATCTCCGCTGAGTGCGGGTTCTACTGTGGGTACTTTTCCCAGCATTACTTCTCCCAATGTGCCGTCTAGTGAAAGGTAGTCACCTTTTTTGACAACCTTGCCATCAACAGTAAATGCCTCTTTCTGATAATTGATTTGAATACTGCCGCATCCTGCCACGCAGCATGTTCCCATGCCCCTGGCTACGACTGCAGCATGAGAGGTCATGCCGCCTCTGGTTGTAAGGATTCCCTGTGACACATGCATGCCTCCAACGTCTTCAGGGGAAGTTTCTATCCTTACAAGTATAACCATCTCTCCCTTTGCAGCTAACCTTTCTGCATCGTCAGCATGAAATACAACCCTGCCGAATGCAGCTCCCGGTGAAGCCGGTAATCCTCTGGCAATCACATCTCTTTTAGCTTTTGGATCAAATGTTGGGTGTAGCAGTTGATCTAATTGATTCGGATCTATCCTGCTGATGGCAGTTCTTTTGTCTATCAGCTTTTCCTTTACCATATCTACAGCTATCTTTACGGCGGCGTGTGTGGTTCGTTTTCCATTTCTCGTCTGGAGAATAAACAACTTTCCCTCTTGTATGGTAAATTCCATATCCTGTAGATCTTTGTAATGTTTCTCCAGGTCTCTTCTTATCTTTACCAATTTCTTATATGCTACGGGTAATTCTTTTTGTAGATCGCTTATTGGTTCCGGAGTTCGTATACCTGCTACAACATCCTCGCCTTGTGCATTAAGAAGGAACTCTCCATAAAATTTGTTTTCTCCCGTAGATGGATTTCTTGTAAAACATACACCGGTTGCAGAATCATTTCCCATATTCCCATATACCATCGCCTGTACATTTACGGCAGTCCCTAATAAACCCTTAATACCATATATTTCTCTATATTTTATTGCCCTTGGGTTGTTCCAGGAATCAAACACTGCAATAATTGCTTTTCGCAATTGTTCTTTTGGGTTTAAGGGGAAATTGGTACGCGTTCTTTTTTTGTAAATAGCGATAAAGTCCTCGCAGACGTTTTTTAATTGTTCAGCGCTTAGGTCTGTGTCATTTTCCACTCTTGCTTTTTTCTTGTGTCTGTCCATTATTTCCTCGAAGTCGTGGTGTTCCATGCCCATTACTACATTGCCAAACATGTTTATAAACCGCCTGTATGCATCCCAGGGAAATCTTTCGTTCCCGGTCTTTACAATAAGGCCCTGGACAGAATCAGGGTTCAACCCTAAATTCAGCACGGTATCCATCATTCCCGGCATTGAAGCAGCGGCGCCGCTTCTCACAGAAACCAACAAGGGATTCTTAGCATTGCCCAATTTGGCGCCCATTTCACGTTCCAGGCGTAAAAGGTTTTTATCAATTTCACTTTGGAGTCCGGGGGGGTAAGTTTTGTTCTTTTTATTGTATGCATCACATGCCTCTGTTGAAATTGTGAACCCGGAAGGCACGGGAAATCCGAGATTTGCCATCTCTGCCAGGTTTGCACCTTTGCCACCGAGTAAATCTTTCATATTGGCATTGCCATCGGCACTACCATTACCAAAAAAGTATATATACTTCTTTTTCATAAATAGACACCTCTTTTGTTAATTAATGTTTTGGAAATTATATTCAGATATTTCAAAAAAGTAGCTTATATACGGCTTAAGTTGTTATCATTTCAGGATAATTTCATGATACTATTTAACCTCTTTTATGTCTAGCATGAAAAATATTCTGTTTATTATTTTGACATAAAACCTGTGCTTTGATAGCATCATCATTGAGAGGCAAACAAAGAAGTTAACGATTGAAAGGAGAGAGTTTCTATGGCAAAAATCAAAACAGCCTTGGTAAGCGTTTCTGACAAGACGGGAATAATTAATCTTGCTAAAGGCCTGGCAGACCTTGGTATTAAAATTATGTCGACTGGCGGTACTGCTAAATCGATTCGAGAAAATGGAATTGAGGTTACAGATGTATCTGAATATACAGGTTTCCCGGAAATAATGGATGGCAGGGTAAAGACGCTCCATCCAAAGATTCACGGCGGTCTGCTTGCTGTAAGGGACAACGAAAGCCACATGAAACAGATAGAGGATTTAGGGATTGGCACAATAGACCTTGTTGTTGTTAATCTGTATCCGTTTCAGAAGACTATCAGTAAAGAGAATGTATCTCAGGAAGAAGCTGTTGAAAATATTGATATTGGCGGGCCATCCATGATCAGGTCTGCGGCCAAAAATTTTAAACACGTTGCAGTTGTAGTAAATCCTGAGCGTTATGACGCGCTGCTGCAAGAATTAAATGAAGAAGGCTGTGACCTCTCGTACGAGACACGTTATGAGCTGGTTACCGAGGCATTCGAACATACCAGTCAGTACGATAAGGTAATCTTTAATTATTTTAACAGAGGTAATAAAGAAGCTTATCCGGACGCGTTAAGCATTGAACTGCATAAAAAACAGGACTTGAGATATGGAGAAAATCCCCATCAGACAGCAGCGTTTTATACCGATAAAGGCTTTGGTGTTCCATGTATTTCAAATGCGGAACAGTTGCACGGTAAGGCTTTGTCTTTTAATAACATATTGGATACCGATGTTGCCATTGAAATCGTTAAGGAGTTTGACACACCATCTGCCGTCTTGATCAAACATGCTAATCCGTGTGGTGTAGCATGCGCAGAAAACCTTAAAGACGCTTTTACAAAGGCGTATAGCACCGATACTGTTTCGGCTTTTGGATGTATACTGAGTTTGAACAGGACAGTTGATGAGAAGACTGCCGAGGCCATTACAGAACCGGGTCATTTTGTCGAGGCGATCGCAGCGCCTGGTTTCGATGATAAGGCTGTTGAGATTTTGACTACAAAGCGAGGTTGGGGAAAGGATCTTCGGTTGTTGAAATTAAACTCATTAGGTGATTCACCTATAAAGAAGGGAATAAATGATTTCAGGGGAGTTGTCGGGGGGGTACTGGTTCAGGATAAAGATATGAATTCCGGTGACAAAGATAAGCTGAAGGTAGTTACAAAGAAAGCTCCATCAGATGATGAAATAGAGGAAATGTTGTTTGCGTGGAAGGTTTGCAAACACACTAAATCAAATGCAATAATTTTCACAAAAGATAAGATGGTTATTGGTGTGGGAGCGGGCCAGATGAGCCGCGTTGACTCCACAAACATCGCAATTAGCAAATCAGGCGGCAGAACCGCTGGAACTGTTATGGCCTCTGATGCTTTTTTCCCTTTCAGGGATTGTATAGACATTGCGGCTAAGGCCGGAATTACTGCTATAATACAACCCGGTGGCTCCAAAAAGGACCAGGAATCGATAGATGCAGCAGATGAAAACGGAATCTCAATGGTCTTGACAGGAGAGAGGCACTTTAAGCACTAATTTAGACACCCTGTCTGCCGACAGGCAGGGAATTGACCCCAGGACAAACAGCGCCGAGGGCGAGTAAAAGGCACGAAGGTTGTAGACATGAATCACACAAAACAACATTATTCTGGGAAGGAGTAATAGGTTTATGAAATTAAAGAATAACATACTTAACAGTTTACTGGCAGTTGCGTTTTTGATTATGATCTTCCAGGCCGGGTGTGCAATAACTACGGTGAAAGAGACACCATTGCCAACAGAAACAGAAGAGGTGGCGAAACCGGTACCTATTCCTCCAACAGAAGCGGTAGAGAAACCAGTAACTCTTACACCAATGGAAGTGGGAGTAAACCTGTCAGAGATTACAGACCCAAATCAAATTCCCGACTTTAAAGACGATTATGATAAAACTTCCCTGCTTTACGCGATAGACAATAGCAGGAAATATTTTGAAAAGGTCGAGCCATATCCTGAATCTTTCGAATCAATTGGTTTTACTCCTGAAAAACAGATAGACACATTAAGCCTTTTCAGGGATGGATACGTTAGCAGCAAGAGCCCGCAGGAGCTGACCGACTTTATTGCAAAAAATTTCAGGGTGTTTCAGGTTACCGGGAAGGAAAACGGAGGCGAAGTCAACTTTACAGGTTATGGGTTTCCAGTTTCCGACAAAAATGTTACACATAGTACAAGCCTTGCATATGATTGGAAAGATGATTGGAAAACTTCAGTCTATTTTGGTGCAATAGGTCTTCCTGCTACCCCTATGCGGAGTATGGCTACCGGTGAAGACTTTTTCCCTCTGGGAGGGCTGGCATTTGCCGTCGTGGAAACGGGGAAATCATTTTTTACATTGACACATGATTCAAGGAGTACCACCAAAACGACTGACAGGGCAGAAATTTTCCTTGGAATAGGCGAAGAGGCCCTCAAGAAGGCGGAAGATTTTAATACTTCAGGTAAGCTTTATTACCTTTTAAAACGATAAGCTTTAACCGCAGACATGTACAGAACAACCATGATACTCGTTTCCACACTAAGTGAGGGAACGAGTATTATCCGGTTGGACACTATATAGTACACATTTCCTTGTTCTAGCATCGTTTTGCCACTCCTATGGCTATATAATACTTGTACTTCCGTGCTGTATGTGATAAAATTTTTCCTCATATATTTGGACAAAACACGGTCTTTGCCGGTTCTACCGGCGTAGAGAGTGGCTTTGTTCGGGAACCATTACGGATGTACGGTTTATGTACAGTGTAAATTCCGGGTAAATAATTACCGGATATTTAGAAGAATTTTCAGGAAGTTGAATATGCAGAGAAATAATTGGTGGATATATTTACTTGTTGTCCTGGTTACAGGAGCAGCGGGTGTTTTGTTCATGGGTATCAAGACGTACAAAGACGCGCCTCCAAAACCCGATTATGTTTCATCTTCAGGTGAGGAAGTCTTTACACGGGCTTCCATTGAGCGGGGACAACTGGTTTTCCAGAAATACGCTTTAATGGAATACGGAAGTATGTTTGGGGACGGTGCTGTCCGTGGACCGGATTTTACTGCCGAAGCGCTTCACCAGATTGCGGTTCAGATGAACGATTATTATGGCAGGCAGATCACAAATGACAGTTCGGCTGAGTTGACTCAAATAGAAAAAGACGGTATTTCTGTTCGTGTTAAGCGTGAACTCAAGACAAATTACTACGACAGGGAGAGGGGTATTGTCGTCCTCACAGAAGGACAGGTATACGCTGCAGAACGGCTGGTCGAATATTATCGTTCAAAATTCAAGGGAGATCACAGGGAGTCTTTCAAGCCGGCAGGCTATATTACAGACGACTCTGAACTCGAAGACCTTGCGGCCTTTTTCTTCTGGGGTTCCTGGGTTTGTTCGGCAGAAAGACCTGGCGGCGAATCCAGTTATACCCATAACTGGCCATACGACGAATACGCAGGCAATATCCCGACACCTTCAGTAATCTTGTGGAGCGTTATCGGGTTACTGTTCCTGATTTTCGGTTTGGGTGCTGTTCTCTGCATTTATGGTTATTACGCCAAGTCTGCCGGACTGCAGTCACCGGATGAGGAAAATCCGGTTAATAATGAGAACGTTTCATCATCTGTTCCTACTGCCGGTCAACGTGCAACGTACAAGTTTTTTATGGTTGCAGTTGCGATGTTTTTCCTGCAGATAGTGGCCGGTGTCCTGACGATTCATGATTTTGTCGGATTTACAACTTTCTTCGGTTATAACATTTCCGAATACCTGCAGATAACGATTACCCGTAGCTGGCATGTTCAATTATCAATACTGTGGATATCAGTCTGCTGGATAGCAGGTTCCATCTTTATTCTTCCGAGTATTCACCGGCAGGAATCTAAACATCAAGTTACACTTATCAACGTGCTCTTCTGGTTACTGGTTACAGTAGTTGTTGGTATGCTTGCAGGCTGTTTTATGGGACCAAAGAACATGCTTGGTGATCATTGGCGTCTCCTTGGAAATCAGGGTTGGGAATTCGTTGAACTTGGCAAGTTGTGGCAGGTCTTCCTTTTTGCGGCGCTCATTATGTGGGCCGTGATTATATACCGTGGGGTAAAACCGGCTTTGAAGGGACAGTCGGCGTTTTCCCTGCCGTATTGGATTCTTTACTCAGTTGTGGCTATTGCCGTTTTATTTACATCGGGTTTTGTATCCGGGCCAAACACCAATTTTGTCATTGCTGATTTCTGGCGCTGGTGTGTCATTCACATGTGGGCAGAGTGTTTCTTTGAAGTCTTTACAACAATCATAGTCGCCTGTTATCTGGTGTTCATGGGTTTAATTACACGGCAGGCTGCGACCAGGGTGATTTACCTTGCTACATTGCTGTTTCTCGGATCCGGTCTGTTGGGTATCTCCCATAACTTTTACTGGAATGCAAAACCCGCAGCACTCATGGCCATGGGCAGTGTTTTCTCGACTCTTCAGGTTATTCCCCTCATACTGCTGACTATTGAAGTGTGGAAATTTGCGCGGGTACCGGGATATTCATTAGGTAAACGTTCCGAGAATGCAGCCGTAAAAGGAACTTCCTTCGGGTTCTCGGAGGCATTTCTTTTCCTCATTGCCGTAAATTTCTGGAATTTTTTCGGTGCCGGTGTATTTGGTTTGATTATAAATCTCCCAATCATAAATTATTTTGAGCATGGCACCTACCTGACGGTCAATCACGGTCACGCTGCATTGATGGGTGTTTACGGTAACGTTTCGATTGCTGCAATTCTGTTCTGCAGCCGTCAACTTATAGTTTCCAGGCGCTGGAACGTACGCCTCCTGCGCTCTTCCTTCTGGGCGGTAAACGTTGGGCTCCTGCTGATGGTGACGATGGATACATTTCCTGCCGGAGTGTTGCAGTTTAAGTCAGTTGTTGAGAATGGCTATTGGGCTGCCCGCTCACAGGAATTCATTCTTGGCGGTCCATTCCAGGTGCTGACATGGATGCGTGCGGTTGGAGGTTCGGTTTTCTTTTTTGGTGGAGTGATACCTCTGTTTTACTTCATGATAACGCGCTTGAATTCGCTCAAGGCCGCTGCGCCGGGGCATGTATCAGAGGATCCGGTTCGTATAGAAGAGCCATTACCGGAGTTCAATGTACAGACTGCATAAGTATTTTAAAAAGGGGGAAAAGATTTATTTTATAAGTCCGTCCCCCTTTTTTATTTGAAGGAGCTGAATTATATGGAATGGAAAATTGTAGGCATAATCGCCGCAGTATGTACTACTACCGGTTTTATTCCTCAGATAATAAGGGGTGTACGAACAAAAAAGCTGGAGGACATTTCTCCGATTATGTACATACTCTTGATAATTGGCCTCTCCCTGTGGCTTTCCTATGGGATACATCTGAAGGATATGATAATTATTGGGGCGAATGCAGCTGCAATAGCATTCAGCGGATTTATACTTATTTTGCGTTATAAATACATGAGGCAAAGAAAATAGATTAATGCTTGCCAGTGTGTTGCACGAAATATTACTGTAAACAACTATAAATACTTTCCAAATATAACACTCAATCTTTCCTTCACTTCGTCAGGGATGTTTTCCTTCTGAGTTACAATGGCATTACTTGCCGCATCAACACACCCACATCCTCTTTCACCTTCAATCATTGGAATTGCATGTTTGACGATGGCTTTCGCCATATCAACGTTTTTCATTATATTTTGAAGGACTATCTCAGCGGTAACGTCTTCCTCTCCTTCATGCCAGCAGTCGTAGTCAGTAGAAAGAGCAAGCGTACTGTAGCATATTTCAGCTTCACGAGCCAGCTTGGCCTCCTGTAAGTTTGTCATGCCAATAACGCTGACATCCCATTGGCGATAGGTTAATGATTCTGCTCTCGTTGAGAATTGAGGTCCTTCTATGCATACATAAGTGCCTCCCTTGTGCACGGTAGCTCCGGCACTATTTGCAGCTTTATAAAGTGTGTCTGCCAAAACAGAACAAATCGGATCAGCGAGGCTTACGTGTCCGACAATTCCGTCGCCGAAGAAGGTGCCTATTCTACCTTGTGTACGATCAATGAACTGGTCGGGAATTACTATATCGAGAGGTTTAATTTCCTCCTTCATACTTCCCACGGCGCTGACGGCAATTATCCGTTCCACTCCCAGCTTCTTCATGCCGTATATATTTGCGCGGAAATTCAATTCAGACGGTAATATATTGTGGGTTTTTCCGTGCCTTGGTAAGAATACAACGTTCTTCCCTTCAAGGTTTCCTGTGATAAATTGATCAGAAGGGTCTCCGAAAGGAGTTTCCACTTTAATGTTTTCAATATCTGATATTCCTTCAATATTATACAAACCACTACCGCCAATAATTCCTATTCTTCCGTTGGTCATATTTATTATCCTTAATTAATAAAGTTTTTTTAAAAGTGTGTTATTTTAACCCTGCATCCTGTACCGTCAAGAACTAAATTAATCTTGATTGACACTAATACTAATTATTATATAATTGCTTCCAGCATCTCAATTTCACTAAATATTAGTGTATTATATAGTTTTCGTGATATTCAACACAGGAGAAATCTAAGGTGATAGAAGACACTCAGACTGAGAATTTTGAAGATGTTCAGTATATTAAGGAGAAGTTCAGTTGCATTAAGAAAGAAATTGAGAAGGTTATTGTCGGTCAGGACGACATGATTGAGGCGATTATCATTGCCCTCTTTGCTGACGGACACATTCTGTTGGAAGGTTATCCTGGCCTGGGGAAGACTATAACAGTTAAGACCCTGTCAAGGGCGATTGATGCAAAATTTCAGAGGGTTCAGTTTACGCCTGACCTGATACCCGGAGACATTACAGGTTATGAGTTGTGCGATCCTGAAACAAGAAAGAGTACAGTTCAGAAGGGGCCGATATTTACTAATCTGCTTCTGGCAGATGAGATTAACAGGGCACCTGCAAAAGTTCAGAGCGCCTTGCTGGAGAGTATGCAGGAAAAACAGGTAACGATAGGCAGGGAGACATTTAAACTGGAAAAGCTGTTCACCGTCCTTGCCACTCAAAACCCGATAGAGATATCAGGGACATATCTCCTGCCGGAAGCCGAAGTCGACAGGTTTATGTTTAAGCTCAGGGTTGATTACCCTTCTTATGCGGAAGAGAGGGAGATTACGGAGAGGCAGGTCAGTGATAAAGAGCCTGAACTCGATGTGGTACTGCGTCCTGACGAGATAATTTCGTTGAGACACTTCATAACAGAAAAGATTCCTTTGCATAAGGAATCTGAAATTCTGAAATATTCAACACGTATAGTAAGAGAGACAAGGCCGAACGGTGATGGTGGCGAATATATAAGTAATATGGTTATGTATGGTGCTTCTCCTCGAGCTTCGATTTATCTGGCAAAGGCTGCACGTGTTTGTGCCTTTCTGTCAGGGAGTAAGATAGTACTGCCGGAACACATCCATAAAATGGCGTATCCTGTTTTAAGGCACAGAATAATCTTAACTCACGAGGCGGAGTCTCAGGGGATTGATCCGGATGATATTATAGATACTATATTGAAAAAGATCCCGATCCTGGAAGCAGATGCTTTAAATTAAATTGTACGTATCTGCCAAGAAGCCGGCTGGACAGAGACTTTCGTAAGATAACAACTTTTGAATAAAAGGCTAAAGCCTTAACTCCAACAGAATTAGTTTTCTGGCCTTAGCACTTGTGGAGTTAAGGCTTTAGTCTTTTATAAACCATGTTTAGTGTAAGCCCGGCCTATAAGCTATTTGGACGGGCAAAATACACTGAATTAGTGAACGGAGTGAACTGATTAATTGAGAAGTAAGATAAGGATACATATACAGAGGATGGTAGCTAATCTTTTTGCAGGTTCTTTTTCCAGTTACATGAATGCAACAAGGGGGATTGAGCTTGATGAGTTGAGGCAGTACCAGCCGGGCGATGAATTCAGGTCTATTGACTGGAAGACTACTACAAGGACAGGGGTCTTACATGTCAGGTTAAAGTTGGTGGACAAAAGAACCAACATATTCTTCCTGATTGACAGAAGCGGATCAAAGAAGTTTGGTTCAGCAGGTGTTACTAAGGAAGATATTCAGTCATCTATAATTTCCATTCTTGTTGAATCCGCAACAGAAGCCGGTAATCTTGTCAGCTTCATTACCTTTACAGACAGAATCGAGAAATACATTCCTCCCCTATCAGGCCAGAAAGAAGGTGCCAGGATAGCCAAAGGTATAAAGAGTGATAAGACTGAAGGCGTACGTACCGATATCAATTGTGCCTTTAAATTCTTGAACAGCATGCAGTTTACACCTTCACTTGTATTTGTGTTATCTGATTTCTTTGCACCGTTTGATTATGAGACATCACTCAAATCCCTTGTGAGAAAACATGACGTTATTCCCATTATTATTTCAGATTTAAGGGAGGAGATAATTCCCGGGGCAAGGGGCTTTGTGGCCGTAAAGGATCTGGAGACACAAGGCGTGAAGTATCTGGATTTGTCTAAAGACATTATTGGGAGTTCACAACATCTTGATTTGTTTAATAAACTTAATTTGAACAGTCTTACATTGAGGACTGACCAGAATGAAGAGCAATGGACAAAGTCATTGTCAGACTTTTTTGATAAGAGGGCAAGACGAAGAAGCAGGGTAAAGAGATGAAAAGGACTTTATTTACAATTTGTCTGTGTGTATTCATCATGATTGTGAGTCTGGACAGATGTAACGGACAGGAAGGTTACAGGCAGCATCAGGAGTATGGAAAATCTGCACAGCCGCGTGATATAGACACCTTGATACCGGAGATGGATGCGGCTGTTGAGTTGTGGCTTTTTGTAGAGAACTACCGGTTTATCACTGGCAAAATGATACATTTAACACTTCAGATGGTGTGGAAGCTTGGTGTCAGTGTAAATGTGGAGTTGTTTAAAGAGGTTGATCTGTCTCCATTTAAGATTGAAAAGGTGACTGTCGGGGAGAGGCAGATATTTAATAATGATAGTGACTTTTGTGTCATAACCTACATCCTCTCCCTGCCTGATGATGCGGAGGAGAAGGTGTATACCGTACCGGTATTTTCTATTCCTTATAACGATGAGGCAAATAAGACATCCGGGCACGTGCAGACGTCTCCCATGGCATTAAAGAAGGTTCCTATTATGGTAGAGACAGAGTTAGATAGAGATATAATTGATATCGGGGACAGGCTTAAATATAAACTTATCATCTGGCACGAGAAGTATGTACACATACTCAAAGAAAACATGGAAGGCCTTAACCTTAATCCGTTTAAGTTGATGAATTTCGGGATTAATGAAGAAGTTGAAGGGAAGTTGAAAAAGACAACGGTAGAATACGAACTCTCAATCTATGACGTGCCTGGTCAGTCAGAGAATTTTGAAATTCCTTCACTGCCGGTACTTTACAGTATTAATCGTGAAGGGGATGCCAAGGTTAAAGAGGGTGAGAAAACAGCGGCAACACAGAAAATAAGCGCTTCTGCAATTCCTGTATTAATCAACAGTTTATTAAAAAGAATTGATGTGCCCCTTGAAGGCTTGAAGGGTCCGCTTATGTATTCACAGAAGGATAAATGTTTGAGAAGTCATCTGCCTATTATTCTGGGGTTTGTTATCATAGTTGCTCTGGGGGCAAATGAGATCAGAAAGCTTGTTTACAGGCTGTCTGAAGCTATTAAGGAGAGGATGGCAAGGTCTCCTCTTGCACATGCAGAAAGGCTGGAGAAACTGATTGCCGATTACAACAGTGATGCGGACGGTGATGATTTAAGGCAGTCGGTTGTCAAGATTGATTGTTCCTCAAGGGCATTTCTGGGCTCATTGGTGGAGGTGCCGGGAGAAGTGGTACGTTCGGTAACCACTGCGAAACTTATCGATATAGTCAGGGGCAAAGAACTGTCCGGGAAAATAGTTGATTGTGCGGGCAATGCACTTAAATCATTTGACTCTGTAATCTTTGGTGATATCGATAAGGACGAGATTAAGAAGGCTATGGATGGAGTGCAGGAGATCTTGAAAGAGGCTAAGAAGCGGGGCTATTATTAACACTTTATTTAAATTAATTACAGGTCTTATAAAACATGAAACTGGATGATCCAATCTTTCTTCTGGCGTTGATTCCTTTTGTTTTTCTGATCTTTTTCAGAAGAGAAGGGAAGTACCTGGGCTATTCAAGTACGAGTCATTTGGAAGGTACCAAAAACATTAAGACCTTCATAAGACGGCTGCCGAAGATATTATGCTTTCTCATGGTACTCTTTGCGATACTTGCATTTTCCAGGCCCCAATCAGACTATCACGAAACAGAGGTGTCATACCAGGGACGTGAAATAATATTATCCATTGATACATCGTTCAGTATGACGGGTGAGGCAATGGAGAAGATCAGGGATATAGCCAAGGATTTTATAAGGAAAAGAAGCCATGATATGATAGGCATTACCATGTACGGAACAGATGCCGTGGTTGTTGTGCTGCCTACCTGGGAGACAGAGTTGCTGGAGAAATCATTAGACCGGATTAAACCCCACCATGTTGGTGTTCGTACTGCCATCGGTGAAGGGCTTTTCACTTCAATACTTGCCCTTATTGAGAGAGACATGGGACAGGTCTTTGAAATTAACAAATTAAGAAAGAGTATGAACAGGGAAAAAGGGCTTGGAAAATATGCCCTGGATTTTGTAAAGATGGTCCAAAACAGGGGCACAATGAAGAACAAGGTTATAATATTGTTTACAGATGGTATATACAATGTGGGAATAAATCCAACCAGGCCGCTCCGTTTTATTAAGAGGCTGGGGGTCAAAGTACACGTGGTTTCTGTACCTGCGTCTGCAGAGACAGGTGTGGAGCATGAGCAGGCTGCTGAGAGGACAGCATCATTGAAAAAAGGTGTTGAATCAACCGGTGGAAAATTATTTGAAGCTGAGAATTATGATGAGGTCGAACAGTTTTATTCAGAGATTGACAGGATAGAAAAGGAAAAGATCATTATGGAAACAGTCGTAAAGAAGAGAGACCTCTTTTTTATTCCTACGGCAATAAGCATCTGCTTCTTATTAGGAATGGTTGTAATGGAAAATATCTGGTTGAAGCTTCCGTGAAAGGATAGATAATTATGAGTAAGAGTCTAATCGTTAAAGTATCGCTTCTTGTCCTTGCAATAGCCTTAATTGTTGGCGGACGCGGGTATTGGAGCAGGCACAAGCTGGCAGAGGAAATAAAAAAGGATGTGGCAATGGGGAGGTATAATAAGGCGCTTGAGTCATTGGATGGAGCAAGAGGATCAAGACGGTACAGGCTTTCAAAGGTTTTGTATGGAGAAGACCCCTATATTGCATACAATACCGGAGTGGTGTTGATGTTGATGGGGGATACCAAGAGGGCTGGGGTGGAATTCAAACAGGCTGCCAGGACAGACAATGAAGCAGTCAAAGAAAATGCCATATATAACAGGGCGAATATAATGGCAACAAATATGGATTTTATTACAGCCGCAAAAGAGTATACGAAGGCACTCGAGATAGACCCGGACGACTTTAAGGCAAAAAAGAATCTTGAAAGAATGCGGATGGGGCAAAGACAACTCTCAACACTGTTCACCCCTGTAAAACAGGAAAGAGAAGAGAGGATTCAGTCCCTGAAACTCATCCCATGGGGGAATAGATATAGACATAGTGGAGATCAGAAGATCAAGTGGTGAAATTGTTAAACAAGTCAGCCATAATTTGTGTAAAAATGAGGCTGAGTAACTACAGCTTTTCTTAAAAAAAATGTTATTCTTTTCACAGGGACAAAATTTAATTTACATACTCCTTGGCGCTGCACTTATTTTTCTTGTCTATCTTTATTCGACAGGAAGGAAACGGAAGTGGCTGAAGAGTTTTGGAGGACTTGGTATATTGCAGAGATTCAGCAGGATACCAAATACCATCCGCAATGTTATGAAAGGTCTAGCCGTTAGTGTCTCTTTTTGCGGGCTATGTATGGTCTTGATAGGGCCGAAGTGGCAGACGACCGAGGAGTATTTACAGGAAGAAGGTATGGAGATAGTCTTTGTCCTGGATGTATCACTGAGTATGCTGGCGGAGGATGTAGAGCCTAATAGGCTGCAACGGGCAAAGATTGAGATGGAGAATTTAATTAAGGACCTTGAAAATGATTATCTAGGCCTGGTGGTATTTGCCGGACGCGCATTTTCCATGCTTCCTTATCTTACTACCGACTATGATAGTATTTATCTGAGGATTTTGCATATGATTAACGAGAACTATGCGCGTTTCGTACCTTATGGTACAAATGTTGGGAATGCGCTGCTTATTGCAATAGAGTCGTTCAGCAAGGAGGAGAGAGAAAAGGTTATTATCTTTCTTACAGATGGCGAAGAGCAGCTGGCGGTGAGAAGCCAGGTAGCAGAAGCCGTCAAGATGCTGATGGAGAGGAAGGATATTGCGGTCTATTTGATTGGTATTGGGGATCCCCTGGAGTATTCACCAATTCCTATGAAAGATAAAAACGGACATACCACAGGTTTTGAGGTTGATATGGAAGGTGAAACTATTATGACAAAACCTGATCCGGAATTGTTACAGGAAATTGCTGAAATAACCGGAGGGACATATATACACGATGCTACCGGTGATGAGCTTAAGGATATTTTCAGAGGTGTTATAGAGAAACACAGGAAGGTAGTAGGGAAGAAGACAAGAAATATCGTCAAGGACGCTTCTCAGCCATTTCTGGGAGGTGCCCTGATGTTCCTGATACTTTTCTTGTTGTTATGATGATTGGGGAAAGAGTGAAGTCACAATAGCAGTGTATAACGTATATTAAGGAGGATTAATAAGATGGTAACAAAGGATGATCTGAAAATAGAACCTGGAAAGTTGTTTATCGATGGGAAATGGGTTGATTCTGTTTCTGGTAAGACATTTGACACTTTAAACCCTGCAACAGAAGAGGTCATAACCTCGATAGCTGAGGGAGATAGCGCTGATATAGACCTTGCCGTTACGGCTGCTCGTAAGGCATTTGAAGATGGTCCATGGAGAAAGACAGATGCCAGGGAGAGAGGAAAGATTCTATTAAGAGTAATGGATTTAATAGAAAAGAATAAGGATGAATTAGCCTTGCTGGAAACATTAGACAATGGTAAACCGATAAGTGAGACAACAAATGGTGACCTTCCGCTTGTAATTGACTGCTTATTGTATTATGCGGGATGGGCAGATAAGATTCATGGTGAGACAATTCCGGTAAGAGGAGAATTTTTTAACTATACCTTGAGAGAGCCGGTTGGTGTTGTCGGGCAGATAATACCATGGAACTTCCCTTTGCTAATGGCTGCATGGAAGATAGCGCCTGCCCTGGCCTGCGGTAACACTGTAGTATTAAAGCCTGCCGAGCAGACTCCATTAACTGCACTGAGGTTTGGTGAGATTTGCCAGGAGGCAGGTTTGCCTGATGGTGTCCTGAACATTGTGCCAGGTTATGGCCCCACGGCAGGAGCAGCCCTTGCTGAGCACATGGATGTTGATAAGATCGCCTTTACAGGTGAAAATACTACGGGACGTATCATAATGCAGGCAGCATCAAAGAATTTAAAACGGGTATCACTGGAATTAGGTGGAAAGTCTCCCAATATTGTATTTGCGGATTCTGACATAGATAGTGCCGTTGCCGGCGCTATGACAGGCATATTTTTTAATCAGGGTGAAGTCTGTTGTGCAGGTTCCAGATTATTTCTTGAAAAGAGTATTCATAATGAATTCGTGGATAAATTATCAAGCAGGGCTTCCAACCTGAGTGTTGGAAATCCAGAAGACGCCGGCACTCAGATGGGAGCACAGGTTTCCAAAGAACAGTTTGATAAGATATTAGGTTATATTGATAGTGGAAAGCAGGAAGGTGCAAAGCTGGTAACAGGTGGTGAGAGATGTGGAGATAGGGGTTATTTTATTAAGCCTACTATCTTTGATGCAGTTGATAACAATATGAAAATAGCACGTGAGGAGATATTCGGCCCGGTTGTGTCTGCAATTACGTTTGATGATGTTGATGATATGGTAAGGCAAAGTAATAGATCAATTTACGGCCTTGCTGCTGCTGTTTGGACTAGAGATATAAAGAAAGCTCACAGGCTTGCCAGGGATTTAAAAGCCGGTACGATCTGGATAAATACTTACAATTCCTTCGATGCTGCTTCACCTTTTGGCGGGTTTAAGCAAAGTGGTTTTGGTAGAGAGTTGGGGATTCATGCACTGGAGTTATATACACAGGTAAAAAGTATTTGGATAAACCTTGGTGATTGAGCATTTCTAAAAGATTTATATTGATTTTTTCTTTCTAATATGGTATGAGTAAAGAACTTGTAGTGTTTCTACAGGCGTTTCTTGCGTAGAAACATGCAATACATCCCACACTGAAAAGCTGCATTTAATGGTCTGGTGACATATTTAGGCCATAACTTGCAGTGCGTATCCTAAGACCTATCATTCCATCGTGTTAGACTTTTGTATTCAAAAGCATTTCGCATGATTCTGTAATATAATACATAAAATCAACTCGACCTTTCGGTCATAACTAATTATAGACAAGTAACTTAGGGAATCTGCCACAGATGTTGGAATCTTGTAGAATTTGCGAGTATTTTAACATGAATTCTGAGAAATCCCTGTCTGGTTCTTGAAACTACTAAAGTGAAAAATAAGAGAATAACAGCAAAAATGAAGAAAAAGTGCATAATCCCGTTATTGATTGTTCTAGCGCTTCTCGTACTGCCAGGAAGTATGGTTTTTGGCAATGATGAGCGTAATTTCTATTATGACCTTGGGGTTTCTCATTATGATAAAGGTAAAATAGACGAGGCAATTTCAGCATGGGAAATAGCTATAATAGTTAATCCTGAATTTGCAGCAGCGTACTATAATTTGGGAAATGCCTATGAGGAAAAAGGGCTGTTGAAAGAAGCAGTGTCGGCATGGGAAAAGGTGATAGAGATTACACCGTTTGACATTGATGTATATTTCAATATGGGAGTTGCATACACCAAAAGGGGTATGTTTAGAGAGGCTGCAAAAATATTTAAAAAGGCAATTAAAATTAATCCTGAAGATCCTGAAACACATTATTCCCTCGGAATTGTATATGTAAACACAGGTAAATTGGATAATGCAATCGAAGAATACAATTATACTATAGAATTAAGACCTGATCATGCAGAAGCCTATTATAGTTTGGGGAATGCTTATTATGATAAAAATATGTTGGATTCGGCACATAAGTCATATAAGGCAGCTATAAAGATTAGCAGTAATTATGCTGACGCTTTTAACAATCTGGGTTCTGTTTTGTTCGATAAGGGCATGATCGATGAAGCTATTGATGCATGGGAAAGGGCAATTGAGATTAATCCCAACTTTGCAGATGCCTATTACAATCTTGGAAATGTATATGATGAAAAAAGATTATTTTGCAAAGCAGTTTCTGAATGGAGAAAGGCGCTTGAAGTAGACCCGGAAACCAAAGAGAAAAGGTTGTTTAGTAAGGCTATCTCTTCGTGGAAAAGGGCGCTTGAAATAAATCCAGATATGGTAGATGCCCGTTACAACCTTGCAGCTGCTTACACCAAAAACAAAATGTATAAAGAAGCTATTAGCGAGAACAAGCAAATCTTGATTGAAAGACCGAATGATCCTGAGGCACTTTTCAGCCTGGGAGCTGTTTATAGGGACAAGGGATTGATAAATAAAGCTATTGCCCAATTTAAAATGGTTCTTGCCGTTGAACCTGAAAATACTTCAGCTCTTGATAATATGGGCCTTATTCATTTCAATAAAGGGCATTATGACAATGCTGTTTCTGTATATAGAAAATCACTACAGATTGAGCCTGATAACATAGACACACTGTATAATCTTGGATTGGTATATTACTATAGAGGTGACCTTGATGAAGCAATTATTGTATGGGAAAAAGTGGCAAGTATTAATCCTTTTTATAAAGATGTGCAAAAGAATCTTTCACTGGAAGTTAGCACACAGAGAGAACAGGATGTTGGTAAGGTAACTGCCAACACAACTAACGTAGTAAAGGGATCACATGACGAGGCGACAGTCCCTGCTGAGGAGGCTGGAACGCAAGAATTGTTTGCAATATCAGTAGATAGCAATAGCAAACAAAAAGATATTACAAATCAACAACCTGTCAAAGCTTCCAGCCAACATGATACCCCCTTGCAAGTTCAACCAATCAGGCAACAGCCGGAGATGAATCATTCTGATGTGAAGGATATGGTTGGCCAGATTGGATCAATAGCAATTTCCACAGAAGATAAATCTTCAACAGAGATCAGCACACAAAAGAAGCAATTTGTTGGTGGTAAAGCAACTGATGATAAAGGGGAAACGAGCAACGTCGTGGTGGAGCTACATAATGAAGAGATAGTCCCAACTTCTAAGGCTAAGGCACAGGAGGTGCCGAAAATATCAGATGATGAAGATGACCAGAAAAATGTATCAGATAAAGAGAACCTGAGCCCAATAGGACTTGCCCATCTTGATCTCGGAACTTTCTACGCAGAAAAAGGACTGATTGATGAGGCAATCCTGGAATTTAGAAATGCGGTAGAAACAAATCCGCACCACCTGGATTCCCATGTAGAATTAGGTACGGCATATGGATTGAAAGGCCTGATGAATAAATCCAAAGCTGAGTTTAAAAAAGCGATTGATATTAATCTTAATGAGGCAGTTGCAAAGATTGTCTTCCATGTGTTACCGGCAAATAAAAATTCAAAAACAAAAATAGATGAAGTTGGGGCGCGCATTAATCTGGGGAATGCCTATAAAGTAGAAGAAAAACTGGAAAGGGCAAAGTTGGAATACGAAAAGGTATTAGAGCTCAAGCCGGGGCACTCAATTGCAAAGAATTCACTAAGTGAAATATATTATAAATTAGGTGCTTCCTACCTGGAGGAAGAGAAATATAGCAATGCTATTAACGTGTTTGACAAGGCATTAGATATTACACCGGATTTTACTCAGGTTAAGGATGTCCTTGAAAAGGCACATTATAATCTCGGCATAAACTACGCGAAAAACAGAGAACTTGATAAGGCAATTATGGAGTTTAATAAGATTTTAGAGATTAAAGGAGGAGGGCTTCGCAATGATCAAACTGAAACACCTCCAGAAAATAAAACAACGGAGGAAGTAATAGTGGCAAGTAAGGTTGAAGTAGAAAAGCCCGAATTTGCTAAAAATCAAAATGAAAGTACTATCAACATAGAGAAATTGAAGAAATCTGATGAAGAGAAGGTCAGTGCTTTAGATTCTTCATACGAGAAAAAGATTGATACGTTACAAATTAACAATGATAAGGAACTTAAAAAAGTAGAATTATCAGAGAGTCGTAATCCTGATACCCATGATAGAATAGGTGATTTGGAAAAGGAAGATGAAACAGTGGAAAAGGTTTCAAGAAAGGTACATCAAACCGACAAGAACGTTTCCGTTCAGCAAAAGCAGGTGGACAAATCCTCGACAGAAATACTTGATCGTACTGATATCCAGGCATCCAATGACAGCCTGGAGAATACGAATGGTACTTCAAATAGTGTAAATAATACGGATGACAAAGCAGAAGAAAGAGCAATTGTTGAGAGTGAAACTGTTTCTTCTTATTATATATCCAGGAATTATAGCGCTAATACAGGGTATGGTGAGGCCATTGAGGAATTTGAACATATTCTCAAGGGGAATCCTTATGACAACAATGCACATCGTAATCTTGCCTATGCTTACTACAGTAAAGCTCTGCATGTTGATGATGCAATAGCAATGAGAGAAGATGCACGTGAGTGCAATCAGAACTTTCTGGTAAAACGATTTTATCTTCATGGTGCCGTAGATAATGAAGAATCTGGTAAACTGAGTTTAGCTGAACACTCCTTCGATAAAAAAAGTGTAGCCTTGCATAATAGATCAGGAAATGTATTCTTTAAGAAAGAAATGTTTAATAAGGCTATTTTCGAGTACAGAAATGCCCTCGAGATCAATCCAAGTTGTTCAAAGGCTTTATATAATCTTGCATTTTCTTTCTTTATAAAAGGTTCACACATTGATGTTGCATTAAGGGGCAGGAATGATCCTGTAAAAATGTCATTCTGGTAAGAAAGATTAGTACTGAAATCTAAATGTGTTCATGGTAAATTAGTTTGTTTTCTTACAAAAAAAACGAAATATTCCAGAATGCAATAGCAACATATAAAATAAAACACTTGATAAACTAATCAAATATGATAAAAGGTTCTCAACTGTGTTTCCTGTTCGTAATAGGGAGGAAGATATGCAAGTGGTGAATAGGAGAAAGTTGTTACCTGATGTTACGATTGGCTTGACTAAAGAAGAGGCCTGCAAGCTTGCAAAAGTACTTGGCGAAAGTAATGTGGAAATTAGTTTTTGCCTTGACCTTCTTTCTGACATTGACTTAGTAGCTCTTGAAGAGAAAATTGTCAATAAATAGATAATGCCGAGGAAGATTTGTATATCTGTAATAGGAAGTGGAAGCAATGATGGTACACTAAGTCCTCAAATTGCAAAGATTGCTAATGAGGTGGGGAAGGAAATAGCAGATCGTGGTGCTGTTTTAATATGTGGCGGTCTTGGCGGTGTAATGGCTGAAGCTGCAAAAGGTGCAAAGGAGAGAGGTGGTCTTACTGTCGGGATCATTCCCGGCGAAGATCCTGATAGTGCAAATCCTTATATAGATATTCCGTTGCCAACCGGTTTGGGTTTTGCAAGAAATGTCTTAGTTGCTTATTCAGGAGATGCCGTAATTGCCGTAAGTGGCAGGCTCGGCACTCTTTCTGAAATCAGCCATGCCCTTATAAAAAAGAAACCCGTTATCGGTATTCATACCTGGAATTTAGGTCAACTATCTGATAGAATTTGCCCTGACGAAAAAATTGACGGCGATGGTATAATTAAGTGTGAAAGTGCTAAGGAAGCAGTGGATAAGGCTTTTACTATTATAGAAAACAAAACTACATTTCAAAATGGATCTAATTGAAAAGGTAAAAAATTTAATTTTGTTGATGAATGAAAGCAGCCTTGCAGAAATCGAGGTTGAAGAAGAGGGAACCAAGATACGCCTGAAAAGGAATAGCCTGGATTCTATACAAACGAGTATCCAGTTGCCGGATGCAAAGCCATCTTTACAACAGGAAGGTCCTACTAAATATTTAACGTCAAAAGATGATTCAGGTGTTGCGGAGGTTGTGGCCCCAATGGTTGGTACATTCTATACCAGTGCGCCTGGTGCAGACCCTTATGTAAGTGTTGGAGATGATGTTGTCGAGGATACTGTTGTTTGTATTATTGAGGCTATGAAAATCATGAACGAAATTAAAGCTGAGACAAAGGGAAAGATTGTAGAGGTAATGGTGGAGAACGGTACTGCTGTTGAGTATGGGCAGCCTCTTTTTGGTGTAGAAACATCTGAATGAGATTCCTTGTTATGACAGTTATTTGATAAATGGGCAAATTATTACGAGCTGTACTTTTTTGTTGTCGCTCTTATCACACTCAGTATAAAGTCTACATAAGCATTATCAAATCCGGCATTTCTCTCGATACACAGGAAGATAATTTTCCGGTCAAATATTGAAAATCCGTATAGTTCCTATGTTTATTATGTAAGAGGCGTGGAAATAAGGAGGGTTAACGCATACCATGTTTTCAAGGATTTTAGTGGCAAATAGGGGCGAGATTGCCCTTCGAATAATCAGGACCTGTAAAGAGCTTGGTATTGAAACCGTTGCCGTATACTCTAAAGCTGATAAAGATGCTCTATATTTACAGTGTGCAGATGCTCATGTTTGTATAGGGCCCGGAGAATCTAATGGAAGTTATTTAAACATTCCGGGTATTATCAGTGCTGCGGAGATTACAGATATAGAGGCCATACATCCGGGTTACGGATTTTTATCTGAGAATAGCCACTTTGCAGAGGTGTGTGAATCTTCCAATATTGTTTTTATTGGGCCCAGCTCCGAGGTTATGACTAAGATGGGTGATAAGACTCAAGCTAGAAATATAGCAATTGAAAATAAGATACCTGTTATTCCTGGTAGCGATTCAACTGTAGAAGATCAACAACAGGCATTGAAAGTGGCTCACGAGATAGGCTATCCTGTCTTGATAAAAGCCTCTTTTGGTGGCGGCGGGAGAGGTATGAGGGTTGCACATAATGACATAAGTTTGGTTAATTCTCTTGCAATCGCTAAACGTGAGGCAGAAGTAGCGTTTAAAGATTCTTCCGTATACATGGAGAAATACATAGAACCTTCACGTCACATTGAAGTCCAGATAGTTGCAGATAAATATGGTAATGTAATACATCTTGGCGAGAGGGATTGCACAGTTCAAAGGAGGCATCAGAAGTTAGTGGAGCAGGCGCCGGCTCCTAATATAAAAGATCAATTACGTGAAGACATTTGTAAAGCGGCCATAAAGATGGCAAAGGGTGTTAACTATACTAATGTTGGTACGGTAGAATTCGTAGTTGATGGAGAGGGGAAATACTATTTTATAGAGATGAATACAAGGCTTCAGGTTGAGCATCCTGTAACAGAAATGGTTACTGGTATAGATTTGGTAGCAGAACAAATAAGAATTGCCCATGGCGAGAGATTAAATTTGCGCCAGAAGAAGGTAAAAAGTG
>Ga0187833_10001526_pt1 | contig 26332 bp, 23 predicted proteins | sample ETNtaG_37_FD_167968 | JGI IMG/M metagenome (GOLD analysis project Ga0187833, IMG submission 167968) | Marine microbial and viral communities from oxygen minimum zone, Eastern Pacific Ocean - ETNP2014_SV_400_PacBio MetaG (Illumina Assembly) | ecosystem: Environmental > Aquatic > Marine > Hypoxic...
TATGCACTTCAGTAATTTGTTGCAGAGTTGGTGTTTCCTGCAGCGCATAGGCCGCCGCACTGAAAACCGCGATGACAAGAACGGTGAAAACGATGTGACGTGCGTGGCGACGGGTCATAAGATTCCTCCGACGCCGAGATTGCTGGAGAGCTCGATTCTACCGCTGGCTGGTGGAGGGTTCAACACTGGGGGGTCACAGCTAGAACCAGCGGTCAGAAAGCGATACCGTATGAGTAATCAATCTGGAGGGGTTATGACGAACAAAGTGTGGATGGTCGGCAGGCGACCTCACCTCACGGTGATCTGGACGACCGCCGACATGCCCCCGCCGGTCAGGGTTCGATGCTCAGCGTCACCCGGCTGGAGGCAGAAGCGATGAGCGCCCGGGTCGAGCTGCACGAGAATCTCCGACGTCCCGTCAGGAAAATGGATCCAGGGCTGGCCCTCGGGGATCACGGTGCCCGGAGGGAGGCAGCCGGTGTCAACACCGAGTTGGTAATGTCCGGCTCCCTCGTGGCCTGGACTGGTATCCAGGACGGTCTAGATAATAACGGCCAGCCGATTCTCGATTCGTTTCGACGTCTGCTCAACAAAGCGTGCCGAGTTTGAATCCCCGTTCTCGTAGGGCTGGAACGAAGAGCGCTGTGGCTTCCACAGCATAGCGGCGGTCGGCACGCGGATTCTTGTGATGGCCGTCATGTATCACAATGATGTCACCCGCAGAGGCACGTTGGGCTAACCGGTGAGCGAGTCCTTCAGCCTGGCGTGGCCGATACCAGTTCCAGTCCCATAGTCCCCAGCCCCAGCCGACCAGCACGAAATCGATACTTGCCAGCCCTTCATACATTTGACCGCTTCGCCAGCCGGCGTGCGGCCGAAACACACGGCAGGGCCGCGTACCGGCCAGTGTTTCAATCCGGTCTGCGGCGGCTGCCACAGTATCGGCTAGCGCCTGTGGCGACTGCCACATGAGTCGGCGGGTGTGTGAATGCACGCCCACGGCATGTCCCTCCGCGAACATCCGCCTGACGACCGGTGCGGTCTGCTCGGTTAGATGCTGGTCGATTAAGAAAAATGTCGCAGGTGCGTTTACGTCCGCGAGGACATCGAGGAGGTCTGGTGTGGCATCGAGATTAGGACCGTCGTCGAACGTCAGATAAACCGTGGGCGGGCCCGCGGTGTGGGGAATGTGCCAGACGGCCTCTCCTGGAGCCACCGAGTCCAGAATAAAAGGAAACGGCGCCGTGTGAGCCAAGAACACCAACGCCGTCCCGACTGCTGCAAATAGAAACACCATCCGCGCTGAATCTCCTCCCGAAGGGAGTGCCGAAACGCCGTCGTGGCGGCTCGCTCAATCCTGTGGAGGGCGGTTCGTGGGAACCGAACCCCAAGGATGTTGTGCACTCATGATAAACCCCAAAGCTGAGGTCGCGTCGCCTTGAACCCCTTTCCTGCCAGCAGTAGAATTTTGGTATGTACAAGCTTCGTCGTGGTTGTTGAAAGAACACTATGGTTGGTTCCCGCAAATATCTTGTCGCTGTGTCAGGCATTATTTTCGTGGTGCTGGTAACAGCTTCCTGTGCACGTCAAGACGAGATTTCCGAAGCCTTACCGGTGCAACACACTTCACCGTTGCGGCAGGACTCGGAGGCAGCAGAACTCGTTGAGACCGGTCAAGGCACTGCTGACTTACGTGCACTTGCCGAGCAAGGCGATGCCGAAGCACAGCTTAGGCTTGGGGGGATGTATTTTGCGGGTCAGGCGGTTGCGGAAGATGCGGCCGAGGGGGTCCGGTGGTGGCGCCTTGCGGCCGAGCAAGGGCTTCTGCCGGCGCAGACTGGACTTGGCGGCAGGTACTTTAATGGGCGGGGTGTAGAGCGGGATGAGGCCGAGGCGTTCCGGTGGTATCGGATGGCGGCGGAGCAAGGCGATGAAGAGGTGCTGGCATTTATGCGCCTCAACGCGGAGCAGGGCTCAATGACGGCGCAAGTGAGTCTTGCGGAGATGTATGCCGAAGGTCGAGATGTTATACGAAATGAGATGGAAGCCATCCGATGGTGGTGGCAAGCGGTGCCGCAAAGTCCTGTGGAAGTGGTGGTGTTGATCCGACGAGCGGCTGAGAAGGGTTCGGTCGCAGCGAAGATTGCTCTCGGGCGTATCTATGCTACTGGCCGGGGGGTTTCCCGGGATGAGGCCGAAGCGTTCCGGTGGTATCGGCTGGCGGCGGAACAAGGCTCGGCTGAGGCACAGGTTACCCTAGGGGACATATATGTGGATGGGCGTGGAGTTACACAGGATACGAATGAAGCGATGCGCTGGTATCGGCGGGCAGCGGAGCAAGGCTGGACTGAGGCACAGGTCATTCTTGGGAGTATGTATGGCGAAGGTCGAGGAGTAGTACAAGACGAAGAACAAGCGATGCGTTGGTATCGGCGGGCGGCTGAGCAAGGCTGGTCAGATGCGCAGTTTACTCTCGGCGGTTTGTATTTCGCCGGCCGTGACATTCCTCGGAACGAAATCGAGGCGGTGAAATGGTACCACCGGGCAGCCGCACAAGGTCATACGGGGGCGTTGGCGTGGGTCCGCCGGGCTGCCGAGGAAGGCGATGTTCTCGCTGAAGTCACTTTGGGGGATATGTATTGGAACGGGCGTGGTGTTGCGACGGACGCGGGCGAGGCCGCACGCTGGTATCGCATGGCCGTGGAACGGGGTGATGTGGAAGCGCTGAGGTGGATGCGCCTGACGGCGGAAGAAGGTTCACTAGCTGCACAAGCACATCTTGCGGACATGTACACCACGGGCCGTGGTGTGGCACAAGATGAGGCTGAAGCGGCACGGTGGTCTCAGCAGGCGGCTGAGCGGAGAGAAGCCGAGACTGAGAAGGTGCCATGGTTTTACCAAACAGCCGAGGAAGGCAATGCCGAAGCACAGCATGTTTTAGGCGTCCTGTATTCCTCAGGTCGGATTGTTGCCCGTGACGGCGTGGCTGCGGTGGAGTGGTATCGCCACGCGGCGGAACAAGGCCACGTTGTTGCACAGTTCACCCTTGGACTCAGGTATGACGCGGGTGAAGGTGTGATCCGGGACGAGGCGGAGGCAGTACGTTGGTACCGGATGGCGGCGGACCAGGGACATGCCGTGGCGCAACTCGCTCTTGGAGTCATGCACTCTGACGGCCGTGGCGTCACGGCGGATACGACGGAAGCGGCACGGTGGTTTCATCGAGCAGCGGTGCAAGATGTTGCTCGAACGCAGCACGATTCCAGGGTTGTTTACGCTAACAGTCGTGAGGTTGCGCAGGACGATGTAACCATTTATCTATGGTTTGATCTCGCGGTCGCACGATCGACTGATGACACACGGGATTCGGTAGTGCAGTCGCGCGAAACCGTAGCACAACGAATGACTCGCAATCAGGTCGCTGAAGCTCGGCGCCGCGCGCGTGCGTGGGACGTAGTACATCTGCGCGTGCCGTAAATCTGCACGTTGAACTGCCTTCTTCCCAATAGTAGGATCGGCTTCTACACTGCGAACTCTAGGAAGAACTTCATGCCATACCTTGCCCGCATCGTTGTCACCACAACTGTTCTCGCCCTGCTTCCGTTGGCGTTTCCCTTCTCGGCTCCTAGCCGAACCAATCGGCGCGCCACACGATCCAATGCAGGAGTAAAGCGAGAGGCGCCATTTCAAATAAGAACCCCACAAAGACTGTGGCAAAGTCGTTAACATCGGGTGTAGTCGTGGTTCCAGTCGCGCCTTGCTCCGCAGGGGGTGGACTCACCGGCGTAGCGGTGGCTTTGAACTACTTATCGAGAGTCTATTTTCATGACCCGTCTGACGAGTTGCCACTCGACGTAAAATAAGGCTCACGCGAGATGCCACGATTCTTATATGTAGAGCCAGGGGTGACTATGTTCATGAAGACGAGGCCGACGACGATGACACACGAGTGGCTGATCCGATTTTCGTTTGTTTGTCTTGTGGTGGTGGGGACAGCCTGCGGTGGTGGCGAACCGGTGACACCTGCTGACACTGCGTTAGTTACGGAAACGCCGATCGCGATTCCTTCTTTTCGCATCCTGTTTCAGAGCGACCGGGATGGAGGCTTCGAGGTCTACATGATGGATGCGAACGGTGCCAACCAGACGAACCTGACCAACAACGCCGTCAACCGTTACAACGACCGACACCCAACTGGTTCACCCGACGGGTCTGCAATTGCTTTTCGTTCTGACCGGGACGGGAGTCCGGATGTGTGGGTGATGCAGGTTGACGGGATGAATCAGCGGAACTTGACGAATCATCCAGCGACCGATTTGGATGCTGCGTGGTCTCCTGATGGGTCGCAGATTGTCTTTGACAGCGATCGGGACGGAAACATGGAACTTTACGTTATGAATGCGGATGGGTCTGAGCCGAGGCGGCTGACGATGAATGACGCGTTGGACAGTCACCCATACTGGTCGCCCGATGGGAACCGGATCGCTTTCCATTCTGACCGTAGTGGACAGATGGACATTTACGTCGTCGATGCTGATGGAGATGGGTCTGACGCGACTCGCCTTACTGACAACCCGGGTAACGACCAGTTTCCCTCCTGGTCGCCCGATGGGACAAAAATTGCTTTCGACTCAGACCGTGATGGTTTGAGTAGTGTTTACGTGATGAGTGCGGACGGCACCAATCAGGTTGCCTTGACCGACCCTGGACAGGTGGATGGCGTCCCCTCTTGGTCCCCTGATGGTTCTCAGCTTGTATTCCGTTCACAACGGGATGGTAACGAAGAGATTTATGTCATGAACGCTGACGGCTCTGGCGAAATCCGGTTGACTGACAATGAGGCTGCTGATGGGAATCCCCGGTGGTCACCGAGTATCGCCCGCTAAACGACCAAGACCGGTCTGAAGCACACACTTGCGAAGGAGAGGAGGAGACACACCCATGTTGACTTCGGTAGTCGCGATACAACCACGTTCTTTAACTTGTCTCAGCGTACTCACATTCGCTGTTGGTATAGCCCTTTCAACTCCGACAGCAGTATCGGCCGAGCAATCGACGACCGCCGCCGTTCGTGCTGGGATGCTGATTGATCCCGAGGCGGGCACAGCGACCCCGAACCAGGTCATCTTGGTCGAAGGTGGTCAGATTACCGCAGTCGGTGACGACATTACCGTGCCAGCTGGCGCGGAGGTGATCGACTTGTCCGACCTGACAGTTCTACCTGGCCTAGTGGATGCACACAACCACTTAGGACTGACTTACAAGGTTGACCCTGAACGGAACATTTACTACCTCACTTATATCCTCGATTCGACCCCGATCCGCGCCATCCAGGCGGTGTCAAATGGCATCCAAATGCTTTCGTCCGGTTTTACGATCGTCCGCGATATGGGTAACAACGGCAATTATGTTGATACCGCCTTACGTGTTGCGATCGAGCAGGGTTGGGTGCCCGGTCCCACAATTATCAACTCGGGCATCATCATTGGGGGCATGGGCGGACAGTTTTGGCCAACGCCTGAGATGGCACGCGAGCACAACATCGTCTATCCAGAATATCTTGATGCCGATACGACCGACGAGATGATTAAAGCGGTAAGGCAGAATGTACTTTTCGGGGCCAAGGTGATCAAGATTTGTGTTGATTGCAAGCCCTACGCTTACACCGCTGACGAGATGAGGTTGTTTATAGCTGAGGCCGCGAAGGCTGGCATGAAGGTGGAGGGTCACATTCAGACAAGGGAAGGTGCCCGTGCCGCCATCGAAGCCGGCTTGTGGTCACTTGCTCATGATGGTCCGCTCGATGATGAGCTTCATAAATTGATGGCTGAAAAAGGGATTTGGCGTGCAGGTACCGAGACGCCGTTTACACCATACCGTGGCAGTGAGGGCGCTTTCGAGCGCACGGTGGCTGGTTTGCGGAACGCCTACGCGAACGGGGTAAATCTAACGTTTTCGACTGATGCCGATTATTACATTCCAGGCATGACCCGCGGCGAGGTGGTGATTAACTTCTTGCTGACCTGGCAAGCGGCTGACATTCCTGACGCGGAAATTTTGAAAGTCATGACGATCAATGGCTATAAAGTCTCCGAGACCTACGATGAGCGTGGACCGATCGCGCCAGGTCTGGCAGCCGATATGATCGCGGTGGTTGGGAACCCGTTGGAGGACATTGACACACTACGGGACGTTCGGTTTGTAATGAAGGATGGTTTGGTTTTCAAACGTGACGGTGTTGTGGTGCCAGAGGTCTTCTTCAACCCCGGACCGGTGAACGGATGGCAGATCGGTTTTGATGAGCGTGTCCGGTAACCTTCAGCTGTGTTCAGTCGCGTGAGGCGACTCAGCTGCGTCCTATAGTCTGCTGCCGCTACCTAAGGCGCGGGCCACTCGAAGATGACGTCGTCGCTGTAGGCGTAACCTTCAGAGAAAAAGATGGCCACGTTAAACCTGTAGCTGGCGCCTTCGAGGAACGGGACGTCTTGGAGTACCCCCGAGGTGGCGTCCCAGTCGAACACCAGTGAGATGGGCTCGTCAGGGGGGTTCACGAGTGGCCACGCGATCACCTTGTACCACATTCCTTGCGAGGCTTCCGGAGGTGGGATCCAATTGACAACGAGGTCCTGTCCGGAACGGGTCCATTCGAGGCCAGTCGGGTAGGAGATTATTCCCGAGCTGTAGGGGAACGACTGTTCGTAGACCAGTTCACTGTCGCGCCAGTAACTGAACGTGTAATCCCCCGGTTCCGGTAGGTTTCCACTCTTCGGTCCGTAACGAACCCATCGGCGGGTCACTTCGCCGGAGTAGTTGTTGATGTTGAAGTCCTTTTCGAGTTCTATCTGCTCTCCGGCCGGAGTCGTGACCACCACGGAAGTTAGGTCGGATAGAAAACACTCCATCCCGGTTCCTGAATCTTTGTGGCAGTTGACTTTATACTCCCAGCTTTGCACGCTTGGTCCGTGCTGTGACCAGACCTCAGGCCAGATCTGATGGGTGCGGTTGCCGTGTTGACGATCCGGAAGGCTAGGCGCTGGAGGAGTGTAACTGGAGGGTGCAAAGGTAGAAGAGCCGCCGCCGCTGCCTCCACAAGTCACCCACAGAAAAGCCAGAGCGACCATATACCAGCGTGCGTGTCTGAGTGCCATATTACACTCCGCGTCACTAGTTTAGAGTAACCGCTAGTGATTTTCTTGTCGGTAAAGACAAGCCCACACTCGGCTAACCAGCAAGTCTAACTTCGCCCTCTCAAAACCTTTACATTCCACCAAGATATAACTGGAGTTATTAATGCAGTTGGGAGCACCCAGTGAGGATCACGACCCGCGCGCGTTTCATAAATTCGATTGGATCACGCTTGGCCACGAATCTTAGAATCAGCGAATAGCCCACGATGAAGAAGATCGCGAGGCTGCCAACGACGGTCATTATGTATTTCAATAAATTAAAAAGAATTTCGAAGCCGAAGCGCGCGGTTACACTGAAAATTAAACAGGCTACGCCTAACGGTGCCACTTTCATTACCAAGCCGATAATGGCGATTGTGACTTGGCCGAGGCTTTCAAGAAAATTCAGTAACGGCTGCCCTTTTTCCTTGGGCACGATGGTCAGCCCAACCCCGATCATTAAGGCGAAAAAAATGACGGCGAGCATCTCGCCATTGGCCGCAGCCTGGACCGGATTACGGGGCACAATCCGTACGAATAGATCAATGCCAAATGCCCCGTCGGCGAGTCCCATTGCGTCCGAGTCACCTTGGTAGGTCTCCATAAGCCGTTGGGTCACTGAGGCGTCGAGTCCCTCGCCCGGCTTCATGAGATTGACGGCTGTCAGACCTAAGACCGTTGAGAGCGCCGTCAAGCTCAGGAAGCTCAACATCGCGACAACACCAATGCGTCCTAGGCGTTTAAGGCTACCTAACCCTGCAATCCCAACCGACAACGTCGACACGATGAGTGGAATGACCACCATGATCAACGCGTTCAACCAGACACGCCCGATCGGTTCAGTCACCGAACTCACAAATTGTTCTGTCGCGGGAGAGCCATCCGTTGACAAGTTGATGACGATGCCGAGCACCGCACCAACTATCAGGCCCAGGAGGATTTTTGTGTGAAGAGCCATAATGTGATGATTACACACCTGTCAAGACGTCTTCATCATAGTAATCGACTTTGTGTAAGGGCATGACCACACTAGAGAGCACGTTCAGCACATGCCCACCGATCCGTTTGTAATAGCGTGTGGCTAAGACTAGCACGGTTGTAGTGCTTGCATCGTAGTCCGATTGACTGATCCGTCTGACAAGCGCGTCGCACCGATGAGCAGCATCCCGACCCTGGTGAATCAATTCAATTGCTCGTTCACGATTGGATGATGCGAACACTTCCGCCGCCACCTGAAAGGAGGTTTCCACGCCTTGCCGAATTTCCTGCAATTCCTGCACGAGCGCATCTTTAGGTAATGGTCCTGAACGAATATCGACGACCTCTGCCAAGTTTTTAGCGTAGTCGCCGAGACGTTCGACGTCCTTCACAAGACTCATTAACAATAGCGAATAGGGAACATCAGGCGTCTTGCCTTGAATAGAAAGGTGTGACACGACTTTTTTCCGAATTTCGCGCTCCAGCTTGTTCACTTGCACATCGTCTTCGTAAATGCGAGTGCGATCTTCAGCCGAAGTTTTTTCTCCAAAGCAAATCCCACCAGCTGACAAGGTCATATTGCAGGTCAACTGAAGCATCTCCTTGAAAGAGGCGCCCATGGTATGAAGTGGATTATCAGCGCGGAAAATACTAAGTAGTTCGCTGAGCATTCTCACCTCCTCCTCTCACTTTAATAACTGCGTTACATATATCAGCAGTGCTGGAAAACCGTAAAACATAGTCGCGACATAGAACAGAGCTAACTTCTTGGACCTAACAGCCGCCGCTGCAAGCATTCTGGCGGCCTGCAGTGGCACCTGACGAATCCTTCTAACGGGATAAATCAGTATCGTTCCGCTAAGGTTGAAAAACAAGTGCACTATGGCGATCTCGACCCCAGCCAAAGCATTCGGTCCGGACACGGCCAACGCGGCACCCATCGCAGTTATGGTCGTTCCGATGTTTGCACCGATCGTAATCGGAAACGCCTGTTCTAGCTTGAGGACGCCAGCGGCAGCTAACGGAACCATAATTGACGTCGTAATCGAACTCGATTGCACCATGACGGTAACGATGACCCCAATCGCCATCGCGAACACCGCACTTGAACCAAGCGCACTGGCCACCGCGGTTTCGATGCGTGAGATTACCAAGGAACGCATCAATTTTACGATTAGCCAAAGTGCTACAAAGATCAGCGCCGCGCTGATACCGACCAAGAAAAAAGCTTGTCCCCACTCTACGTTGAATATTGCTTCCGCTAAGCTCTGGATAGGGGTAAAAGCAAAGCTCAACAATGCCTTGAATGGGCTCTCATATGTGAAACTACCTATTCCGACAACTACCGTAGACAAGAATCTTGCAGTGCTCTGCAGATAGCCTGTCATTAATTCCAATGGCAGTAAGACCATTACCGCCAAGATGTTAAAGAAGTCATGGCAGCCGGCCATCGAGAACGCTCTTTCGAACTCGTCGCGCCGTCCCATGTGCGCCAATGAGACAACCGTACAGGTAACCGTCGTCCCAATATTGGCACCCATAATCATCGGAACAGCATTAGCTAACGGCAGAGGGTTGTCCGGTGCGGCTACCAGTCCAACGATCATGGACGTCGACACCGATGAACTCTGCACTAGCGTTGTGGCCAGCACCCCTACGAAGATCCCGACAAAGGGATTTGCAGTCAGACTGAAGAAGCTGTCTAGGAAATCTGTACCGAACAGCTTGAATCCATCGCCGAGCCCTTTGACGCCAAGCAAAAATACGAAAAGTAAAAACACAACCGACAGAACCCGTCGGATGACAGATGTGAGTTCTTGCTTTTCAGACGATGTGTGTCTTGTCATTCAGCTTTACGAACTGAGTGAAGGAAGGAAAAGTACGAACGTCCCTTTTAAGATTGTGGGTTCGGAGAGTCTTGGACGTTCATACACCGCAGGAAAAAACGACCTGCAAAAAACCGTGGGGATTCTAGGTCAGGCGTATAGGATTGTCAAGGCGAAAACTACAAGATATAGACAAAAAAGTTAAATGTACCACAAGATGTTGAAAGATATGGACTAATCCTGATTTTGCTCGATGCAAGCGGAAAATCGATCTTGTGGGCCTATTGCCCGCGACGAGGGTCAAGGGGGCAACCTCTCGCCGCCCCCTTAACCGTTCGCTGCGCTTTAAGGTAGAGCCATGGCGGCCAGCCCGTCACTGAGTTGAACGATGACGTGCTGTTTGCCTTCATGTACCCAGGTCGACATGCCATACCGGGTGGTCCCAGGAATTTCAACAGCACCCAAACGGTCCCCAGTGCGCTTGTCGATCGCGAAGATGTGCGGGATACCATCACTGGTCTGACCAGAAGCGAAGAGGAGTGTGGGTGTCACGGTCATCGCAGCGTGGCCACGTCTTCCAGGATTACTAGGCACGTTGTTGACTCCCTGCAGGAGAGGGTGGTTGCGGATGGCTTCCTGCTGTTCTTCTGACGCATCGCCGTTCGGGATCACCCAAAGGTACTCGCCGGTGTTTAGGTCGATTGCACTGATCCGCCCGATGGGTCCCTTCCAGATCGAAAGACCGTCGATACTTTCCGGGTTGGCGCCAGAACGCCGGCCCCCGCCACCACCCATGCGGCTACGGGAAAAGGCGACGACGGTCGTCCCGGTTTGGGCTGGGCCCTCTTGCGGGGAATCAATACCAGGGGCCACTGATACGTCACTGCAACCGCTATGTGACGTAATGAAGATAACCCCTGACTGTGGGTCAGCTACGGGCGGACCGGAGATGTTCACACCGCCCGTACCCCCGGGGCAAACACGGGCTGGTCCGAGCCCTTGCTCGTTACCAATATGCGTGGGCGGATTGAAGAGAGGTGCGAAGGAATTTTCTCGTTGCGCAACGGCCAACGCGCGCTGTCTGATATCTGGGGTGTAGTCAATCAGGTGTTCCTCGGTACGCCCCTGTAGGTCGAATGGCGCTGGTTTAGTCGGGAACGGCTGTGTTGGCGAGAGTCGCTCGCCCGGCACGTTCGATTCAGGCACTTCACGTTCCTCGATTGGCCAGATGGGTTCTCCGGTCTCTCGGTTCAACGCGTACAGGAACGCCTGCTTAGTAGCTTGGTAGATACCCTTGATTTCCTGGCCATCAACGGTGACGTCCAAAAGGACCGGAGCCGTTGGGGTGTCGTAGTTCCAAATATCGTGATGCACCATTTGGTAGTGCCATGCCCGTTCACCAGTTTTAACGTCCAGTGCGATGAGACTTGCGGAAAAAAGATTATCGCCAGGGCGGAACCCACCATAAAAGTCCAGCGTGGCACTGTTGGTAGGGATGTAGACCAAGCCAAGCTCAGGGTCGGCTGACATGGGTGCCCAGGAAGAAACATCACCCGTCCACATCCAGGCGTCGTTTAACCAGGTCTCGTGACCGACTTCTCCAGGCCGTGGAATGACGTTGAACTTCCACAGAAAATCACCGGTCCGTGCGTCGTAACCCAGAATGTCTCCCGGCACCATTTCCTGCCGGGTCTGGTTGTAGCCTTGCTCAGCTGAGTTACCCACGACGACCACATCGTTGACGACGATCGGTGGTGAGGAACTGGTGATGTAGCCAAGCTCAAGGGGGATCCCGGTGTATGGGTCGTAGGGCTGATTCGCGTTGAGCCAGGGACCCCAGTCCTGGATTAAATCTGCGACGAGGTCGACCGTGCCGGTTTGTCCAAAACCTTCGATCGGCACGGGCGCACCCCAATTCTCAAGCGGTCGTCCTGTTTCTGCGTCTAACGCGTGCAAGAAGAATGCTGGGCTAGTGATGAAGATGACCCCGCGGCCGTCGACCTTGGCATAGGCGACGCCCTTACCATAACCCTGCCGCATGGAATACTCGAAGCGGGGAGTGTTCGGCTCGGTGAAGCTCCACAGCAGTTCGCCTGTCTCTGGGTCGAGAGCGATCACATGACGGCGATTACCGGTGACCGTGATCAGTTTGCCACCAACATAACTCGCCGTGGCGCGGTTGGTGCTGGGCCCAAAACTTGATGCGTCCCACTCCCATGCCACCTCGAGGAACTCAAAATTTGATGCGTCGATCTGGTCCGCTGGGGAATAGCGTGTGTGCCAGGCATCCCCACCGAGGTATGGCCACTCAGTATTTTCGCTCGCGGGGTCCTGCGCTCCGGCGACCATGGGTAGGGTCAGCAGGATGGTACAGGTGAGGGCGAGCCACATCCACAGTAGTCTTGAGCTTTGCCTCTTGCTTCTCATCACTCCTCCTCGAATTCTGTTGAGCGAACGGGAAGTAGATCGTCGAAATTCTAACCCAGTCAGGGAGATATAGGGGAAACGGTGCTAACCTTTCTTTTGTATACCCAGTTTGCCCAGAGCGGTTGAAGCGCATATCACAAGCGATGAATACTCGTGGTTACGTCATTGTTACCGCCTCGTATTGGGCTCTGACCTTGACGGATGGTGCGCTCCGTATGCTGGTGACGTTGTACTTTCACCAGCTTGGTTACACTTCGCTCGACCTTGCCCTACTCTTTCTTCTCTACGAGTTTTGCGGCATTCTCACCAACTTGCTTGGTGGGTGGCTTGCGGCACGCTTAGGTCTGCGCGTCACACTCCTGGCCGGCTTGTGGTTGCAAGTCGTGGCCTTGCTGATGCTCTCGTTCGTGCAGCCAACGTGGACACTGGTGTTATCAGTTGGCTATGTAATGGCCGCTCAGGCGCTCTCGGGTATCGCTAAGGACTTAATGAAGTTGAGTTCCAAGAGTGCCGTCAAATCTTTTGTGTCTGGACAAGATGCATCCACTTTGTTTCGATGGGTTGGCTGGTTGACTGGCTCCAAGAATGCTCTCAAAGGATTGGGTTTCTTTATGGGCGGCGTGATGTTGGACACAATCGGTTTTTCCTTTTCGCTCTGGGTCATGGCTGGCGGACTCTTGGCCGTTTTGGTGCTGGCGACAGGGCAGCTAACGAGAGACCTTGGCAGGAGTAAGCGCCAAGTGACCTTTTCACAGATATTTTCCAGACGCCCCGCAATCAATATTCTTTCACTTGGTCGTCTCTGTCTGTTCGGTTCACGTGACGTTTGGTTCGTCGTGGCACTGCCGCTATTTTTAATCGATGTGATGGGCTGGAGCTTCGCGTGGGTCGGTGCCTGTCTCGCAAGTTGGATTATCGGCTACGGCTTGGTGCAAGCGGTTGCGCCTAAGGCTTTGAGTATTGCTGGCGAGTCAGTCATAACTGCTCGGACAGCTCAAATCTGCGGCAGCGTGTTGATAGTGGTGTCTGGCGGTCTAGCCATGGGTGCCTCGAATGTTATGCCGTCGATTGGCGTAGTGCTCACAGGTCTTGCCGCGTTCGGTATTGTCTTTGCTCTAAACTCATCCGTGCATTCGTATCTGGTGCTGGCGTACGCTGAATTTGATACGGTGGCAATGGACGTTGGTTTTTATTACATGGCCAATGCGGCAGGACGGTTGCTCGGCACGTTGATGTCGGGATGGTTATACCTGGAGACCGGACTGGCAGGGTGTTTATGGATGTCTATGGGTTTGGTTGTAACGGCCACCGGCCTTATGTTCGCCTTGCCGCCCATTAAGTATGCATCGGCGCCGACATCGAAATGAGCGGTTGCGCAAGCATCGCGCGCGTAATCGCGAACATTTACTGCTGCCCTCCCGAGAGATCACCAGCACGCTGGTGCTGACGTCTATGCAAGTTCGGAAGACGCTCGAAGAGACGATCTCGATCCGTCGCGACGTCGTCCTTATCGGAACGCGTGTACGCGCCCATGTCGAGATTCTCTCTCACCGTCATTTCGAGGAACACCCGACGGCCTGCAGGGTAACGTCCGCCGTCTCGAGCGCGGCCTTGAGTTTCTCGGTGAGCCGTTCCGCCCCCTGGGTGTCGCCGTGCACGCAGACCGTTTCGGCGGCGAGGGTGACAGTCGAGCCGTCAGTCGCCTGGACCGTGCCTTTGAGCACCATCTGGAGCACGCGTGAGACGACCCGCTCAGGGTCATGGATCACCGTCGCAGCCTCTCGACGTGAGGCCAGAGCACCGTCGGGTGTATAGGCGCGGTCGGCGAACGCCTCCGCCGCGACCCTGAGGCCGGCAGCACGTCCGGCGATGAGAAGTTCCGAGCCTGCTAGGCCGAAGAGGATCAACGAACGGTCAAGGGTAGCAACGCCGCGTGCAATCGCGGCCGCGATGTCGGCGTCGCGCGCGGCCAGATTGTAGAGCGCACCGTGCGCCTTGACGTGCTGTAGCCGCGTCCCCTCGGCTGCGGCGAGGCCGGCGACCGCGCTGACTTGATACATGACGAAGTCCTCAACCTCGTCCGGTGTCACCTTCATCTCGCGTCGCCCGAATCCGACCAGGTCGGGAAACCCCGGATGCGCGCCAATCGCCACGCCAGACGCGAGAGCCAGTCGGATCGTCCGTCGGATCACCGAGGGATCCCCGGCGTGAAAGCCGCAGGCAATGTTCGCCGACGTGATGCTCCGCATCACGCACTCGTCGTTGCCGATGGTGTAGGAGCCGAACGACTCCCCCATGTCGCAATTGAGGTCGATTCTCATGAAGAAAGTTGGGTCAGCACTTGGTGGGGAGGAGCCGAAGTGTGGAATTCAGCCTTCGCCCAGCCCGATCGTAGACAACCCGACGGCGTTGTCAAGTCACGCGAGAGGCTGGCAGCATCGGGGAAGTGCCCCCGCCTTTGCACGGACGCCAGTAGCTGCCTTGCCTGATCTGTCAGACCTGTCCGTAGCCCTATGAGTTCTTCCGCAGCCTGCTAGAACCCGTATTCCAGTCCCAGATAAGAGCTTCGGCCGACCTCGTTGACCCGCTGCCTCATGAACGGGTTCAGCGAGTTCAGATGGGTCGCGTAGGTCTCGTCAGTCAAGTTTTCCACTCCCAGCTTCACCGACACCCCCCGACCGAGTGCGATGCTGGCCCGCAGATCGAGAACGGTCCAGCCCTCGGTCGCCTGCTCGAGCCGCGTCGTGGCCACCCGGTTCTGAGCGCTCGCCACCGTCACCCCCAGCTCGATCCAGCGTTGCAAGTCCCGGGTGTGCGCCTGAATCGCATAACGCTGCTCGAACGGCTCGATCCCGAACACCGGTTCGTTGAGCTCTTCGTCCTCAGCCCAGACGTAGCTATACGAGGCGCTCACGTCCGCGTAAGGGCCGAGATCCGACTCGGCCTGCAGCTCGAAGCCGGCGAACTGGGCTTCGCTGCCGTTGATGTAGCGAAAGACCGTGTTCGGGCTGAGCGGCAGCCGTTTCGGCAGCGACTGGTCAGGCACGACGGTGATGTAGTTGTCGATGGTGCGATAGAAAATGTCGGCGGTGATCGACGCTCGCGCCACCTGGAACAGACTGCCGACATTGACCTCCAGCGCCTCCTCCGGTCTCAGGGCCGGGTTCCCCATGAACTCGGCCGCGGTCTGGAACTTGGTGGACGGAAACCGGTCTGAGTACCGCTCCATCGGCGTGGCGCTTCGCACGCTCCGGCCGACTCCGGCCGAGACGACGAATGCGCCGGTCACCGGCAGGGTGGCGTTCACGGCGGCGCTGACGTTCGTTTCGGTCTGGTTGATCGAACCCGTGGTATTGGCGGAGAAGAAGTCCGAGACCACGCCAGCCGACGCGTCGAGCGCGTCGACCCGCACAGTAGCACCGAGCTGTCCGCCGCCCCAGGCGTAGATCGCCTGGGCGTACCCACCGATATTCGTCAGACCGGCGTCTGGCCAGACGATGTCGCTGAAGATCAGGGAGTCGTTCGAGCGCCGGAAGATCGACCGGCTGGCGTTCTGTTCCAGGCGCGTCAGGTCGGTTCCAAGCTTCCAGTCGATCGTGCCCTGGTCAAGCATCACGTAAAACCGCCCGCCGGTCGTGTCCGATTCGGTCGGTAGCTCGACCCGCAGGCCAAACGGCGGGATTCGCCCCAGCATGTCGAAAGCCGTCGGTTTCTCGTCGTTGTTCATCAGGTGGTCTTTGAGGTTGGCGTAGACCTGACCGTGTATCTCGGACACGATCGACGCCTGCGGTCGCCAGGTCACCTCACCGGCGTGCGAGTGCGTCTTGAAGAAGGTCGCATCGAGAATCCGACCCGCGTAGTCGATGTCACGCTGCTCCTGATACCCGCCCAGATACTCGATGGTGGTTGCCGCGTTCGGTTTGAAGGCGGCGGTCCAGCGGGTGTCGAACGACTCGTAGTCGCCTGGAATCAGGTTGTTGTCGCCATCCTCGTAGTCGTTCGCCGCCCGGGTGTTGTGGTACACGGCGAACCGGGCGCGATCGTTGCTACCCCAGACACCGGCGAAGCCGTCGGTGCCGTCGCCGCTCTGCGCGTAGTTGGCGCCGACACGACCACCCAGGACGAACTCGCCGCCGGAAAACGCTGGCCGGAACGTCTCGATACGCACAGCGCTGAGGGCACCGGCCCCCCAGGTCAGCGCCCACGGCCCTTTGACGACGCGCACCGCCTGCAAGGTGTGCGGGCTGACATGGCTAATGTCCGAGTCCATCCGGGCTGGGCCAGCGGCGTATGTGCGAGTGCCGTCGACGAACATCGCTACCTGTGTCTCCTGGAGACCGCGAATCGTTGGCTCCAGGTTGATCGGCCCGCGCCGCGTGGCCGAGAGGCCCGCCTTGGTGCGCAGGTGCTCAGCGACGTCACGGACGGCGCGTTGCTCCGCCTCGGTCGCCGACACGACGACCTCCATGGCCAGTTCCGGCATGGTGGCGGTGACGACCACCTCCTGTCTGAACGACCCGAGCTTGAGCTCGATACGGAAGTCGCGCGTCGGCGCGCCGATGGCGACCTCCCGTGTGACCGTTTCGAAGCCCAGCAGGCTAGCCGTCAACTGGTAGGTGCCGGCCGGTACGGTGAACTGGAACCGACCCTCCCGGTCGGTGGGGATGGTCGCTACGAAGTTGCCGTCGACGGTGCGTAGGTCGACCGACACACCGGGCAGCGCGAACGCTTGTGGGTCAACCACCACACCGCCCCAGTTCACGCCCTGAGCATGGGCGGCGGCGGTGGTGGTTGTCGCGATGAACACGAACGCGAACAGATTCTTCCAACGGGCCTTGCAGCGGAACAATGAACCTCCTCGAGCGCTCCAACACGAGAGCGCGCTAACAGTCGAGCGGTGTCTGTCCACACCGATCACGATCGGCACGATGCCGGTTTGATCGTCAACGGAGAGCCAAGACGAAGGACGACGGAGGGGTTATGACGCGCGGGGTGGAGGTGACGGTGGATCGGCCATCGGTTGGGCCGGTGTGAGCGACGCCGCGATGGGCGTAGGGGTGCAGTCGAGCGGTATCCCGATGTCGCTCGTTACTGGCTCGGGCGGCGCGAGCGGCACGTGCAGCCACGCGAGCAACTGGTGGTCCACCCCGCAGGTCTGCCACGTCGCCACCGGGTCGGCGGATGGACCGTCCTCGTTCCCGTGATGCATCGGGCAATAGGCGCCCGGCTCCATCTGGTGCGGGCACTCGTGCACGGGCGGGCTCCCTGTGTCCGCCAGATAGCAGACCGCGAGCGGCGCCGCGACTAGGGTCGCGATCTGACCGAGGATGACGAAGAGCACGCTAGCGCGAAAACTGGACTGCGTCACAATGAAAAGACGCCCGTGCTGCGAGAGAACCGGCGCCGGACGTAGCCCCCAGTGTAACAAGGGCAGGTCGCCTATTGTCAAAATCTTATCGGTTCTTCTGGAATCTCGTCGGATGTGATGTTGGTGGAGGCGGCGGGAGTCGAACCCGCGTCCGAAAGCACGTACCCGTGGGACTCTACATGTGTGTCGGCTCTTGAAAGTTTGCCAGTAGCGTTGAAGAGCCGCCGAAATTGCTACTGACTAGCCCCGAAAACGTCTCATCGTTCCGCGTCGGCACGGCACGTTACGACCAGCCTGCTGAAATGACATTCAATCCCGCCTCACAGGCTAGAACGGGTTGAACGTCGCTACCCTTAGGCAGCGAGAGCGAGCTGCGTATCCGCAGTTATGGTTTGTTCCATCGGATTTACGAGTCGATGGTGCTCGACATGCATCCCGCGGTTGTATACCTCCGTCGAAGCCGTATCGCCCCCGATTCTCTGACCAACGTTCACCGTGGCCAGAAGACCACGCGCGTTCCCTATTGTAGTCTTGGGGGGATCACTGGTCAATTCGTTGAGCACATGAGACTTGTAGCTGTTCGCGACCAGCGCAAGCGTTCACAACATCCCGTATAATGACCGCTTGTCTGTTTCCGTAACACGGTTTAGTGGGACCAGTTGCTGGTTCGTGATGTTGCGGGATGACCGAACCCGTCAAGCGATCACGGTCGCGCCGGTTGTGCAGTTGGTCGGGATATCACATGTTGCAGCTCTGCACGAGATCACCGAGGTCTTTCGTAGAGTAGGTGAGCAGGGAAGTGAGTTCGCGTCATGACTCAGGGTGTCGGGTCCAAGAAGGCTAGTCAGTTCACCGAATCGGTCATTCGTGAGATGACGCGGCTGTCGGACGAGCACGACGGTGTTAATCTGTCGCAAGGCTTCCCAGATTTTCCTGCACCTGACGCGATTAAGACCGCCGCGTGCGCTGCAATTCAGGCCGATGACAACCAATATGCCATCACGTGGGGTGCGACGCCGCTCCGCGAAGCTGTCGCCAAGGATTTTACGCGCCGGTATGGCGTTCCGGTAAATCCTGACACGCAGGTCACGGTCTGCTGCGGGTCGACTGAGGCAATGCTTACGACGTTGCTCGCGAGCGTCGACCCGGGAGATGAAGTCATTGTCTTTGAACCGTTTTATGAGAACTATGGGCCCGATGCGATTCTTTCCGGTGCCGTGCCCCGCTATGTGACGTTGCGCGAGCCAGCGTGGATGTTCGACCCTGATGAGCTCGCAGCGGCGTTCAACGACAGGACTCGTGCAATTCTTATTAACAGTCCAAATAACCCAACCGGTAAGGTGTTCACCCCGGAGGAACTCGGTGTCATTGCAGGGCTCTGCCAGCAGTGGAACGTGCTGGCCGTGACCGATGAGATTTACGAGCACATCATCTACGATGGGGTGCGTCACGTGCCGATGGCGGCGATTGATGGGATGGTAGACCGCACTGTGACGATCAACAGCCTCTCGAAGACCTTCAGCGTAACGGGGTGGCGAGTGGGCTGGACCATCGCACCGCCAGAACTGACGGGTGCGATCCGAAAGGTACATGACTTCGTGACCGTGGGTGCGGCCGCACCCCTTCAGGCTGCCGGCGCGGTCGCCCTTGAGTTGCCAGATAGCTACTATCGTGGGCTGGCCGATAGTTACGAGCAACGGCGGAATCTCCTAATGGAGATTCTTGAGCGGCACGGTTTCAATTGCTACCGTCCCTCAGGGGCTTACTACATCATGACCGACATTGACCTCACCTCGGTTGGTGCGGTGGACGACGTGGAGTTTGCCCAGTATTTAGTCCGGGAAATTGGCGTGGCTGCTGTGCCCGGGAGCAGCTTTTATCGAAACACTGAGTTCGGTCGCACGAAGCTCAGGTTTTGTTTCTGCAAGCAGGACGAGACCCTGCGTGAAGCCGACCGCCGCCTGGCAAAACTCGGCGTGCAGACCACAGGCTGACCCGCACTTGTGGAGTTATCGTAGACGTTCGTATGGTCGCTGCTACCAAACGACTCCTCCCTTACGTCCTCCGACATCGCCGTCGGTTACTGCTTGGCTTATCGTGTGTTGTTGCGATGGCCTCGGTCTCGCTCTTGTCACCGTGGGTGCTCAAGTATGCCATTGATGACCTGACGGTCGGGGTCACTCGCGGGAAGCTCGGCCTCTACGGGGCATTGTTGCTGGGTATTGCGGTGGTGGGTGGCTGTTTTCGATTCCTGATGCGCAGGTTAATCGTCGGCGTGTCGCGAGAGATTGAGTACGACATCCGGAACGACTTCTACGCGCACCTTGAGCGTCTCTCCCTAAGCTATTTTCAGTCCGAGCGCACGGGCGACATCATGTCGCGTGCGACGAACGACCTCAGCGCGGTTCGCATGATGGCCGGACCAGCCATCATGTACTCGGTCAACACTATCCTCGTGTTCTTTGTCGCGATCATTTTGATGCTTTCGATCAATCTCCGTTTGACACTGATCGCACTGATACCGCTGCCGTTTGTGTCGCTCTTGGTGAAATTCTTCGGCAGTGCGATTCATCGCCGCTTTGAGGAAATCCAAGCTCAGCTGTCCCACATGAGTGCGGTGGTCCAAGAAGCGCTCGCTGGCGTGCGGGTCGTTCGTGCCTATCGACAGGAGGAGTCTGAAATAGAGCGGTTTCGGGTCGCCAATAGAACATATCTCGATCGGAATCGAGGTTTGATTCAACTCCAAGGGCTCTTCTATCCGAGTTTGGCGATGTTCCTCGGTTTTGGAGGGTTACTCGTATTGTGGCTCGGTAGCCGCGAGGTGATCCTCGGGCAAATCACGGTCGGTGAATTCGTGGCATTCAATGCGTATTTGGTGATGCTCACCTGGCCAATGATCGCCTTCGGTTGGGTCACGAACATGCTGCAACGTGGCATGGCGTCATGGAAACGTATGCTTGAGGTCTTCGATGCGGTGCCGGAGATCATTGACCGGGGTGGGGTGCCGGTTGGGAACGTCCAAGGGGGCATTGAAATACGCGAGTTGACGTTCGCTTACGGTGATGGAGCCCCGGTACTCTCCAGTCTCTCACTTCGCGTTGAACCGGGACAGACGCTTGCCCTTGTTGGCGGTACGGGTTCTGGAAAGTCAACGCTGCTCGGCCTCATTCAACGGCTATATGACCCGCCACCTGGGACGGTGTTCATTGATGGTATCGACGTTCGGGACCTGCCGTTAGGTCAGTTGCGGTCTGCTGTCGGATACGTGCCGCAAGAGCCGTTCCTCTTTTCGACGACCCTCCGCGATAACGTGGCGTTCGGACTAGCCGAGGACGCGAACACTGATGTGGTGGACAAATCGGTACGGACGGCAATCACAGTGGCTTGTCTAGATGCCGATATTGAACAGTTTCCACGCGGATATGAGACGACGGTCGGAGAGCGAGGCATCACTCTTTCCGGCGGGCAGAAACAACGGGTTGCGTTGGCACGAGCGCTGACGGTTGACCCGCGCATTCTGATTCTTGACGACGCCCTGTCCGCAGTGGATACCTACACAGAAGAGCGAATTCTGAAAGGGTTACGTGAGGTCATGGATCAACGGACATCAATCATTGTCGCCCATCGAATGTCCACGGTACGCGATGCTGACATCATCGCCGTTCTTGATCAGGGACGGTTGGTCGAACAAGGGACGCATGACGAATTGCTTGACCTTAATGACGTCTACGCCGACCTCTATCGCAAGCAGCTGTTGGAGGAGGAACTGGCCGCATCGTAGCCTCGGCTGTGGGACATGTCCGCTTACGAAGAAGAAGCTCTCGGAAAAGCCTATGACGCCCGTTTGATGCGGCGGCTCTTGACGTATCTTTGGCCCTATCGCCAAACGGTGGCTGTGGCGCTTGTGGCGATCATTGGACACTCTGCATTACAGCTCGCACAGCCGTATCTCACGAAAATTGCCATTGATTCCTATATTGCGACGGGTGATCTTGCCGGACTGAACCAGATTGCGCTGGTGTTTCTCTTCGTACTATTGGGAGCGTTCGTTCTGGAATACATCCGAACCTACACGCTCCAGATGACTGGTCAGAAGATTATGTTCGACCTGCGGATGCAGGTATACGGGCATTTACAGAGACTCGACGTGCGTTTCTTCGATCGTAATCCGGTCGGGCGACTAATGACGCGCGTGACGACCGATGTTGATGTGTTAAACGAATTGTTTGCCTCCGGCGTCGTCGCAATCTTTGGCGATGTGTTTATGCTCATCGGGATCATGGCCGTCTTACTTTCAATGGACTGGCGCCTAGCGCTCGTAGCGTTTTCCGTATTGCCGCTCATCGTAATCGTGACGCAGTGGTTCCGCCGGCATGTCCGAGAGACCTATCGGACTGTGCGAATTTGGATTGCGCGGATCAACGCGTATTTACAGGAACACATCACGGGCATGGCGACCGTGCAGGTGTTCCAACGAGAAAAGCGGAGTTTTGATGCGTTTGACGGGATTAATCGGACCCATCGCGATGCAAACATCGCATCGATCTTTTTCTATGCGGTGTTCTATCCAGCTATCGAGTTGGTTGGCGCATTAGCAGCGTCCCTGATCATTTGGTTTGGTGGTGGCTGGGTGTTGGACGAGTCATTGACCTTGGGGGTCCTTGTCGCCTTCCTGCTTTATGCTCAGCGCTTCTTTCGGCCGATTAGCGACATGTCAGAAAAATTTAATATCTTGCAATCAGCCATGGCTTCATCTGAGCGGATTTTTACATTGCTTGATACGCCCGTTAAGACCCAGAGTCCGACAAAGCCAATACTGCGTCCGGCGCCGGCTAAAGGCCGAATTGAGTTTGATGGTGTGTGGTTCGCTTATGGCGACGATAACTATGTTCTTCGGGATGTATCGTTTGTCGTGGAACCGGGAGAGCGAATCGGCATTGTTGGTGCAACGGGTGCGGGTAAAACGACGATCATAAATTTACTAATGCGTTTCTACGACGTTTCAAGAGGGCGGATTCTCGTGGATGGAATTGACGTTCGTGAGCTGTCCCTGTCGGACCTTCGTGGGCTCTCCAGTCTAGTTCTCCAGGATGCACACCTTTTCGCGGGGTCCATTGCCGCGAACGTGCGGCTAGGTGATCAGACGATTACTGATGCCGAGATACACGCTGCGATTACGAGTGTCCATGCCAAACCATTTATTGATCAACTTCCGGCCGGTCTTGCGAGTCCAGTGGCGGAGCGGGGTGCAACGTTGTCAGTTGGACAGAAGCAGCTGTTGACGTTTGCTCGTGCCCTAGTGTACGAACCGAGGGTGTTGGTGCTGGACGAGGCAACATCGAGCGTGGACACTGAGACCGAAGTGTTAATTCAGGATGCACTCCGTGTGTTAATGACGGGGCGTACAACGATCGCGATCGCCCACCGACTCTCGACGATTCAGGATATGGACCGGATTCTCGTTCTACACAAGGGGCAATTGCGAGAAGCTGGAACGCATCAGGAACTGCTGGCGCGCCGTGGGATTTACTACAAACTTTACCAACTGCAATACCAAGAGCAGGAAATTGCCGCGGCGGGTTAGCGTGGAGGGGCGTCGTTCAACGTCAGGGGCCGAGAGAACAGGTGCTTTGGCTGCCACTCTTTTTCTCGTCGTTGGAACTCTTCGTTGATCCGTTCGGGCTCGCTGTCTGCCGGGTTCCATCCGAGCCGGACAATCGTGACGTCTAGCGGGCGACGTCCAAAATCCAAAGCCTCATAGCAACTCCAGATGTAGATGTCGATCATTCGACCTTGGATTGCTGGGCCGGTATCGAGAATAGTGTAAAGGCCGTCGTAGTCGCCGGCTGCACTGACTCGGATAATCGAACCGAGTGGCAATATTGAGGGGTCGCTTGCAGCGATTCCGGACCGAACCCGAACCCCCGACCGGGTGGTTTGGCCTTTGCAGTAGGCGGTGGCGATAAAGCGTAACGGTGTTCGAGGCTCTGGTAGTGGGGTCGAGACGTTGGAAAGAGCGGGGCTTTCGGCAACAGTGGGCAAATCGACCAAGGTTATGTCCGCAACCAAGACCACCACGACGGTGGTTACCACGGCGGTCACGATTTGTTCCCGGAAGGATATCGCCAGCATCTACTGAATGAGACGAAATTCGCTCTCGGTCGGGAAGTCTATCAGAAGTGTTGGAACCCAACGGGGAGCGGCTCATCACCTCCTGGCCGTCGGAGCAGTAGGTCCGGTGTGGTAGTGACAGTGCCAATCCGTGTAACCGACAGTGGTTTGACGAGACGTGCAAGAAGGTGCGCACGGCTGCGTGGTCGGTCGGGCAGTGTGAATAGCAGTTCGTAGTCCTCACCGCCAGAAATGGCTGCGACGATTGGGTCTCGGTCCTGCGCAGCGAACCAGCGCCGCGCGGCATCTTGAACGGGTATTTCATCAGCTTCGACGATCGCTCCGAGACCTAGCGGTCGTGTGAGTTGAGTTACCGCATCGGCGAGTCCGTCACTGAGGTCCATTGCAGAGGTGGCTACCCGGTTGCGTCCGACACGAAGGCCGGCGCGTACTCTTGGTTCCGGTCGAAGGAACCTTTCGACGCAAGAGGTCATCTCGTTACCAGTGTCTGACGCCTTTCGTTGAGCTTTGAGCCATTCGAGGCCGGCTGCCGCGTTGCCGATTGAACCGGTCACATACAGGCCATCTCCGGGTTGAGCACCCCCACGGGTCAGGACCGTTCGCCGTCGGACTGACCCTATTGCCGTGATGTCGATGCATAAAGGGCCTGGAGAGCGCGTCAGATTACCGCCAACCAGTTCCAAGTGGTGCTGGCTGGCAAGTGCTAGTAGGCCATCGAGGAGATGGTCGAGGTCATCGAGAGTTAGGTCCGGGGGTAAGAACAGCGAGAGTACGCCGACACGTGGCTCTGCACCCATAGCTGCCAAATCGCTGAGGTTGATGGCCAGTGCTTTGTAGCCCAGGTCGGCTGGGGTTCCGAATGCGCGGTCGAAGTGAACGCCTTCAACCATCGCATCGGTAGTGATGACGTCGAGCCGGCCTCGGGCCGGCTCGACGACCGCTCCGTCGTCACCAATTCCGATTACGACCCAGGATGGAGCCGGTGGCACCCGCGCTCGGATACGTTCTAGTAGTTTGTATTCGCCGAGTTCAGCAACACGCTTGCCCGCCGTTGGCGTGGCCGTCCTATCTGGTCGGTCTGGCATGGCTGGTAGTGAGCTTTGGGGGCTTACACGACGGAGGCCTTTGGTCTGTCATTGCAGTCCCTGGAATGGGTTGAGCTATGTGGCGCGCTCTTAAAATCTAATGAAAGAAGGAGAGGGAAAAGCCCCGCTTTGCCGTGTGGGGAGGTCGGATGAACCTGCGTGTAGCAGGTGGAATCGCTGGGTCCATCCGCGTTTCAGGCTACCTCACTCAGAGGCGTGCACACCACACGGTGTTGCAATTCACTCAAAGTAACATTGGCTCAACCGAACCTCCGAAACCATCACGGACAAAGCAGGGAAATCACCCCACACCACCAACCGCCCACAGCTGGTTGTTAGTGTGCCGATTGCAACTCTACTATTCGTCGACGCGATCTTAGAATGAACGGTGGGGACTGGCAAGCGGCAGGTGTTTAGTTTCTGGATGGGGGACGGGGCTTAGGTATTAGAGGCCAAGACCTCATCGATCAGCTTCTCCAGGTTCTCCACTTGCTTGAGGACCTGTGGCATCGTCGATTGATCGGCACTCTTACACATGAAGTAATCGTCGGTGATGTTGAGTGCGGCCAGAACAGCGACTTTGAGCGAATCCGTCGGTGCTTGCTCATCAGTCTCCACATTCATCATCCTTTTTTCGACGTGAGCTGCGTATTTATTTACCACGGTTGGTTCGAGTGAACTCCGTACTGCGTATGTCAAGCCATGAATCTCGACGTTGGTAACGTTCGACGAATTTTGAGGCACGGCGCTACTCCTAAAGGTCTATCGCTTCTAACTGTTCCAGGATACCGGTAACGCGTGTCCGAATCTGATCACGCTCAGACCGCAGCGCAACCACTTCAGCATCAGCACGGTCAGATTCCTCGAACTGGGCCCGAAGCGCGGTGAGCTCACTCTTCAGTTGTTCGTTTTCACGGATCGCGCTGGTCTTCTCTTGTTGTAATCGTTCCACCAACCCTATTAACAGCTTCACCTTGTCTTCAAGGCGACTGAGTGGCTCCAGAGCGGAAGAACGTTTATTAGCCATCAGACTCCCTCAATTCGTTAACGGATCCGAGCTTGGTGGGATGCAGCTAACGCCGACACGATTTCCTCCACCGCCTGTTGCACCTCAGTGTCAGTCAGTGTGCGGTCTGGCTCACGGAAAGTAAGTCGAAGCGATAGACTCACGCAGTTCTCTGGGATGCCCTTGCCAGTGTAACGGTCAAATTCACAGATTGAAAACAGTGTATCCGGTGCGGCCGACCGGATCGTGTCACGAACCACCGAGGCAGGCAAGGTGCTCGCGACGATGATTGACAAATCCCTTACTACAGATGGATGACGGGGTAGGGCTGCGCAACGGAAGTT
>Ga0187833_10001528_pt1 | contig 26309 bp, 24 predicted proteins | sample ETNtaG_37_FD_167968 | JGI IMG/M metagenome (GOLD analysis project Ga0187833, IMG submission 167968) | Marine microbial and viral communities from oxygen minimum zone, Eastern Pacific Ocean - ETNP2014_SV_400_PacBio MetaG (Illumina Assembly) | ecosystem: Environmental > Aquatic > Marine > Hypoxic...
CGCATCTTTTTGATTCTTAAACGAAGCAACCTGGATCGTAAGGTTGAAGGTTAGACCCGGTATTTTTTTTTGATAAAGGATATTGTTTTTGTGGATCGATTTATCAGAACTTTTGTTTTTGTCAGGGACGGTTTTTTTTGAAGTTTTCTTTTGTTTCTCGCCCAAAGAATTTTTTTTCGACTTTAAAACCGGTGCGGGCGGCCTGATGTCATCCCTACCTTTTTTAAGATCTTCGTAAAAATCGAGATCCGCCTTATTTTTGTCAAAATCGGAGCCTATTTTGAATCGGGTAAGTTTTTCATTAATATCCTCAGCCTTTAGGGCGGCCAATTTTTTTTGAAGCTTTTCGATATTAAATTTTACAGGAGCCGTTCCCCTTCCCACTAGAATACCGAGGAAGAACATCCAGGCTGCAACAAAAAAGATCACTGAAAACCATATCAGATATTCTTTGTGTCTTCCATTAACCCGAGGCTCCTTTCCTTTTGGCAAAGACTTCTTACTTTTTGCATTATTTACCATTTCTGAAATAATTACATCTTCTCTGGAGCTGACACACCCAGAAGGGTGAGGCCGCTTTTTATTATCTTTTTCACGGCAAATACCAGATAGAGCCGTCCGTGGGATAAAATGGGGTCATCGGTGAGCACCCTGTGTTTATTGTAATATGCATGAAACAGTGCGGAGAGATGTGTGAGATAATGGGTAATGTGATGGGGTTCCAATGAATTCGCGCTGTGCTGAACCACATCCGGATACCGGGCCATAGCCTTCATTATTTGAATTTCCTCCGGCGTTCTCAACCTGTTGATCGCTTGTTTATCCCATGTCACATCTGTTTTTTCCCTATCCTTTCCTTTGCGGGCAATGCTTGAAATTCTGGCATGGACGTACTGAACATAATATACCGGATTTTCATTTGTTTTTGTTTTAGCAACTTCTAAATCGAAATCGAGGGGGCTTTCATGATGCCGGGTCAGGAAAATAAACCGGGCAGCATCGCGGCCGACTTCATCGATGATATTCCTCAGGGTGATGAATTGACCCATACGGGTGGACATGGCGACCGGCTTTCCGCCCCTTAAGAGATTGACCAGATGAACAGGAATGACCTGAAATTGGTTGGGATGTTTCCCGGATGCCTCTATTGCTGCCGCAACACGGGGGATATATCCGTGATGATCTGCCCCCCACACGTTGATTACGCGATCGAATCCTCGATGATACTTATCCATGTGGTAGGCAATGTCCGAAGCAAAATAGGTCGTCTGCCCGTTTTTTTTGACCACCACTCGGTCTTTTTCATCTCCGAACTTACGGGTGTTAAACCATAGGGCACCATCTTTTTGATAGATTATCTCCCGTTGTTGAAAGTTGTTTATGATATCGTCCACCCTGCCGGCATCATAAAGGCTTTGTTCACTGAACCAATTATCGAACTCCACTCCGAAGGTGCTTAAATCTTGACGGATCCCAGAAAGGATTTTTTTTGCCGCCAGTTTTGCACAATAGAAAATGGCATTCTCCTCATCCATATCCAGAAGCTCACTCCCTTTATCCGCTTTTACAAAAACAGCGAATTCTCGGATATAATCTCCCTGATAACATTCCTGGGGAAAGGAGATAGGTTGACCCAGCAGTTCCTTATAGCGGAGGTACACCGACCGACCCAGGGTATCTATTTGCCGGCCGGAATCGTTTATATAATATTCTTTTTGAACCTCATAGCCGCAAAATGAAAGGATATTTCCGATGCTGTCCCCAACAGCAGCTCCTCTGCCGTGTCCGATATGGAGTGGTCCTGTCGGGTTGGAGCTGACAAACTCCACTTGAATTTTTTCTCTGTTACCCACGTTTGAAGAACCATATTTTGAATCCATATCATGAATTTTCCGAAGAACCGGATACCAAGAGGGTGCCTTTAGAAAAAAATTAATAAACCCAGGTCCTGCAATCTCTATTTTCTCAATTATTCGACCAGGATCGTCCATTTGATCGATGATCGCTTCTGCGATCTTTCTGGAGGATATCTTTTGAACCGATGCCATTTTCATTGCTATGTTTGTCGAAAAATCACCGTGTGCATCGGATTTAGGCTCCTCTATATCAACTTCAGAAAGCTCTCCAGAGGGTAAATCCCCTTTTTGATACGCGCGTGCTGCCGCTTTTAAAATGAGGTTATTAATCGTTTCTTTCATATGTCATACGGAAGCTGACCAAACTGATTTTTTCAAATCAAAATTGTTATGAAAAAGTAATCATGTTTAGAGGCTTTTCAAATTCAAGTCAAGATTGAACACAAACAGACGGGTTGCTTTACAATGGTCGGGAAATAGATATATTTATAATACTGTGGATTTGGAGTGTGAAAATTAGGATCATCTTACTCTCAAAAGGAGGATAAATTCAATGGGCGATACGATATTTTTACAATTTTATAATCAGATTAAAGATTGATGAACTCGTAAAAAGACCATATTGCTCTCTAAATGACCATTTTGGGGCGTTCAGAAAGGTGATACTAAATTTCAAAAACTCGTCGGAAGTTCCTTAAACAGCTTGAAATCCTTAACGTACCACCTATCAAAACGCTTTATCCCAAAATGCTCAAAGTCGTTTGCAAATGATTTTTTACGAGTTCATCAAGATTCATATTATGATTTATGCAACGGTTTTTCGGATACCTATGACCTCTGCCGAAGTAAAGGAGACTTTTTTTGGACCGAACACGAGATCGATAGTTCCAAATGGTATTCAGAAAAGACCTATGTCGGGAGAGAATTGTCAACTCGGTTGAAATAATTTAATAGAAGATGATCTTCGTGAGTTAGAAGATCTCCTGGCGCAAATCCCTGAAGGCTCGATTTTAAATATGCAGGTCCGATGGCTTTTTGGCCATCCGTACACTGAAATTCACGATAGTTATCAGGGTGAAGAGATAAAATTAGGACCTTTTTATATCGGCTTTTGCACGGAGATAAACTCGAACCAGATCGATTTAAATGAGCGTGCCAGTGAAATGGTAGAAAGGTACGGTCGGATCAAGCACTGCAAGCTCGGAGGATTGGGAAGTATCAGATCTGATTTTTTTGGGGCAAGGGGTTAGTTTATTAATAGCGAAACTTTAGCTCTTAATTTGTTGGATTGGGGACAATGGGTTGCATTATGATAGATAGATGTGGTAAGGAACCAATTCAAAACGTAGGTCTTTCGCTTTTGACTTCTCATTTTGGCGTTTCAAAATCGTTTTTAACGACATACATTGATTCCACCGGAAAAAACCTTTAAAGGTGAAATTAGATGGAGAATTACGGCCCATGCATACCGTTTTTTCGGGTTAAAATGTATGGGCTTTTTTGTAATATTTTGAAGTTTTTTTGTGGCCAATGATCCAACTGAAAGCCCGTAAGCTTGATTAAAAAAATGTCTGCTCACAAAAACAACGCAAAAAATCAGGAATATGATGTTATTATTGTCGGTGCTGGACCGGCCGGCCTCTTTGCGGCCTATTATTTGGCCGAGCACTCGGGCCTTGCCGTGCTTGTGATTGAAAAAGGTAAGAATCTGCCGAACCGCAAATGCCCGATTAACGATGGACAAGAGTGTCATAAATGCAAGCCATGCAATATTTTGTGTGGCATCGGCGGCGCAGGGCTCTTTTCCGACGGAAAATTAAATTTTATCCATAAACTGGGTAAGACCGACCTAACGCAGTTCATCCCGCTCGAGCAGTCCAAAGCGCTCATCGATGAAACTGAACAGATATTCAACAGGTTCGGTATGGATGGCCGGATTTATCCCACCGATATGGCGAAAGCCAAAAATTTCCAAAAAAAAGCCAAGCAATACGGTATCGACCTGCTCCTCATCAAACAAAAGCACCTGGGCAGTGAATGCCTGCCGAAATACATTACAAACATAGCTGATCACATCAATTCACAAGGGGTAACCATCCACACCTCCGAGGAAGCCAAGGACGTCATTGTCAAAAATAACCGAGCGGTAGGCGTTCTTACTAACAGGGGAGAATATTTAGCAGACAATATCATTATAGCGCCAGGTCGTGTGGGAGCAGACTGGATCGGAAAGATCGCAGTCAAATACGGTATCGGAAGAGAGCAGCGAGGCATCGAGGTAGGTGTTCGTGTAGAAGTTCATAATGATATAATGCAGGATCTGTGCGAAGTAATTTATGACCCCACTTTTTTCATTCAGACCTTAAAGTACGATGATCAGACCCGGACCTTTTGCACGAACAAGGGGGGTTTTGTTTCCTTGGAGAACTACACTAACTTTGTTTGTGTCAATGGCCACGCCTTTCGGTATAAAAAATCCGATAACACCAACTTTGCTTTCTTATCTAAAGTGGTATTGACTGAACCGGTTACGGACAACCAGGCATATGGCGAATCTATCGGCAGCCTGGCTTCCCTGATCGGCGACGGTAAACCGATCCTCCAGCGTTGTGGGGATCTCAAGCGCGGCAGGCGCAGTACCTGGCATAGGATCAAAAAGAGTTATATTGAGCCGACACTAAACAATGTGATTTGTGGTGATATCGCCATGGCCCTACCTGAAAGGATACTGACAAACATAATCGAAGGATTGGATAAACTCAACTATGTGGTCCCGGGGGTGTCCAACGACGAAACACTGCTCTACGCACCTGAAATAAAGTTCTTTGCGACGCAGATCGACACTGCGACTGATTTGGAAACAAAGATAAAGGGTGTTTACGTGGCCGGTGATGGACCGGGGGTAGCCGGTAATATTGTTTCGGCCAGCGCCACAGGCCTGATACCAGCAAAAGCCATCATTGCCAAGTCAACAAAATAAACGAAGATACTTTTTATGATCAAGTCATATAAACAAAGAGAAGTGAATCCGAGGAGATCGCCTGGCATTCGGCTGGAGGCTTTCGTCTGTAAATCCATCGATCATACATGGGAATTATTCATGAAGTTACGAGAAGCAGGTTCCGCCATTTTGCTTGTATCTGAAGATTTAAACGAGATAATGGCGCTGAGTGACCGGATCGCGATAATGGATAAAGGCAGAATTGCCGGCATGTTTGAAGGTAGCGAAGCAAAAAGGGAGGAGATTGGGCTCATGATTGCGACCGGTGCTACCAAGACATAGAGTGATTTTTTTTATGGATAACGCCTTCAGCGATTGATCTGGTCCGGCGCAGTTGTGATGATGGTCACCCCCGCTCCCGCTCCGATCCTATCGGCTCCTGCAGCTATCATCGCCGACGCCGTGGCAAAGTCTTTAATACCGCCGCTCGCCTTCACCCCCATGGTAGGGCCGACAACGCTCCGCATTAATACCACATCCTCTATAGTCGCCCCACCGCCGGAGAACCCCGTACTGGTTTTGACAAAATCAGCGCCTGCTTTTTTCGCGATTTCACAGGCCCGGATTTTTTCCTCTTCCGTTAGCAGGCTAGTTTCAATGATGACTTTCAGCACAACCGGGCTTTCGGAAACCTGACGCACGGTCCGGATATCCGCATCAACGGTTTTTAGATCACCGCTCTTTAGCGCACCGATGTTCAGCACCATATCCAACTCCTGGGCACCGTCTTCAATTGCCTTCTCGGCTTCAAAAGCTTTGGTCGATGTGTGCATGGCTCCAAGCGGAAATCCCACCACAGAACAGACATCAACGCAGTGACCCCGGAGCTTGCATGAGACATAGGCAACCGAACCGGAATTGACACACACGGCTTTAAATCGGTATTTTATTGCCTCCTCACAGAGTTTATCCATCCCATCAAATGTGGCGTCGGGCTTTAGCAATGTGTGCTCGATGTATTTGGCCATCTCCGTGGCGGTTATTGGGGAATTTGTGTAAGCACTATTCATCACCCCTCCTGTTCGCTATCATTCCTCTGCTTCAAAATACTCTAGATTAATCCTAGGGGCCCATGATCCGAGTAGCAGTTCGACGGATTGACGCTGAGTGATCGCTGCGGGCTTTTCCACCAAAACCACACGATAAATGGATCGATCTTCCCCAATCGTATCCATGTTCATACATAAAATGGCTGTTTGAAGGGGTGTCAGACTTGGATTGTATGCAGCAGATTCCACATACCGGCCACTGTAAATCTTTCCAGTCACGGACTGCATGGCGCAGCCGGCAAAATTCTTTGTATATGGAGCGTATGATCGTTCTGCCGCTAAAAGGGCTTCAGAAATGGTCCGGTCCTTGGCGGCAACTTCCAACCTGAGCCTTCGATCCGGTGAGCTGATCGGCATCAGGGTGCTTTGGTCGTTGAGATCAAACGGGCCAAAAGCTTCTGGTAAAAGGGCTGAAAGCGGCGTCTTGCGATAGGTGAAATCTTCTCTGACAGGGGTGGCAACAGCCATTTCATCATTTTTCTCGAACTCATTGAGAAACTGTCTGCAGTATCCGCACGGTGATTCGGAGACGGCGACCGCATGCAGAAGTTGTGCTTCCCGATGCCAGGCATGCATGGTTGCCGACTGCTCGGCATGAATCGTGTAATTCAGGGTCTGGTGCATAAATCCCATGTTGGCCCTCAGGTAAAGTTCAATTTGATCAGCGTTACCCTTTGCACCTGCCATGGCAACAGCACCCACTTGAAACCGTGAAACCGGTGCCACGGCATATATCTTTGCCAGCGGAAGCAATCTCACCATGAGTTCTTTCAGGTCGATTCCTAGGTTCTTGATCAGATCGGTACATCGTTGGGCGTTAAGCCAGCCGGCCTGCATGGGAACGGTCCGCAAAGTATCCCGCACCTGTTTTGGAAACAGGTTCAGGTGCTTTATGAATTGCTTTTGTCGATCTTTCATAATGGGCTGAATTTTTCGACCTTATTTCCAAAGACTCTTGCATAGAAAAGCTTCGGCAGATCACATTGTAGGTCTCCGATGGCATATGCGTTCAGAAACTTGACCTTTGCCGAATCGATCTTTTGTTTGTCACCATCCGAGTAAAAAACAGCCAGCGGTTCTCCCTTTTCTACTCGGTCACCGACTTTCTTTTTTAAAACGATTCCAACGGAAAGATCGATGAACTCATCTGGTTTCTTTTGGCCGGCACCTAGTATTTTTGAGGCCGTCCCGACGTTCAGAGCATTGATTTTCTCAATAAAACCAGAAGCTTCAGATTTGACCTCTATTTTGACCTTGGGCTGTGGCAGCAAATCGGGGTTTTCGATTACTTCTGGGTTTCCGCCTTGGGCTTTGATGAGTTCCCCAAGTTTTTTCAAGCCTTTTTTTTCTGTAATATTTGCTTCTATCATTTTTCGGGCTGCGGACCTGGATGATGCAATCTTGGATATCATGAGCATATTGCTCCCTAGCTCCAGCACCAGTTTCACAAGATCCCTGGGGCCGGATCCTGCAAGGGTGTCAATGGCCTCCTTTACCTCAACGGCGTTCCCAATCGCATTTCCCAATGGCTGCTCCATGCCGGTAATTAGGGCAATCACTTTTTTGCCGGCGCCTTCACCGATATGTAACATGGTTTTAGCCAACTCAACGGCATCTTCATATTTTTGTGTAAAGGCACCGGCACCGGTTTTGACATCCAGAACAATACCATCTGTACCGGCCGCCAGCTTCTTGCTCATGATGGAGCCTGCAATCAACGGTATAGAGTCTACCGTTGCCGTCGCGTTTCGCAAGGCATATATTTGCTTGTCCGCAGGTGCCAATCGATCTGTTTGGGTAATAAGGCAGACACCAACCCGATTGGCTACTTCGATGAATTTTTCTTTGGGCAGTTCCAATTTCATACCGGGGATGGACTCCAGCTTATCCACGGTGCCACCGGTATGACCGAGTTCCCTGCCGGTCATCTTGGCCACAACACCGCCGCTTGCCGCCACCAGAGGAGCGAGTACGAGGGTTGTCTTATCTCCCACACCGCCTGTTGAGTGCTTATCGAGCTTAAAGCCTTTAATTTTGGATAAATCAACGACCTCTCCGGATTCCACCATGGCCATGGTCAGATCGACAGATTCCCGCTTACTCATTCCGCTGAAATATATGGCCATCAAGAAGGCTGCCATTTGGTAATCCGGAATCCGGCTGTTTAAAGATCCGCCGATAAGAAAGCTGATCTCCCCCTTGGACAATTCACGCCCGTCTCTTTTTTTCTTAATCAGTTCATATGGATTCATCGGCTTTTTGTTTTTATATCTAAATTCGTTTGATAAGGTCCTTCACCAGCGCTGTTAATTTTGGTGAGGTATTCTGGGAGGTCTCAATTACTTCTTTATGGGAAAGCGGTTTGCCGCCCATCCCTGTCGCCATATTGGTGATCATTGAGAGCCCCAATACCTTTATCCCCAAGCTGTTCGCCATGATCACCTCAGGTACGGTAGACATGCCCACCATATCAGCCCCCATACGCCGCAGTGCCTTGATTTCAGCAGGGGTTTCATAGGATGATCCACTGAGAGCAGCATATACTCCTGACCGGAGTTTTATGCCCAGGTTGTCTGCTGTTGTTTTGGCCAGATCTCTCAAATGACCACTGTACGCTTCTGTCAGGTCCACAAAACGGTTTAGGCCCCTTAAAGGATTGTCCCACATAAAATTAATGTGATCTCTGATGACGACAATATCTCCCGGTTTGTAGGATTCATGCACTGCCCCAGCGGCATTGGTAATAATGACGGTTTTTGTACCCAATGCCGCCATGACCTGAATCGGAAACACGACCTGCTGCATAGAGTACCCCTCATAATAGTGAACTCTTCCTGAAAGCGCAAAGAGACTTACGTCAAAAAGGTTTCCGGATACGACTTCTCCTCGATGACCATCAACCGAAGATACCGGAAAATTGGGTAAGTCCTCAAACCTGACCCTGACCGGATTCTCAATCTCTTCAGCCAGTCCGGCAAGTCCGCTACCCAGTATGATTCCGATTTTTGACAGATGGTGGATGCGGTGTTTTAATGCAGTTACGGTTTCAATGAGCTTTTCATTTACAGATGGTATTTCTTTTGAAATGTTTTTCATAAGTTCATCTTCCACCGCCGATAACCCTGGTAACTATATGCTTGAAAAAAGATCCAGGTGCGTTTTATCACTGGGGTCCGTAAGAACCTGTAAACCATATCAAAATCTTGCAGGTTAATAAAGATCAAACCTTTTTTCCTCGTGCGGCATTGATCAACACAAAAACCGTCAAAAGTCAGTTGAATTATTGTAAATTTACATTTATAATAAATAAAATTTTATTGGTTTTTGTTTCTGTTTCAGTTGTCTGCATCACCATAAATATACCATCTGAATGACTGTTATCTCCGCTTTGATCATCCAGGCTTCCGGTTTGCACTATGTCTGAGTGTTTTTTTAATCCGTTTTGGGCATCCATAAACAAGAAAGGAGGAAATTTGATGAAAAAAATAAAAAAGAAACTCAATTTAAAGGTGATGGTTATCGTCTAGGCAAGTTTTATAGGTGTTGCAGGACAGGTCCATGGTTCCGGTTCATATACCACCCTGGATCTGAATGAACAGGTCGTGATGGCCACTTTGTGGATTCAACCTCGGCTGAATTCCGTACATTATGTTATCAGTCCTTTAACTGGCCAGAATGAATCTCGACCCTTTTCCTGGTTCCCATGCAGGGTCCAAGCCGGTTGCCGTTATTGTGGATGCAGATGAAACGGTGATCGACAACTCGGCCTATGAGGCGTTTCTCATCGGCAATGATTTTGGATACTCTTCCAAAACCTGGACGCCTTGGATGGTGGCTGCCCGGGCAACGCCTATCCCGGGTGCACTGGCGTTCCTAAATTATGCCAAAGCAAAAAACGTCGAGGTTTTTTATGTTACCAATTGGAAGATGGTCGGGTATGAGGGCACTGAAAAGAACCTGAGGGCGCTGGGTTTTCCCTATGTGGATAAAAAACACCTGCTGCTGAGAACCAAGCCTAGCGACAAGCAACCACGCCGGGATATGGTGGCAAAGGATTACGAGATTGCCTTTTTGATGGAAGATAACCTCAATGCTTTTCTGAGCGTTTTTCGCAAAAAATTGATTGCCGATCGATTTGCGGAAGTCGATAAAATAAAAGAGATATGGGGCAAAAGATTTATTGTGCTGCCAAATCCGACCTATGGCGATTGGGAGGGTGCCATATATAAAGGCGACTGGGGCGCCAGTGCTGCAGAAAAAAACAAGATGAGAAAAGGCAACCTCAAGTGCTGGGACTTTCACCCGTAATAGGCCGACATCATTACTTTAGGTATTTACCCACCAGCAGCTCTAACTTTTTTCGGGTTTCCTGAGGTATGGCAGCTGCATCTGTCATAATGGCGGTTTTAAGGGCCATGGCACATAGACACGCTCGCTTTTTTGAAATTTTCGGCACCACAATCTGTATAATCTTTTTTGCAATGGATATATTTTTTTTCAAATTGTGGACCACCGTCTCCACGGTTACCCCAGATTCTTCTTCGTGCCAGGAGTCAAAGTCGGTAACCAGGGCCAGGGCGGCATAACAGATTTCGGCTTCACGGGCCAGCTTGGCTTCTTGAAGGCTGGTCATACCGATGATGTCCATTCCCCATTGACGGTACACATGCGATTCCGCCCGGGTGGAAAATGCTGGTCCTTCGATGCATATCAAGGTTCCACCCATGTGCACTGACGGGCCGGCTATGGTCGCACATTCATAAATCAGCTTACCAAGGTCGGCACATATGGGATTGGCAAATGTAATATGGACCACCAGCCCGTTGTCAAAAAAGGTGCCAATCCGTTCTTTTGTGCGGTCGTAAAATTGGTCGGGGATAACGATGTCCCCAGGGCGGATCCGCTTTTTTAGGCTTCCAACCGCGGTAACTGAGATAAGATACTCGATGCCCAGTTTTTTAAACCCGTATATATTTGCCCTGAAATTGAGCTTCGAGGGGCTGATCCGATGACTGCGACCGTGTCTAGGCAAAAAAGCAACCGGGATGCCCTCCAAGTATCCAATAATATAATTGTCCGATGGAAAACCAAAAGGAGTGTCCAGGGAGACATGTGTAACATCAGTCAACCCCTCCATCTCGTATAGCCCGCTGCCACCGATAACGCCGATCCTGATGTCGCTGTTCACCATTAACCTCGAAGGATTGTTGTTCGTGTTTCAACCAAGACCAATTTCCGGTTCCGCTAAAGATCGACTGTTTTAACGAATTTGGATTAATTATCTGAAAAAATAGCAGGTTGGCAGTATAGTTGTCAATCGACCCCTTTGCCTTCTTGGTAACGATGCAGAGATCGAATTCATGATCATTTTGAAACAGGTACAAACCGATTGCTTATCTCTCGAACGGTGTAGTGGCAAGCGGATTTTCAGAGACCGACCGCGTTAGAGAAACTCAAAGCCTTGGGGCAGGCCCATATCTGAAGAAACCATATACTTTGGAAAAAACAGGCGTAGCCGTCAAAATGAATATGGAGCGAAAATTAAAGCCATTTCCCCCAATGCGCCTTTCATTAATCGGCATGGCAGGATCGGGGAAATCGTACTGGTCTATGAAACTGGCCGAACATGGGTTCAGGCGTTTTGGTTGTGATGAGTTGATTGCGGAAAAACTCGCCCATGAGCTATTCGGATCGGATGGTCGTTCTATTGAAACGGGCGAATGGATGGGATTCCCTTACGAGCGACAGTATAAGAAACACGAATCCAAATACCTGGCCTATGAAAAACGGGTCCTTTCTGAAATTCTATACTATCTTCAAAATCCAAAGATCGACCGTGATGAACACATCGTTGTCGATACGACCGGGAGTGTCATTTATACAGGGAGGGAGATGATGGAAAAACTTCGCCAAAATACGATCGTCATTTTTCTCTCTACCCCGCCTGAAGTCCAAAAACAATTGTTAAACGCGTATATAACCAACCTCCACCCCATGTTGTGGCGGGATGTATTTCACAAAAAACCGAATGAAACCAACCAGAAGGCATTGGCTCGTTGCTACCCGCGGCTTTTTTCTGAAAGGGAACGATTGTATTTTCGATACGCGGATTTTACAATAGACTACCATAGCTGCCGTAAAGACGGATTTGGGGCGAACGATTTCTTAAACAAATTAAGATGAAATCTGTTTTAACAACGATCGGTTTGCTGGTGATGTTATAAGGGGCTATTTAAATGGCAATCGTTTTGCTCACCGCTCCAAAAACCCTGTTCTTATTGATACCAGCTATATTGCTGATTTCAATGAGACGAAAAGATCGTAAAGCAAAAAACCGACAAGTTTTTCACCACTGTGAAACCATGAAAATTATCTCAGTTTTTTCTTGACCCTGGGCTGTCATATCTTTTAGATAAGTCTGTTTTTTTATTTATCTGAACCACAACCTGTTCTATTGTGAGTATGCAATGGTAGGCATCACCCTCCCTGATGGGAGCATAAAACAATTTGAGAACGCCCCCACCGGGCTTGAGGTGGCCAGAAGCATTTCAGAAGGTTTCGCACGGAACTGTGTGGCCATGGAGGTGGATGACCTCATGGTTGATCTGAATACGACTATCCACCGCGACGTCAGACTCAGGCTGATTACAACCAAAGACCCAAAAGCCCTTGAAATCCTCCGCCACAGTGCGGCGCATCTTTTGGCTCAAGCGGTTCTTCACCTTTATAAAGATGCAAAGCTGACCATTGGTCCGGTGGTTGGAGATGAATTTTACTATGATATAGACATGGAACCGGTGTCGGAGGATGATTTTCCGAAGATCGAAGCAGAGATGAAAAAAATCATCAAGTCAAAAACACCCATTCACCGCAAAGAAGTGTCAAAATCAGAAGCAATGCGGTTTTATGAGGATGAGCCGTATAAACTTGAAATGATTTCAGAACTGGTCGACGGGACCATCTCGTTCTACCAACAGGGAGATTTCACCGATCTTTGCCGGGGGCCTCATCTGCCCCACACCGGATTGATCGAGGCGGTCAAGCTGACAAAGGTTTCAGGCGCATATTGGCGTGCGGATCAAAGCCGGGCCCAACTCCAGAGAATTTATGGTACAGCCTTTTTTACCAAGAAAGAACTGGATGACTATCTTCATTTCATAGAAGAGGCAAAAAGGAGAAATCACCGGAAAATTGGGACAGCACTCGATTTATTTAGTTTTCACGATGAAGCGCCTGGAATGCCCTTTTTCCACCCAAAAGGAATGGACATCTGGAACGCCCTGATTCTTTATTGGAGGGAAGAACACCGCAAGGCAGGGTATGTAGAAACCAAAACACCGATCATGTTGAACCGCGGCCTTTGGGAGAAGAGCGGTCACTGGGACAACTACCGGGAAAACATGTATACCTCTGAGGTTGACGGTATAGAGTATGCAATTAAACCGATGAACTGCCCCGGCGGTATGCTTATTTACGGAATGAAGCCCCATTCATACAGGGACCTTCCTGTCCGGGCAGCTGAGATCGGGGTTGTTCACCGACATGAATTGAGCGGTGTACTTTCCGGTCTTTTCAGGGTCAGAGCATTTCATCAGGATGATGCCCACATTTTTATGGCACCCCACCAGATTGAATCGGAAATCCTTGGCGTTCTTAAATTGGCGGAACGGATTTACAGTACTTTCGGACTCGGATTTCATCTGGAGCTGTCGACACGACCAGAGAAGTCCATTGGAACGGACCAACAATGGGAAACCGCAACAGAAGGTTTAAGAGCAGCACTCGAAATCTACGGCAAGGCGTATAGAATAAATAAAGGTGACGGTGCGTTTTATGGTCCCAAGATAGATGCTCATATTCGGGATGCGCTGGGCCGTACCTGGCAATGCGGAACGATCCAGCTCGATATGGCGCTGCCTGAAAGATTTAATCTGTCTTACATCGATAAAGATAACGAAAAATATCGTCCGCTCATGATCCATCGGGTCATTTATGGTTCTATTGAACGGTTTTTTGGCATCCTAATCGAACACTTTGCAGGGGGGTTTCCTTTATGGATGGCACCGATTCAGGCTGAAATCCTGGCCATCAACGATGATCTGGTACCCTATGCCAATGATGTAAAAATGAAACTTGAAACCGCGGGGCTGCGGACAGAAGTGGACAGCAGGACCGAAAGCCTGAACAAAAAAGTTAGGGAGGCCCAGCTGAATAACATTCCATTGATTCTTACCGTCGGTTCAAAGGAAAAGGAAAACGGAAGCCTTTCGGTAAGAACGCTGGACGGCAATGTCCGATACGGTATCACCTTTGAGAATTTTTTCCAGAGGGTCCTGCAACACATTGACAAGAGAAGACTAGACCTGGATATATTTCCGGCATCTTAAGGCGGGTGGACTTATAATTGGAGAATTGATTTTCAAAATTGTTAAGGCCAACCGATGAAGGATAACGCGGGAATCACCACCTATCAGATCAAGTGGTGTGACCTGAAATGCAAATATGCTGATTTTGCCAAGGTTGACGCCCTGGATGGAAGCTGCCGTACCTTTCAGTCCTTGTGGTGCGGCAAACTTAAAAAACACGTTACAAAAAATTCGCCGTGTGAGGTGGTGTTTGGAAAAAGACGACCTGCAACCAAATGGTGAACCGGAAAACTTCGACAGACCCAACAACGGTCCGAAAACCGTTGCCATTTTTCTCAAGACGGCAATTTTAAACCCTTTGGGCTAAAACAGTTCATGGCCCGTGTATTTAAATACCTTTTATACTACTGGTTTCCTGTTTTCATCTATTGTTTGTTAATTTTTTTGCAATCCTCCTATCCGTCACCTGAAATCGTTCCTGCCGTTCCACATATGGACAAATTCCTCCATTTCATGGCCTATGGTATTTTAGGGATTCTATTTTTCAGGGCTTACAGCACACTGCGCATCAAAAACAACGTAAACCTACTGATAATTAGCAGCATTCTTTCATCCAGCTTGTATGGGATAAGTGATGAACTTCACCAGTATTTTGTTCCCTGCAGAGAGGCTGAGCTGATGGACGCACTCGCGAATCTGCTCGGGAGTATTGGCGGGGTGACTGTTTATTGTTTATCAAGGCTTCGGTGTTAATTAAATAGGTGCTCGAACAACTTAATGGCATTATCAGAGGCCCAGTCTCGGGCCCCCAGAGCGCCCCCAATCAGGTACCCCTTGCGGTCAACCAGATAGGTGATTGGAATCGATCTGATAGCATACATTGACCCAACCTTGCTGTCAGAATCCAAAAGGATGGTGAAATTCAATTTAAATTGTTCTTTGAATCGCTTCACCTGGTGCCGATTTTCTTGAAGATCAATCGCAAATATGATAAAATTATCGTTTTTGAATCGGTTGTGGAGCTTTTCCATGGCCGGCATTTCCTCCCTGCAGGGTGCACACCAGGTTGTCCAAAAATTTAAAAAAACAATTTTTCCCCGATGATCCTCCAGGTTTACCTGGTTGCCATTTAGATCCCGAAGGATAAAGTTTTGAGCTTTGTGCCGTTCATTGAAAACAAACATGGAAAGAGCTTCCATGTAATCGTCATTTCCAACGGCCCTGTCCTTAAAAATAACAGGATTAAAAAAGAAAAGAATCAGGACAATGGAAAATGATGGATAAATTTTTTTAAGTTTTCTTATCATATGATCCTCCAAACTGGAAACTGCGGCCAGTTATTTCTCAACGTAACTGGAACAAACCGGATTTTCAGTGGAAAACAAATCAAACCGGTTTAGGGATTTTCAAAATGGAAAAGGAAAGGATGGGAAGGTGTGGTTCCGTGATATCTGCAAACAATCGCCAATGCGATGGCAGGTCGAGGCAAGAGGAAATTTGATTCTCCAAGAGAGCATCGGTTTTTAGACCAACCCCGCAGTGAGCATGTGGGGTCTGATCATTTTCAGCCGATTCGTTGGCACCGATTAAATCCGAAGAACAAATCGAAACGGAGAAGAGATATAAAGAGATAAGCATTCCTAAAAATGCTTTATTATTATATTTAAACACCACTTTAAAAGCTTCCCTTTGGTGAAACATAGTATGAAAAATATTTGACTGAATGTCAATATTTATATCAGTTCGGGTACTTTTTTATGGGTAACAGATCAAGGCGGGGACACATCCCAGTCTGTCATGATCAGATGGGCTTGATACACTTTTTCATTTTACAGTCAAGGGGCCTTTGGATTCTCGACTACTGTTTATTAACCCATTGATCTGATTTATATTTTGAAAAGCTTTACAAGGGACAACCCGTGAGTTATGGTTGAAATCTTTGCAAAAATCAAATGTGTGACGCTTAATTTGATATCAGAAAAAAGAGGTTTTCATGTTTCAGCCAGTGCCCCTGGTGATTGCCACAACAAACAAGGGCAAAATTCATGAGATTCGGGATCTATTAAAAGATTATTCCGTTAAAATAATGGAGTTGGAAGAATTCGACCCTATCCCGAGTGTGGATGAGGATGGAAATTCCTTTGAGGAAAATGCGTACAAAAAGGCAAGCTTCACTTCAAAAGTGCTGGGTCTTCCCGCTTTGGCCGATGACTCAGGGCTTGTGGTGGAAGCGCTTGGCGGTTTACCTGGCATCCATTCCGCACGCTATGCAGGAAAAAATGCAACCGATGAACAGAAATGCGCCAGAATTTTGATGGAAATGAAGGACCGGTCAAATAGGAAGGCGATTTTTGAATGTGTTATCTCCATTGCGGTTCCAAACGGGAATGCATTGACATATACTGCACATTGCAAAGGCTTGATCGCCCTTAAACCCGGCGGTCAAAATGGTTTTGGGTATGATCCTATTTTTTACTATCCACCGCTTCAAAAGACCTTTGCAGAATTGACTCAAAAAGAAAAGGGCTGTATCAGCCATAGAGGTAAGGCTTTAATGACTCTTAAAAATGAATTTAATGCGACCGTAGTTTGGATTTGCCAACATATGCCGGTTCAAAAAAGGTTTATATGTAAGGGAGATTAAAATGATTGCAGATCTTGTCAGAAGAAACAGAAGTTGCCGGAGATTCTACCAGAACCATGCGGTGGCGTTGGAAACGTTAAAGGGGTTGGTAAATCTAGGTAGGCTTTCCGCTTCTGCAGCCAATTTACAGCCTCTAAGCTATATTCTTTCTTCTAATCCACAGCAAAACGATCAAATTTTCCCTTGTCTTAACTGGAAAGGTTATATCAAAGAATGGTCAGGACCCAAAGATGGGGAAAGGCCATCCGCCTACATTATTGTCCTCGGCGATACCGGTAAAACAAAGAACTTTGGATGCGATCAAGGTATTGCGAGCCAGAGCATTCTCTTGGGGGCCAGGGAAATGGGTCTTGCGGGCTGCATGGTCGGTTCAATAAACCGAAACAAACTTAGACGAATCCTCCATATCTCTCTGCAGTATAAAATACTCCTGGTTCTTGCCATTGGAAAACCAAAAGAGCAGGTCACAATAGAGAAAATTGGTGCTGATGGTAGTATTCAGTACTGGGTGGACGATCAGAGTGTCCATCATGTGCCCAAGAGGAATTTAAACGATATTATCGTTGATGGTGATTAGCGACTGATTAAAAACCCGTCGAAAAAGGAGGAATATTGTATGCTCCAAAAAGAGACCGGAATCGATATCTTAAATGCGATTGGCGGAATTACATCTTTTGAATCTGCCCTGCGGGTGTTTGAAAACAAAATGGATGAGGCAAATTTTTCCAAGATAAAAAAAAACGCCCATCCGGATGTCGCTATAAAGATTGCCAATGCGATTGCCATGTGTGACCCGGAAACAATTTTTATCAATACCGGATCTGATGCTGATATAGACTATGTCAAAGAACTGGCCATAACAAACGGTGAAGAATCCAAACTCCCCATGGAAGGACATACCATCCATTTTGATCTTCAGGAGGAACAAGGTCGGATTATCGATCGTACCTATTACATTGCAAATCCGGATGTAGAGATCAGCTCCCTCGCAAATAAAATTGACCGGACAGACGCACTCCTTGATATAAAGGAGAAGATGACCGGTATTATGAAGGGAAAAACCATGATCATCGGATTTTATATTCGGGGCCCTGTCGGTTCTCCTGTATCAAATCCGGCTCTGGAGATAACGAGTTCTGCCTACGTGATCCACAGTGCGGAACTTCTTTACAGGAATGCTTTTTCTTATTTTGACAAATTGATCGATCAGTTAGGTCATTTTTATGCCAACATACACAGTCAAGGTTTAAACCGGCCCGAAGATTTACCCCATGCACGGGTGTACATGGATCGAAGTTATCAAACAACCTATAGCATAAACTGCACATATGCCGGTAATACGCTGTTGTTGAAAAAAGGGAATCATCGATTCTCCGTTGATAGAGCTGTTTATGAAAAAAGGGGAGCTGAACTTTCGGAACACATGTTCATCACCGGTATCGAAGGGCCCGGCGGACGGGTTACCTGGTTTACCGGGGCGGCACCCAGCGGATGTGGAAAGACGACTACAGCCATGTCCGGTGATCATTTTGTGGGCGACGATCTATCCCAAATGTGGATAGACCATGAGGGTGTCATACGGTCGATCAATCCAGAGTGTGGTGTATTCGGGATCGTAAAAGATGTTAACTGGGAAGGGGACCCCAGACTCATGGAATGCCTCAGGCAAGCCGGCACAGAAGTGATATGGTCCAATGTTCTTATTGACGAAAACGGTACACCACAATGGAGTGGAAACGGTGAAAAAATGCCATTGGCGGGTGTTAATTTCCAAGGGCCCTGGAAAAGGAGTTTACTGGATGAACACGGGGAAGAAGTTCCGATATCTCATCCAAATTCAAGGTGCACCCTTGCATCAACGGCACTCGCAAACTATGCTGAAATAGCAGAAGACCCAAAGGGTGTGGGAATAAGGGTTGTCACTTACAGTGGCAGGGATAGTGATACCATGCCACCGGTTTGGGCGGCAAAAAATTCCGACTACGGTGTTGTGATTGGTGCTTGTATTGTATCGGCTGCAACAGCCACCGAGGTCGGGGCGACCGGCGTCAGACGGCAGCCTTGGGCAAACGCGCCATTTATTCCTGGATCACTGGGAAATTATATGGAAGCCCAATTTAAATTTTTCGGGAACGAGAAAATTGCAAAAGATAAGCATCCTGTCATGGCTGGGTTGAATTATTTCTTAACACGCCAAGCCAGGGGCGGTGATTCCAAGGCGCTTTTGGGGGAAAAGAATGATGTAAAAGTCTGGTTAGGCTGGCTTGAAAGAAAAGTTTACAATGAGGTGGATGTCATTAAAACACCGATTGGGCTTCTTCCCGTGTTTGGAGATCTCAAGATGCTTTTTCGAAAAATAATCGAAAAGGAATACATGGAGGGTCTTTATGTAAAACAGTTTTCTCTCTATGTTGATCATATCATTGCCAGGATAGATCTGCAATTACAGTCATACCGCAAAGAATCGAATATTCCGGAAACACTCTTTCGAATTCTTAATGAGCAGCGAGAGGGGCTTCTCTCCCTAAAAGATGCATACGGTTCGATCGTTACTCCCCATCAACTCAAGGCATTTGAATCGGTTGGATGGTAACTGGAACCAAAAAAATACTTTTGCCCCACGCCGAAGGCGAGTCTTTGTAAAATTTAAGATGCTAAATTTGAGTTAGAAAGACCGACTCAGAGATCCCATGCAACTGCCAATTATCGACTGGATCATCATTCTCATATACCTGGTTTTCAGTCTTCTTTTGGGGGTCTACTTTTCAAAACGGGCTCTTAAAAGTGTGAACGACTACTTTGTTGCCGGCCGCTCTTTTCCATGGTGGCTGGCGGGTATGTCCATGATCGCTTCGGCCTTTGCCATCGACACCCCTTTAGGCATCACCGGGCTTATTGCAAAAGATGGAATTCCAGGGGTATGGTATGCATGGTCCTTCGTGATGGGCGGGGCGGGTGCCCTGGGGGCATTTATATTTGCCCCTTTGTTGCGGCGATCCGAGATCATCACCACCGCCGAGCTGATCGAACTCCGCTATGACGGCAGGTCAGCTGCCTTTCTGAGAGGGTTCAAAGGGGTTTATTTCGGTATTTTGGCCAATGCAATTACCATCGGCTGGATCATCAAGGCAGTCTGGACGGTTGCTAAGGTCGTGATGCCCGAATCTGATCCTGATTTTGTTCTTTTTGCGATCCTTTTTTTTACATTATTCTACACCACTATATCGGGTTTATGGGGAATCGCTGCTACTGATTTTTTTCAGTTTATAATTGGATCGGTCGGTTCGTTGATTTTGGCTGTCTTTGCCTGGAATCATATCGGCGGAACGGAAAATTTAATCGCCGGGATAATCAATCGGTATGGAACGGCGGTTGCCGCTGAACGCTTGAGTTTCTTTCCATCTGTAGGCACACCGTTTTTTGTGACATTTGTTGTCTTTATTTCTTTAAAATGGTGGGGAAATCCTCCCCCAGCGATTACCCAGAGGATCATCGCATCAAAGGATGAAAAACATGCATCTTTTGCGACCATATTTTTCGCTCTGATCGCCTTTGGATTCAACTACTGGCCGATGATATTCGTGGCCATGGTTTCACTCGTGTTGTACCCTGAACTGAAAATGGCGGAGGCAGGGTATGTCATGCTGATCGTCGAACTTCTGCCCACGGGACTGCTTGGCCTGATGCTGGCTTCCTTGATGGCGGCCTTTATGTCCACCGTTGATACCCACATCAATTTTGGCGCTTCTTATATGGTAAACGATATCTACCGTCGTTTTATCAGGAAAAGCGCTTCAGAAAAGCATTATGTCAGGGCATCCCAAATCAGCACGGTTTTGATGCTCACATTTGCCGTCGCCATCGCCTACAATCTTGATTCGGTGAGTGACGCCTGGTACTATATGTCAATGCTCACCGCCGGCTATGGAATTGTAGTTGTGATCAGATGGTTTTGGTGGCGGGTAAACGCATGGGCAGAAATCGCAGCGCTGGCGGCATCCGGTATTTCAAGCACCTTTTTATCGCCTAAATTTGGGAAAATGGCCGGTTACTGGGACAGTATCCCCCATCTCGATTGGCAATATCGGTTTTTGATTGTTGTCTCATTGTGCACGGCATTCTGGACCACGGCCTGTTTTTTCACAAAACCGACATCAGAGGATCACCTGATGAAGTTTTGTGCTAAAGTGAAACCTTTTCCCACTTTTTGGGGACCGATATATAAAAAATATCCGGATATCGGATGGAATCCGCATTTCAAAAGATCTGTTCTCCATTGGACATTGGGTGCCGCCACGATTTATTCATTCTGTTTTGGAGTGGGAAATTTCTTATTTTCAAATATCTTCTCAGGATCAACACTGGTTTTGGCAGCCACCTTGATGGGGCTGATCATACTCGTTACATGGAAAAAATAATGGTTTCATAAAAATAGTCCAGTGAAAAAAAACATACCTGCCCGAACTCATCTTAAGCGAATCGCCGAACTTCAAAAGAAAAGAAGGGAAATCCTTTCATTGATGCCTGAAAAGGCTCTAAAAGAAATACTTGAAGCCCATCAACCGGCCGCCCTTGTTCACTCATTTCCCGAAGAAGATTTTTACTTCCTGGTGAACGATATTGGACCTGGGGACACGATTGAGCTGCTGTCCCTTGCTTCCAATCGGCAGTGGGAATATATTCTCGATTTAGAAGTTTGGGAGAAAGATCGGATTGAAATCAAGGCGGTTACAAAGTGGTTTGATTTGCTTTTGAGATCCGATTCGAATCGTTTTCTAAAGTGGATACTGGATGAAAAGGTTGAATTTTTTGAATTTTATCTGTTTCATAGTATCGAAGTCAAGATAAGAGAACATGATCAGGATCCGTCTGTTTTTGGGGAAGATTTTACCACCTTGGATGATATATTTTATATACGGTTTATTGATCACTCTTTTGAAATTGAATCCAATGACAGATACAGTGAACATCGTAAAGAACTCCTGTCGACACTAATTCGCCGGCTTGCAGATTATGATCATGTCACCTATCAAAAGGTTTTACTCGAGGCATCTTCTATCATCCCGGCAGAGTCGGAAGAAGAGACTTATCGGTTACGGAATGTGCGACTGGCGGAAAAAGGTTTCCTACCCTCTGATGAGGCCATCGGAGTCTATCAACCGATGGCTCCTAGCGAGTTGAACAGACAAGGTGTAAAATCGATTTTAAGCAATTCCCACCAATTACATCTTCCGGTTCCGCTTTATCATACCGGTATGTTGGAGGAGGATAATCTTTTTACGCTTGCCTTGAAAAGGATTGAAAAAGATGAAGTTCTCCAGCAGATTCAGACAGAATTTGCCGCTTTGTGCAATCGGATAATCGCTGCGGATCTCAAGACGATTCGAGAAAGGGGGGAGTTAAAGAAGATCGTCCAAAAGGCTTGCGGGTATTTAAGTATCGGGCTAGAGGGACTCACAGACAAGGATCGGACCCCTGACACCGGTCAAGCCGCCGCATTCATCACAAAGTTTCCGCTTTATCAGATATTCAGAGTTGGTTTCGGTTTTGCCCTTGAGCTGAAATGGCAGGCAGAAAAATGGCGAAAAAAAAGTTGGTATGAAAAAGTGGGGCTACCTGTGAGTTTTTGGGGCGAAGAATGGCTGGGTGTTCTTGGCGGGCTTTTGATCAAACGCCCTCTGTTTTATGACAATTACAAAAGTGGTTTACTCTACAGAGAATTTGTTTCCATGGAAGACATAAAATGGGCCAGAGGCGTTTTAGACCAAATCATTTATTTTGATAATCTTCTTTCCTTGATGGAGATTAAATTGGATTCGGTTTTCTCTTACAGTCTGCTCAGTCATAAAAATTTAGTCCTTACCCTTTGGGCTAAGGATCACCTGAAAATCGACAGGACATCAAACAGATCAGAACTGTTCCGACCGATGTCTTTTTCTGAGGTTAAAAGCTTCTTTGAAAATCTATGGATCAATGAGAAAAAACCGCGTAAGATAAAAATATCGATGAAAAAAGCCTTTTTAGATTGGCTTTCAGACAAAACCGGTCTCATCGATTATGAAATTACCGACAGATTGGGAAGAACATTCGAAAACATCTTTGATGAAATAGAAAATGAATATGGGGAAGTTTCTGAAAAAGAAATGGATCCAAGATATATTCATCTCTTCTTAATAGAGGGGCGGGAGATCAGCCGTCGGCTTTGATCCGACGTTCTAACTGATTTAAAATACGGCTCATCACCTTCCCTGCATTTCCTTTAATCAGGTAATCACTTGTACCATCGGTTAAAGGCGTACTTTCCGAATTGATCTCAATCACCTTTGCGCCAGACTCCTTTGCAATCACAGGCATAAGGGCCGCGGGTTGCACCACCGCCGATGTTCCGACTACCAACATGATATCGCAGTCGGAAGAGAGTTGCCTGGAGCGCATGAGATGATTTGGAGGGATGATTTCACCAAAAAAAATAACTTCCGGCCGGTAGATGCCGCCACATTCGCAGCGGGGAGGAATATGTTCTAGATTTATATCTGCGGTTTCACAACGTTTTTTACAATCCAGGCACCGATGCCACGCAAAGTTTCCATGAAACTCAATGACGTCTTTGTTCCCGGCCTTCTGATGGAGGCTGTCGATGTTTTGTGTGATGATCGTCTTTAAAATTCCCAATGATTCGAGCCTTACAAGGACTTTGTGCACATCATTCGGTTTCGCTCGGTCTATAATCCCTTTCATCTCCCTGAGGAGAGCGTTCCAGACCTTTGCTGGATCTTTTGTAAAAGCGTCGATATGGGCGTATTCCATGGGATCAAATTTTTCCCAAATGCCCCCCCTTCCCCTGAAAGGCGGTATTCCACTCTCTATTGATATGCCCGCACCGGTCAGGGCGATCGCCGATTTTGAATTTGCAAGATCTTTTGCCGCTTTATCGATTAGGTCATCCATGGTACCGGTAAAGTTCAAACGGATTTTCTTATTATTTTACAAAACCTCAAATGACATGTCAGATCCCACCGCAAAACAGTCGAGATTGGGCTCTTTTTCATTTATCATTTGTTTGCGACTTCCAACGATGTGGTCCATCTCCTGGTCTGTTCTTTCCTGGTTCAGATGGAACAAGCCCAACCCTCTGACACCCGATTCAAAGGCTAGATTTAACGCATCGGTATAAACCGAGTGACCCCAGCGGATCGTAGTTTCATATTCCTGCGGTGTAAATTCAGCGTTATGAATAAGAAAATCTGCACCTGAAGTAAATTCCAGATAGGCTTCAAATGGTAGACCGGTCGGATGGATAAATCCGAGTTCGTTATCTGTTAAAAAAACTAAGGATTTACCATTTTCGATGAACTTGTATCCATGGCCACCGTTTGGATGACTGAGCGAGACCGGTATGATGGTTACTGAGCCGATTTCAAACTGTTCGGGGTGATCATCTTCATAACAAATATTCGCTTCAATATCTGAATATTTTACCGGAAAGTTGGGGGTGACATGACCCTGGAGAGCATTTTTTTTGGGTATCGATTGTGAAAAGAACCGCTGTGCATATGTAATTGGGATTGTTTAAACAACAAGGGCTTGAAAAAGGGAAATCCCATTATGTGATCCCAGTGGCCATGGGTGAGAATAAGAAGATATTGGTAATGTCCCTCCTCAATTAAGTGATTGCCTAATCGTCGAATTCCCGTTCCTGCATCAATGATGATAATGTCATTGCTCTTTGTTCTGATCTCTATGCAGGTGGTATCTCCACCGTATTTGAGGTAATTCTGTCCTGAAACAGGAATGGAACCTCGAGATCCCCAGCATTTAATCAACAATTAGAATATTCCAGACGATTTCTTTATGCCATCGGCACTTTTCAATTCAACTTGTTTTGGGCAACTGTTCTAAATACCACTCCAGAGGATCAATCAAAATGAATCCCATTTTTTCAAGTTTTTTCTTAACTCGACTGATATCTTTAGTCAGAAGGTATGGGAAGACCGCCCGCTTTCCCTCATCCCAGTATTTCGCTACAAGGGTGCTTCCAAAAGAAATTTTTTCTTCAGTGATGGCGTCAACAATTTCTTTCATTTTGCCTGTCTGTTCCTCCACAACAATGCTAAGAAGCATTCCCGGTTTTCCTATACCGAGAACGTTGATAAAGGCCCGAATAAGATCCCGGACACCAACAATACCCTTTAGTATGCCGTTTTCGTCTACAATAGGCAGTACGCCGACCTCTGTCTGCTGCAGCAGGAGAAGGGCGTCTTGGAGCGTATAAGAAGGAGAGATGGTGATGGGGTCAGGAGTCATGATATCCGCCACCTTGAGCTTTGACAGTTTTTCCCTTTTTTCCTTGCTGTTGTAATCGTGTGAGATAATAGAAGGCATGGCGCTTCTGATGTCGCGATCTGAAACGATACCAATGAGGCGATTGTCATGCTCAACCACCGGCAGATGCCGAATCTTGCGGTTTATCATTTTATCCGTTGCGTCCAAAATATTTGCTTTCTTATCAATGGTAACAACATCCCTTGTCATTGATTTGCTAATAAATATTTTCTCCTCCATTCAGCAAAATCTCAACATGATTCTTTGCCAACTCAGGAAGATGCTTTAATGAGTATCCACCCTCAAGCACGGAAATCAATTTTCCGTTTGCATATCTTTCTGCCATATTGAAAATCATTTTAATTATCCACGAAAATCCTTCTGTTGAGAGATTTACGTCTGACATCTTGTCATCCACATGTGCGTCAAAGCCGGTTGAAACGATGATCACTTCAGGGTCAAATTTTTTGAATTCCGGCAGGAGATCCTTTTTTATAGAGAGCTCGTATGCTTCATCGCCCTGGCCTGGTAAAATAGGCGAGTTCTTTGTAAAACCCAGGCCATCTCCATTTCCCTCCTCAAACTCTCGACCCGTTCCGGGATAAGCAAATGAGGGGTGCTGATGGATGGAGTAATAAAATACCGCAGGGTCGTGCTCGAAAAGGTGTTGGGTTCCATTTCCATGATGGACATCAAAATCGATGATGCCGACCCTTTTAACTCCCCATGCAATCTGCAGATACCTGGCTGCAATTGCCACATTATTGAAATAACAAAAACCCATGGCCCGATCACTTTCAGCATGATGCCCAGGGGGCCTCGTTGCACAGAACGCATTGTCGATTTTTCCCTCCATCACCATATTTGCCGTATTCAAAATGCCACCCACAGCCAGTAGCGCTGTCTCATAAGTTTCACCGCACATCTGGTTATCCGAACGGTCCAGTGTTTCGTAACCGGAGATGCAGGCATCGCTAAAGCGATCAATATAGTGTTTATCATGGATGGTTTCAATCCATTTTAAGTCTGCACGACTGGTCTTGATCAAAGTGAGCTTTGGAAGAAGCCCCG
>Ga0187833_10001530_pt1 | contig 26307 bp, 24 predicted proteins | sample ETNtaG_37_FD_167968 | JGI IMG/M metagenome (GOLD analysis project Ga0187833, IMG submission 167968) | Marine microbial and viral communities from oxygen minimum zone, Eastern Pacific Ocean - ETNP2014_SV_400_PacBio MetaG (Illumina Assembly) | ecosystem: Environmental > Aquatic > Marine > Hypoxic...
TAGAATCATAAAAAAATTTATAATTTTGAAATATCCACTTAAAATAGTTTATTTTTTTACTGTAGGAGTTTTAACTTCCTTTTTCTGGTCTTCTTTAGCTTTATCACCTTCTGCAGTTTTGTCTTCAGATTGATCTTTAGCCGTTCCTTCAGCTCCTTCAGCAGTTTCAACTCCTTCAACTCCTTCAACTTCTTCAGTAGTTTCGGCCTCTGTAGTTTTTTCTGGCTCTTTAAATACTGTAGGAGCAGCAACAGTCGCTATAACAAAATCTCTACCTTGAATGGTTGGTTTAACATTTTCAGGTAAATTTATAGATGAAATTTTAATACTTGCTCCAATTTCCAAACCCTCAAGATCTACGACAAGTTCAGTTGGAATATTTTCTGTTGGGCACTTCAGCTCCACTTTTCTTCTTACAATATTTAAAACTCCACCTCTTTTTATACCAGGACATGCTTCAGTATTAATAAATTTAACAGGTATTTCTAAAATAATTTTTCCACCCTTAATAATTCTTAAAAAATCAACGTGAAGAGGATCATCACTAATAGGATCGAAAGCTATATCTCTAGGCAAAACATTCATAGATTTGCCATCCATATTTAAACTGATTATGTTTGATAAAAAATTTTCTTGATTTATTAATACTTTAACTTCTTTTTTTGATACAGAAATTTTTTGATTTTCTTCTGTTCCTCCATAAATTATACCAGGAACCTCACCCTTTTGTCTAATCGTGCGAGTCTGTCCTTTTGTATTTGTATTTCTTGTTGTTGCATTAATTGAATTCATAAAGTGACGGGTTTTAACTTAAGAAAGTAAATTTTACAAGAAAATTATTTGAATAAATCTGAAACTGAAGTTGAATTTGAAATACGTTTAATAGCCTCACCAATCAAATTAGATATTGTTAATACATGAATATTTCTTGCATTTTTAACTTTATCTTCGTTATCAATCGTGTCAGTTACTACTAAATTTTTTATATGAGATTTTTTTATTTTTTCGACAGCTTCACCACTTAATACTCCATGAGTAACATAAACGTGAACTTCTCTTGCTCCTCTCTTTTTTAAAGCTTCTGCCGCATTAATAATGGTTCCTCCAGAATCAATAATATCATCTACAATTAAACATATTTTCCCTTTTACACTACCAACAACATTCATCACTTGTGATTTGCCTGGAGCAGGTCTCCTTTTATCTATGATTGCAAGACCTATATTTAAAATCTTGCCTAAGGATCTTGCTCGCTCAACTCCACCAACATCTGGAGCAACGCAAATTAAATTGCTCTTTTTTAAATTTTTTTTTATATGTCTTGAAAAAATTGATGTAGAAAAAAGGTTATCAACTGGAATATCAAAAAATCCTTGAATTTGTCCTGCGTGCAGGTCCACAGTTACAATTCTATCTGCTCCTGCTTTTGTTATTAAGTTTGAGACTAATTTTGCCGAAATAGATGTTCTTGGCACAACTTTTCTATCTTGTCTCGCATATCCAAAATATGGAATTACAGCAGTGATATTCTTTGCCGAAGATCTTTTCAAAGCATCTATGCAAAGAAGTAGCTCCATCAAATTATCGTTTGCGGGATAAGAAACTGATTGAATTAAGAAAATACTATTTCCTCTAATATTTTCATTGATTTCAATGTATATTTCACCATCTGAAAATTTTCTTATACTTGAATTAATAAGTTTATTTTTCAAATATTTTGAAATTTTTTTACTTAAACTTTTGTTGCTGTTGCCTGTAAGAAGTTTCATTTTGTGAAAACCTTATTTAATCATAATTAATGATATATTTCTACCATAATCATTGTTATTATTTTTCAAAGAACGTCTTGAACTAAAAAAATTATTTTTTCTATTATATGTGTCCTTTTTAATTATTTCTATATTTTTTACACCAAATTTGATTAATTGGCTTTTAATATAGTTTCTGAGGTTGAAAAAAATTTTATTCTTTACAGATTTAAAATGAATTATATTTTTTGAACTCTGTTTAATGAATTTTTTTTTGAAATCATTTTTTACTTCATAATGATTTTGAGCAATGCATGGGCCAATGGCTACTTGTAAATCTTTTAAAAAGCTTCCATTTTTTTGAAAACGTTTGATTACTTTTATTACTATTTTTTTATAAGCTCCTCTCCATCCAGCGTGTACGGCAGCAATTATATTCTTTTTTGGGTCATAAAATAATATAGGCGCACAATCTGCAGTTAAAATTCCAAGTGCTATTCCATGTTGGTTTGTTATTAATCCATCTCCAGTTAGCTTTCTTTTTATTGGCTTTTTTATATGAATTACTTTGTTACTGTGAATCTGATTTAATAAAATCAAGTTTTTTTTTTTACATCCAATTTTTTTTGATACAATATTTATATTTCTAGAAATATTTTTTTTACTGTCGTAAGATCCTAGTCCACAATTTAAACCTTTATAAATTCCAGTAGATTTTCCACCTATACGATTAAAAAAAGCATGATTTGTATTTGTAAATTTTATTAGTTTTTTTGATTTAATCAGTTTAAAACCCTATATTAAATTTAGTTTTTTTATTTGTAATTAACATTACCTTAAATAATTCTCCCATTTCTTTTTTATCTATCAGTCTTTTTAAACGAAAATAAATGTCGGCTTTTTTTGAAAAAGAGAGATATTTAGAAATAATTTCAGCTCTTTCAAAAATTCCAAGTTTTGTTAAAAAATTTCTTTGCGAAGTTACTCCTTGTGATTTAAGTTTTAGATGATTTGCTAGATTTTCAATCAATTTAAAATTAATATTGTATGTAATATCAGCATTTCCATAATTTTTCAAAATACTTATGTTTTTATGTTTCATAATTGCCTGGAGACTATCAGTCATTGATTTTTCTAAATAACCATAATCGATAATCAATAGTCCGCCTTTTTCATTTTTTATTTGGTTAGAAATTTTTTTTAGGTATTCAAAAGATAAAGGCGAATACTCTATGAATTTTTGATTGCAAGTTATGTTAATACCAATTTTTTTTTCAATCTCTTTTAAATTTGACTTTATTTCAATAAATTTGGGATTATTTTTATCTGATAAGTCGACATACTTTTCATACCATTTATTTTTTTTTTTATTAAACTGTTTAATTGGCAAAGCATCAAAAAATTCATTGGCTATAAATATTTTGGGTCCATTTTTTATTTCATTTAAACTATTAAGCCAAGAAACTTTTAAGTTTTTTAATTTTTCTTTTTGTAATTTTTTTAAATAAGGGCTTTTCTCAAATATAGAAACATTACAAGCTTTTTTAAAAGAAGGAAATTTTACAAATGAAGATATCATTTGATAAATCATTTCACCATTTCCTGCACCTAATTCTATTAAATTAATTTTTTTAGGGCAATTTAAATTTTGCCAGAAGGCAATAGTCCAAACAGCAATCATTTCCGAAAATAATATAGAAATATTTGGTGCTGTTATGAAATCTCCCTTACTTCCAAAAGGGTTTTTTGTCATATAGAAGCCAAACTTTTTATTATACAACGCGTGATCAATAAACTTGTCGAGTGGAATTTGTTTATTATTAAGATTCATTTTTATAATGAAATAGACTTAAACCACCTACGAAAAAAATAATGCTTATTATCTGACCAAGGGTTAAGTTGAGAAAAATAAATCCTAGTTGAGAATCTGGAACTCGAGTAAACTCAATGAAAAATCTAAATAAAGAATAAAATATTATAAATAGTGAAAATGCAATCCCTGGAACTTTATAAAAATATTTTTTTAATACAAAATTTAGTAATATAAATAATATTATTCCTTCAAAAAAAGATTCATAAATTTGAGATGGGTGTCTTGATAAATTATCTATTTTTTCAAATTTTACTGACCAAAAGATATTTGTTTCTCTTCCATAAAGTTCTGAGTTAATAAAATTTGCTATTCTTCCTAAAAAAATTCCAATTGGAGCAGACATCGCAATTAAATCAAGAAATATGTAGAAGTTAATATTATTTTTTTTACTAAAAATATATGTTACAATAATTACACCTAAAGCTCCTCCATGAAAAGACATACCGCCATTCCATATCATAAATATTTCTGCTAAATTTTTTGAATAATAAATTGGATTATAAAAAATAACATAACCCAATCTTCCACCAATAATAATACCTATAATTAAATAGGCAATTAAATCATCAAAAAGATTAAGTATCCTTTCATCCTTAATCAAATATTTTTTGCAGTAGAGCCACCCCAATACTATTCCAAAAATGTAAGACAAAGAATACCATCTTATTTCTAAGGAAAATATTTGAAATGCGACAGGGTCAAAATTATTAATAAACATTTTATAAAAATAATGTAAGATTTAAAATATATTATTATAAAAAATAAATATATGTCAAAATCAAAGTTTGTAATTGACAAATTAACGAAATTATTTGAACAAGGACTTGTTTCCTATAAAGATTTGAGTAATGAAATTTTGAATATTTTAAGATCAAAACGAGAAGAGATAATTTTTAAAATGAAATTAACCAGTAAAGAAGAAACAGATATCATTAACAAAAGATTAGAAATTCTGGAAAAAAAAATCGATAAAATTGAAAAAAAAAATAACTCAAGAAAATCTAAACGGGCAAAGAAATCTTAACTTTTAATCCTCCTAATTCTGATTTTTCTAACTCAATATTGCCCCCATGAGATCTAATTATATCAGATGAAATGGACAAACCTAGGCCGACACTTGATTTTGTATCACTTCTACCTTTGTCAATCTTGTAAAATGGTTTAAAAACATTTTCATATTCGGAAGCTTGGATTCCTGGACCATCATCTTCAATAAAAATCATTATATTGTTGTTAAATTTTTCCTGCTTTACTTTTACTTTATTGGCATATTTAAGGGCGTTATCAATCAGGTTGTTCAAACATCTTTGAATAAGATTTTTTCTTCCATTAAATAAAGATTTTTCTGATTGACTTAATGAAATGTTTGTATTTTCATATTTTGCTAAAGTTGAAACAATTAGATCAGATATATTAAATGTTTCAGTTTTATCAATTGATTTTGAACTTGAAAATTGCAAATATTCATTTAGCATTTTTTCCATCTCATCCACATCTTCAGATAATTTTTTAGAAATTTCTTTATCTTTAATTAGAGCCAGTTGTAGTTTAATTCTTGTTAAAGGTGTTCTAAGATCATGACTGATACCTGAGAGCATTTCAGATCTTTGATTAAGGTGTCTTATGATTCTTTTTCTCATACGATCAAATTCATATCCTGCTTTTCTTATTTCTAAAGCTCCAGAGGGTCTAAATTCTTCTATTTCTTCACCTCTACCAAATTTTTCAGATGCTTCAGCCAACTTAATAATTGGTCTTGTTTGATTTTTTAAAAAAATCATAGCTATTAATATTAATAAAAAAGCAGGCAATGTTATCCATAAAGTAAATATTCTAATAGAAGAAGCCTGGATCCTTTCCTTCGGAAAAAATATTTGCAAAACTCCATTTCTAAATTTTATTCTTAAATCGATAACTTCTTTGTGTGCCATTGTATTAAACCAATAATCATTAAATTTTGGTTTTAGCTCTCTTCTTAACGTTCTGTCCATTGGACTAAACCATCTTTCAACTTTTATATCAGGGAGTTTTTCATTTTCTAAAAATCTTACAGAAAAATTAAAGTTTTGATTATATAAATCAGTAACTATTTTTTTATTATATTCACTTTCATTATTATAGATATCAATAATAGTAACTATTTCACTTACTAATGATCTGGTCATTCCTTTATTAGTTTTTATCCACAGACTGTCAAAAAAAACAACTAAAATAGTAATTTGCAAAATAATTATAGGTGTGGCTACTATTAATAGTCCTCTATAAAATAATTGTTTTGGTAAAAAGTTTTTTATTAATTTATTCAATCCATAAAACATAACCTTCGCCCCTTATTGTTTGTAAATATTTTGGATTTTTTGGATCCGATTCAATTTTTTTTCTTAATCTAGTTATTATTACGTCAATAGATCTTTCTTTATCTAAATTTATAATTTTTCCAATTTCATCTCTTGAAAAAATCTTTCCAGGTGAATTAATCATTTCTTCAAGAATTTTTTTTTCCGTATTATTTATTTTATATTCTTTACTATTTTTAATAATTAAATGTTTATTTAAATCAATCGCTATACTTCCAAAATCAATTATTTTTTTTAAACTTCTACTTTTGGTTTTATTAAGGATATTCTTAATTCTCAAAACTAGTTCCTTTGGTTCAAAAGGTTTTGTTAAATAATCGTCGGCACCCAATTCCAATCCTTTAACTCTCTCTGGAGTTTCACTTTTAGCAGTTAAAAGAATTATTGGCGTATTTAAAGCAAATTTATTTTCTTGAATAAATTCCAGTCCACTTTTTCCGGGCATCATAATATCTAACACAATTAAATCAAATTTTACTACTTTAATTTTTTTGTTAGCATCTTCCGCGTTATTGGCAGTTGTCACTAAACAATTATTTTCATTTAAATATTGTTTGACTAAATCTCTAATTCTATCGTCATCATCAACTACTAAAATATGAGCAAAAAATTTATTCATTAATTATTTTTTTTAGCACATTATTGAAACATAAAACTTCCTTTGAATTAGAGTTTAAAAGAGCTTTGTAAATTCTCTTTTTTTGAATAAAAAATATTTCATCAAAGAGTTTTAGACCCCTGTCACTTAAATATACATGTTTTAATCTTGCATCTTTTTCATCTTTTTCAAAATTAATTGCATTTAATTTGATTAAATTTTTCAAAACTCTATTCAAACTTTGTTTAGTTACCTTAAGCTTCTTCAGAAGCTCAGAAACAGTAATTCCCTCATACGAAGATAACAAAAGAATAACTTTGTAATGCGCTATTCCAATAGAGTATTTATCAAGTTTTTTTTTTGCATCAAAAAAGGTTTCTCGATAACTCATGAATATCTTTTCTATAAATCCTTTTAGCTGATCATCTTTTAAATACAGAAGTTCTTTCATAAATGGTAAGTTATATTGACATATTCTATATACAAAGATATTTTTTTAAAAAAATAAATCTAAATGACATCTTACGACAAAAGATCTGGAAAAATATGGTACAACAATGAGCTTGTTGACTGGAAAGAAGCAAAACTTCATGTTTTGACACATGGTCTTCACTATGGCAGTTTTATATTCGAAGGCTTGAGAATTTACAATGGAGAAATTTTTAAGTTAGAGGAACATACTGATAGATTTTTTTATTCTGGAAAAAGAATGGATATGAAAATTCCATATTCAAAGGATGAAATAAATCTAGCAATAAAAAAAATTGTGTCAGTTCAGAATGTTCAAAATGGATACATTAGACCATTTGCGTGGAGAGGAAGTGAGATGATGGCAGTTTCTGCTCAAAATACAAAAACACATGTAGCAATTGCTACTTGGGAGTGGGGCACTTATTTTGATCCAAAGTTGAAATTAGAAGGAATAAAATTAAATATATCAAAATGGAGAAGGCCTTCTCCAGATTCAATTCCATGGGATACTAAGGCATCAGGTCTTTATATGATTTGTACTTTATCTAAACATGAAGCAGAGAAACAGGGTTATTCAGATTCTTTAATGTTGGATCACGAAGAAAATATTGCAGAAGCCACAGGTGCAAATATTTTTTTTAAAGATAAAAACGGAGATCTACATACACCGATTCCAGACTCTTTTTTAGACGGTATAACCAGAAGAACAGTTATTGAAATTGCAAAATCTAAAAATATTAATGTAAATGAAAGAAAAATTAGTCCTGATGAACTTTCTAATTTTGCTGGATGTTTTTTAACGGGAACTGCAGCAGAAATAACACCTGTTTCTAAAATTTCTAATCACGAATACAAAATCTGTAATGTTATTTTAGGTTTGTCAGAGAGCTATGATAAATTAGTTCGTAAAAAAAAAGCAACTTAATTTTTTTTATCTTCAGAAATAGCATGATCAATACTTTTTCTCAAATAATCATACCCGGTATAAAGAGTTAAAAAAGCTGAAAGCCAAAGCAATATTATTCCTATTGTTTGAGCATTGTAATCTTGAAAATTAATAATTTTATTTCCAGTTTCTCCAGTAAGCAGCATTGCAATAGCAAACATTTGCAAGAATGTTTTCATTTTTGCTAAATTAGAAACTGGAATTTTAATTTGTCCTTTTGCCAAAAATTCTCTTAAACCAGAAACCAATATTTCCCTTGTTAAAATAATAATTGCAGCAACCACTTCGTAATTTTTAATAGTTTCATTCATAACTAATAATATTAACGCTGTTGCAACAATTATTTTATCTGCAATTGGGTCTAGCAACTCACCCAATTCAGATTCTTCTTTGTACATTCTGGCTAATAGACCATCCAAAAAATCAGTAAATGAGGCAATTAAAAATAAAGTAAGTGGAATAATATCTCCATAAAATCCTGGTAAATAAAAAGTAATTACAAATATTGGAACTATTATTATCCGACCTATTGTTAAGTAATTTGGTATTTTAAATTTCATTCGTGAAAGAAGTTATATATTTTTTTAGCTACTTTTTCCTCAACACCTTCTACAGATTTAATTTCTTCAAAACTAGCTGATTCTACTGCTCTTGCAGACCCAAAGTGGTTTAACAATGCTCTTTTTCTAATGGAGCCTACGCCATTTATCTGATCCAATAATGATTTTCGCATACCTTTTTGTCTTTTTGCTCTATGAGTATTTACTGCAAATCTGTGAGCCTCATCTCTCATTCGTTGTAATAAAAATAAAGTTGGATCATCTTTTTGAAATTTAAATTTTTTGTTATTATAAAAAAATGTTTCATCTCTGCTATTTCTTAACCTGCCTTTCGCTATAGCTATTATGGGAATATCATGTAAACCGAATTCATTAAGCGCTCCTCTAGCAGCAGAATATTGACCCTTTCCTCCATCAATGAGCACTAAATCAGGAAAAGTTAAATAATTTTCTTTTTCAAGTATTGCTCGTTTAAATCTTCTAGTTAAAATCTCTTTTAACATAGCATAATCATCTTGCTTGGCATTATCAGCTTTTATATCAAATTTTCTATATCTTTTTTTTACAAAACCCTCTTTTCCAAAAGCAATCATAGCACCAACACTACTAGTTCCTTGAATATGGCTGTTGTCATAAACTTCTACTAAACTAATGATATTTTTTAAATTAAACTTATTAGATATTTTTTCAAACAAGCTTTTATTATTGTTTGTTTCATATAATTTTCTATTTAAAGACTCTTTTGCATTTTTTTCTGCAAGAGAAACTAATTTTGCTTTTGCTCCTTTTTTTGCAATTGTAATTGAGATATTCTTTTTATTTTTTTTGCTTAATGTTTGTTCAATTAATTTTTTGTCTTCAATATCAAGATTTAATATTATTAATTTAGGAACATTTTTATTTTCATAAAATTGCATTAAAAAAGAAGACATAATTTCAGAAATATTTTGATCTTGATCATGTTTTGGAAAATAAGGTTGATTTCCCCAATTTTGTTTTGATCTATAGAAAAATACTTGAATACAAGTTTTGCCAGATTCTTTATATGCCGCAATCACGTCTGCTTCTACTAGATTTGCTTTATTAATTCTTTGAGAAGATTGAATTATATTCAATGATTTAATTCTATCTCTAAATATTGAAGCTCTTTCAAAATCTAGTTTTTCACTTGCTTCCTCCATTTGTTTTGATAAATTTTTTTGTATTTCTCTAGATTTGCCAGAAATAAATTTAATTGTATCTTCAACAGAATTTTTGTAATCATTTTTTTCAACAAAACCAACACAAGGTCCAGAGCATCTTTTTATTTGATACAAAATACATGGTCTTTTTCTATTTTTGAAAGTTGTATCATCACACACTCTTAGTAAAAAAATTTTTTGTATCATTTTAATAGTCGAATTTGCAGATCCAGCGGAAACAAATGGACCAAAGTAAAACCCATCTTTATCTTTTTTTCCTCTATGCTTTGTAATTTGCGGCCATTGATCTTTATTTTCTAAAAAAATAAATGGAAAAGATTTGTTATCTTTAAGCAATATATTAAATTTAGGTTTAAATTTCTTTATTAAATTAGATTCTAATAGCAATGCCTCGCTTTCATTTGCAGTTGTTGTAACCTCAATTTTAAAAGTTTGAGACAACATTCTTTTGGTTCTTATGATGTGATTTTTTTCTGATACGTAATTTTTAAGCCTATTTAGCAAGTTTTTTGCTTTACCAACATATAATATTTCCCCTTTGTGATTTAACATCCTGTAAACTCCAGGACTTTTAGGAATTAATGAAAGTTCTTTTCTAATTACTTCTTTTCCAACATCAGAGTTTTTCATGGCTTCTTTTTTTAGAAATTTGAATACCAACGGAAGTGCATTGTTTTAAAATTTCTAATTTTTCTATTTGAAGAACAATTTTATCGATTCTTTGATCTACAAATAGTTTATCAAAAACATCTTCAGCCAGTGTTTCTAAAAAATTATAATGTTTATTTTTCACTAATTTTTCGATCAATTTTACAATTTTGCTATAGTTTACAATTGACTTGAGATCTTTATCATTTGTAGGATTTTTATTTTGGTAACTGACTTCTAGATTGAATTTTACTTTTTGTTTTTTTTCTTTTTCAAAATCATAGTATCCAAGCCGCAAGTCCAAGGTTAAATTTTTAATAATAATTTTTTTCTCATAGTTGAATAGTTTTTTATTTTTATTTATTTTAACAATTTTAAGATTATTTTTCTTCATTCCTTTAAACCTATTATATCTGGTGTTTGCCAATTTAAATTTTGACCACTATCAACTGTCACTATCTGTCCTGTAATTGATCTGTTTTTAATAAAAAAATCAACACTTGAACATATTTGTTTTACATCAACCTGTCTTCTCAAAGGTGTTGATAAATATTGTTTTTTGAAATGTTGATTACTTTGTCTGATGTTTTTTAAAGTTGGTCCAGGCGCTATTCCATTCACTCTAATTTTTGGAGCTAAAGCCATAGCGCTAGTTTTCGTAAGTGTGAATAATCCTGTTTTGCTCAATGTATAAGAAAAGAAAAAAGGCGTAAGTTTAAACACTCTTTGATCAATTATATTTATAATATTTGCATTTTTGCTTTTGTCAGTATTTTTTGAAAATTCTTTTGAAAGATAAGCCGGAGCTTTTAAATTCGTATTTAAATGCATATCCCAGCTTTTAGTCGAAAAGTTTATAAGATTATCGTTTTCAAATAATGATGCATTATTTATTAAACAATCGAAATATTTTAATTTTTTTTTAGAAAACTGGATTATTTTTTTTAGATCTTTTTCTTTGCTTAAGTCACCTTTAACTAGATAAATTTTTGTACCATTTTCAGCTAAATTTTTTTTTAATTTTTCAGCATCATTTTTTGATTTATTATAATGGATAACAATCTCCACTCCAGGACCTGATAGATTTTTTGCAATAGCCGCACCTATTCTAGCGGCACCACCCGTAATAATTATTTTAATTGCTTCCATTTTTTTTTACTTTTTTGCGTTCTTGTTCCAGGCATACCCTTTGTTGATCTTCCTTTAGGATAAATCTTATTATTTAAACTATATTGTTTAACCTTTGGATTGAGTGTAATCTCTAATTCAGTACTTTCAAGTTTTCTAATTTCGTCTCGAATTTTTGCAGCCTCTTCAAATTCAAGGTTTGTTGCTGCCTCTTTCATTTTTTTATTAAGTGCTTTAAGATGTTTTTTTAGATTTCCTCCAATATTTTCTCTAGTTCCAACTTTTACATAATCTTTTTCATAAACACTTTCCAATACATCGCCGATCTCTTTTTTAATTGTTGTTGCATTAATATTATTCTTTTTATTGTATTTTAATTGAATCGTTCTTCTTCTATCTGTTTCCTCTATAGCTTTTTTAATGCTTTTAGTTTCTTTATCTGCATATAAAATTACTTTACCCTCCAAGTTTCTCGCTGCTCTTCCAATTGTTTGAATTAATGATCTTTCGGATCTTAAAAAACCTTCTTTATCAGCATCTAAAATTCCAACTAATGCACATTCAGGTATATCTAGTCCTTCTCTTAAGAGATTGATACCAACGAGAACATCAAACACACCTAGTCTAAGATCTCTCATAATTTCAATTCTTTCAAGGGTATCTATATCAGAGTGCATATATCTAACTTTAATGCCATTTTCATGAAGATATTCAGTTAAATCTTCAGCCATTTTTTTTGTTAAAGTTGTAACTAAAATTCTATTATTTTTCTCAACAGTTTTTTTGCATTCGTGCATTAAATCATCCACTTGATTTTTTGCAGGTCTAACTTTTACAGGAGGGTCAATCAATCCGGTTGGTCTGATTACCTGATCAATATATTTGCCTTTTACTTGTTCTAATTCCCAAGGACCCGGCGTAGCAGAAACAAAAATTGTTTGAGTTCTCATCATATTCCATTCTTCAAATTTTAGCGGTCTATTATCCATGCAAGACGGTAATCTAAATCCATACTCAGCAAGAGTACTTTTTCTTGATCTATCCCCTTTAAACATTCCATTTAGCTGAGGAACAGTTACATGACATTCATCTACAAATATTAGAGTGTTATCTGGAAAATATTCAAAGAGAGTAGGAGGTGGTTCACCAGGTTTTCTTCCAGATAAAAATCTAGAGTAGTTTTCAATTCCCGCACAAGAACCTGTTGCTTCAATCATTTCTAGATCAAATTTAGTTCTTTCTTCTAAACGTTGTGCTTCAAGTAATTTATTTTGTTCTTTGTGTTTCTTAAGAGTGACTTCCAATTCTTTTTTAATATTTATTATTGCTTGTTCAATAGTAGGTTTTGGTGTGATGTAGTGACTGTTAGCATATACTTTAATTAAATTTAAATCTTTAACATGATCTCCAGTGAGAGGATCAAATTCTTCTATTTTTTCTAGTTTATCGTCAAACAAACTTAGTCTCCAAGCACGATCTTCCAAATGAGAAGGAAATATTTCTAAATATTCTCCTCTAGCTCTAAAAGTTCCTCTATAAAAATTTTGATCATTTCTTTTATATTGCAAATTAACCAGTGATTTTATTATTTGTTCTCTGTTGTAAGCATAGTTTTTTTGAAGAGTTAAGGTCATCTTGCTATAGGCTTCAACTGAACCTAATCCGTAAATACAAGATACACTTGCAACGATCAAAACATCATCTCTTTCTAATAAAGATCTTGTTGCCGAGTGTCTCATACGATCTATTTGTTCATTGATAGAAGCTTCTTTTTCGATATAGGTATCTGATCTAGGCACATAAGCTTCTGGGATATAGTAATCATAATAAGAAACAAAATACTCAACAGCATTATTTGGAAAAAAATTTTTCATTTCTCCATAAAGTTGAGCTGCCAGTGTTTTATTAGGAGCCAAAATTAAGGCAGGCCTATTTGTTTGTTCTATGACTTTTGCCATTGTGAATGTTTTTCCCGAACCCGTGACCCCTAGAAGAACTTGATTAAACACACCGTTATTTGCACTATTAACTAATTTTTTTATAGCTTCAGGCTGATCTCCCGCAGGTTTAAAATCTGTTACAAGTTTAAATTTTTTACCACCTTCAAGTTTTCCACTTATTTCTGGATTTTTACTTTGAATATCTGTAATTAAATCTTGATAAGTATTTTGCATATATTAAACAAGGTATTAGAATATTAACATTTTTCAATGAGCATTATATCTGACAGTTTAAAAAAGATAAAACCATCACCAACCATTGCTGTAACTCAAAAGGCAAGAGAATTAAAAGCATCTGGCAAAGATGTAATTGGACTTGGAGCTGGCGAACCAGATTTTGATACGCCTGACAATATCAAAGAAGCAGCTATAAAAGCTATTAGAGACGGCGATACCAAATATACAGCTGTCGATGGAACTCCTGCATTAAAAAAAGCAATTGTAGAAAAATTTGAAAGAGAAAATAATTTAAAATACTCAACTGATCAAATAACAGTTGGAACCGGTGGAAAACAAGTGCTTTATAATACATTTATGGCTACTTTAAACAAAGGTGATGAAGTAATAATCCCAGCTCCTTTTTGGGTTTCATACCCTGATATGGTTTTGTTAGCTGGCGGCAAACCCAAAATAGTAAAATGCAGTGAAAACGATGGTTTTAAGCTAACCGCAAAAATACTAAAAAAAGCTATCACCAAAAAAACAAAATGGTTGATACTTAATTCACCTTCAAATCCAACTGGTTCTGGTTATACAAAGGATGAGATAGAAAATTTATCTAAAGTTTTAATCAAAAATAAAAAAGTACATATTTTGAGCGATGATATTTACGAACACATTACTTATGATAATTTTAATTTTTTTACTTTTGCTCAAGTTGCCAAACTAAAGGATAGAACTCTAACAATGAATGGTGTAAGCAAATCTTATGCGATGACTGGGTGGAGAATAGGTTATGCAGCTGGCCCAAAAAATATAATTAGTGCTATTAGAAAAATTCAATCTCAATCAACTTCTAATCCTTCATCAATAAGCCAAGCTGCTGCTGTTGAAGCATTAAATGGAGCTCAGGATTTTATCAATAAAAGATCTAATGCTTTCAAAGAAAGAAGGGATTTTGTAGTTAATAGCTTAAATAATATTAAAGGTATAAATTGTTTAAAGCCAAATGGGGCATTTTACGTGTTTCCAAGTTGTCAAAAATTATTAGGAAAAAAGACAAAATTAAAAACCGATAAAGATTTTGTTGAAAAATTATTAGAGCAATCCAATGTTGCTGTAGTTCAGGGTTCTGCATTTGGTTTAGATGGATATTTTAGAATTTCTTACGCCACATCAATGGATAAATTAAAAACAGCAATGGCAAGAATAAAATCTTTTTGTGAAAGTCTTAGTTAGATTTTGAAGATAAAAACTTTTCTGCTTCCAAAGCCGACATACAACCCATACCAGCTGCAGTTACAGCTTGTCTAAATATTTTATCTCTGACGTCGCCAGCAGCAAAAATTCCAGAAATATTAGTTGCAGTAGAATCGGGTTTTGTAATTAAATATCCTTCTTTATCCATTTCTAATTGATCTTTGAATAATGCCGTTGCTGGATCATGACCAATTGCTATAAATAGTCCATCAATTTTTAATTCTTCTATTTTATTAGTTTTTACGTTTTTAATTTTAATACCTTTTAAATTTTTTGGTTTTTTATCACCCAAAACTTCTTCAAGTACACTATCCCAAATAATTTCTATTTTTTTATTAGCCATTAGTTTACTTTGAAGTAGTTTTTCAGCTCTAAGGCCATCTCTTCTGTGAATTAATTTTACCTTTGATGCAAATTTAGTTAGAAACATTGCTTCCTCAACAGCAGCATTTCCACCTCCTATAACAGCAACTTCTTTATTTTTAAAAAAGAAGCCATCACACGTTGCGCAGGCAGAAACTCCAAATCCTCTAAATTCTTGTTCAGATTTTAGATTTAACCATTTTGCTTGGGCTCCTGTTGCAATTATTATTGTGTCTGCAGTATATTTTTGACCACTATCTCCTATAGTTTCAAAGGGTTTAGATTTTAAGTTTACAGAGGAAATATGGTCTTCAATCATTTCAGTTCCAACTGTTTTTACTTGATTTTTCATTTGTTCCATTAACCATGGACCTTGAATTACATCAGCAAAACCAGGATAGTTTTCAACATCAGTTGTTGTTGTTAACTGTCCACCTGGTTCAATTCCGTGAATAAGAATTGGTTTAAGCATTGCTCTTGCAGCATAGACTGCCGCTGTGTATCCAGCTGGTCCAGAACCAATTATTAATACTTTTGTGTGTTTAGTTGGATTTTGATTCATATCAAAGCTATATAGTAATTAATGAGAAAATTGAAAGGGTTATTATTAACCGAAGGTTTCCACGGCATGATTAGTCAAGTCGAGGGTTTAGCTAAAGCTCTAGATTTAGATTTCTTTCATGAAAAAACAGAGCTAAATAATTTTTGGAAATTGGTTCCTCCAAAATTCACACCCATAAAAAAATTTGTTTTTAATAATGAGATTGCAAAAGAATTTGATGTAATAATTTCATGTGGCCGAAAAAGCGTAGTTCCTTCAATCTTTTTAAAGAAAAATTCCCAAAAAAAAATATTTAACATACACATTCAGGATCCAAAAATTTCACTTCAAAATTTTGATATAGTAGTTGCCCCAGAACATGACAATATTAAAGGAGAAAATGTAATTTCAACAAGAGGAGCAGTTCATTATCTAACCTTAGAAGAAATTAATCAAAATAAAAATTATTTAGAAAATAAGATTGATAAAAACAAAGATATTTTAACTTTGATTTTAGGGGGTCCTAATAAATATTATCAATATACTAGAGAAAATATTCAAAAAATATTTTCGATAATAAATGAAAATGTAAGTAAACAAAATCTACAACTTATAGTTATACCCTCAATGAGAACACCTATCAAAACTATAGAATTAGCTAAAAATTATTTTGGATCTGAACATTTGATTATGGATAGTATTGATAAAAAAGCATATTTATCAAGCTTGTCATTATCAAAGTTTATAGTAGTAACTTGTGACTCAAGTTCAATGATTTCGGAATCAGCTATGACCGGTAAGCCAATTTATGTAGCACAAATTCCTGCTTCAAAAAATGATTATAGGTTTCAGAGTTTCAGAAAATTATTTAAAGAATTAAATATTATTAGAGATTTAGGTGACAATATAGAAAATTGGAGTTATAAACCTTTAGATGAAACTAATAGAGTGGCATCAAAAATCAAAAAAAAAATTTTCACTAAATCTTAACACATATCAATCATATTTAAAAAAAATGATTAGATTAACGAAATGTCTTTTTTAAATTCAATTCTTAATAATTCAAAAAAATCTGATCTTCCATTTATACATTGGGAATTAAATAAACCTCTTACCGGTTTAGCAATTGAAGAAATAGTTAACGCAGATATTGAAGATCCATCCAAACATAATCTTAAATATGATGGTACAAGAGCAATAGATGGGGGCGAAGGAAAGTTTAGAGAAGGTATTGCTTCTGGAGGACAAGCTTTAAAGTTTAGGTGTTTTATAAATAAAAATAATTCAAATAATTTTCCAAATCTAAAAAAATTTATTGTAGAATTACAATCTAAAGAAACTCACCAAAAAATTTCAAAATTAATTAATAAAGATTTATCAGAAGCCTATGTGAGAGTAGAAATTATTAGTGATAGAGAGGGATTCTGGCTTAAACCTCACTGTGATATTAAAGAAAAATTATTATCGTGTTTGCTTTTTGTAAACACAATGGATGAAAGTGAAGAATTAGGAACTGATTTTTATGATAAAAATTTAAAAAAAATAAAAACTGTTCCTTATCGACATAATTATGGATATTTTTTTTCAAGTGGACCAAACACTTGGCATGGTATGGAAAAAAAAGTGATTAAGAGAGAAAGAAGAAGTCTGCTAGTGAATTATGTGACTTTTAAAACTGATTGGCCAGTTTCTAATTAAATATATTTTGAATTGCTTTGATTTCTATTTTTTTTGATTTAAGAGATTTAATACCCTCTATACATGCATAGGCAGTAGACATATTTGTACAATAGGGAACTTTATTAATTAAAGTAGCTCTTCGTAAAGAAGTTGAGTCTTGAACACGATAAGCACGTTTTCCTCCTCCAGTATTTATTACTAAAGCAATTCTTTTTGAGTTAAGTATATCAACAATGTGTGGAGATCCTCCACTTACCTTGTTTACTTTTTTACATTTAATTCCACTTTTTCTTAATGCATCTGCAGTGCCTTCGGTTCCACATAATGTAAAATTTAACTTAACTAATTTTTTTGCTAAATCTATTCCTTCATTTTTATGTTTATCTTTTAAAGAAATAAATGCTAAACCACACGTTGGTAATGAATTTCCTGCTGAAATTTGACTTTTAGCATAAGCGAGCCCAAAATCTTTGTCTATACCCATTACTTCTCCTGTAGATTTCATTTCAGGTCCTAGCAGCACATCAACATTTGGAAATTTATTAAATGGAAATACAGCTTCTTTAACAGCGTACATATTTCTATTATTATTTTTTAAATTAAATTTTGATAATTTTTCACCTACCATTACGCGTGAAGCAATTTTAGCTAATGAAATTCCTTTAGCTTTTGAAACAAATGGAACAGTTCTGCTTGCTCTTGGATTAACTTCAATTATATAAATTTCGTCATTTTTAATTGCATATTGCACATTCATAAAACCTTTTATCTTAAGCGCTAATGCTAATTTTTTTGTTTGATTTTTAATTTCGGTTATTAATTTTTCTTTAATTGCCACTGGAGGTAGACAGCAAGCAGAATCGCCAGAATGAATACCAGCTTCTTCGATGTGTTGCATTATTCCAGCAACAAATACTTCATTTCCATCTGAAATAGCATCAACATCAACTTCCATTGCATTATTAATAAATTTATCAATTAATATTGGGTTATTTTCTGCAGCTTTGAAAGCTTCCTCTACAAAATCTTTTAATTGATCTTTTTCATGAACTATTTCCATTGCTCTACCACCCAAAACGTATGATGGTCGAACAACCAAAGGTAAACCAATTTTTTTAGCAATTTTAATTGCTTGATCATAGGATTTTGCAATTCCGCTATCTGCTTGTTTTAATTTCAATTTAATTAAAAGTTTTCTAAATCTATCTCTATCTTCAGCAAGATCTATTGAAGAATATTGAGTTCCAATAATAGGTAATGAATTTTCATGTAGAAATTTTGCCAATTTTATAGGAGTTTGTCCCCCAAATTGAGCAATAATACCTAACAAATTACCTTTAGATTTTTCTCTTAATATTATGTTGTGAACATATTCTTCTATCAAAGGTTCAAAGTATAGCCTATCACTTGTGTCATAATCAGTAGAGACAGTTTCGGGATTGCAATTAATCATTATTGTTTCATATCCAGCTTCTTTCAAAGAAAAACTTGCATGGCAACAACAGTAATCGAATTCTATTCCCTGACCAATTCTATTAGGTCCACCACCCAATATAATTATTTTTTTTTTAGAAGAAGGATTAGCCTCACACTCAGTATTTAACATAAAGTTTCTTTGATATGTTGAATACATATAAGGTGTAAAAGATTTAAATTCAGCCGCACAAGTATCTACTTTCTTAAATGCTGGCAAAACATTTAATGCTAACCTTTTTTTTCTAACAACTTTTTCTTTTATTCCAGATAACTCAGACAGTTTCTTATCTGAAAATCCTATAGACTTAATCCTATTAAATTCATTAAAATTTTTAGGCAAACCTTTTTTTAAGATTTGGTTCTCAGAATCTACAATTTCTTTAACTTGCTCTAAAAACCAAGAATCTACCCTTGATAACTTATGAATTCTGTTTATATTAATTTTTTTACGGATTGCTTCTGCAATTAGTAAAATCTTATTTGGAACATTTATCTTTAATCTTTTTTCAACTTCCTTCTTGCTTAAATCAAAAATTTTATCTAACCCTGAAAAACCAACTTCTAGAGATACCAATGCTTTTTGAAGAGATTCTTTAAAGTTTCTGCCAATTGCCATAGCCTCTCCAACTGATTTCATAGAAGTGCCTAATATTGCTGGAGTAGTAGAAAATTTTTCAAAAGTAAATCTTGGAACTTTAGTAACCACATAATCTATAGTTGGTTCAAAAGATGCTGGAGTTACTTTAGTAATTTCATTTTTTAATTCATCAAGTGTGTAACCTATTGCTAATTTTGCTGCCACCTTAGCAATTGGAAAACCTGTTGCCTTAGAAGCAAGTGCAGATGATCTCGAAACTCTAGGGTTCATCTCTATGATAACCATCCTTCCATTTTTTGGATTAATAGCGAATTGAACATTAGATCCACCCGTTTCTACTCCAATTTTTCTAAGACATGCAATTGATGCATTTCGCATAACTTGATACTCTTTGTCCGTCAGTGTTAGTGCTGGAGCAATAGTAATAGAATCTCCAGTATGAATTCCCATTGGATCTATGTTCTCAATAGAGCAGATTATTATACAGTTATCTTTTCTATCTCTTACAACTTCCATTTCAAATTCTTTCCAACCTTCTAGACATTCTTCTACTAATACTTGAGAGGCTGGTGATGCCTCTAAACCTTCTTTTATATTTTTAAAAAATTCTTTTTTACTTTTTGCTATACCACCACCTAGTCCACCAAGTGTAAAAGCAGGTCTTATAATTGCTGGCAATCCTATTTTTTTTAGACTTTTTTTTGTTTGTTTAATATTATTAACTATTTCTGATTTTGGGAGATTTAATCCAATATCAGTCATATTTTTTCTAAATTTTTTTCTATCTTCTGCATTAGAAATTGCGTTGGAGTTTGCGCCTATAAGTTCAATTTTATATTTTTTTAGTAGGCCTTTCTTTTCAGCTTTAATCGCCAGATTTAGCGCTGTTTGACCTCCCATGGTTGGTAGTATTGCATCAGGTTTTTCTTTTTTTAAAATATTTTCTAAAATTTCAATTGTAATTGGTTCAATATAAGTTTTATCCGCAACATCAGGATCGGTCATAATTGTTGCAGGATTTGAATTTATTAAAATTACATTGTATCCCTCGTCTTTCAGTGCTTTGCACGCTTGTGTACCAGAGTAGTCAAATTCACATGCTTGACCAATAATTATTGGACCTGCTCCCACAACTAAAATTTTTTTAATGTCTTTTCTTTTTGGCATTTTTTTTTACTTCTTTAATAAATTGATTAAATAAATAATGACTATCTTGTGGACCTGGATTTGATTCAGGGTGATATTGAACGGAAAAAACTGGTTTATTTTTCAATTTTATTCCTTCAATGCAATCGTCGAACAAAGATTTATGGGTCACCACAACATTTTTTGACAAACTTTCTTTAATAATTTCAAATCCATGATTTTGACTTGTTATTTCAACTTTATTATTAATTAGGTTTTTTACTGGATGATTTGCACCTCTATGGCCAAGTTTCATTTTTTTTGTTTTTGCTTTAAGTGCTAGAGCTAATAATTGATGGCCGAGACATATACCAAATATTGGAATATTTTCTTTGATTAGTTTTTGAATTATGTCTATGGCATATTCTCCTGTTGCCGCTGGATCACCAGGACCGTTTGATAAAAAAATACCATCAGGTTTTAACTTAATAATTTCTTTAGCCAGAAGTTTACAAGGAACAACTATTACCTCACAATTAAAATTAGAAAAATATCTTAAAATATTTTTTTTAACTCCATAATCAATAGCAATAATTTTGTATACTTTCTTTTTATTTTTTTCAAAACCTATTTCTTTTTTCCAAGTTTTAAATCCTTGCCAAATGTATTTTTTTTTTGTTGTAACTGTTTCAGCTAAATCCAAACCTTTTAAACCAGGCCATTTAATAGAGATATTGAGTAGTTTTTTTAAGTTAAAATTTCCTTTTTTATTATTACAAATGGTTCCTTTGGGAGCACCCTTATCTCTTATGAAATTAGTTAAACTTCTTGTATCTAATCCTGTAATTCCTACTATTTTATTTTTTTTTAGCCAGGTATCTAAGTTTTTTAATGATCTATAATTCGAAGGGTTAGTTATTTCAGAGTTAAATATAACTCCCTTTGTCCAAACCTTATCAGACTCATTATCTTCGTTATTAGTTCCTACATTTCCGATATGTGGAAAAGTAAAATTAATAATTTGTCCAGCATAAGATGGATCAGATATGATTTCTTGGTACCCTGTGAAAGAAGTATTAAAACAAACTTCTCCAGTAGCTATTCCTTGGTGTCCAATACCAGTCCCCTTAAATATAGTTTTGTTTTCAAGAACTAAAACGCCTGATGAGAAATGTGAATAATTTGTTGAGTTTACTTTTTGCCTTTTGTTCAATTACAACTCATAAGTTAAAGGTTAATACAATAAAACCTAAATTTCCGCAACAGATCTAATGTATATTTTTAAAAAAAATTTTTTCTTTTGAACAAAATTGTCTATACAGTAGATTAAAAAAATGCCCCTAAGAGATAAAATCGACACAGATTACAAAAACGCCTTAAAATCAAAAGATAAAATTCAAATATCAGCTTACAGGCTAATTTTATCTAGCATAAAGGATTTAGATATATCCAATAGATCGGGCCCGAGCAAGAAAGACACAAATGATGAAGATATTAAAAAGTTATTAAAAAAAATGATTAAACAACGGTCTGAATCTATAGATATTTATAAAAAAAATAACAGAAAAGATTTGCTAGAAGTTGAGGAAAAAGAATCAGAAATATTATCAGGCTACTTACCTAAACAGCTCAGCGAAGAAGAAACTAAGAAAATTTGTACCCAAATTATAAGCAAATTAGGTGCCAGCTCTATTAAAGATATTGGGAAAGTGATGGAAGAATTAAGAAAACAATATGCAGATAGTTTAGACTTCTCAAAAGCCGGTTCTTTATTAAAAGAATTGTTAAATAAATAATGAAATATCCAAAGGAATATTTAGACGAAATTAAAACACGCTTGAAGGTTTCAAGCGTTATATCAAAAACTGTTAATTTAAAAAAAAGAGGAAAGGAATTTATAGGTTTATCTCCTTTTAAAACAGAAAAGACACCGTCATTTACTGTAAATGATGAAAAAGGCTTTTATCATTGTTTTAGCACATCCGAACACGGAAATATTTTTGATTTTTTAATGAAAACACAAAATTTAAAATTTGGAGAAGCAGTAAAATCATTAGCAAATTTAGCAGGAATGAGGCCATACACATTTTCAAAACAAGATGAGGAAAGAGAAAAAAATTGGCGAGAATATTGCTCAATATACAGTCAGTATGTTCAATTTTACCATGATGAAATTTTAAAAAATGAGCAGGCAGAGACAGCAAGAAATTATTTAAAAAAAAGAAATTTATCTAAAGAAGAAGTTAAAAAGTTCAAGATTGGATACGTTAAAAAAAACCCAAATTATTATGAAAAATTGAAAAAAGAATTCAACGAAAAAGTTTTAACCGCAAGTGGTCTATTTTATTTAGATGAAAAGAAAAATAATTATGTTGAAAGATTTAAAGATAGAATTATTTTTCCAATTAATAATATTTCTGGTCAACCAATTGGATTGGGAGGAAGAACAATTCAAGAAAAAAATTATTTAGCAAAATATATTAACTCCCCTGAGACACTATTTTTTAAAAAAGGATCCAATTTATATAATTTAGATATTGCAAGAAAACTATCTAACAAAATTGATCATGTTTACCTTGTCGAGGGATATACGGACGTTGTTGGGCTAAGTAAAAATGGAATTGAAAATGTTGTTGCTAATCTTGGAACTTCGTTAACAGATAGACAAATTTTAATTTTGAACCAGTTTTTTGATGATATCATTATTTGTTTTGATGGAGATGAAAGTGGTTATAAAGCGGCATTAAGAGCTGCGGAAAACTCAATTAAAGAATTACAGCCTGAAAAACAAATTTCATTTTTATTTTTACCAGACAATGAAGATCCTGACAGTTATGTAAATAGAAATGGCAAAGATTCTTTCGTAAGCTTTTCGAAAAAAAGTAAAATTTCAATTCATCAATTTATTTTTAGCCATTATCAAAATCAATCAACCAATTCACCTTCATCTTTAGCAATATTTGAAAAAAAATTAAGATCAATAGCTAATACTATTAAAGATAAGTTTATTAAAAAATATATATTGGAGTATTTTTTAGAGAAAGTTTCCTTTCTTACACCTCATTCTAATATTACTAAAAAAGAATTTATTACAAAAAAAACTAAATCTTTGAAATCTACTCAAAAACATTTTAATGAAACAAAATCTTTAAGCCAAATAGAATTAAAAGAATTTTCTTTTCTATATCTGATATTAAACAATTTAGAAATAATTCGCCAAAATCTTAATTTAATTGAAAATGTAAAATTATTTTCAAAAGAAAATAAATTAGTTTTTGTTGAAATTTTAAAAAAATTAAAAAAAAACGATAAATTCACACTAAATGAATTGTCACTAGATAATCAATTAATTGATAAGATATTTAAATTTTCAGCAATTAAGCATATTTTGAATAAGGATAAAAATAATCATGATATAATATTAGACTTACTAGACGAAATAGTTAAAGATCTTAAAAATTACGAACTTGAATTTAGAATAGAGGAATTAGAATCCAAATTTTCAAAAGACTTTAATGAAAGTACTTTTAATGAAATTAGAGAGTTAAAAAAATTACAAAAAATCAATTAAATCATCTAAATTAGACGTGGATTTTTTCAAATTTGTCATTATATAAGTCTTCCAGACTTTTATTATATTTGTTGTGGAAAGAATAATTACAAAATCATTTGCTAGACTTATGGGCCGCGGGGTTCATAGAGGTTTTATTACATACGAAGAATTAAATAAATCTTTAGGAAAAAGAAATTTAACTCCTACAAATCTAGATCAAGCTTTTATACATATTCTCGATAAAAAAATAACCTTAGTTGAAAAGAAATCTGATTTTAAAATTTTAAGAAAAAAAGAAAAATCTTCTAAGGAAGAAGGAAAAACAGTTGAGAAAAGTGATGACCCAATAAGAATGTACTTAAGAGAGATGGGAGGAGTTGAGCTTTTATCTAGGGAAGGTGAGATAGCAATTGCCAAAAGAATAGAAGCAGGAAAAGATGTTATGTTGAACTCTCTTTCACAAAGTCCAATCACAGCACATCAATTCTTTGATTGGAATTCAAAACTTCATAATGAAGAAATTCTTGTAAGAGAAATTATTGATATTGATACAAATTATATGGAAGATGAAGACGTATCACAAAACTCTAAGCAAAAAAAATCAGATTCAGATTTAAGCGAAGAAACATCGGAAGAAACTCCCGCCTCATCAGACGATGAATTTAACCCTACACTAGCAGCTATGGAAAGTGAAATTAAACCTAAAGTTTTACAAACCGTTAATATTCTTACAAAAGAATACAATAAACTAATTAAATACCAGAAAGAAAAACTTGATTGCATATTATATTCCAAAACTTTTTCTCCATCAAAAGAAAAAAATTATAAAAAAATTGTTGACGATATTCTTGAAAATATAAAATCATTACAGCTTTCCCCTTCTGTTTTAGAAGAATTGGTTCAAAAACATTATATTGAAAATAGAAAAATTATTTCTTTAGAAGGTAATTTATTAAGATTAGCACTAGAAAATAAAATAAGCAGAGAAGAGTTTATAAAATTTTATGTAGGAAACGAAATAAATCCAAATCTAAAAACTTTTTTAGATACAAATGAAATTTGGAAAAAATTTTTTCAAAAAAATAAAAATGAATTTAAAAATATTAATGAACGTTTAGTTGAAACTAGCAATAAGCTTGGAATTTCGGTAACCGATTTTAAAAAAATAGTAAGCAGAGTTCAAAAAGGTGAAAAAGAATCAAGAATTGCTAAAAAGGAAATGGTCGAAGCAAATTTGAGATTAGTAATTTCCATTGCAAAAAAATATACAAATCGGGGACTACAATTTTTAGATTTAATCCAAGAAGGAAATATTGGGTTAATGAAAGCAGTAGATAAATTTGAGTATAGAAGAGGTTATAAATTTTCTACATATGCAACTTGGTGGATTAGACAAGCAATAACGAGATCAATTGCTGACCAGGCCAGAACAATAAGAATTCCAGTTCACATGATAGAAACAATTAATAAAATTGTAAGAACTCAAAGATTAATTTTAAGTGAGTTTGGAAGAGAGGCTACTCCAGAAGAGCTTGCCAAAAAACTAAGAATGCCTTTAGAAAAAGTAAGAAAAGTATTAAAAATATCAAAAGAACCTGTGTCTCTTGAAAAGCCAGTCGGCGATGAAGAAGATAGCAGCTTAGGAGATTTTATAGAGGATACAAAAGCATTAGCACCATTAGAACAAGCCATTAAATCAAATTTAAGCGAAGCAACAACAAAAATATTATCAACTCTTACACCAAGAGAAGAAAGAGTTCTAAGAATGAGATTTGGAGTTGGCATGAATACAGACCATACTTTAGAAGAAGTGGGATTACAGTTTTCTGTCACCAGAGAAAGAATTAGACAAATTGAAGCTAAAGCACTTAGAAAACTAAAACATCCAAGTAGATCAAAACAGCTAAAAAGTTTCTTAGAAAGTTAATCGGGGCCGTTAGCTCAATAGTAGAGTACTGCATTGACATTGCAGGGGTAGTTGGAGCGTAACCAACACGGCCCACCATTTAATATTTATCTTT
>Ga0187833_10001533_pt1 | contig 26297 bp, 21 predicted proteins | sample ETNtaG_37_FD_167968 | JGI IMG/M metagenome (GOLD analysis project Ga0187833, IMG submission 167968) | Marine microbial and viral communities from oxygen minimum zone, Eastern Pacific Ocean - ETNP2014_SV_400_PacBio MetaG (Illumina Assembly) | ecosystem: Environmental > Aquatic > Marine > Hypoxic...
TGTTCTGCTTTCTTCATCCAGAAGCAGTGCATCGCACTCGACACTTGCTGTGCAGTCATGTGCATTTGGAGCAACCTTCAAGAGTCCACGATACACAGACACACCACCATCTTTACTGATAGATTTCGAAACGACACTAGAAGATGTATGCGGTGCCTGATGGATTACTTTTGCACCAGTGTCTTGCCATTGACCTTCGTTTGCAAACGCAAGTGCCATGTGGTCACATCGCGCCCCTTCTCCAACCAACATGCTGCATGGATACAGCATCGTCATACCCGAACCCATGTTTCCCCCTATCCATTCCATCGTTGCATCTTTTTGGATAATCGCACGCTTAGTATTTAAGTTGTATGTATCACGACTCCAGTTTTCTACAGATGAGTACCTTGCCTTAGCACCTTCTTTTACAAAGATTTCTACACACCCTGCATGCAACGCTTGTGACCCATACTTTGGCGCACTACATCCTTCGATGTAATGAACATCCGCACCCGCCTCAACAACGATCAATGTGTGTTCGAACTGTCCCATATTTTTTGCATTCATACGAAAGTACGCCTGCAAAGGCTCTTCTACCTTGATACCTTTTGGGACATACAAGAAAGTACCTCCACTCCACACAGCCCCATGCAAAGCAGAAAACTTGTGGTCGGTATTTGGAATACACTTCATAAAATATTCTTTAACCAATTCTGGATGCTCTTGTACTGCATCATCCATATCAAGAAAAATGACACCTAAATCTTCCCACTTTGCCTTTAGAGAATGATAGACCATATCACTCTCATACTGCGCCCCAACACCTGCCAGCATCTTACGCTCTGCCTCAGGTATCCCTAGGCGATCATAGACTCGACGAATGTCTTCAGGCACTTCCTCCCAGTTATCAGTCTCTTTAGCCCCTGCACTGGCATAGTAGATAATGTCATCCAAATCGAGAGTAGATAGATCTGGTCCCCACACAGGAATGGGCATCCCCAGAAAGATTTTGAGAGATTCTAATCTATGCTCTAGCATCCATTTAGGCTCGCTCTTATCTGCACTGATTTTTCGAACCAGCTCTTCAGATACACCTCTTACTGCCCCTTCTGCATAAGGAGCAGGATTTGCCGTATCAAAGACATCTCGATTGAGATTGGAGAATATAGGGTCAGTCATGAGACTGGGATTATAGCAATAAATGCCTTTTTTTGGCCAAAATAACAGAAAGTATAGAATACTTCCTTGCCAAAGCGCTCTGCAGACCGTAACAATAGAGTTGTAATTTTTCCCACCTAACCTTATGGATTACAGTTCACTTTTCGATGACGACGGAAAAGGCGGCTGCGGCTGCGGAGGAGGATCATGCGGAGACGAAAGTGCTGCTCCTGCTTCCGAGGAAGCAAGCGAAGAAGCATCTGAGTAGTTCTACTCAAATAATCATCAAAAGACCTCTTGGGGTCTTTTTTTGTAATATTACGAATAAATATCATTCTTTACATTAGTTTCTTTGACAATAGATTGTACTGGATGTACATTCCCGTACTTAATCACTTTTACCCAAATCCCCATGGGAATGAACTCATCGCTCAACCGTTTACTTGCAGACCCAGATTCTAGAGAACGTGCTGTGCTAGAAGCAGATCTTGTCGATAAAGATGATGAAGTAGAAGGAAATGCAACACCTTCATTCCTTAACACGCTTGCAGGAGATTTGGATACCCGTGTCATTGGTATTCACAAAAATACCAATCAGCGACTCATCGTTGTAACACAAGACAAAACACTACTAACTCTCAAACGAAATATTGCAAAACTTGGAAAGCGAGAATGGATTGCGCCACTTTCAACGCTAACAACAATTATAATTGCACTCGTTACTTCCAATTTCAAACGAGCATTGGGGCTTGGGCCTGCAGAATGGCGAGCTATCTTCATTGTATGTGGATTCATTACCACAGGATGGCTGATAGCAACATTCAAACGTTCTATGGGATCAAAAAACTTTCACGAAGTCATTTCTGATATTTGCTACGAACTTGGCGCAAGACAAAAACCAGTAAAACGCCGCATTTATAAAAAGAACAACGTATTTACAAGCTCGATGATCGCTGCTTGTAAGGCAAAAACTATGCATCGAAAGAAGGCCAAGAAATAGAGAGATTACAAAAAGGACACCCAAGAGTGCCCTTATATTGCATGTAATACGATTATTTTCTGATCCTGTACGTGATGTTCACGTTTACTGCTACCTCCTGCTCTCCTGCAGGGATTGGTGGAGCCTTCATACCTCCTCCGCCAAATCCTCCACTATCCATAGTCTCTGCGCGCATCATCATAGGCTGAGGACCACCGTATCCAGCATCCTCCCAGAATCCTTGCATAGAACCAAGGCCTACTCCGAGGTCTTTCGCCAATTTCATAGCCTTAATTTTTGCATCTTCTATAGCTTCTGCACGTGCTTGCTCTTTTAGAACCTCAGGGTCATCAATTGTAAATCCAACTGATCCTGCCTGATTTGCACCTGCCTTTACGGCAACATCTAGTACAGTAGAGATCTTATCGAGATCGCGCACTTTTACCATAAGAGACTGTGTCGCTTCAAAGCCTCTGTCTACTCTTTTTCCTTCGTTCCAATCGTACGCAGGATTTAAATTAAGATACTGCGTGCGAATATCTTTTTCTTCTACACCAGCAGCCTCAAGTTCATTTATTACTGCTGTCATCTTTTCTGTCAGCATCTTCATAGCCCCTGCTGCAGTATTTTGACGACCAGTCTGCACACCAAAGTTAAGTGTTGCAATATCCGGCACTGCACTTACTTTTCCACTACCCTGAACGGAAATAGTAAACTGATCCATGTGTCGTGTTTCGACATACTTACCAGTAACGTATAAGCCACCGGCTACAAGTGCTACGACAATGGGTAGCCATACAGGAGGTCTTAGGTAGATTGCTTTTTCTTCCATAGAAAAGAGGGGGAAATGTTCGAAGGTATTCTACCTCTTTCTTTCCCAAATTACGATTCAGCTAATACACATACTTCTCATATCCCCCCTCCTCAAGTTGCTTAGCAAACTCTTTCCCTCCACTTTCGACAATCTTGCCATCTACCATCACATGAACATGATCTGGATGAATATGATCTAAGATTCGTGCGTAGTGTGTAACAACCAATGCAGAAAAATCTGCTCGCTCTTTCATTGTGTTTACACCATCTGCAACTATCTTTAAGGCATCGACATCAAGCCCTGAATCTGTCTCATCCATCAGTGCAAGTTTTGGCTGCAACACATGCATCTGTAATACTTCTGCTTTCTTCTTTTCCCCACCAGAAAATCCTTGGTTTACCGCTCGCTCTGCAAACTCTGTATCCATTTTAAGAGCGCTCATTTTCTCTTCGAGTAATGCTTTAAATTTGATTGGAGATGCAGTCTTCATTTCTGGATTACGAACTTTCATCTGTGCCTTATATGCCGCAAATAGAAAACTGCGCAGTGTGACTCCTGCAATCTCCTTGGGATATTGAAATGCTAAAAAGAGCCCTGCCTGCGCTCTCTCATGTGGCTCTTGAGAAAGAAGATCTTGCCCCAGAAACTCTACAGATCCTTGTGTAATTACATAACCTGGATGTCCCATCAGCGTACTTACAAGTGTCGATTTTCCGCTTCCATTAGGGCCCATGATGGCATGCACTTGCCCCTCTTCGATCTTTAGATCGATCCCTTTGACGATTTCGGTATCTTCTACCGATATATGAAGGTTATTGACGCTAAGAATTGACATGGGACTCGTAGCTAGTGGTTAGGGGCTTGGGAAATATATGATAGACTTATTAACGAGCTTACCTACAGAAAACTACGACTTTCCCTAGCTACCAACTACTAGTCCCTCACCCCTTAATCAATGCCAAAAGTCACCTTCCATATCGGCGATCAGACCTCAGAAGTAGAAGGAGAAGCAGGAAAGACTGTCTTACAAATTGCACTAGATAACGGTGTCCCTATGGAGCACGCATGCGGAGGAAATGGATTTTGTACTACGTGCCTCTGCAAAGTAAAAAGTGGTGAAGAGAACTTAGACAAAAGAAACGACAAAGAGGAAAATATGGGTATTACAAAAGAGGCAGAACGGCTCGGTTGCCAAGCAGTAGTTAATGGTGACGCAGAGCTAGAGATACTAGAAGCTTAAACACCCGCGAGCGCATTTAGCTTTTGTTTTATTGCTTCATCGTACGGTTGTAACTTATGAATTCTTTCGTATGCATCTTCCGCAGAACCCAAATCTCCAATTTGCTCGTAACACTCTCCAATCATATGCAATATTTCTGTATCTCGAGATAGTCTCTCTGCAGCTTTTTCTAGCAAGTCAGCAGCTTCTTCAAAACGCCCTGCTGCCATGCAGCAACGACCAAGAGCAGCTGCACGCTCTGGACTTTTAGGATCTAAATTCAATGCCTCTTGATACGAGACGCATGCCAACTCGTACTTCCTTTGTTTGTAACAAGCGAGGCCGAGGTTTGCATGAAAACTTACTTCGTCTGCATCTATAAGAAGCTCCCTATATAACGCTTCTGCTTTGGCATCACGCTCCATTGTTAGATACAACTTTGCAAGTTGCGCACGCACTTCTACAGAGTTTGCACTAAGTGTCAGCGCTTGAATAAGAAGCTTTTCTGTTTCATCATGCTTTCTGCGTGCAGTAGTTTTCTCTGCCTCCCGAAGAAGTGTTCGAACCTTCTGCATCTCAATAGCAGAGACTCGTGGGTTTTTACTTGGCTTTTCAATCTGTGTTTCTTTCATCGTAAGCCCACGTTCTTTTGCCTTAATGGAACGCTGTGAAATACCACGAACAAATTTGCGCACATTACGATTTTTCAATGCAACACGTGCACCGAGTATCACACAAATTCCAAAGAAAGAGCCGAAAAGGACAAGGATGTAAATCAACGGTAAAAAAGGCTACACCCATGCAAAAACCTCCGCAAGGGTGATTCTATTAAACTATTTCAAGTGCAAATTGCTGAGAGAGCAACTGCCTATGAGTATTTGTCTGAAAACAACCAATAAGTTGCTGATATGCAGGCGTATTCTTCACCCTACTTGTCGCAGACTGCTCCCGCAGAGTTAGCCCTAAATGCAGCAATAAGTCGTCTGCCTCTTTACCTCTTTTATGAAGAGGCTCGAGTATCTGCAACCGCTCTCGCAAAGAGTGAGTATTCCAAAATGACTGTGCTGTTGTATGTATTGTTCTATGAAGACGAAGTAAATCTGGATCATCACGAAGTCGCACTACCATTCCAGGGGCTCCCGATGTAATGTGCAACATAAACTTCTGATCATCCTCTGGTAGTCCCTCTAAAAGAACGGCCACATCCTTCATCGACACGCGTCTAAAGGGCAGCACACGTGTGCGAGAAATAATTGTCGGAAGCAAAGAGGATTGATGTTGTGTGGTAAGTAAAAACACAAGGCCCTTTGGTGGCTCTTCTAGTATTTTCAAAAATGCATTCGCAGCAGCATCTTGCATACGCTCTACGCTACGAATAATGCAGCAACGATAGGTACCCGACCCTGTATCCATCAGTCTCTCTTGCAGCGCACGGATATCATCTATACCTATAATATCTGTTTTAGACGCAGGGGCTTTCGATCGATGTCTCTGTGGAACATTAGATGTCTTTGCAATGGCATCCCAGTCATCACACACATCTTCCATCCATAATTGATCTAGCACTAAAAGATCTGGATGGGTCAGTCTCTCAAATTGTGATAGCACCTCTGGGTGCTTCTCTTCGGGGACATCTGTCGATAGAAGTTCGTAAGCAAACTGTAGCGCCAAGGGCATTTTTCCAAGATGACGTGGGCCAGAGAATAAATAGGCATGCGCAATGTTTCCCTGTTCTAAATCTCCTCGCAGCTGCTCTTGCTGTGATGCATGACCGATAATCTTCTGAAGTTTTGGCATGGTAGCTCAGTATAGAGCAAACCACTACCCGTGACACTTCTTATATTTCTTTCCACTACCACAAGGACAAGGGTCGTTACGACCAACCTTTTGTTTTAGTAGCTGGGGACTAGTAGCTGGGGACTGGGACGCAACAAATTGATGATCATCAGCATTCATGATAACAGGATTATTAGAAGATTCTTTATTGCCCCTAGCTTCCAACCCCTGACTACCAACCCCTCGTCCAAGTCCTTCTTCGATTACATCTTCATTTGTCTGCAATCCATCTAGGGCATCCTGCGCATCTTGTAAGAACGCTCTTGGTGCAAACTGAGCGAAATCTGCCTGAAGCAACATGCGAATAATCGTATTTTCTATAGTCGATAGAAGTTGCTGGAAGCGCTGGAAACCTTGATCTTTATATTCGATCAGTGGATCTCTCTGCGCAAATCCTGCAAAGGCAACCTGCTCTCGCAAGTGCGACATATCATCAATATGATCCATCCAACGTGTATCAATAGATTGCAAAGTAATCACGCGCTCAGCTCTAGCCACCATTGCGGCATCTTCCTCTTCGCATTTTGCTTCGTAAAAATGCACCAAGAAATCTCCAAGCTCTTTTTTTGCAGTGTCTTGATCTGGGAACTTCGCAAATACCTCTGACGTAAACTTATCACCAAGAACAGGATGTAATGCTGCCACTGTTTCACTCATTTCTTTTGTGTCCCACCTCTCTGCATCATCTCCGCGTGCATGACTCCCTACAATTGCAGCACCCTCATTACGTAATGAATCAAGAATGTCTTCGTGGAGTGGCTGCTCTTCGGATTCTTTGGACTCCTTGGATTCTTCGGATTCCTGCAATCGATCCAATATCTTCTGCCTTCGTACGTAGATGATCTCTCTGTGCTTGTTCATCACATCATCGTATTGCACAGTGTGACGACGAATATCAAAGTTCTTTCCTTCGACACGCTTCTGCGCACCTTCGATACTTCGTGAAACAATAGTATTTTCGAGTGGTACATCATCTGGGACATTGAGCTTCTCCATCATAGTTTTTAGACGATCTCCACCAAACAAACGCATCAAGTCATCCTCCATAGAAACGAAGAACCTACTTTCTCCTGGGTCTCCCTGACGACCAGACCTACCACGCAGCTGGTTATCGATACGACGAGATTCGTGTCGTTCTGTACCAAGAATTGCAAGTCCTCCACTTTCGATAACTCCTTCACCAAGTTTGATATCTGTTCCTCGTCCCGCCATGTTCGTCGCAATAGTAATAGCACCTTTTTGTCCTGCTCCTGCGACAATCTCCGCCTCTTTTTCATGTTGTTTTGCATTCAAAACATTGTGCTCGATCTTCTCACTGGTCAAAAGCGAGCTCAGTGCTTCTGATTTCTCGATAGATGTCGTACCAATAAGAACAGGCTGTCCTTTTTCGTTCATCTCTCGTGCCATTTTTGCAACGGCCATAAACTTCGCTTCGACAGTTCTGTAAATTGCATCTGCATTGTCTGCACGAACAATAGGCTTGTTTGTCGGAACAACAATCGTTCCAAGCTTGTAGATAGATTCAAATTCTTCCTCCTCCGTTTTTGCAGTACCAGTCATACCTGCAAGCTTGTCGTAGAGACGGAAGTAATTTTGGAACGTGATGGTCGCAAGAGTTTTGCTTTCCCGTTGCACTTCTACTCCTTCTTTTGCTTCTATTGCTTGGTGCAGCCCATGACTATATCGACGTCCAGGCATAAGGCGCCCTGTAAATTCATCCACAATGATTACTTCGCCATCTCGTACGACATAGTCTGTATCGAGTTCGTACATTGCGTACGCACGAAGTGCTTGCTCTATGTGGTGTACCTCTTCGAATCCTTTTTCGGTGTAGATGTTTTCGAGCCCGAGTAACTCTTCCATCTTTTTGATTCCTTCTTCGGAAAGCACTGCTGCTTTTTGTTTCTCGTCTTTGTTGTAGTGCACGTTCTCCTGCAACTCTTTTACGTACTGTGAGTACTGCAAATATTTTGTTGTCGATTCTCCTGCAGGTTGCGAAATAATAAGTGGCGTACGTGCTTCATCAATCAAAATAGAGTCCACCTCATCCACAATCGCATAGTGCAATCCTCGTTGTACCTGTCGGTCTTTACTCACTGCCATGTTGTCACGCAAATAATCAAAACCAAACTCGTTGTTTGTTCCATACGTCACGTCACACCCATACGCTTCTTGGCGCTCTTCATGATTTTTCTCATGCAAGATAACACCAACCGTCAAACCCAATGCTTCATACAATTTTCCCATCCATGCAGCATCTCGACGTGCAAGGTAATCGTTAACGGTAACAACGTGTACACCTTTTCCAAGTAATGAATTTGTATAAATCGGCATAGTACATACAAATGTTTTACCTTCACCTGTACGCATCTCTGCAACATTGCCTTTGTGAAGTGCAACTCCACCAACGATCTGTACATCAAATGGATTTTTTATCTCCCACGTAAATTTGATTCCTTCTGCTTCGTACGTAGTGCCCGTAAGCAATTCACAAGCGCGAGCCACTAGTGCAAAGGACTCTGGAAGTAGATCTTCGACAGTCTCCCCCTTCTCCAATCGCCCCTTAAACTCCTCCGTCTTCTTAGGAAGGTTTTCAAGCGATAACTTCTTGTAGGCATCAGATTCCTGTACTTTGCGTACTTTGGCTATATAGGGCCGCAGCTTCTTGAGCTCCTTTTCGTTTGGATCTCCAAGTAGCCGGTTGAGATTATCCATGAAAGACATCTGCAAAAGAGTAGCAGAAACCAAGGAAAAACAGAGTATTTTTGACAAGATAGAATAAATAAGTATAAATACTATAGTGGTAATGCAAAATCACGATGTTCGGGCAGATGGAAACGACGAAAAAATCTTTAGTAGCATCTTCAATTTGATTGATGATGAATCAACGCCTTTAGATATGCTGCAAATACGAGATATGGTTGCAATGCTTTCTGCTGAAGCACGGGAAGAAGTAGAAGGGTTTATGGATGGAATCCTTTGCTTGCTTGTTTCTGAAGATGAAGAATTATTAGATCAGTAGAGCTACCACCCTCTCCCGTACCAGGGAGTAAGTAGATCTGCATCGAACGTTTGTGATGCAAGGAATGCTGGAAGTACATCTGTAACAGGTTGCAATTCGATATGATCTGAATCGATCTTTATTCGATGATCATCTATCAATTCTCCCATCCAAGAAAGTGGCGAGTGCAAAGTGCAAAGTGTAGAAAGATCATCTAAAGAAATAAGAGTTGGCTCAGCATAGTCTCCACCACATGCAAACAATTGATCTTTCTTGGTAGAATGAAGCCAAAAAACATTGTCCATTGTCCATTGTCCATTGTCCATTCTGGCTCGATAGAGCTCGCTGAGATGAATCCCTACTGATGGAATCTTTAATTGATCTGCAAGAACATTGGCAAAAGTCACCGCTACTCGCAAACTCGTAAACCCTCCTGGGCCTACAATGCACGCAATACCTTCGAGATCTTCAAATGTCCATCCAGCCTGCTTCAATACTGCATCGGTCATCGGCAGAAGTTCGTGATCTCCTATTCGTGCATGAACTGATTCTGATGCAATAGTATTCTGATCGTCGCAGCAGGCAATTAGAGCATCGTGAGAAGCCAAATCTAGGAAGAGTGTTTTCATATGATGAAATCTTACAGTGCCATAAGCTTTGATGCAGGATGAGCAGAGTCATTTTTACACAGAGCATCTCTCATTTTTGTTTCGGCACGAATTTGAATCTGGCGAATACGCTCTTTCGTTACACCAAGTTCTACACCTACTTCTTTAAGAGTCATCGGCTCTGCACCTTTTTTCAAACCATATCGCTTGATAATAATCATTCTCTCTCTTTTCTCTAAACAACTTAACGCGCCTTTCACCTGATCTTCATTTTCTAACTGTTCTTTTAGGAGTGCGGTCTCACTTTTGTCTTCACTTACAGCAGGATCAAGATGTTCATCTTGCCCCGTACGAAAATGATCTTGTTGCCTCATGCGTTTTCCATATTCCCGAGCAGAATTATTGTTGATGGCATTTCTGGCATACGTGCTAAATTTATTTCCACGTGAATAATCAAATCTTCGTACTGCCCTCATTAGAGATATATTATAATCACTAACAAGATCGAACATTTCACCTACTTCTACGTATTTTTTTGCAATGCTTACAGGTAACCGTAAATTCGATTCGATAATCAGCTGCTCGTCTATAGTTGCAAGATCCATAAAGTGCTTTGCTTTTTCAAATTCATCTTTGCTTATCGTGCTTCTATCTTCGGGGATATGTTTACACGCTCTAAAGAGTAAGTAATGTAATCGTCGAAACAAATGTTGCTCCTGCTCTTTAGAAAGAAGAGGGGTGTCATATAGCGAAGCAAGATACGGCGGAAGACCAGCTGGAGCTTTTGTGCGTCTTACACTAGGGTTTTCAGGTGTAGGAGAAATAATGCGTTTTTCTGCACCATTCTTCGTAAATTCATCTGTTGGTATATGTGTTAAATTCCAGCAACTCGCCTCTTTTAAACGACAAGCCTGTGCCTGTTCGTCTACACTCTCCAGACCTGTTTCTTGTAATATTGTTCGTATAGACTCTGGCGATCTACTCGATTCATCAGATAGTGTTCGAATAACCTTTGCCTTAGTTTTCCCTGCAATTAAAAGATTTGAAATACGTGCCATTAGTTGATCTCTCTCTTTCTGTGATATCAGAGAAAAAGATTTTGCACGACTCACTACTTTTGGATGTGAATGCGAAAAACTATTGAGAGCAGATCTGGAAAACACTTTCCGATTACCTCTATCTGAATTGAACGTAAACGGTATCGAATATTTAGCTACCCATCGTTGAATCGTTTTATTGGAAACATCAAAAAGTTTGGCAACTTCATTTGTAGTCAAATATTGACCATTACTACTAATAGGATTTTGAGGGGTTTCTGCGCCTTCTGAGATCTTCTGAGAATGCATTTTAGAATAATCTAGCACTGTTTTCCGCAAAGGAAAGTCATAAATACATATTTTAAGGAAATTCCCCCATATTACTTAATACTTATCCATTAATACTGGATAATGATCAATGTTATGCCATCTATCTCCGTTATCATTCCTACTCATAACCGAGCAAATATACTCGAAAAATGCCTGAAATCCCTAGAGGTGCAAAGCACCGCAAAGGAGATAGAGGTCATCGTCATCAACGATGTACCAAATGACAAGGAATACGAACGACTTGCAAACTCTTCTTGGCAAATACCCATATCTTTTGAAACAATTTCGCCATGTCATCAAGGGGTAGCACGCAACGCAGGAGTCCAAAAAGCACAGTCGTCCACCTGCCTTTTTATAGGGGATGACATATTCCTAAAATCTGATGTATGTGCTGTACATCAAAATATACATTCCAATCACAGTACACCCGTTGCTGTGCTTGGTGAGATAGATTGGGATCCCAACATGACAATTACCCCTGTCATGAAGTGGCTTATGGAATCTGGGTGGCAATTCGGCTATCCGCAGATCTCTGAGTATGCACACGGCAAAATACCTAAAAACATCCAGCACCAATTCACGTATACCAGCCACATTTCAGTACCAACAGACATTGCGCTGCGTACACCTTTCAATCCCGATAGTATTATGTACGGTTGGGAAGACATAGAATGGGGCATGCGATTATCTGAAAATGGTGTACAAGTGTTCTTCGAACCAGATGCCATGGCACACCATCACCATATGATCACGATGAAAGACTCCCTGAAGCGAATGGAGGTGATAGGAGAATCTGCCGTCATCATGGAGCAATCCACTCCCGACTTCGATCGTGTACCACACGGCGTTAAGCGTATTGCATATACAATCTGTTCCAAGCTTCCTACAATGGCAGGAAGGCACAGGAAAGCATTTTTGAAGGGAATAAGCAAAGGGATTAGTAGCTAGTAGTTAGGGATTTTGCCTCTAGCCCCTGACTACCAACTACTAACCCCCTATACTCATTCCATGTTCAGAAGAATGGATCTCCTCCTCTTCGGCCTTGCATCCGTGCTCGTACTCTTTGGACTTGCTATGGTTGCGAGTGTTTCTGTGTTTGAAAGTTATCAGATTACAACGAGGCTCGTAGCCCAAGGATTGCGCGAAGAAACTAGTAACTCATTTTATCTACTTAGAAGTTTCTTCCATGTACTTGTTGGATTTGGAGCAATGTTTTTTACAATGATCGTTCCCTATCGCTTATGGGAACGCCTGGCGATGCCACTGTTTCTCGTAACACTCGTACTTCTTTTGATGGTGTTCCTCCCAGGGATTAGTGCAGACTACGGAACAGCATACAGTTGGTTGCGACTCGGGCCATTCTCTCTACAACCTTCTGAGTTTTTAAAGATGACACTCATCTTCTACATGGCACTGTGGCTGCAAAAACGTGAGCAGCTTATTGGGACATGGAAAGATGGATTTATTCCGTTTGCGATATTACTTTCTCTGTCGACAGTTCTTGTAGCGTTGCAACCAGATCTTGGATCGTTCTTGGTGCTTACTTCTATTGCAGTAGTCATGTTCTTTGTTGCAGGAGGAAACATTGTGCACGTGATATTGGGAGGTTCTATGGCTGCAGTCATTGGATTACCAATCATCTTGCAAAAGCAATACATCAAAAACCGATTTAAAGCGTTTCTCACGCCCGATGATCCTTCCATTAGTGAGACGATCGGATTCCAGATAAAACAAGCTCTCATCGCCATAGGATCGGGAGGATTCTTTGGGCTTGGATACGGAAAATCTATTCAGAAATTTGGATACCTCCCCGAAGTGCAAAGCGACACGATCTTTGCTGCTATGGCAGAGGAGCTTGGTTTTATGCGACTGATGATTATCTTAGGAATGTACGCCATCTTCGTGCACAGAGGATACCGCACTGCAATGGAAGCTCCCGATAGATTTGGCTTTCTCGTAGCAACAGGTATCACCACATGGGTAGCAGCTCAGACGCTACTTAACATCGCTGTAAACCTCTCGCTATTCCCTCTTACAGGAATCACGATGCCATTTATTAGTTATGGAGGATCGTCTCTAGTGTCTCTCTTGCTTGCCACAGGCATACTATTGAATATTTCCATGCATTCTACGCAAGCTATGGCTGCAGAGAGGAAAGCCAGACCCCAGAAAAGGCAACGAAAAGCACTGAGATAATAGTGGAAAGTGTTGTATTCTACTATTGAATTTACTTTTGATTGTTTTCCGTTTTCCATTTGAAAATTTTATTCGTTGGTGGCGGCTCCATAGGACATATCGCACCTGCGCTTGCGGTGTGGGAAGCATGCAAACAATTCATCCCTGATGTGTCAGCACATTTTGTTTGCAGTCCGCGCCCAGATGATGCGCATTTTTTGCGTGATAATAATCTTCCCTATTCGATACTCAACGCACCGCGTCTTTCGCCCTTTTTTCCGTTCGCTTTTTTTACAGCAACTGGTCATGCAAAAAAAATTCTCGAAGAGCAACAGCCAGATATAATTTTTTCCAAAGGAAGTTACGTCAGTCTTCCACTGTGTTTCGCTGCGAAAAAGAAGAAGATCCCTATCGTGTTACACGAATCGGATTCCGTGAGTGGAAATGCAAACCGCATAGTCGCTAGGTGGGCTGACCAAATTTGTACTGGTTTTCCGAGTAACTTTAACTACACAGGAAACCCTCTGCGTGATGGAGTTGTTGGAGGATCAAAAGAAGAAGCCCTTCGCATTACTGGATTTGATGGAAGTAAACCTATTCTTTTAGTAATGGGAGGAAGCCAAGGAGCTCTGGCTATCAATGAAGTAATCTTTGATCAACTAGATGATCTGCTGCTACGTTGTGATGTCATGCACATTACTGGTCGAGGTAAATACAATCCACAACTCCCAAATACTAACCATTACTATCAAACAGAATTTGTAAACGAAGAACTGCCACACATGTATGCCGCTGCAGATCTTGTTCTTAGTAGAGCGGGGGCAGGGTCTATTGCAGAGCTTGCTGCCAATGGTATCCCCAGCATCTTTGTACCACTGCGTGGAGTCGGCCATGACCATCAATATAAAAATGCGAAAGTAGTCGCCAAACATGGAAGTGTTCACCTCGAACAATCGGATCTTTCCAAAAAACTTTTACCCACTGTGCACGACCTAATTGCAGATACGCAAAAGAGAGAGAGTATGAGTGCTGCAATGATTAAATTTTGTAAGCCAGACGCCGCTTTACAGATAACAAAAATCATTGCCCAGACACTTGATTCCTGAGGGGGAGATCAGTAGCCTACTGCGGACCTATGAAAAAGCTTCACATTCTCATTATTCCCCTTTTCGCACTTGCCCTTCTGGCAGGCTGCGGAGGCACCGATACTCCTATGGACGATACGAACAATCCACCAAGCAATACTGCATTTGACGGCAAGCTCCTTAAGGGAGACTACGAGGTTATCCTCCACACAACAGAAGGAGATATCACTCTAGAGCTTGATGCAGATGCAGCTCCAAAAACTGTAACAAACTTCGTTGTTCTCGCCAAAATGGGCTACTACGACGGTCTCACATTCCACCGTGTTATCACAGACTTTATGATCCAAGGAGGAGACCCAAATGGAAACGGAACAGGAGGAGAGAGTGTATTCGGATCTTCCTTTGAAGATGAGATCAATGCAGATAGCTACGGACTCCACAAAAAGAAGCTAAAGAACGAAGTAGATGGTGCACTTCCACCAGAACTCAAAGATGCAACCGTAAAAGACTATCTACAGCTACAAGGATACGGATTTAACGACGATCTTAAGTCTCTTCCTATGAAGAAAGGTGCTATTGCCATGGCAAACAGCGGGCCAAACACGAACGGCTCTCAGTTCTTCATTATTCAAAAGAAAGGTGGAACCAGCTGGTTAGAAGGAAAGCACACCGTATTTGGCAATGTAACCGATGGAATGGATATCGTAGATGCTATCGCCAATGCCGAGAAACACCCGAATGATATGCCGGTAAAGGCAATCACATATACTGTTGAAGTCGTAGAATAAGTGGAAAGTGGAAAGTGGAAAGTGGAAAGTGTTGTATTCTACTATTAAATTTGCTTTTGATTGTTTTCCGTTTTCCGTTTTACACTTTCTCGTATGAGAACACGTTTCGCCCCCTCTCCTACCGGCATGCTCCATATTGGAGGACTCCGTACTGCGCTTTTTACCTATCTTGCTGCAGTGCAAGAAGGTGGGAAGTTTATATTGCGTATCGAAGATACAGATCAAGAGCGTAGCGTCGATGGAGCAGTAGAAAACATTCTAACTGCACTACACTGGGCAGGAATAGATCCTGATGAAGGTGTCATGATGCGTGATGGCTCAATTGTGGAAGATGGTGCACACGGTCCATACACACAATCAAAAAGATTTGATCTGTACCGAAAGTATGCAGAGGAACTTATCGAAAAAGATTTCGCCTACTACGCATTTGATACCAAAGAGGAATTAGATCATATGCGAGAGCGCGAGTCGCAAGCGGGAAACCCCGCTCCAAAGTACGATGCTTCTGTACGCAAAACGATGAAAAATTCTCTCACGCTTCCAGAGGCTGAATGGAAGAAGCGGATAGAAGATGGTGATCCATTCGTTATCCGTATGTTGATTCCTGAAGGAAACGTCATTCGATTTACCGACGACATTCGTGGCAAAGTAGAATTTCGAGGAATGGAAATTGATGATCAGATTTTAATTAAGAGTGATGGGTTCCCAACCTATCATCTAGCGAATGTTGTTGATGATCATTTGATGGATATCAATCTTGTTGTCCGTGGAGAAGAATGGCTTAGCTCTACACCAAAACACTTGTTGCTGTTTGAATACTTCGGCTGGCAAGCGCCTCGCTACGCACACGTTCCACTGCTACTAAATCCTGGCGGAGGAAAGCTGAGCAAGAGGCAAGGAGACGTCGCCGTTGGCGACTACATCGATAAAGGATACTTGCCCGAAGCTGTTGTAAACTTCATCTCTCTACTTGGATGGAACCCCGGAACAACTCAAGAGATGTTTACAATGAAAGAATTAGTTGATGCGTTCAGTTTAGATCGCATTCAAAAAGGTGGAGCAGTGTTTAACACCGAAAGACTTGATTGGTTTCAAGGTCAGTGGATGCGAAAATTTTCTCCGGAAGAATTTGCTGCGCGCATTCAACCAATAGTCTCCGAAAAATATCCAGAAGCTGCAAAAGATGAAAAGTTCCAAGAGCGTGCAGCACTAATACAAGAACGTATTACGTTTGATAAAGAAGCACCCGAGATGCTTTCGTACTACTACGAAGATCCAGTAGTTGATGCTGAGATGATTGCGAGCAAAAAACAAAAGCTTGATAAGAAATTGGCAAAAGAAATGATCGAACTCCTCATCGCCACACTAGAGCCTCTCGATGACTTCTCAGAGACTTCTTTGCACGACACATTGTTTGCTGTGTGCGACGAAAAAGATCTTAAGAAAGGCCAACTCCTCTGGCCTTTGCGCGCAGTCCTCACAGGACTCCCTTTCTCTCCAGGTGCTTTCGAAGTCGCAGCAGCACTTGGGAAGGAAAAGACAATCGCCAGACTAAAGACAGCTCAAGCTAATTTTTAAATGCCGTCTGCCACATCAGTGGCAAAGATTTTTGTTTACTTTTCATCTGAAAAGTAACTACAATTCACTCATGGATGCAAAACTCAAGACCGACCACGGCAAAGCAATTGTCGAAGGAAAAACGGCAGTGCCATTTAAAACATTCGTAGGCCTCGTACTGCAACGCAAAGTCTTAAACCTATTTAAGCAATGGGGAAAAGAGCCTGTGATTATTGATTCCGAACTCTTAACTGACCTTGCCTCCGCTCCTCAAGACAGCCAAGAAAATAAAGAGCAACTAATCACCGTTACTCTCGGAGTCGGTGTGCTCGCTGGAGTATTTGTCTTTGCCGTTGCTCAAATAGCCTTGGCTCCATGGGACATTTACCTCAAAGAACGAGAGCTGCTGATTGTCGCAGGAGTGATTCTAGGCCTTGGAGTACTCGCATTCTCCCTTGGGCGCATCAAGAAGAAGGGAAAGAGCCAAAAACTCACGGATACAATGGAGAAAATCACAAGTATCGTGTCAAAATAGTTTGTAGTTTGTAGTTGATAGGGACTGCTATTCTACAAACTATCAACTATTGACTATCAACTCAAAATTGGAAATCCAAGAAAATGTCCCCCTTCGGCCAAAGACTACAATGAGAATTGGTGGTACTGCTGCATACTACGCTGAGCTTTCTGAAAAAGAAGACATCGAAGCTGCAGTGGTATTTGCACAAGAAAAAAACATCCCCCTCATACCTCTTGGAGGTGGAAGCAATATGATATTTGCAGATGGAGAAATCAATGCGTTGGTAATCCGAATCACAGCATCCGATGTAAATATCGATCAACCGACAACCGACAACCGACAACCGATCACTATTCAATCAGGAAAAAACCTCCCGCAGCTCATCAACGAATTAGCCGAAGAAGGTTTTGATCTTTCCCCTCTTACTGGAATCCTCGGAACTGTCGGAGGTGCAGTGTTTGGCAACGCAGGCCAAGGACCAAAAGGGACTTGGATTAATGGATTTGTAGATTCCGTAACCGCATACGTGGATGGTAAATGGAAAATAATGAGCAATGAGGATTGCAATTTCAGCTACCGCGAAAGCTGGTTTAAAGAACAAAGCCAACTGCCAACTGCCAACTGCCAACTGCCGCCAATTATCTGGTCTGTGAGTCTGATGATCCCTAAAAAAGATCCTGATCAGATCAAAGCAGAAATCAGTCGCTTGCTTCAGCAAAGACTAGATACACAACCGCATGTAAAAACTGCAGGTAGCTGTTTTAAAGCTGTCGGCGGAACTCCTGCGTGGCAACTAATCGACGCAGCAGGCTTACGTGATGCCAAAAGTAATGGCGTACATATCTCCGAAAAGCATGCGAACTTTTTAATTAACGACGGCGAGGCAACGTTCGAAGATGCCGTGAATGTAGTGCACACGATCGAAGAAGGAATTGATTCTGGGTTAGAAGTGGAGATGAGATTTGTGAAAGAAGATGGAAGTCTTGAATTTTAAAAACATTCTTTATGTTACTTTTCAGATGAAAGGTTTTCTTCTTGGGGGACCAGGGAACCTCATTCGGTTCCCTAGCTCCCCCAAACCCCCATTACCCTCCCTCAGCGAGCGCTAATGAATTACTTGGTATATAAAGGCACTGCAATGAAGGATAAACAACCATCCTGCCACTGTAGTGTGAGCGAAGATGACACAGCTTAACTTGTGTTTAGTGACGCAGTGCTAAGCGGCGAAGCCGACTTAGTCCAGGAACGCTCAGCTCTGTTCTCTAACTATTTCTTCGCTCACATCAGTGGCAAAAGATTTTTGGTTACTTTTCATCTTTGAAAAGTGACAAGAGAAGACTCAAAAAAGGAATAACAAAAAGGCCAGCGTAAGCCGGCCCTTCGTTAACAATATAAATCCCTTAGAAAGGGAGATCTTCCGCCTTTACTTCAGACGTGTAACTGATTTCTGGTACTGCTGCAGCAGGTGCTTCACCACCCTGCGCAGGAGCAGGATCAGGTGCAGGTTGACCTGATGATGCACTAGCAGGTGCCTGCCCGACTGCGTCGTTCGGGCGGGCACCTTGTGCACTACGGCTTACTGCATCATTTGCTTCTGCAGATGCGATACCAAGAAGGCACACACTGTCTGCAATGATTTCTGTAGTTGTACGCTTGGAACCGCTCTGTGTTTCCCAGCTACGTGTTTGCACACGGCCAGAAGCGTAGACACGACTTCCTTTTTTAATAGATCGAGAAACTTCTTCGGCAAGCTCGCCCCAAATCACCACGTTGTGGAACTCGGTACGATCTTTTGTTTCGCCAGAAGTTTTGTCTTTCCAACTCTCGTTTGTTGCTACACCAATAGTAAGTACTTGCTGACCATTTGTTGTAGTACGCATTTCTGGATCACGCGTTACATTACCAACAACCTCTGCTTTGTTTACAACATTGCAAACATTGGGTGCATTGTCAGGAGCTGCAAGCTGACCATCTTTCGGGTCGAGCATAATAAGATCTTGACCAACAACTTTGGTCTTACTGCGTTTCTCACCACTCTTTTCATCTTCCCAGCTGTCTGTTTGTAGACGACCTGCGATAAAAAGTTGTGATCCGGCTTTTACATATTGTCCGGCGATGTCGGCCATAGCTCCCCACAGTGTTACTGTGTGAAAGCCTTTGCCCTTTAGCGTCTCTCCAGCTTCAGACTTGAAGGTGTAAGGAACTACTAAATTTAAATCCGTAACCGAAGTGCCACCAGGTGTCTGGCGTACCTCTACGGGCTGTGTCTGGTAACCGATGATGTGGACTCTATTGAGTGAAAACATATCTCAAGGGGGGAATGGAATTAGAGGAGGTCTCTAGATGAGATGTGGACAAACGTACACCTGCCACTTTCGCATCGCAATCATTTCACATTGCGCGCAATTCTTTCTCGTTGCGTGATGATACTTTAGCGCGGTATGCATCAAGCAAGATGCGTCGCTTCTTGATACCATATCCAGCAACAACCCTTCCTTATAGCGAGCTTGAAAAAAATGGTCCCCCTTCGGCGCCGCAAAACTGCATACCTCATTCTCATGAGTGCGCTCGTTTCGTACACTGCACCAGTACTTGCTGATAATAATGAATACCAACCGTACACTATCCCCAGTGACAATCCTGGTGATTACGATGAAATTAAAAAAGTAGTGATAGAAGGAGAAAGTAACGACCCACATGAAAACATTCATAAGAATCTTCAAGAAGCACTTTCTGGTGGATGGGATTGGAACATGGAAGTAAACGGTGTATTCGAACAAGAAGAAGCTGTATGTCCTCCATCAGTTGATGAGCCTATAGGTGCACGCTGCGAAGATGACAGTAATGCAGAATGGGAAAAGACTGATAGGGATGAGTGGACCAAAAAAGGTACACGTAGTACGCAAAGCGATGCCGACATGGAGGCAAATGCAAAACGAACAGAGCCTCAAAGAGGACTGATTCCAAAAGTAGAAGGTGTCCCAGGGCGAGATACCAAGCGTGCATACGGAAATATTCGCTCTGGCCTTGGTGAGCGTCGCGAAGATGGAGAAACCGCAGAAGACATTAGGTTCAATGGACAACGACGTGTAAAAAATGGGAATTTCTCCGGGTTCGATTACCCAACCGATACCGATACCACCTGTGGATTTACCACAGTCTGTCGACCTAGAGGACACCCCGACCAAAGAGACACCGCTCCGCGACCAACCTATGGCCCGAGAGGTAACCCCGGATTTTTCTGTGAACACCCTTGTCAGAGACCACTCGATGGACAACCGCCTATTGGAAAACCAGAGGGATGGGATCCTGCAGATTCATCCAAAGTGCGTTGCGGAATACAGCAGCCGTATGAGCCGCAAGAGGACCGCGTAAAATATGCATGTGGTGGATTAGAGATGAAAGGACCCGGTGAAAACTTTTGCCTAGAACTAGAAGAAAACGGACCAAAAGGAGGACTGTGTCAGGACCTAAATAACTGGACCTATATTCTCTGGAGCAAAGTTGTACACGTTTGTTATGTAGTATCTATCGAAGAAGATGAAAATGGTTTTGAATATTCACAATGTAATCCCGTACCTATACAAAGGTTTGAAAAAGGACCCTGTGGCTTTCCAGAAGAATTAGGAGATTTGGATCGCAACGTTGCACTCTGCCAAGATAGCTATCAGGCAAGCACAGTAAATGAATGCTGCAGTGACGACTCGTACGGTTCAGCAAGTGTTACACCTATCAATGGAGAAGATGATGACGGAAACCCTATCATTACCGATTGTGATATTTCTGTAGAATTTAACGAAGAGTACATTGGAACCAGCTGCAAAACATGTGCCGGAGAAGACTGTCGCCTCTTTCCTGATACCAATAATGTGATCATTCCTGACCAATGGTACAGTCCGTTTCCACCAGATTTGGATGGACAGTGCTTGGTAAATGCAGGTGACTGTGATGTGGTAATAGACTCTGGATACGAAGGAAAAGTAAACCATGGTGCATGGCCACAACCGCCAGGAGATGACGAACGATATTCAGCAGAGGACCTCGAATACATTTCGTATTTCCGTGACTACAACGAAGCAAGCTACGAAAGATCTGACGAATTGAAAAAATACGTTCCAGATGATGACTTTAAAAAAGAAGGCATACCAGTGGCATGTTATGGCATGTACGACGTTGCCCCAGAAGATGCAAAGATCGAACAAACTGAAGCTAGCGACAAACGCTGTACCATCGGAGCGTACTACGAAGCAGATGATGGAGATGGTGATGAGCTTAACTTCTGGAGTATGAAAGAAACCCAACGTGGCAAAGGAGCTTTTATCGACAGGCTTAACGACAATCCTTTTGGAAATCCAACACGACCATTCGTAAAAGAAGAGGATCTCTGGTGGCCAAACCTTGAAGGAGAAAATATTAACCTCGGTGCATTCTCTATGATTAACGATGAAGTATTTGCCGATGTATTCCATGGAGACTTCTCATTTACTCTACTTACAACAGACAGCGCCGCGCAACGATCTACCGTGCAACTAGATACAATACGCAAGCTAAGTAGTGGCGCACTTATTCGCACACCAGATGACACTATCACGATAGAAAAAGATCTACGAAAGCACCGCCGCACATTAGTAGAATGGTGGCACATTGTAGAAACGGAAATGCATAAAAACTTAACACTACCCACGGTACGTCTGCTTCTGCCTACTACGTGGACTATCGATCTTAATCCATTAGATCCTCTCTACACTCCACCAATAGAACCAGAACCTGGAGATCTATCACCAGATATTCGATCGGAATCTATAGAGATCCAAGTACAAGCACGAGAAGATCTACTAGGAGATGTAACCAGCTTTATGGAACGTGCACTCTTGCTGCGTATCGAAGGAGAACCTGTTCCAATTGTTGTGCCAATTGTGAACCCTACAGAGTTGCGTGCCATAGCTCAGGGATGGGAAACGTGGGCAAAAAAACAAGAGAACGGAGACTTCTCAGGAATGTCTGAAGCACGAGAAGTATCGGAAAAACTATTAGAGTATGCGGATCAGGCAGATAACGTACGAAAGCTACGTGCACAATTGCCACGTTATGCAGGAACTATGCTCATAGAGCAACGACGCGTAAGCCAAAAACTAGCAGACTGGCTGGATGAAAACTTGGATAATTACAAAAGGTATCGTCAAGTAGAAGCTGGCATGCAATTTTACCAAACCATGTGGCAACAAGTTCAATCAATGTACCGAAAATCTCATGATGGCAAATCATTCCCTTGGCCACGCAACGAACGATTTACCTCCCCTATTTACTCACTACTCGACCCATGGCTTCCGGGTAGAGAAAACGACGGAGATACAACTGGTGGAATGGAGTCATACATTCCATGCCTTCAAGATATTAAAACATTTGATGCAAGTGCCTGTGGGCAAAATGGTGAGACGCTATTGCAATGTTATCAAAATTCCATACCGAGATGTGCAGTAACAAACATGGCGCTCTTTTCAAATTATTTCGGATGTATCGAGTATGTCCTCATTAGAAAACAGGAATATGGCGAAGGGGTATTCCCAACACTGGATGTATGCGAACAATACTTCCCTATCCCACCACTCATGCCTCAGCCGCCAGACACCAAACGAGATGCTGATATGGTGCTGGACTTTACTGCATTCCGAGAACCACAACGCACTATCAAACTTCCAATTCTAAAAACAGTACAAATTCGTATCGACTTCGACAGTATCGAGCCACCTCCACTGGAACAGGATGACGAACCCACAGAATACCCAGAGCTTGCTCCGCTACCAGCGTTCCCAGATAGCCTAGCAGAAGCAATAGAAGACTCTCTGCCTATAGTCATCAATCCTGCAGGGCAGGAAGACCTTGAGTCTTTCAAAGAGGCTGCAGTATTTTCTGTTGATGAAGAAAGTGACCCTGACGATCCCTTTCCAAAGATCAAAATGCCATCGATCGACCTGTTAAGACTTCAGCAATTCCTTACAGAAACATTCTCACTAATAGAAAATATGAGCAGAGAATACGCACTCTTCTGGGATAGTATGGGGATTAAAAAATGTGAAGGAGGACAAAGGGATGGAGACTGTGTGGCATCAGGAACCGAACAAGATTGTGTCGAACCACACACAGATCCAAAGAAGAAATGCGTGCACTTCGAAGCAGACTTAAAAGAGCGATTGCAACGCATCGGTTCTCGTCCTGCAATCTTCCTCAAAGACGATATACGCGCTATCGGTAAATTCCGTAACCCAATAATACACGGGCAAGCATATTGCGAACGAGAAGACTGGGCTTGCCAGCTGTATAACTTCTACGAACGTAAACCACGCGAAGGATGGATGTTGGATATTACAGATGAATATAATCCTGATGAACTTTTGCTAGAAGTTCGCAAAAGTGTCCGTGAACAAAGTAGTAATATTATTGAGAATGATGATGAAAGATTTTTGTATGACATGCCACAAGAAGAAATGTTTGAAAACTTCCGCGTACCAGAAGGAGAACGCATCGAACGATATATAGAAAGATTCGAACCAACTCCTCCAAACTAATGCAACGTATCCTCTCTATAGCACTGGCCACACTTATCCTTTGCACACCAATGACATTACATGCGAAGGTAGAAGCTTCCACCGATAGCTGTCGAATACGTACAAACCGAGAGCTTGCACGTGAACAGCGACTCTACAGATCTTATCTATTTGGTAAAAAGAAGGCGGAAGATGCCGAGATCGGCAATGTGCGTTACGACCGAGATGGATGGGCATGGTTAAAAACAGAAGATGAAAGTACTCCGTGGATAAACTCCGAACCTGATAATCAAGATTTAACTTGGTCGAATTCTGTCATGGACCAACAGGATGAACACAGTGAAATATTGCCGATCAAAGGAGTATTCGAGACTAAACGTGTAATGACTTCTGAGCTTATACCGTATCTATTACAAAGCATTCGTGCCCTAGAATGTCGCACGGCAGCACTATGTGAAGTATCACGACATTCAGAAATAGAAAGTAGAGAAGGTCCTCAGGATGTTGGCAAAATACAGCCAGATGGTTGTATAGAATTTGAAGGTCTAACTAGCTGGCCTGAGTGCCATTTCACAAAACCAGGTCTCACTGTTGCAAGCCAAGCAGACAGCAGAAGTTATTGCGATGAGATAACCAATCAACTCATTCGCCGAGAAGTTGAGCAACTTAAACTCGTTGTAGAATACGATGCAGGCTATAGGACTCTTCTGCAATTTGCGGGTAACTTTGATATTTTCCTACGCGAGATGCGATGGCCAATTACTGGAACATTGCGACAGGCAGTACAGCTTATCGGACAGCTTGAACGTATTCCTTGCTTCCTCTCTTCTTGTGATTCTGCACCCCCAGCAAAACAATGAGAATTTGTAGCATCATTATCGGCATCGGAGTTGTTGTTTATTCTTTTTCCACTTTCCACTTTCCACTTTCCACTTTCAGGGTAAATGCAGCTGATCTAGAGCTAGCAGTACCAGAATATTCTGGAAGGCCATCAGACGAACATCCGATTCTTTCTCCATGTTCACGATTTGATGATCGTTATACAACTCTCCTCTTCGAAAGCACATACATCGATGAGTGGCCAGAGATATATCATGATCAGGTAGACAGAGTGATAGAAGAATACTTAGAGCCACGAGAGATCCAGTGCGATGCCGAGAATTATGAAGCCTTTTTACCACCTGGCTCAGAGCTCTTAGATCTTGCATCAAAACTACCAACATGGAACGACCCAGATGTTCCTCTAAGTGAATATGACATTAGCAGAGTGTTGCTGGAGTATTTGCGCATCTATGAATGTTCACTGATGGAGTTTGATGAATTTTTGCAATTTGATACTGCAAAAGAAGAATTTTCAAAGCCCGGCATTTTTGAAATCTTCTTTTTCGAAAACATGACACAGTCGTTCGACCGCTCTGCAATCATACGAAAAGAGCGAGCCATAGCACGGCAAACTCTCCACCGTATTCTCACTCTTATCGGTAACTTCGGTCGCCTACGCCCACTAGAAGCAGAACTATCTTGCACACAAAGATTCTCGGTAGATATTCGAAATATTTCGGCTCTCACTGCAGAAACAAGTGCGTGTTTGCCACGTATTTGGAATGCAAAAGATGCACTACGTGATTACAAAGAAGAAGATTAATGATGTACTTCCTCATTCTCATAGGCCTGCTACTTCCTACCGCTTACGCAAAAGAGGATGACACGCTATACAAGCGCGTAAAAACTATCGTCGAGCTAGAATCACGCGCGGAAGAAACTACTCTCCCCGTGCAAAGATTTTCTATAGGTGTATTTCATGACTTCGAACTCAACACAAGAGATACCGACGATATCACTCTCCCATTTCTTGTACGCAGTGAAGAATATGCAGATGACTCTGTACAGATGAACTACACAAAAATGTGTGGAGATGATGATCTGAAAAATGAATACATCGTCTGTCTTCTTGCTCAAAATACTCTACGAACAACAATCGAACGAAATTCTTGGCTACGAAAGCTTGGAAGAGACCTGCAGGCAATAGTGTCAGGATACGAAATGGGAATAGATGGATACCCTGCAAAACCTGTTGATATTATTACGCGATTTTCTAGCATCACCCATTTGTGGCGAGCAGCAAACGACCCCTTCACAGAACCATTTGTAGAAGTACTTACACGAGCACGCCCATGGCCACGAGGATCCGAAGAAGATATCGAAGACGCAGCGGGAGAAGTTGTAGAACAACTTACAGAGATGGTTCGCGAGTGGAAGGCAGAACTAGATGGTTCTACAAATAAAAGAGATAACGATGAAATGATTGCTGCTATCCATCGCTATCGCCACGGTGTTCGCTACGTTATCGACCACGAAGGACCGTGTGCAGCAACACCAGAATTCCCAGATATCCCAGAGAATATATGGTTCGAAAGAAGATGGTGTGATCTAGAAGATAAGCTGATAGAAATCAGTGATATTCTTCAGACAGATCGTGGAGACCTCGGAAACGATGAGCATATCCTCTATCCAAGTTTTATCGACAAAGATAATAACATTTATCTCTGGATGCGTTATGACGACATTGGGCTGCAGTGGCACATCCCACTAGAACCCGTACAAGCAGCACTTTACCATCCAGATTACGGTGATTGTTTAGATGCTGGAAAACCCCCTAAAGACTG